>Ga0078972_1003661_pt1 | contig 45105 bp, 31 predicted proteins | sample YelNatPaOPGAMG01_FD_67568 | JGI IMG/M metagenome (GOLD analysis project Ga0078972, IMG submission 67568) | Hot spring thermophilic microbial communities from Obsidian Pool, Yellowstone National Park, USA - OP-RAMG-01 (SPADES assembly) (version 2) | ecosystem: Environmental > Aquatic > Thermal...
TATCCGAGCGGCGATTTCCCGCAAGCCACAGCTTCCTTCGCCGGGGCCTGGCCGCCGTTGCCAGTGTATCCGAGCGGCGATTTCCCGCAAGCCACAGCCAACATCCATCTGGGCATACGGCGGCAAGCAGTGTATCCGAGCGGCGATTTCCCGCAAGCCACAGTGTTCTAAGGGACGCGGGAAACGGGATCAGGGATCGTGCGGGTGGGGGCGGAGCAATTCTTGCGTACGAGAAGAGGAAACGGCATCACGCAGGCCCACAAGAGGTGCATGAAAAGGCGCTCGGGCGTAGATAGGGCGTGCCTACACCAAAGAACCGGTGCGGTGCCCACGCCAAAAAGATGCCCAACGTCCGAGGAAAAGCGTACGGGGCGGCCTCCCGGGTTGTCGCCACGGAGCAGAGGCAAAAGCGTACGCGACGCCGACGACGAAAACGGTTACTCGGAGCAGCGGAAGCGGCAGGGCGCTCTGAGGCATTCACACAACGGCTATGCTCGGAAGCGAGAGCAGGTCGCCGAGTCTGCGCAGGAGGCATCCGAGCGATGCTCCGGGCATGGGCACACCCCGTTTATCGACGCGTGTCGTAATGGCAAGTTGCAGAGCGCTCCCAAGCGAGCGCCGCGACGCGCATGTTCGATTGGGCTGATGGCGGCGGGGTGGTCGATGTTGCGGGAGGGGCCGGGACGCGGGGCCGGGCGCGGTCAGAAGGAGATGCGCACCTCGAGAGCCTTGCCCTCCGGAATTGTCGCCGGCCGCTCCAAGGCGATCAGCACGCGCGTGTCGGATTGTGCAGCGCTGGCGGGCAGCGGCTCGCCGGCCAGGGAGACCGCGGTCTTGCCGGCAACCGCGCCGCGGGGGAGTTCGAAGGCCAGCGTCTTGAGACGCAACTGCCCGACCTTCACCTGAACGGTGTTGATCTGCTGCCCCGGTCGGCGCTGCTGGGCGATGGTGCCCCAGCCCTCCGCAGCCGTGAAAGCAGCGCGGAAGTCCTCGGGACTCAGGCGCGGCGCGAAGCCCATATGGCCGCGCGGCCCGTGGTATTCAAACCCGCACGCGGCCAGAAACACGCCGTAGCTGGCCATGCTGCGCGCATAGTGGTCGCCGCATTCCACTTCGTTCCAGGGGTTGCGCTTCGACGGATGATAGCGGTCGTGAATGGCGCGGGTGATGGCCATGCCCTCCTGTATGAGACCCTCCCAGAGCATGTGCCCGGCCACCTGATACTCAAAACCATTCATGCACTCGTTCAGATAATAATCGAACCCGCCGCTGCCGCGCTGTGCTGTGCCGCGCGGCCAGGTGCACATGATAAGTCCCGCCTCGCCGGGCATGGCGTACCAGCGCCCGGGCTTGAAAACGGCGCGATACGGTCCCACGTCGGGGGCAAAGTTGTATTTCCAGAGCGACCGCAAAGCGCTGACCACATGTTCGCGGGGCAGGATGCGTCCCAGACCCACCTGATGCGCCCAGCTCTGTCCGAAGACCTGATCCACCTCGCAGCCATCGTGCGAGCCGACGCTTCCGCGGTGTTCGGGGTCGGCGATCTGTATGTAGTACTCGCCGTTGAAAAGCTGTCTGTCCAGATTCCGCGAGCCTTTCTCGAACAGCTGCCGCATCTGCTGCGCGTAATCGTTGTCTCCCAGTTCCCGCGCCATCTCCTCGCACGCGCGGGCGGCGGCCAGATACAACGAACTCAGCCACGCGATCCTGCCGAACCACGGTTGATCCAGCGTATTATGCTGCGCTCCCTCAAGCAGTCCCTCGCCGCGGTCCAGCCGGCGCAGCGCATCCATCGCGAGTTTGATCCGCGGCCACAGGCTGCGGAGGAAACTGTCGTCGGCCGACATCTGATGTTCGCGCCAGGCGCGCAGAATGCATCCGGCCTGTCCGTCCACGGCCAGTCCGGCCCCCTCGCCGCGGTGGTTGATCACGCCGGTGGAGGGGTTGATGGCCGTGCCGAAGTCGGTGCGGCGACGCAGATCGCGCTCCAGTTCCGGAAACAGCCGCGCCACGGCATGGGCGTAATGCCATACATGCGTGCACGTGCCCTCGCAGCAGCCCACGCCCTCCCATCCATAGAAACGCCCCGTTTTGAACCAGTGCGCCGTCGATGTGGCCAGCGTCGATGTGTTGAGAAACGTGCGGTCGAGGAACCAGTACGGCAGCGTGGAGTCATACCACGTGTCCCGCCACAGCCGTGTCTGGCCGGAGAGCCGCTCGAAGTTGTCCAGTATGTATTGTCCCACCTCCAGAGCCGAGCCGAATCGCGTCGCGTAGAACCGTCCCCCGTCCTTGAGACGCAAATTGGGGAAGTGCCATGCCAGCACAAACGTCACGGTCGTCTGCGCGCCGGGAGCAAGCGCCACCCGCCGCGCCACCGCGCCGACGGGCTTCTGATCCAGAGGCGTTTCCGCCTCGCGCACGTCCGTTGCCAGCAGTCCGCCGGCCGGGGCGAAGAGCGTCTGCGGTCGCGGGCCCGGCGGCAGGCCGGCAGCGCCTTCCAGACCATCGCGCGGTCCGGCCAGCCCCAGCACAAGCGTGCCGAAATCCGGCTGGTCGCTCAGGGCGGGCACGCTGCTGTGCGGCTGGTCGGTGAAGACGATATGGTCCGCGCCGATATTACCCCAGCCGCCTTTTTCGTTATCGACGATCTGTATGCGCGCGGTCTTGCCTGCCCACGGGCGCACGTCGAACGTATGCGGTTCCATGCGGTTGTTGTTTCTGCCAGTGGCCGAGGCCGCCACCTTGTCGTCGATCAGCAGGTTCACGCACGTGCGTCCCTGATGCGCCCCGCCGCCGATGAGCAGGGTGATATAGTCGCGCTCGATGACAAACGGTTTGCTGGTGAGCGTGCCGGTGGCGGCGTCGCGCTGGCCCACGTTGTCGCCCGGCGCCGAGGCGTGACTGTTCACCACGCGCCGGCCTTTACCGCCCAGGTCGCCCTGATACGCGGGAACTTTGCTTATCTCCACCGGTCCGTCGCCGAAGGCCGTGCCGGTTACCGTCCAGCCTTCGTAGGTGGGCTTTTCGAAGTCCTCGAAAAGAATGTCGGGACGTTTATCGCGGCGATCATCCAGCGGACGCGGCACGGCACGGCATTCCAGAAAACGCCACTGTTCCGCCGGAGCCAGAGTGTTTCGCCGCAAGCCCAGCCCCGGCAGTCCCGAGTGCAGGCACACGGCATTTTCCAGCCAGCCCGCCAGCGTTGCCTCCAGCGGCTGATCGCCCGTATTGCGGAGCGTGAATTGTAGAACGGTTGCCGGCAGCGCCGAGTCGGCGGCGTTGAGGGGTATGAACGGCGAAAAGGCTTCGAGCCTTACCGTCAGGGGCGTCGCCGGGTCGCGATATTCCACGATACCGATGGGGTATTCTCCGCGGAACGCTATGTCCGCAAAGCCGCTGCGGTCCAGAGCGCGGATTTCGTCTCGCGCGCCGGCGCGGATATGTACCGCGAAACCCTGATCCAGCGGCGAAGCCGGCTTCATCGGCCGCGCATAATGTCCATCGCCGGTGCTTATGCGCTGGTTGAAAATATCCCAGTGCCACAGGCGGCCGTCTCCTCCGAGATAGAGCTGGCCGCACGCAATACCGCCCACCGGCATGCCGATGTACCGCAGTTCATCTCCGCGATACACGGCGGGCGTGCCGCGCTCGAACAGCGAACGCACCCATGCAGGGTCGAGTTTCTTATCGGCTGGAACCAGGGTTTCCAGCGGCGGAGGGGCAACATCGCTAACCCGCGTGGCCGGTGCGCCCGGTGACGATGATGGGGTAAGAGCGTTTGTCATGATGGCAATTGCAATGAGAAGGAATCCGGCACTGCGGATACGGCTTTTCTCCCGCCGGTGCCGCATGCACAGGAAAAGGTGTGTCAGCATGCCGATATTATCGCGCCGCAGATCGACCGCTGGCAAGAGACGGGGTCATATCGGCCGGCGGTGCGGGGGCGGCAAAACCCCGCAGTGCGCCTCGATGCCAATGTGCCCGCATAGGGTTTGTGGCAGGTCGGCGCGCTTACCGTTGCCGACACGGAATCCGGGCGCGCGTATCCTGCGCGAATGCTCGCGCAGATTTTCAGGAGCCTGCGCCCGCAAGAGCATTTCGTCATGGGCGTCGTCGTGCCGGCGGCGCATCATCGAACGGGGCACGCGGTAGCGACCGTCTCAGAGCCTTTTGTCAGAAACTGTACGTGAATTGCACGAAGAACCAGTCTGCGTCCTCATCGCTGCCGCCCGTCCGGCCGAGATACGCTCCCGCGAAGAAATGAGAATAACCCACCAGCAGCTCCAGCTCTCTGCCGAGTTGCCAGCGGAATATCAGGTCCAGTTCCTGGCCCAGGTCGCGCCCCGCGCCGCCGCCGGTGTCGCGTCGCTCGGGCCGGCCTGATATCCAGTACCACGCATCGCGGCTCTCGGCGAGGCGAAACAGGTGATATTCCGCGCTCAGCCTTACCGATTTCGTCGGCTGGATGCTGGCGGTAATCGCGTAGTCCTCCAGGTTCTTCCAGCTCACCACGTTCATCCACCCGTAGGGGATGTCCATTGCGCCGAATATGCCGTCGAATGTGCCGCGGACGCCGTCAGCGGGCGATCTGTCGCCGCTGGCGTAGCTGATCTCCGCACCGAGGCGCGGTTTCCATGGCACGTCGAACGTGTAGCCGACGCGCTCGATGGCTCCAAAAGCGCGAATATCGTCGCGCCCGTATTTGCCCAGCTGTCCCGCGCCGTACAGGCCGTAGTCCCACCCGTCGCCGGCCGGCCGGTCAATCAGGAATCCCAGCGTGTGGCGCGTTTCGTCGCCCGTGCCGCTTTCGCCCTGGCATGCGCCGGACCAGTCGTGTTTGATCACATAGAAGGCGTCGAACGTCGTGGGCCCCTTGCCGAAACGGGCATAGACGGCGCCGACATGCCAGGGGTAATGATCGAAGTTCAGATCATACGGCTCGCTCAGCACACGCTGACCGTACAGAACATCGATTTGCGCCGACGGCATATCTAACGAGAGTTTGACGGCGTCCCACCAGTAATTGCCGACGTTTCCCCATTCCGCCGGCGCAAATACCCGGCGATCCCCGTACAGCAGTATCTGTCGCCCGGCCTTCAGACCCAGCGGCGAATCGCCTATGCGGCGTATTTCCACGAATGCCTGCCGCAGATCGGCCTGATCCAGATATGAACAGCTCCCCGGAAAATCGGCCACATCCAGCCGGTTCAGCGTGTAACGAGCATCCTGCGCTTCCACGAACACATGCGTACGGTCGTCAAGGCGGTAGTCCAGCCCCAGCCGCGTGCGCAACAGCAGCACGTCGTCGTCTTCCTCGCCATAGCGAAGAATGCTGAAATTGTGCAGGTACTCGTAGCGCACGCGCTCGGAAAACTGCACATCGACCTTTCCCGGGCCCAGCGCGATATCCTTCAGCGGCGCATACCAGGCATGCGGCGGGGGCTCCTCAGCGCAGATGTCTTCATTCAACGCCGTCGCCGCGATCGCCGCCAGAAATACAAGCGCGATCCGTCCGCGCCGGATGGCGGCCGCTGTGGATTCAGGTGTTGGTGCGCTGCGCATCATTGGACATGCGGAAATCTGCCCGCCGCTTTTGCCCGTGCGGCGCTATGGCCAGCCGCGGCGGCTGGCCTGTCCGCGGCCGGGTTCATGCCTGTTGCGCACCGCGAGCCGCGGAGGCCGGCGGCGGAACCGTCGCCAGCCGCACGGCCATGACCGCCGCCGCCACGATTTCCAGCGCGGTCAACAGCACATCGAAAGCCGTGTAAGCCGGCCTGGTTATCGCTTCCAGCGCATCTGTTCTGAGAAGCATCAGCGCGCCGCTTGCTGCCGTGAGCACGATCAACACCCACAGCACGCCGGCCAGGAATACCGGTGTACCTTGCGTGGCGGCCTGCCGCGAACGCTGCAATGCCAGGACGACGGAAACCGACAGTATGATGCAGGCTATCCCGAAATGGTTGGCATCCAGCGTAAAGCGTCGCGCAACCATATAACCGAGCAGGTCCGTGGTGCCCGCGGCCACCCCCGCCGCGCCGATCAGCGCCAGCAGCACAAGCCACGATCCGACAACGGCGCTGCGCGGCGCCAGAACCTCATGGCGCACTGCCAGATTGCGCAGCGCGCATATGGCGATCATCGCCGCGACCAGCGCAAGTAGTGTGTACATGACAGGCTTGATCCATTGTTCGCGGAGGTTGCCCATCGCCACGGAAAGCGGCGAAAGCCCCAGGATCGTATAGTTCTCCACCCATTCCGGCCGACCGTCGCGGCCCGAAAACGCCGCATTGAGCACCGGACGATGGAAGAACGACGAACCGGCGCTGTGGCAGTCGGTACAGCCGCCGGAGCCCAGCGCCGCCCGCGCCGGCGCCACGTCGTGGGAGAACTTGTACACCGAAGCATACGCGGTCGCCTCGTGCTCCTCGCGCGGGAGGTCTTTATATTCTCTGGACGAATACCACATGCGGCTGTCGTTCACCCACACCAGCCGACGGCCCGCCAGCGGAAAACCGGTCTTTTCCAGATAAGCCTTGACCGCCGAAAGCAGGGCGTCGATTTCCTCCGGACGGTTGACCTCCAGGGCTCCGTCGCCGTTGTCGTCCGTGATGGCCGCCAGCTGGGGCCAGTTGTTCTTCGGGTCTTCGCGGTGCTGCTTCCACATCATGAAGAAGTCCTTCATGAACAGCTGATTCAAGCCGGGTTTGCCCTCTTCCTCGAAGCCGACCCACATGCTGTGCACGCGGTTGACGGGGTAGATCTTGCCTTTGTAGCGGACGAGCGTCGGCAGGGTCACATTGGTAGGCTGATCCTTCACCGTGAACAGTTCCAGTTCGCCGTAGTGATTCCAGAAGTTCATCTCCTGGTCGTAAAAGGTCCAGATGTGCTTGGCGGGCGGGCTTATGCGCGGGGCGGGGTTGAACACATCGCTCGCCTGCACCAGCGCGCTTTTCACCGAGCGCGTGGGTATATGGCACGCCTGGCAGGAGAGCTTTTCCATGTGCAGCGGCGGCAACCACGCGTGGCTGGCGCGCGGCGCGTTGTTCCACCCTTCTATGTGGCAGTTGCGGCATGAACGCACGGTGTCATCGAGATCGTTGCGGACGAAACCCGACGGGCAGTCGCCCTTGGCGAATTGATGCGCCTCGCGCTGCCGGATGCGCGCGTCGGGGGCGCGGCTGCCGGCACCGTGGCAGTCCACGCACCGCAGACCCGCCGCGATATGCACGTCCGTGCGCGCGGAGAACGACGCTCCGCGCTTTTTCCAGTCGGGCTTTGCATGGCAGGTAAGACACGTCTCGTTGCGCGGTTCGGGAACGATGTGCACAATCGCATTGCCGTCGGCATCGAACTTTGAGGCATCGTAAACCACTTCCGGCGTCTGATTGGCCGCGATCGTGCCGTTCACCCGGGCAAATCGCGCGCCCGCGGGGGCGGCCTACTTGAAGTTCAATCCGGCCAGCTGCGCATTGCGGGCATGGAAGTCATACTCCGGCATATGGCACAGCAGGCAGTCGGCCTCGATCACGCCCGTTTCGCTCCAGCGGGCTTTGTAGTAATCGCCGTCAAGACCGTTGTCACCGCCCGGCGTCATGTTCTGCTGCTTCATGAACAGGTCGTAGCGGTTGCCATTGCGGTCGAACTCCAGCGGCCCGCCGCCGGGATGGCAGTTGCCGCACGTCGCGGTGACGAAGTCGAAACTCGTCATGTCGATCGTGCGCGCCGAGGCGTTGGTCTTGGGCGCAAGTTGACGATACAGAGGCGCCGGCGAGCACCAGTTGCCGCCGTAGTTCCCCGGCGCGCTCACCCACCGGTAACGCTCGCCGTATTGTTTCGGCAGCGGTTCGCCCTTGCCCTGCTGAAAATGAAAACCCTCCGTTATCTTCTCATAGTTATGACAGCCGGCGGCGCCGCATGTCTGCCTCGGCGAATAGGGCACGCCCGCATTTACGCCCTTCACCGGATCGATGATGTTGCCAGCTTCGTCCCGGAGTTTGAATGGCGGACACACGCCGATCGCCCGAGCGCCCGTTTTGGCGGCCCCGGCGGATGGCTGCGTCGCCGGCGTGCCCACGGCCGCCATCGCATTGCGATAAAGCAGCGCTCCGTGTCCGATCAATATCCCCATCAGGCAGGCAAACACCCCTGCACCGCGCAAGCTCATCGTGGCGAATCTCATGGTCGTACTCCCGCAATGATGCGCTCCCGACATCGCGCTGCCCATCACGGAATCGTGCACCCGTACGTCGTCGTTATGCATCGAACCCGTGAATGCCCGCATCGGGCACAGAGGCGATGGGGATGCCGCCTGTTGTCCGCAACGCTATTGCCGTCCATGCGACAGGTTGGTCCCGCTCGACTCGGCACCAACGGACGCCGGCGGAAAAACGCGCCGCGAGCCTCCATCGGAATCTCCCGTCGTTGCCCCGACGTTGCCGATGCGCACTCTATCCGCGGTTCGGCGCCTGTCAACGACATCAGGCGCGGGTTCGCTTCCAGCTTCCGCGCGGGCGCGATGTGTTTTCCGCCACCTTGCGCACACTCGCCGTTGCGCGCTGTTCAGCGCCCTGCCCTCCGGACGGTCGGCGCCGTCGGCCGGCGCCGATGGGTATTCGGCCGGGCGTGCGTCCGACGGGCCGCGTTCGTGTCCGCGGGGTTGACGCGCGCAGTCGAGACGGCAATAATGATTCACCGACAACAGGGGATGGAGTCCCCCTCATGAGTGCCTCGTACGGGCTGATGACTCCTGTCGCCGAGCGGCAGGGGTTTTTTTGTATGGGCCCGTACCTCTGTCGTCCGGCAATCCGCTGACTGGCATAAAGGGCCCCCGGAGAAATCCATGACCGGAGCGTTCGCACACGCCGCTTTGTGGCTGGCGCTGGCCGTGCTGGCCACCGTCATCGCTCATCACCTGCGCGTTTCGATGGCCCTTGTGGAGATCTGCATCGGTATCGCCGCGGGCGCAGCCGCGGAATACTGGTTCGGGCCGGGTTCGCTGGGCGCGGGCGCGGAATGGCTGCGTTTCCTGGCGGCCACGGGGGCGGTGCTGCTGACTTTTCTGGCCGGTGCTGAGCTCGAACCGTCCGTGCTGCGGGCCAAGTGGAAAGAAGTAACCGTCGTGGGGCTGGTGGGCTTTTTCGCGCCTTTCCTCGGCTGCGCCGCGGTTGCGCGTTATGCGCTGGGCTGGGACGCATCCGCAAGCTGGCTGGCGGGCGTCGCGCTGTCCACTACCTCCATGGCCGTCGTTTACGCCGTCATGCTGGAGAGCGGCTTCAACAGGACTGACTTCGGCAAGGGCATTCTGGGCGCATGCTTCATCAACGACCTGGGCACCGTCATCGCGCTGGGACTCATCTTCGCGCCGTTTACCTTCCGCACGCTCGTGTTCGTGGGCGTCAGCACCGCCGTCCTGGCGCTGCTGCCGTTCATTACCACGTGGCTCACCAGGATCTACGCGTACCGCACGGCGGCCATACGGACCAAGTGGGTTCTGCTGGTGCTTTTCGCTCTGGGCGCTCTGGCACTGTGGTCGGAAAGCGAAGCCGTTCTGCCCGCCTACATCGCCGGCATGGTGCTGGCCGGGTCGGCCGCGCGCGACCACCATTGGGTCAGACGTCTGCGCACCCTTGCCGTCGGTCTGCTTACACCGTTCTACTTCATCCGCGCCGGCTCGCTTGTTTCCATTCCCGCGGTGGTTTCGGCCCCGGCCGTTTTCCTCATCCTGCTGGCCGCCAAGGCCGGATCGAAAATATTCGGACTCCAGCCCGTCATAGCGCGCTTCCGCGAAGACCACAGGGAACGGTGGTACTACACGCTGCTGATGTCCACGGGCCTGACTTTCGGCACCATCTCCGCGCTGTACGGTTTCAGCCACGGCATAATCTCGCGAGAGCAATACTCGTTTCTCGTGGCCGTCGTGATTGCCAGCGCCGTGATACCCACCCTCATCGCCATTTACTTCTTCCTTCCGCGCCATCTTCTGGCGGGAATGTCGATGCTCGACGAAGAGGAAGGCGTCGAACACGTCAAGGACGCCGCGGCGTCGGTCAGCGAAGAGGGCGCCAACGGCGCCGACACGGAATGAGCGCGACCGTCGGCCGCGCGGATACGGCCGTCGCCGCACCGCCTCAGGTCCGGCTTGCTGTGCGCGTTCCGTGCCATATGGCCGCCGCGGCGCAGGCCGGCGCCGGGAACGTCACCGCAGGGCGTTTTGCCCCGGCACGGTGCCCGTATTGTCTGAAACGCGGTTGCTTGCTCGCAGTTCGCGGTCGATGTCTATGCTCTGCTGATGGGGGGCAATGAGGTTGCCGGTTTCGGGACTGCCGCCGACCACGTTGTCCTTCGGCCCGAATGCTATGCGCACGCCGACTTCGCCGTTGGGCAGAGGGCGACGGCCGTTCAGAGTGGTGCCGATGAGATTGCGGGTAATGAGATTCCGGTCGGTGTAAGGCGCAAAAATGGTTATGCCGGCGACGAGGTTCCCCGAAATGACGTTCTGATCGACCACGTTGGCGCAGGCACCACCGTCTATGTGCACGCCTGTTTCGTTCGGAATCGCCGTGGTTCCGCTGACGTCTGTGCCGATGCGATTGCCGCGCACAACATTGCTGTTGGTTCCGTTGTTGTATATATACGCCCCGAACGCCGTGTTTCCGGAAATCAGATTCCATTCGCCCGGGCCGGTTCCGCCAATCGTGTTCCGGGAGGCGCGGTCGTCAAGAAGAACGCCGTAGGTATTGGGCACGGCCGTCGTGCCCGTCCAGTCTGTGCCCAGAAAATTGCCTGACACCGTGTTTTCCTGCACGCCGGCTCCGAACAGGTCCACGCCGTAGGCCACGTTTCCGGAAATCACGTTGCGTTCGCCGGGGCCGCCACCGCCTATCCGGTTCGCGCGGGCGCGTCCTTCGACGCAGACGCCGTCGTAGTTCGGCACGGAGCGCGTGCCGCCGGGATCAAGCCCGACGAAATTGCCGACGATACGGTTGCCATGGGCGTCGCTGATGCGGATGCCTATATGAAGGTTCCCCGATACGACGTTGCGATCCTGCGGATCGACGCCGCCGATCGTGTTGTCGGCGGCGCCGCTGAGTATCTCGATGCCGTTGTAGTTGGGGGCGGACCTGCTGCCGGTCGGGTCGATGCCGATGTAGTTGCCGACGATCCGGTTGCCGCGCGCGGCGTTGCCCCAGATCTGAATGCCGTAAACGAACTCGTTGATCACAAACCCGCGAATGGTCACACGCGCAGCGCCCAGCAGAACAAACGCCGCTTCCACGGAGTGCTTGCCGCCGTTGAGCACGATGCACGGGGACGTCGGATTGCGGGTTGCCGCCTCCTGATGCTGACTGTACCCGTCGATTATCAGGTCGGTGGCAGTAATCGGGACAGGTGTGTCGCCGTAACGTATCGTCCACGTGGATGAGCTCGGATCGTAACCGGGGTCGGATTTCGGAATGCGGAACACTATGGCGGAGGGCCCGCCGGCTCGGTTGGCCTGCTCGATAGCCTGGCGCAGCGATCCCGGCCCGCCGTCCTGCGTGGTGATCACGGTGAACAGTTTTCTGGACCTTTCGATCGCCATGGGCGTGACAGAAGGCGGCTCGAAGCGTTTCGGTGCGGGAAGATGCGGACGGCTCGCGGGCTGCTGAGCGCTTGTCGCCGGCTGTGTCTGCGGAACGCTGTGAAAACCGACCGGATTGAACTTGATGACGTTCTCCTGTCCGGGAAGCGCGAAAGTGTTCGGGCCGGCCCGATCGCCGACGAAAACCCCCGCCTGCGCGTTGGCCAGATTCCGGCTGCCCGAGACATCGGTGCCGATCCAGTTCCTGATTATGAGATTGTCGCGCGCGTGCTCGGAGACTATCAGTCCCGCCGTCCGATTGCCGGAGATCACGTTGCCGGTAACGACGTTCGCTTCCGGGAAGGTTGCCAGAATCACGCCGTGTTTGTTGCCGAGCGCTCGGGTGCCGCTGGCATCGACTCCGATGTAGTTGCCTTCCACGCGATTCGCCCGCGTGAAGCGGTTGGTGATCATTATGCCGCTCTGGCGGTTGCCGGAAATGACGTTACGGTCTTCCGCGCGGCCGCCGCCCACGACGTTTTCCGAAGCGCCCGTCGAGATAACCAGACCGATGTCGTTGGGGATGGCTGTGGTGCCGCCGGCATCCGTGCCGATGAGATTGCCGCGAAGCGTGTTGTGCTCGGTGCCGCGGGTGACGAAGAAAAGTCCATAGTTCAGATTGCCGGAAATCAGATTGCCGGCGATGTCGTTGTGGTGCGATGCACAGTCAACACATATTCCCGTGGCGTTGGGCAGCGCTGACCGCCCGGCAGCGTCGGTGCCGATGTAATTGCCCAGCGTGCGATTCCGCTCGCAATGGCCGTAATACACGACGCCGTACACCTTGTGTCCGGAAATGACGTTGCGCTGGCCCGGGCGCATGCCGCCCAGAACGTTGTTCTTCGCCAGGGTGTTGAATTCGACGCCGTTTCCCTGTTGCAGGCTGCCTTCAACAACGGCGCGCGTGCCGGTTGCGTCCGTGCCGATGTAATTGCCGGCTATGACGTTCTCGTCCGAAGCCTCGATATAGATGCCGATCTGGAGGTTGCCCGAAATGATGTTCCGCACGCCCGGCTCGCTTCCGCCGATGAAGTTGCCGTGGGCCAGACTCTTGATGACGATTCCCTTGTCATTGTGGAGCAATCTGCTGCCTGTGGCATCCACGCCGATGAGATTGCCGAGAACCCTGTTGCCGGACGTCCATTTGCCAACCATCAGGATGCCGATGTCGCTGTTGCCGGAGATGACGTTTCCGTCGCCCCGGCCGGCGCCGCCGATAGTGGTGTCCGAGGCGCGGGCGAGCACTACGCCCATGCCATTGGGAACTGGCCGCAAGCCATCGGCATCGCACCCGATGCGGCAGGCGCGAAGGATATTGCCGGCAGTGCCTCTGGACGCGAAACACACGCCCATCGACCTGTTTCCCGAAATCGTGTTCCCGTCCAGGATGTTGTTCGAGGCCCCGTCGCTCAGCACGATGCCGATGTCATTTGGAGTCGGGGTCTCCTGAGGGCTCAGACCAACGAAATTGTGCTCCACACGGTTGTGCGTCGAACCCGGGCCGTACAGGACTATCCCATGCTTGAAGCCGCCTATCGAAAGGCCGCACACCCGGTTGCTGCCGCCGGCCAGACACAGGGCGTATTCGATCCCTTCCCGGGCCGCTGCGAGCACCACCTGAGGCCGGCCTTTTTCCGAACGCGGAGCATCGAGGTCGATGCCGTCCGCCGTAATCGGCGGCAGGGGCTCGGCCAGACGGATTGTCCACGTTCCGCAGCGCGCATCGAAGCCCGGATCGGACCTGGGAATCCGGAACAACACCAGCGCTCCGTTCCTGGCGGAGTTTGCACGCCGGATTGCCTCCGCCAGCGAGCCTTCGCCGCCTGCGGCCGTGTTCTGAACGAGCACCGTCGGCCGTGCGCCTGGTCCGGAGTCAGCCTGTGCTGCATACGCAGCGCCCGCAAATGACCGCATTGTTTCGAGAACCGCCAACGCTGATAGTACGGCAATGACTCCCGTGACGCCTCTATTCATGTGTGCCTCTATCCGCTGCGGTAACCGGCCGCGGAGCGGCGTTCGTCCGCGCGGTGTTATACGCCCGGAGTTTGACGGCCGTTACACGAAACGGGTTAAGGGTGGCATTCCTTCCCCGCACGAGGGCGGATGGTCTGGATTCCCGCTTGCGCGGGAATGACGGAAGGGCGGCGGTAATGACAGAGGGGGCGGGAATGACGCAGGGACGGCGCGAGTGGCGCAGCGGCACGCATGCGAGAGAGCGGCGGCAGCACTCTGAAACGGGCAGTCGCGTCATCCGCGCCAGTTGAAACTCAGTCTCAACTATGCTAACATATGCTGCGTTGTGAGCGGCGCTGAGGATGCGCTGCGGAGTGCGTTCCATGCAGGTGTGCGATAGCGTATCATGTGCCGCAGTGATCAAGCGTGATATATGTTCCCTGACCAGTCTCGAGGAAGGTCAGCGCGGCCGCGTGGTTCGCGTTGAGGGCGATACCGACCTGCGCCGGCGGCTTCTCGAGATGGGCTTCTGCAACGGCGCCGTAGTTGAAGTCGTGCGCGTTGCTCCTCTGGGCGACCCGGTGGAGTATCGCCTGCGCGGGTATTGCATCTCACTGCGGCGAGATCAGGCGAAACACATACTCGTAGTGCCTGTATGACGATAGCGCCGGCGGGATGAGTGGTTCCCCGCCGCCGTTGCTGAGACGGCCATCGTCGGCAGGGGGGGTGCTCGGTGTGGCGCGCTGGTGCTGCCCCGCGCGGTATGTGCCCGTGGTTGCTGTGTGCATTCGATGCATTCGTGCTCTCCTGCGACCGTTTCGACCGACAAGACCGCCAGCGGCGTGCTGACGGTGGCGCTGGCGGGCAATCCGAACAGCGGTAAAACGACCATCTTCAACGCGCTTACGGGCATGCGCCAGCGCGTGGCCAACTATCCCGGCATAACGGTCGAGAAAAAAATCGGCATATGCTCGCTGCCCGACGGCCGCCAGGCGGTCGTCATAGACCTGCCCGGCATGTACAGCCTCATCAGCCGCTCGCCCGACGAACTGGTGGCGATGGAGGTCCTGCGCGGACTGCACAGGGAAGGTCCGCCCGATGCCGTGGTGGTGGTTGTCGATGCCAGCAACCTCGAACGCAACCTCTATCTGGTAAGCCAGCTCATCGAGGTTGGTCGGCCGCTGGTGGTGGCGTTGAACATGGTCGATGTGGCCGAGCGTCGCGGAATACGCATCGACGCGGCGGCCCTGGAGCGCGAACTGGGCGTGCCGGTCGTGCCCGTCGTTGGCCACAAGCGCCAGGGCATCGATGAGCTGAAGCAGGCGATCTTGCGCGCGGCGGTGGCTCCACTGCCGGACTGGCCGCTTCCGCAGGCCATGAAGGAGGAACTTCTGGTGGTGGGGGGCGCGCTGGCCATACTGCGCCCGGGAGTGCCGCATCCTGGCGACCGCTCCGGTACGGCTCACGCGGACTCTGCCGCCCGCGGGCTGGGCCCGTATCTGGCGCTGGCGGAAAGGCTGCTGATCGGCGACCACGCCTGCGACCTTCAGGACATCGCCCGTCACGAGGCGGTCGGCGCGCTGGTTTCATCCGCGGCCAGGCGGATGCAGGAGGCGGGCATCGATCCCATGCAGGCCGACATCGAAGCCCATTACAGATGGATCGAGGGCGTGGTAGCGCGCTGCGTCAGACCCGCACAGGGCGAAACGGACGGCGCCTCCTGCGCCCCCGAGGGAGCCCGCCGCACCTGGACCGAACGCGCCGATGCCGTTCTCCTCCATCGTGTGTGGGGCCTGGCTGCTTTCGCGGGAATCATGGCGTCGCTGTTCGTGGCCATTTTCTGGCTTGCGCAACCGCTTATGGGAGCGGTGGAAACCGGCATACAGTCGCTGGGCCAGTGGGTAACTTCGGCAATGCCCGCCGGGCCGCTGAAGGACCTGGTCACCGACGGAATATTCGGCGGCGTTGGGGCCGTGCTCGTCTTCGTGCCTCAGATCGCGCTGCTGTTCATGTTTCTGGCGATACTGGAGGACAGCGGCTACCTGGCGCGCGCGGCGTTCCTCATGGACCGCGCTCTGGCGAAGGTGGGGCTTCACGGGAAGAGCTTCATTCCGCTGCTCAGTTCATTCGCCTGCGCCATACCGGGCATTCTCGCCACCCGCACCATCGAGAATCGTCGCGACCGCCTCGGAACTGTGCTGGTGGCGCCTTTCATGAGTTGCAGCGCGCGCCTGCCTGTTTACAGCCTGCTCATAGGTGTTTTCTTCTCGTCGGCCGGCGCGGTGGTGCAGGCCGGCGTGATGCTCGGGCTGTATGTTCTGGGCATTGCTGCCGCCGTGGTGACGGCGCTCGTTTTCAAACGGACTCTTCTTAAGGGTCCCGCTGCCGCTTTCATCCTGGAAATGCCCACATACAAACTGCCGCAGATATCGCAGGTGGCCAGACACGTGTGGGTGAACACCAGGGAGTTCATAAAGCGCGCGGGGACGATCATCTTTTCGCTGAGCGTGGTGATGTGGGCGATGGCATACTATCCGCGACTGCCGGCCGACCAGGCCGCCCGCTACGCCGATGCCCGCGAGCTCGGCGCTGCTCAGGCGCGCCACAGTATTGCCGGCCGGCTCGGCAGGGCGCTGGAACCGGTTATCGCTCCGCTGGGCTACGACTGGAAGATGGGCGTCGGACTGGTAGGGGCCTTTGCCGCGCGCGAGGTCTTCGTCAGCACGCTGGGTATAATCTACGGGGTCAGCGACAGCGAGGAGCGCGTTGCGGACCTTGCTTCCGCGATGCGCGCCGACCGGTACCCCGACGGAAGACCTGTCTGGACGCCGCTTGTGGCGGTGAGCCTGCTGTTGTGGTTCGTTCTGGCGATGCAGTGCATGAGCACCATCGCCGTGGTCCGGCGCGAAACGGGAACGTGGCGCTGGCCGCTTTTCATGGTTCTCTACATGAATGCTCTGGCATATGCGTTGTGCCTGGCGCTCAATGTTGCGGGAAAACTGCTGGGCTGAGTGTCGCGAGTCTGTCTGAGTCTGAAGCTGTAAGCCGGTCATGCCAGCGTGGCTTGAAAATGTTCTGGTAATCGCAATCGTGGCGGCATGTGCCGCGGGCGCGCTGTGGCATTTCATCCGCGACATGAAGCGTCGTCGATGCGGTTTCGGCACGAACTGTTTTCAGGACTGTGTTCTGCCCGGCGAGCAGAAGAAGGAGCAGCGCTCGTGGACGGCTTTTCTGCCCGTGGAGATGCTGCGCCGGCGCGGCGGGCGATAAGATTTTTGCAGGCATAGAGCATTTCGAGCCGCCTCAGGCTGCTGGAAGCCCGGGCCGGCATACATGGATGGTGATAGATACGTTTTCCGGACGGCGCTTGCCTTCCGCGGCGTGTGTGTGTATCGTGTTTCCGGACATGCGCTGCGGCGCTGAGATGCAGCGCCTGACGTCCGCGCGTGCGGCGTCTGTGCGCCTGTCATGACCGGCGTACCGGCTGCGGCTGGTCGCCTGGTGTCGGGTCGGAGTCATCATGAGTTTGGCCGCTGACGAGAAGAAGAAGATCGTAGAAGAGTATCGTATTCACGAGAAGGACACGGGTTCGCCCGAGGTACAGATCGCCCTGCTGACCAGGCGTATCCAGCAGCTCACCGAGCATGTTAAGACGCATAAGAAGGATCATTCCTCGCGCCGGGGACTGCTCAAGCTGGTGGGCAAGCGCAACAGTCTGCTGAAGTATCTCACCCGGGAAGACCGTGTAAGGTATCAGAAGGTGATAACGCGTCTGGGGCTGCGCAAGTAGCCCGCGCGGCGCCCGGCGTCGTCTGGCCGCGCCTCATGGTCCCTGGCCGGTTCAGCAGGCGGCGCGGGCGCGTTGCAGGCCACGGATGTACAAACCCGCACATGGCTTTCTCCGCTTCCGGTGAGACGGGCGGCGAGCGTCGTCCACTGCCGCACCGGCGGCGCCGTGTTCGGATCTGTCCATCTGTGGCCCGGCGAACAGGAGTCGCTCTTTTTCTCAGGGGCCGCAGAGGATAACCGCACACCATGCAGTCCATCAGCGTTGAACGGGAAATCGGGGGTCGGAAACTCATCATCGAAACAGGCACGCTGGCGAAGCTGGCCCACGGTTCGGTCACCGTGCAGTACGGTGAAACCGTCGTCTTCGGCGCCGTTGTCCGCGCTGCGCCGCGCGAGGGGATCGATTTCTTCCCGCTTCAGGTCGAATACCGCGAGCGCCGCGCGGCGGTGGGCAAGTTTCCGGGCGGTTTCATGAAGCGCGAAGGCCGGCCCACAACCAAGGAGATTCTCACCTCGCGCCTCGTTGACCGCCCGCTGCGACCGCTTTTTCCCAAAGGCTTCTATGACGAGGTGCAGGTGCATCTGACGGTCCTGGCGGCCGATCAGAAGCACGACCCCGACGTGCTGGCGGGCATAGCGGCCAGCGCGGCCGTCGCCATCAGCGATGTGCCTTTTCTCCGTCCCATTGCCCATGTGCGCGTGGGGCGGGTTGACGGACAGTTCATCATCTTTCCCACCACCGACGACCTGGCAAAGAGCGAACTGGATCTGGTGGTAGCCGGCACCCGCAATCACGTCAACATGATCGAGGTGGGGGCGCGCGAAGCCAGCGAGGAAGTGGTCGCGGCGGGGATCGAGTTCGGCCACAAATACGTCATACAGATTGTCGAGATGATCGAGGAGCTCATCGCCAGGGCCGGACGTCCCAAGGTCGGCGAGTTCCGCCAGACCGACCCGGCGCTGCTGGAGGAGGTCCGCCGGCTGGCCGCCGACCGCATCCGCGCGATAAAAGGCCAGCCCGGCAAGCAGGATCGCGCTCAGGCCATAGACGCGCTGTTGGAGGAGGTCGTAAATCAGCTGTCGCCGCTGCCCACCGATCCATCAACGCCCTATCTGGTGCTCGCCGCCGCCAGGGAACGGCAGAAGGCCGTTCGCGAGGCTTTCGTGGAGATAGAGGAACAGGTAACGCGCCAGGCCATACTGGAAGGCATTCGCCCCGACGGCCGCGGCTGCCGCGACATCCGTCCGGTCACCTGCGAGGTGGGAGTGCTGCCGCGGGTGCACGGCTCGGCCCTGTTCACGCGCGGCGAAACACAGGCCCTGTGCACCGTCACGCTGGGCACTTCGGAAGACCAGCAGCTCGTTGACGGTCTGCTCGAGGAATACGCGCAGCGCTTCATGCTGCACTACTACTTCCCCAGTTACAGCGTGGGCGAGGTCAGGCCCATACGCGGTCCGGGACGACGCGAAATCGGGCATGGAGCGCTCGCCGAGCGCAGCCTCGAACCCGTGCTGCCGTCGGAGGAGCAGTTTGCCTATACCATCCGCATAATAAGCGACATACTGGAATCCAACGGCTCCAGCTCCATGGCCAGTTCCTGCGGCGGGTGTCTGGCGCTCATGGATGCGGGCGTGCCGATAACAAAGCCCGTCGCCGGCATATCGATCGGCATGGTGCAGGAAGGCGACCGGCGCGTTCTCCTGACCGACATAATCGGCGAGGAAGACCGGTTCGGCGACATGGATTTCAAGGTGTGCGGCACGCGCGACGGCATCACCGCCATACAGCTGGACATCAAGACCGAAGGGCTGAGCTACGACGTCATCCGCGAGGCGCTCGACCGCGCCCGCGAAGGACGAATGGTGATACTCGACAAGATGACCCAGACGCTGCCGGCGCCGCGTCCGCAGATAAGCCCGTGGGCTCCGAAGCTGGTCATCGTGAAGATCGACACGGAGATGATCGGCAAACTCATCGGACCCGGCGGCAAGGTGATCAACAGGCTTCAGGACGAGACCGGCGCCACCATCGAAGTCGAGGACGACGGCACCGTGTACATAAGCTCGGTAGATGCCGCCGCCGTGGAGAAGGCGCGCAGCATGGTCGAGGCCATTACCGGCAGGATAGAGGTGGGCAAGACCTACACCGGCAAGGTCGTCAGCATCCGCGAGTTCGGTGCCTTCGTCGAGATAGCGCCCGAGACCGATGGCCTGGTGCACGTGTCGGAGCTTTCCGACCAGTACGTGGCCCATCCCGAGGACGTGGTGAAGGTGGGGGATGAAGTGCGCGTCAAGTGCATTCTCATAGACGAACAGGGCCGGATAAAACTCAGCCGCAAAGCGGTTCTCAAGGATGAAGGACGCAGCGATCCGGCGCCCGCGACGCCGCAGCCCGCGCGCAACGCCCCGCGGCGCCCGGGACCTCCGCAGCAGCAGCCTCCAGGCCGCCAGCCTCAGCCCCAGCAGCAGCGGTTTCAGCCGCGGCCCGGTCAGCAGCAGCCGCCCGGCGGCGGACGCGGCAATCGCGGCGCACGCGGCGGACGGTCCGGAAGGCACAGCGGCCATGAGCGGCACGACGATGCGGATTGAACCCGCTCTTGCAATCTTCAGCGGGCGCGGGTAACGTGATGGTCTCGGCCCGCCAGGGGCCGGGCCGCGGCGGCGCCGTGACGTCGGAAGCTCCATCGCGGAAGGTATCTGTTTTTCAGGTAATGCGCTTGCTCAAGCCCCATGACGGGGGCACGTCCTGGCCGTTGCTTTCGTTCGGGCTGCCGGCCTTTCCGGGCCGTTTTTTCGGAGTAACTCATGTCGCAGTCGCAGGCGGAACTCGTCAAAGCCCTCATAGAGGCCGGAGTGCACTTCGGCCACCGCGTCAGCCGCTGGAATCCGAAGATGGAACCGTACATCTCGGGCCGGCGCAAGACCATCCACATCATCAATCTCAAGGAAACTCTCAAGGGCATATTGCGGGCGAAGAAATACGTCTCGCAGATCGTCTCGCGCGGCAAGGACGTGCTGTTCGTCGGCACCAAGAGACAGGCCCGCGAGGCCATCGAGGCCGAAGCCAAACGCTGCGGCATGCATTACGTCACGGAACGCTGGCTGGGCGGCACCCTTACCAACTATTCAACCATCCGCTCGCGCCTGGCCCGTCTGGAGGAACTGGAGAATCTCTGGGCCACGGGCAATATCGAGACCTACTCCAAGAAGATGAAGGCGACGCTGACGCGCGAACTGCGCAAGATCAGAAAGAACCTGGAAGGCATACGGCGCATGACCAGCCTTCCGGGAGCGGTTTTCGTCGTTGACGTCCGCCGCGAGCACATAGCCGTCAGGGAAGCACGCAAACTGGGCATCACCACCATCGCCATCATAGATACCGACGGCGATCCGGACCTCATCGATCTTCCGATACCGGCCAACGACGACGCCATGCGCGTCATCGAACTGATAGTTCACGAAATAGCCGACGCGGTAATCGAGGGCAAAGCCATGCAGCCCGAAAAGGGCGAAGAGCAATCTGCCGCACCGGGCGGCGCGCCGGGACCGGTGCGCAGGCGTTCGGCGCGGGCCATGTTCCGCGCCGAGGAAAGCCCGGACGCCGCGCAGCCCGCGCAGGAAGCGGCGCCGGCCGAGGGCGCTGCCTCTTTGCCCGAACCTCTCCCCGGGACTCAGGCTGCACCCGATGCCCAGCCGGTCTCGCCATCGGCGTCCCAGCCCGCTTCTGCCCCCTAGACGCCGCGTCCCCGGTGCATCCGGAAATATCGGTCAACAGACAACGGAGTAAACCATGGCGGAGATCACCGCAAAACTGGTCAACGAACTGCGTGCACGTACCGGTCAGGGAATGATGGAATGCAAGAAAGCCCTCATGGAAACGGGCGGAGACCTCGAAAAGGCCGAGGACTGGTTCCGCAAGAAGGGCATCAAGACCAGCGTGCTCAGCCGCCAGGCCACCGAAGGGCGCGTGGCGGTGGCGGTGTCGGCCGACGGCAGGGTCGGCGCCATCGTGGAGGTGCTGTGCAACACCGATTTCACGGCCCGCAGCGAGCCCATCGGGCGCATAGCCGCCGCGGCCACCGCGCTGCTTCTGGCTGACCCTGTGGCGCAGGTCGCCGCCAATCCCGATGTGCAGGCGCTTGTGGTGAGTGCCGCACAGCAGACCGGCGAAAACGTGCAGATAGGCCGCTGCGCGGTGCTGTCGGCGGGTTCCGGGCGCGTCGGAGGATACCAGCACTACACCGGCAGGGTGGGTGTGCTGGTTGCGGCCACGGGCAACCCCGGCGACGAGCTGCTCAGAGACCTGTGCCTGCACATCGCCGCGGCCCGGCCGCTGGCGGTGAATCGCGAGTCTCTTCCCCCCGAACTCGTGGCCCGCGAACGCGAAATCGCCGTCGAACAGGCCAAAGCCAGCGGCAAGCCGCAGAATATCGCCGAGAAAATCGCCGAAGGCAAACTGCGCACCTTTTACGAGGAGAAGGTTCTTCTCGAACAGAAGTTCGTCAAGGACGACAAGAAGACCGTCGGCCAGCTTCTTCAGTCGGCCGGCGCGGGCGTCGAGAAATTCGTGCGCTTCGAGATCGGCCAGTAAGCGCCCCGCCCCCCGCGGCGCGCATGACACCACACGCGGACCTGCATGAGGCAGATACGCCCATTTGCGGCAATACGCTATGCGGCCGGCGGCAGTCGCGACATATCGCCTCTTGTTGCGCCGCCGTACGACGTCCTCGATGAAAGCGGCAAGGCGGCGCTCCTGGCGCGCCATCCCGACAACATCGTATCGATAGACCTGCCCCATCTGCCTCACGGCACCACCGGACCCGACGAGGCATACGAAGCGGCCGGACGCACGCTGCGCCGCTGGCTCGCCGAGGGCGTGCTCGCCGCCGACAGCCGTCCGGCGTTCTACGTATGCGACCAGCGCTGGCAATCGCCCGCCGGGCCTGTGCACCGGCGCGGTTTCTTCGCCCAGGTGCGTCTGGCGCCGCTGGAAGCCCGCCGCGTGATTCCTCACGAGCGCGTCTTCGCATACCCGATTCAGGACAGGTTGCGCCTCATGCGCGCCACGGGCGCCCAGCTGTCGGCCGTTTTCGGGCTGTACAGCGATCCCGACGATGAGACAGGCCGGCTGCTTGCCGCCGGCACCGTGCCGGCAGACGTGACGGCGACGCTGGACGGGGTACGCAGCGAATTGCGCGTGATCGCCGATGAACAGCGCTGCCGCGCCGTCGCCGAGGCCTTTGGAGAAAGGCCCGTGTACATCGCCGACGGTCACCACCGCTATTCCACGGCTTTGCGCTTTCAGCAGGAGACGGCCGCCGCCGCGGGCGGCAGTCTGCCGGAGGATCACCCGGCCAACTGGTGCATGTTTCTGCTGGTGAGGATGGAAGATCCGGGTCTGCGCATTCTGCCCACCCATCGCGTGGTCGGCGGTCTCGAGGCGTTCGATGTGCAGGCGTTTGCCGCTGCCGTGGCCGGTCGCTTCGAAATCGTGCGGCTGCCCGATGCCGCCGGCGCGGTCAGCGCTCTGGCAACCGACACGCGCCGGCAGTCGCCCACCATGTGGCTGTTCGACGGGCGCTGGCGACAGGTGTATGAAATGCGGCTTGTCGCTCCGGATGTTCTCGACACGCTCGAGCCGCAGCGCTGCGAGGCATGGCGCAGGCTCGATGTGGCCATACTGCACCGCTATGTGCTCGACGAGGTCGTGCGCAGGCAGTTTGCCGGCGGGGCCGACCTGCGCATCGCCTACACGCACGACGTGAACGAGGCCGTCTCCATGTGCGACGGCAGCAGGTATCAGATCGCCTTTCTCCTGCGTCCCACGCCCGTGGAGGCATTGCGGGTGCTGGGCGACGCCGGCGAACTCATGCCCCACAAGAGCACATTCTTCTATCCCAAGGTTGCCACCGGACTGGTGATAAGCCCGCTGCGGTAGCGCCCTGCGATTGCCTTCCGCCTATCCCCTCATCACGCTGTCGATCAGTTCATCCAGGTCCGCTGTCGCCAGGGCGATGGCCGTGTCGCAGCAGCCGTAGTAAAGGTGGAGCAATCCGTCTTTCACCACCGCGGCCGTGGGGAATATCACATTGGGGATGTACAGCCCGAATCGCTCGTAATACTCCTCCGGCTCCATGATGAAGTCCCGTGTCCGGCTTATTACACGCCGCGGATCGCGCAGATCGAGCATCATCGCGCCAAGGCGGTACACGACGCGCTTCATCGACGGGTTCACCGTCTGCACGCCGTGGTAAAACACCAGCCACCCCCTGTCTGTGCGCACGGGCGGCGTCGAGCCGCCGATACGGTTGTCCTCCCACGCATACAGCGGTTTGGCCAGCAGATATGGCTCCGTCCAGTTGCGCAGGTCTTCCGAAAAACTTATCCATATTGCCGGATGATCGGTGCCGTAGCGCGGCCCCACAAACTGTAGCGGCCGGCGCAGCATGGCGTACCGTCCGTCGATCTTCTCGGGAAAGAGGATGACATCGCGGTCGTCCATGTCCGCTGGAGTAAGCCAGCAGAAGTGTTCCCAGTGCACGCGATCGCGCGATATCGCCAGTCCGGTGCGCGTCATGTTGTCGGGCCGCCCGCCTGAAACGTTGGACGAACCGGGCCTGGACGGGTCGGGTGGCGGCCGGCTCACCCCGGGAAACTCGCTCTCGTGCGACTCGGGCACTCCAACGCCCGTGGGATGGCTGCTCCATGCATACGGCCTGAAAGCGTAGGTCATGTAATACGTGTCGCCTATCCTCACCACGCGCGGGTCCTGCACGCTGCCGTAACGGCTGCCGGCCATTTCCGGCGTGAAGACCGGCTTGTCGCTCACGTGGCGGAAATGCACGCCGTCGTCGCTTTCCAGCATGCCGATGTAACAGTGAAACGGACGCAACCCGCCGGCGGCCCGTTCGTACATGTAGAACCGGCCCCCGTCATAGATGACGCCCGGGTTGAACACCGCCGCCATCCGCCAGTCGTACTTTCCGGGCACGACTATCGGATTCTCGGGATGACGTTTGAAATGGAATGACATTCGCGCCACTCTCGTGAGATGTTGCAGGACGCTCCGGCGCCGCCCGGACCTGTCGCCGCGCCGTTTTCGCGAGGTTCGAGCCGGATTATCTCGCGACCGACAGCAAGCGCGTCGAAAGCCTCATAGCGCCGGTCCAGCCGCAAAGCCAGATACGATTTCTCCCCGGGTTCCCAGCCGTAACTGGTAGCGAGGATTATCTGTCTGTCGGCAAACACCCCCACGCCCTTGCGCACGTCGCCGCGCGGCAATGCTCCCAGCGGCGTGTGCCCGACGACCAGCAGCGCGGCTCCCTCCATGGTGCGGAGGAACGTGCCGAGATCCTCGGCGGTATAGCCGCCGATCTGTATGTTGGCCGGCCGGCTCCAGACCATCTCCTCGACGGTTCTGTCCTCGCAGTTGATCACCGGAAGCAGACTGCGGCAGTCGCGCGCCGGGCCGGCGTGGGCGGCGGCAATTCCGTTCTTCATCAGGACCGCCACCGGCAGCGACCTGAGAAACTCGAATTGTTCGTCGGTGATGCGCTCCAGAAAGTTGAACTGCCGGAAGAACGCCCCGTTTTCGCTGGCATAAAGGGCTTCCACCAGCCGCCGGCGGTTGCGCGCATTCAACCCGCACTGCTTCTTCAGAGCGTCGTATATGCGCACCACCTCGCGTTCGTGGTTGCCCTGGATGTAGATCAACCTTTCGCCGGCCTTGCCCAGACGGGTCCTGATCTCGCGAATGCGGTCCACCATCCGGCTGTCGCCCTCCGGCTCGGCGTGCGCGTCGCCGGGTTTGGCATCCACCACATCCCCGAGAATGAGGGCATAGAAGTCGTCGCGGTCTTTGAGCCGGTCGGCCAGCGATGTGCGCTCGAGAAACTTCTCGAAATCGCGGTGGCGCGTATGAAAATCGGAAGCGATGACGATCTCACCTTTCGCCGGCACGATTACCAGTCCGCCGTCGCGGGCGAAGACGTCCGGGTAGGGCGGCCGCGGCGACTCGGCCTGTGCCGTCTGTGTGCAAACGGCGCTCCAGACAGCGCCTGCCACCGCGCCGGCCAGAAACTCCCGGCGCGACATCCGGTTATCCGCGGGAACGTCTGATCGGTGCCTCGCAGGCTCACCGGCGCTATTCCGCGATGATCGCATCACGGTAAATCATACGCGAGCCGGCGATTTGTCGTAAGAGGACATGCGACAAGCCCGCGACGCGCGACGCGGAATAACCCCCCGTTCAATCTTTCTGGCGGGTGGTGCCAAGCTCTCTGGCTATTTCCTGTTCCAGCTCGTCGAGTTTGCCCAGTTCGGCCTTTTCCTCGGCCAGCACGTCGGCCTGGATCATGCGGTCTATCTCCTCGTCGCTGACGAGGTTATCAGCAGCGCCCGCCGGCACTTCGCCGCCCGCCGACTGCTCCATGGCATCGAGGAAAATCTCCATGCGCTCTTCCATGCTGCGCGCCTGCGCGACCGCTTTCTCCCACTGCGCCTGCGTTCGCGAAAGGTCCATTTCGCCGAAGGCCCGGCCTATCTCCGCGGCAATCAGCCCCATCGACTCGGCAAACTGTCGCGACGCCTCCGCCTGCTGGTGGATGAGCAGGGCGTTCCTTATGGCCAGCAACTGACGCTCCAGCATCTTCTTCATTGCCGCCGTCTTTCTCAGAGCCGAGCGGATGAACAGGTATTGCTGGTTGTCGCCGATCTTCCGTGCCTGACGCGCATTGCGGATGAAATCATCGGCGAACTGCTGCTGCTGGCGTATCGCGCGCTCGATGTTGCGGATGCCCTGTTTGATCCGCATCTGACGTTCGATACGCCGCTCTTCTTTGCTCTTGAAAAGACCCATTTCGGCCTCGCTTGCGCCGGGCGCAAATGGCGCTTCCGCTCGCGCCGTCTTTGCTCATTGCTGTTCTTCGGCGGATGCGCGGCGCCGCACGACCCGGTCGGCCTCGTCCAGCGCGTCCTCCGGCTTCATCTCGCCTTCGTCCATCTTCTTCCAGATATCCAGCAGATCGGCGCCCGCTTCGCCGACGCTGCTGCCGGCAAGCGCCTCGCGGTCGATCTCGGTGCCGATGCGCAGTATCTCGTCGAGCTGGTCGGCGTAGGCCGTGGTCTTCACCCCATCGTCCTCGATCAACTGCGTTATGCGCACCAGATCCCTGCTGGTGATGTTCAGCCGGCCCCCCATGCGGGAGCGGCTCTGTCTTTCGCGTATCATGCGCAGGCGGCTGACGGTCATCAGCTCCTTGTTGCGCAGGTTCAATTCCCGCGCGATCTGGAGCTGCTCCTGCGTCTTCATCTCAAAATCCACGGCCAGCGCTCGGCGCACCTCGGTCGATTTCTCGGCCGCCCCGCGATCGAAAATCTTCTTCTTTTCCTCGCTGAGCTGCTCGGCCTTCTTCAGCAGACGATCGCGATCCTTCTGAAGCAGTATCTCCTCCCGGCGCAGTTCCTGCGTATTCAGGTCGGCCAGAGTCTTGTTCCTGCCGAAAAGTCGGTCTATCAGTGCCATAGGTCCAGTCCCTTCCTCACAAGCCCTGCCCGATATCGCCATGCTGCCGGTCCACCTCTTCCACGGCACCGTCACCCCGCGTCGCCCTGGCTTTCTTTCCTGCCATCGTCCCCGCGGGGCAGTTCCTCCTCGTCAGGCACAGCCGTCAGAGCGATATCCTCGTCCTGTCCGACCGCCTGCTTCTGGTCTTCCTTGTGCTGTTTCCCGCGGTCCTCTGTCGGAGCTTCCGGTGCTTGCCTGCTTTCCGTCACCGCGGCGGCTTCCTTTTCCTTGCGTGCCTCGGCCTCGAGTTGCTCGTACAGCGCGCGCTCTTCGTTGGTCATTCCCGTCGCCGCCGTTGTTCCCAGAGCGCCGGCGGCTTCGGCATCCGCCTGAAGCTCGGCCATCACCTTCTCCGCCGCCGCCTGCTGTCTGGCCAGGTCATCGGCGCCGGGCAGTTCCGCCGTCCGGCCCAGCTGGATCAACTCCAGATTGTGAACGTGCGTGCTCAACACCTCTATCTGCTGGCTGAGCATGCTGAGATTCTGCTGTCGCCGCTCGAGGTCCTTGCGCAACTGGAGTATCTGGCTGGTCAATCGCCGTTTGCTCAGCTCGTTGCTGCTGGATTTGAACTGCTCGCGCAGTTGTAATTCGCGCTTCTCAAGGCTTTCCATCTCGTCGTAAAGACGGTCCCGCCGCGCGGCAAGCGCAGCACGTTTTTCGGTGAAGCGGTTGATCTGCGTGCCGATGTCCTCCGGCCTGCCCAGCATTCTTCGAAAGATATTGAGCATCGATTGGCCTCCGTCCTGCGCGCCGCCGTCGCCTGATGACGCGCTCACCAGCATAACATCGCCGTCACAACGCACCACCCGCAGTCGTAGGCGCTCCGCGCAGGCCTGCATCTCATCCTGCACCAGCTCCACCGGCAGTCCGGTCTCGCGGGCGATCCTGCTGGCCGCCAGCCCGCCGCTGATCGCGTCCGCATTATACCGACGGATACACTCATCGATGCGGCGCCGTTTCTCCGCCTCGGGCTCCGGGTCCAGCAGCTTCGCCAGCTGCTCCGCTTCCGGCGGGCTCTGCACGCTCCATCCGCCCGTTTCCGCCGGACACAACAGCACGATCGTCCGCCCGCGGCCGGTGGCCATCTGTCTGGCCTCCTCCGTGAATCCCGTGGTGGACGCCACAACCATGACGGCATCGGGCCCGGCCTCGCGGGCGCCGCGCGACAGCTCGGTGGCCAGATCGCCCGCGCCCATCGGCGGCGCCTCCCCGCCGTCGAGCAGATGCCGCCACGGCGAAAAGCACGTCACATAGAGCGCCCCGGCAGGCCGCCGGAAAAACAGCAGCCACCTCCGCGTCGCCCGCGCCGCAAGCCGCCGCCGCAACGGCATCCGCGCCTGAAGATCGCGGTCGCACATGTCCATCTCGATCATCAGACGCTTGAGGTCCGCCTCGTCGTTGCTCTCGGATACCTCCACGGTGACCGTGCCCGGCCGCGCCGGCTTCCTGCCGATCGGGAAACCAATGCGGCCGCCGTCGAGCAGGCGCCGTACGTGCTCTATCACAACCTGCTCGCGAAGACGGTGCAGCGATGGATCAACCTTGCTTTTCATCCCACGCGCTGCTTCCTCCGCCCTGATGCCGTCGTCGCCACAGTTGCCTGCCCACAACGGCGACAGACACCGCCAGCCATATCCAGCCGGCCACCGCCATGATGCGATATACCACGTTCACGGCGTCACAACATCATTCGGCCTGCAAGTTCCATCCCGCACCGGCGGCAGAAACGGGCCTGCGGCGGATTCGCCGCTCCGCAGCCGCTGCGCGGACATACCTGCGCCCCGGCGCGGGCCTGGACCGGCGCGCGGGCGTCTGCGCCGATCAGCCATGTCAACCCGCGCCACGCGCCGCGGACGACCGCCACCACGGTCCATGCGCAGAACGCCGCCAGCGCGATCAGCCCGCCGACGAAGAACACCACGAATATGGTAAGCCCGTCCGTCACCGCGTTTGTCGCACCCGCCGCCCCCGGTTGGGGGCCGGATCAGTCATGCCACAGCCTGCGGGTTGAGCCTCTGCCCGCATCGCATGCAGTAGCTGTCTCCCGGCAGCGGATATGCCCCGCAGTTCAAACACCTCAGAACCTCGCGCAATTGCAGTCCGCAATACATGCAGAACTGGTCTTCCGCGTCCACCAGAGCATGACAGTTCGGACAATTCACCATCGCCGGACGCGCCGCGGGTCGCTGGGCGACCGCGGTTGCCGGCCCGCGCAGCGCGTCGAGAAACTCCCGCGCCGAGCGGAAGCGCGTTTCCAGCCGCGCGTACGAACGCCGGAAGACCTCGTCAAGATACCGCGGAACCTGCCCGTTGAGGTCGCTGGGCACATCCGTGCCCGCCGGACGCTCGCCGGTCAGCATCTCGTACAGCACCACGCCGCACGCATACAGATCCGCCCGTGCGTCGATCGTGCCGCCGTGCCGCTGCTCCGGCGCCATGTAGTCCAGCGTTCCGGCGATCGACAGCGCACCGGCGTCCTCCATCGACATCGACAACACGATGGACTGCGTGTTGGACACGGGCGCGCTGCCCATGCCGAAGTCGGTCAATTTCACCACCCCTTCGGCGCCGTAGCCCTCGCGCGCGGCCCGCTCGTGAATGAGGATGTTTTCAGGCTTGATATCCCGATGCACCAGCCCGCACTCGTGGGCGAATCCCAGCCCCTCCAGAACCTGGCGCATGATCGCCACCGCGTCATCCACCGACAGCGACCGGTTCTGGATCAGCGGACGCAGGCTGGTCCCCGGCACATACTCCATGACCAGGTAGGGCGGGTCCGCGTAAGGATCCAGCCCCAGCGGACGCACGATGTTCGGATGTTCCAGATGGTAAACCGCCTGCCCCTCGCGCCGGAGATTGGCCACGTATCTCGTATCGGTCGGAATCTTGACGGCCGCGATCCTGTCCGACCATACATGATGCCGCGCGCGCCACACCTCCCCGAACGCGCCTTTGCCCACGCGTTCTTCCAGCACGTATTCGCCGACCTTCTGGCCGATGCACGGCATATCATCCGCCCTCTTTCAGGACGCAAGCTTCTCGGCTATCCAGTCGCACACAAGAATATTATACACCGCCGCCAGCAGTACGCCGACCGCGACGAAAACCCACGCCGTCCCTCCGCCGATCCTCCAGCCGAAAAGCCACAGCAGCACAAGCAGCTCCAGCACAGTGTACGCGCCGACAAGAATGCCTGCCGCCGTGTTGCTGTCCATCTCGGCCACCCGGCGGATCACGAAAAACGTCGCCCACGGCAGCAGCCCCACCATCCCCAGCCACGCGACTATCCGCAGCCCGCCCGACAGAATGGACTGCCTGGTTGACGGGTCCATCTGCCACCACGTGATGCCAACCACAACCGTGGCCAGAAGCATAACGCCGCTGGCCGTCTTCCAGCCGAGCACTTTCAGGAAGCGGGCCATGCATTTCCCCCTTTATCGCGTGCGCTGCCAGGGCAGATCGCCATTGTGGTCGCGAGCGTATTTCACCACCCGCTCCGACCATTTCCTGAACTTCGCTTCATCGCGCTGCCGCCGCAGCACGGCAAGTTGTGCATCGTCCTGATCATTGGGGATTACGTTGCTGGTGTATCCCATGTCCACCGTCAGCATTTCGATAATGGCGGCCTTCTCGTCTTCCTTGCGCTTCCGGTCTTTTATCAGCCCCTGCTTGTATTCCTGGTCGGTTTCCTCGGCTATTTTGCGGTTGAGATCCTCTATTTCCGCCTGGGCACGGTCGCGTCTTTCGCACAACTCCTTGACGCGCGCCCACCACAGCAGATCAAGTGCCTCCTGTGCGAACTGCCGCAGTTCATCTTCGAACTGCCCGGGATGCAGTTTCCGGTAATCCTCTATGTTCCAGATAGTCTTCCCATAATCCTTGCCGATGCGCGATTCCTCCACGCGCTTCCAGTCGTCGGTCAGTTTTCGCGGATCGATGCTCGGCGTCTGCGGGGTTTCCGGCGTATCGCTGCGCGCTGCCGGAGTCGGCGGCGCAACGGGACCGGGATTCTGCACCCGCGGCGCCTGCGGAGCCGGAGCGGGCCGGCGCGGGGGCTGCGGCCGGTTCATGTCGTCGAAAATGTTGGGCTTGTATCCTTTCGGGTACTGCGCCGCGGGCTCATCCGGCAGCACTAGCTCTCCGCCGCTCGGCTGCGGCTGCGGACGCTGGCGATTGGCCAGAAAAACGGCGACCGCCGCTGCCAGCACAACCAGCAGGCCTATCGTTATCGCTGCGGCCGTAGTGTTGTGCCGGCTGCGTACAACGGGATAGCGGACGGCAACCGGCTGGTAATATGCCGGAGATGATGCCTGCCACGCTCCCGCGGCGTACTCGCCAGTGCCTGCCGCCGCGTGTTCCACGCCGGCCTGCGCGTATTCATCGGCCGGCTCGTCCGACTGAACCTCGTAAGGCTGCGCGCTGCCGGAAGATGGCTGTTCGTGCGCAAAGGCGGTCGCGGCCGGCAGGCCGCCTGATGAAGCAGCGGCGGCTGCGCCGGGCGTTGGCGGGCGCAGGCTTGCCGATGCGGCCGCCATGGCTTTTCGCATGGTGCCCAGGGGATCGAGCTCGATCGTTGCCGCGCCGGCGCCGAGCGTGACGGCATCGCCGGGCGCCACGTACGCCGCCTCGGCCACGGGCTGCCCGTTTACAAACGTGCCCGCATCGTCGCCAACATGCTGGACCACCCACTGGCCGTCCTGAACGTACAGAAGGCAATGAACGGGCGCCACCGACGAGGACGGAATGCGCACTTCACATTCCGCGTCGCGCCCGATGCGCAGGGGATTATCGGGGCTGCGCTCGGCGACCTCTATGAGCCTCGCTCCCAGCGCGTGGCGCACTCGCAGTTGCAATCCCATCCGCAACCTCCCGATATTCGACCATCCGCCCCGTCGGCAGCGTCCCGCCTGCTGCGGGGAAGTCGTCGGTTAGTGTATCGGTATGGGTTTGCGAAAAGCAAACCCGTCGCTCAGGGCAGGCTTTCGCGCAGGATTTTCTGGGCCTGTTCCGCGCGATAACGCTCCAGGGCGCCCCGGAGCTCCTGTCTTGTTGTCGCGAGTATGGCGATGGCCAGCAAAGCGGCGTTTACAGCCCCGGCTTTGCCGATGGCCAGCGTGCCTACAGGTATTCCGGCGGGCATCTGCACCATGGCCAGCAGCGAATCCAGACCTTTGAGCGACTGGCTTTCCATCGGCACGCCCAGCACCGGAGCCACGGTATGCGCCGCCACCACCCCGGCCAGATGCGCAGCACCACCCGCCGCAGCGATGTACACCTGGCAGCCTGCCTGGTCCATCTGCCGGACGAACTCTTCAAGCGCCTTCGGCGTCCGATGGGCCGAAAGCACGCGGCAGACGTGCGAAATGCCGAAACTGTCAAGAGTTTCGTGCGCATGACGCATGGTCTCCCAGTCCGACTTGCTGCCCATGATCACCGCGACGAGGGGTTGTGTCTGATTCGAAGCAGAAGTCATGTTCCGGGCCTTTCCTGAACATGAGACAAGCGCTCGAACATCATCCGGGTTGACTGACGAAGTTTACCTGGCAGACGACGCGTGCTGCGCAGCCCGGACAACGCGACAGCCAATATTGTCATAGTGGCGTCATGTTGGCAAGCGCCAGGAACGTCCTAAGACTGATATCCTTGCCGGTATCGCGGGCGTTTATGTTCCATATGTCATTGCTCGCAAACTGCTTGCGCTCATACGGAAGTTCTCAGGTTCTATATTTCGTCACGCTGGCACGGGGGTTGCAAAATACCTACAAGACCTGTCGGAAAATGTCGCTGGTGAGTGTGGCGATTTGGCCGGCAGGTCTGAAAAAAGAGCCCATTCTTCCCCCAATGTGAAGGGTTCCTTCATCCCTCCCCAAGCGAAGGAAGCCCTTCAAAGCCCCAAAAGAGCCGTCCTTTGCCCGGGACGGCTTCTTTTTTTATGTGCGGCGGCGCGTTTTTACCTTGGGCGTCGAGGCCGCTATGCTTTTAGTCGTGCCGACCAAACGTCTGCCGATATTCTCGCAGCACAGCCGCTCCTGGCAGCAGAACCTCTACGTCTATCCGGTGATAAGCCGCCGCAGCAGGGGGCTGTCGATAGGCGTAAATCTCAATCCCGATAAAGCCTGCAACTTCGACTGCGTTTACTGCTGCGTCGATAGAAGCACGCCTCCGACCGTCCGCAGGGTTGATCTGGCCGTCATCCGCGCGGAACTCGATGCTATGCTTGACCTTGCATGCAGCGAAGGGCTCTTTGCGCAAGCGCCTTTCGACCAGACTCCTGCCGATTACCGCCGGCTGACCGACGTGGCATTCAGCGGCAACGGAGAACCGACCGCCTGCGCGCAATTCGCGGAGGCCTGCCGACTGGTCGCTGACGTGCTGGCAGGTCGCAATCTGACGGGCGTCAAGATAGTGGTCATCACCAATGCCTCGCTGTTTCACCGTCCGGCCGTGGCGCAGGCGTTGGCTTATCTCGACGCCCACAACGGCGAGATATGGGCCAAACTCGACGCTGGCACGGAGGAGTATTACCGTCTCATCGAGCGAACCAGAGTGCCTTTCGAGCGCGTGCTGCGGAACATCCTCGAGGCCGGACGCCTGCGCCCGCTGGTGATACAGTCGTTGTTCGTGAAATACCGCGGGGCCGGCCCGGACCAGCGCGAGATAGACGCCTATGTCGCGCGCCTGCGCGATCTTTGGCGGGAGGGCTGCCGGATAAAGCATGTCCAGGTGTATTCCGTGGCCCGTCCGACGGCGCACGGGGGCGTTGAACCTCTGGAAGCCGCCGAACTGGCGCGCATAGCTGCACGTGTGAGGGAGGCGGGAATCCCGGCGGAAGCCTACTGAGGCCGCCGCGGCGGACCACGGCGCTGCGCGCACCCCGCGCCGGCGTTTATCGCTTGAGGTATTGCGTTTCGTAGTAGCGCAGATAGTCGCCCGTCTTGATGGCGCGCCACCACGATTCGTGCGTGCGGTACCAGTCTATCGTCGTCCGCAGGGCATCCTCGAAACGGTGCCGCGGCGACCAGTGCAGTTCCCGGCGGATCTTGCTTATGTCCATCGCATAACGACGGTCATGCCCGGGACGGTCCTTGACGTATTCAACGCTGTCGTCCCACTTTCTGCCCATCTCGCGCAGGATGGCTTCCGTGATGGCGCGGTTGGTCAGTTCGCAGTTGCCGCCGATGTTGTACACGTCGCCGAAAACCCCGCGTTCCAGGACGGCGAGTATGGCTTCGCAGTGGTCCTCGACGTATATCCAGTCGCGCACGTTCATGCCGTCGCCGTACAGCGGCACCTTGCGCCCCTCCAGCAGATTGGTCACAAACAGCGGTATGAGTTTTTCGGGGAACTGGTACGGCCCGTAGTTGTTCGAGCAGCGGGTTATCAGCACCGGCATGCGGAACGTGTGGTAATACGCGCGCACCAGACAGTCGGCGGCGGCCTTGCTGGCGCTGTACGGGCTGTTGGGCGCCAGCGGCGTGGATTCTGTGAACTTCAGGTCGGGCCTGTTTTCCGGCAGCGAACCGTACACCTCGTCGGTGCTGACCTGGAGGAACCGCGAGACGCCTTTCGATCTGGCCACATCCAGCAGTACCTGCGTTCCCACCACGTTGGTCATGACGAAAGGCCCGGCGCCGAGAATGCTGCGGTCAACGTGCGACTCCGCGGCGAAGTTCACCACGTCCTTGATGTCGTATTCCTGCCACAGCCGCACCAGCAGCTCCGCGTCGGCGATGTCGCCTTTGACGAACACCAGCCGTCTGTCGTCGAGCACCCCTTCCAGATTGGCCAGATTTCCCGCGTAGGTGAGTTTATCCAGAGCGACAACCCTGACGCGCTCCGTCCTGCTCAGAAGCACGCGGACGAAGTTGGACCCTATGAATCCGGCGGCCCCGGTTACGAGCATCGTGCGCATGGCTGCGTCGGCCGGCTATGGCGTTGCCGGCAGTTCCTTATTGGCTCCGCTGCGCGCCACGGTGTTGCACGCGCGCAGATAGAAATCGATGTTTTCGCCGGCGTCGGCCCACCAGCCGGTAATTTTGTCGGCGGTCATCTCGCCTTTCTCGATGTAGGCGTTGTTGACGTCGGTGATCTCCAGTTCGTTGCGGGCCGAGGGCTTCAGCGTCCTGATGATGTCGAACACCCGCGCATCGTAGAAGTAGATGCCGATCACGGCGAGGTTGCTCGGGGGATTGGCCGGCTTTTCAACGATGCGCACAACGCGGTCGCCGTCCATTTCCGCCACCCCGTAAGCCTGCGGGTTTTCCACCGGATACAGAAGTATCTTGGCGCCCTGTCCCTGGTGGCGGAAGCGGCGCACGTGTTCGCGGATGGTGTATTCGACGATGTTGTCGCCGAGTATCAGACAGATGGAATCGCCGTCGGCGAAATGTTCGGCCAGTCCCAGCGCCTGGGCGATGCCGCCAGCGCCGTCCTGATAGGTGTAATGGAGGTCGTGAAAACCGAACTCGCGGCCGTTGCCCAGCAGGCGGATGAAGTCGCCGGCGTTGTTGCCGCCCGTCACCAGAAGCACTTCTTCTATGCCCGCTCTGGCCATGCATTCCAGCGGGTAATAGATCATGGGTTTGTTGTACACGGGCAGAAGGTGTTTGTTGGTCACCTTCGTGAGCGGGAAAAGACGACTGCCCGTACCGCCGGCGAGAATAACACCCTTCATCAACTGCTCCTGAACCGCTTGCCGCCGCGCCGATTTCACCGCGCGGACTCTGCCAACGCAACCGCCCGGCAGCGCCTCAACGAGCGCCGGCGGCGCTGTTCACATCGCCCCCGTCTCCGTCTCGATGCGCCCGGGCGGCCGCACACCGCGGCCTTTTCGACCGGTTGCCGAATCCCCCAGTTCCTCGCGCGCTTTTTCGGCCAGGGCCTCCAGCCGCTTGACAACATCCGGGTTCTCAGCGGCGACATTGGTCGTTTCGCCCCGGTCCTTTTCCAGATCAAACAGCGCCAGGTCCGTCTTCGCCTGCTGATACTGCGCGGGCTTGCCGCCGCTGCCGCCGGGTTTGCCGCCGAGCGTCCTGTACTGGTGCGGGAAATGCAGTTTCCAGCGTCCGCTCCGCACCGCCTCCAGCCGCTCGCCCCAGTAGAAATAGTACGCTTCGTGCGGGCACCTGGCGCCGCGCTCGCCGGCGATCAGCGGCCAGATATCAAGCCCGTCTATCGTGTGTTCCGGCAGCTTCGCGCCGGTCAGATGGGCGATCGTGGGCAGCAGGTCGATCGTCATGGCCGGCTCGGTGCACACGCTGGCGGCGGGGATGCGTCCCGGCCAGCACATGATGCACGGCTCGCGCACACCGCCTTCCCACGTGGTGCCCTTGCCCTCGCGCAGCGGCCCGGCCGAACCGGCATGGTCGCCGTAGTTGAGCCACGGCCCGTTGTCGCACGTGAAGATTATCAGCGTATTCTCGTCCAGTCCGCTTTTCGCCACCGCCTCCCTGATCTGTCCGACCGACCAGTCGATCTCCTGTATGACGTCGCCGTACAGTCCATGTCCCGATTTGCCCTTGAACTTGTCCGACACGAACAAAGGCACATGCGGCATGTTGTGCGCAACATACAGGAAAAAGGGCCGGTTCCTGTTGCGCTCGATGAAGGACACGGCGCGCTCCGTGTACCAGGTGGTGAGCTGCGTCTGGTCCGGCATGGTCTGGATTATTTTTTCGTTTTCGATCAGCGGCAGCGGCGGGTAGCCGCGCGGGTTCTCCGGGTGCCTGGGCCACATGTCGTTGGAATAGGGCAACCCGAAATACTCGTCGAATCCGTGCCGCGTGGGCAGAAACCGCGGGGCGTCGCCGAGATGCCACTTGCCGTACATGGCTGTGGCGTAGCCGCGCTGTTTGACAAGCTCGGCGATGGTGACCTCAGCGTCGCTTATGCCGATCTTGCTGCGCGGCCCGAGCGCGCTCAGTATGCCGATGCGGTTGGGATAGCAGCCGGTGAGCAGCGCTGCCCGCGATGCGCTGCACACGGCCTGCGCTACGTAGAAATCGGTGAAGCGCACGCCTTCCTGCGCCATGCGGTCGAGATGCGGCGTCTTTATGGGCGAGCCATAACATCCCACGTCGCCGTATCCCTGATCGTCGGTGAAGATGATTATGATGTTGGGCAGCCGCCGGTCGCCCTGCGCGTCGGCGGCGCGGACGAGCTGCGGACACGACGACACGGCGGCGCCGGCCAGCGCCGTTGTCCCGGCGGCGGCAAGAAACTGGCGACGGTTGATGACAGACCCGCAACGCATCTGACGTGATGAGCGCATACTTATCATGTTCTTCGTCCGGGTCGGAATGTGCAAGTGGTGCCGCGTTCCGGCCGGCAGATGCACCCCGGCGGCGCACTTTTCTGCGGGCGCTCCATGCAGCGCAGGGAGATGACACACCATGTTTATCGTTCGCTTTTCAGGCGCGCTGGCGGTGATGCTGATGGCGGCCGTCTCGACCGCGGCAACCCGCCCGGGCGTGCTTGCTTACACCAGTCCGTCGGGCGTCGTTTTCGAAGTCGATGAAAGCGGGCTTGCTTCGGTCAGATGCAACGGCCGCGAACTGGCGGGGGGCGGGCTTCGCGTTTTCAACGGCGAAACGTTCTTCCGCGATTCCGGCACCAAGGCCGTGCGCGCTGGCGCTCCGGAGGAAAAAAGCATCACGGTGATGTCCGATCGTTCGGCCCGCGTCCGCCATGCGGCCGGCGACATCGTGGCGACGTTCGATTACGACTTCGATGGCGAAGACATGCACCTCGCGGTGCGCGTCGAAAACAATCATCCCGCCGATTACATGAACATCATCGGCCTGGCGGGACTCTTGTTCCGCTTCGACAGTCCGCCGCGGGGTCTGATGCAGACGCAGCATATAAGTTATTTCCAGGCGCACGGTGTCGGCCTGATGCACCCGGGCCACTGGTCGAGGATAGGCGGCAGTTACGCCGTCGATGACGGCGCGGGCGTGGGCATATCGCCGTGGAACACGGGCCTCATGCGCACGCTGATCCTGTGGGATTACGCCAGCTGGGCAGCGGATAAGCGCGAAAAAGACCCGCAGCGCAAGCTGCTGTATTTCGCGCAGCGCCCCGTGCCGCCGCGCGGCGCGGCGACGATCGAGCTGATGGTGCGCGTCAGCACGAACCGCGACTGGCGGCACCTGCTCGATCCATATCGGAAGCATTTTCAGCAGACCTTCGGCCCTGTGCGTTACCGCGCCGACTACCGCTGGATCGCCACGGACTACCTCAATCACAGCCAGAAGGCGGTCTCGCCGGCCAATCCCTACGGATTCCACGGCGGCCACCGGCGCATCGACACGCCCGAGGGCGCGAAACTGTTCTGCGATACTCTGATTCCAGCACTGCGCGATAACGGCGCACAGGGCGTGATCGTGTGGGGGCAGGGCGGCGACGACGCGCGCGGCGCCATGTATCGTCCGGATTTCGACGTGCTGCCGCCGGAGGTCCAGACCAATCTGCCGGAGATCATAAAAAGGTTCGCGGAAGCGAATCTCAAGTTCGGCGTCACCACCCGCCCGCGCCACATCGCCGTGCGCGCGGACTGGAAACACGACGGCATCATCGACATAAATCCCGAAGATCCCGGCCACCGCGAAATGCTGTGGCGGCGATTCGACAACATGATGCGGATCGGCTGTCGCCTGTTCTATCTCGACAGCTTCGGAAACAGCCTCGAGGATGTGAAGCTCATGCGCTTCCTGCGCGAAAAGCTCGGACCGGACGTCCTCACATTTGCCGAACACCAGTGCGATGCAATCATGCCTTTTTCCGGCGGCTATTCCGAAACCACGTTCCGCGCGGGGTCGGAGGGCAAGCCATCCTCGTACGCGCTGTGGTCGGGGCTGCGCAACTGGGAGATATACCAGTGGCTCTGTCCCGGGGCGCAGATGGCCTCGCGGCTGTATCAGATCGAAGGTCGCATCGCCAGCACCGACGAACAGCCCGACGCGTTCTTTCTGCGCAACCGCATAATGCCGCTGGTGCCGTGGTCGGGCGATCGGGCGCGGCTGGCTGTACTGGGGCAGCTCCAGCCGAAGTTTCTCGACGGCAACGACCGCTGGCGCGAGAATGCGCCGGCGCAGCCGTAGCGGCGATCGCGGCGCGCGACGCGTTCATTCCGGCGCCGCAAGCGTCAGCGCCAGTTTCTGTATGTGGAACTCATCGGCCCTGCACCAGGGGATGTCCAGATAGCGCGCCAGGTCGCTGCCGCGTTCGCCGAGGATCAGAGCCCGCGCCGAAAACACCTCCAGCGGGGCCGTGGGAAAGATGAAATTGCTCTCGTTGCGCCACAGCAGCTCGACGTTCCACGCCAGCCACCACGTCGGACGGTGATGGTCCACGTACACATCCATCAGACGCTGGTGAACCGGCCCGGCGTATTTCGCCAGCAGTTTCGCCACGTCGGGCGTGAGAAAACGCCATCGCCCGAATATGGTGCGCGCCGTGGGCACCTGAACCATAAGCCCGCCCTCGGTGTGCGCCAGTTCATATTCCAGTCGCTTCCGCATGGCCGAGCGCGTCATCGCCGCCAGTTTTGCGGCCGATTCCTCGTCGCGTGCCAGGCGGGCGATGCGACAGGCGGCGATCAGTCCCGCCAGGCGCGAGTTGCCGCAGTCGGCATGCTCCTCTGCGCCGCCGTCGCGCAAGGCGATGTCGCGCAATGCCGGCCAGTCGCGCAGCAGCCGTGTGTTATCGCCGGTGACCTTTGCCCACAGCCACAGCGGATACAGCCGCGCCGCGCCGGTGCGCACCAGGTCATTGTGCATGCGCGCCAGTTGTGCCGGCGGCGGGTCGTACCATGTGCGCGTCTGCCCGGCTGTTGCGTCGTATGCGGCAGCGCCCACGGGTCCGCCAAGCGCTCCACCCCCGCGCGACAGATCGTCAACGCGCTGGCGCACCTTCCGCTGCACGTCCTGCGGCAGATGCGGCCACGCCAGCGCCAGCGTGTAGAGCGTTTCCGTCGGATCGACGAAGAAGCGATATGCTTCGGTCGGATGTTTGCCGGCCGGGAACTCCAGGGGCCGCCAGCTGCTGCTGACAAGTTCCGATACCGCCGCGGCCAGTTGTTCGCGCAGCGCGTCGGCACGCGCGGCGGTGTTGAACCCCGGTTCGGTGAAGATGATCTCATCCAGTTGGGCGTCGGCGATGGCTGCGACGGCGGCCTTTGCCTGGTCGGTCAGCGGCGCCCTGCGGGTTCCGGCCGGCGGCTCGGGCAGCCCCGCCAGCGCGTGGCTCAGCCGCGGCATCTCCAGCGTATCCCAGTCCCATTTGAGCGTCTTTATCCGCGCCCAGTTCTCCGGCGAGAGTTTCTGCGAGGGTTCGGGGGCGCGTTTGCCGGCGTCGCCGTTCCTGTCCATCCGGTACGCCAGCAGAACCACGCCGGCGCTTATCTCGTGCGTCGGCAGAAAATAGAAACTGTCGCCCGCGATGGCGATGGGCACGTCTATCACCGACCCGCCGCCATATACCGCCGTTCCGCGGGCCAGCCATTCCCAGCCCATCGGCAGGTCCTGGCCGCTGAGGTAAACCTGCCATATGGCTGCGGCCGTGCCGGGCCTGACCTCGTGAACGCCGTGGCACATCGGCTGCTCGTAGCCTTTGAGCGTCTGGAGGTCCAGCGCATTCACATTGTCCTGGTGGGTGTTGAACAGGACGTTTCCGCCGGCCGAAAGCTGGCTCTGTTCGTCGTGCACCAGCAGCAAACTGTCATACCAGCCGTATGTGCGCGACTCGTCCATGACGGGCGTTATGTGGCCGGTGGACGTGTCGAGCCAGCCGACGTTCAGGAAGGGGCTGTAGTGTCCGTAGCGGGCGCGCAGAAGCGCTGAATACTTCACGATTATCCGGCCGTCGGGCATCACCAGCGGCGGAGAAGCTGGCCCGTTCATGCTCTCGGCATAGACGACGGGCGCGACGAACTTCTGCCGGCCGGTCTGCGGATCGAGCACGAACAGCGTCTGAAACTGCGGCTGATCCGCAAGCCGTTTGCGCAGGTAGTCGATCTGTCGGCGATAGGTTTCCGGGTTCTTGAGAAGCTCGAAGTTCTGTTCGCGGATGCGCTTCTTGACGGCCTGGTCCTTGTGGCGCCAGCTGTCCATGTCGCCGAACACCTCTTTGACCATGTCCATCATGATCTGCTGGATGGTCTCACCGCAGACAAAGGGCGTTACGGCAACCATCACTGAGCCGTCGGGCGCGATGACCGGATGATAGCCGCGGAAGCTCACGCCCGGCAGTTTGTCTCCGGTCCAGACGATGCGCCCGTCGCTGATATCGAACGCGCGGACGCGCATGTCCTCCGCGCCCGCATAAACTCTGGCCCGCGCGGCATCGACGGCCGGGCTGTGCAGTATGGGAGCGCCCGCGTCGGCCGACCACACGACGCGCCCGCTCTCGCAATCGATGCAGTACATCCGGCCGTCGCGGCCGCCGATGTACACGCGACCGGCGCTGATGGCGGGGGCGCTCCAGAGCGCCCGGCCGGTCGTCACTGTCCACGCAAGGGCGCCCTCGGCGCATCTGACGGCATACACCTTCCCGTCGGCCGCGCCGAAATACACATGGCGCGCATCGACTGCGCACGCATGCAGAACAGGCCCGCCGGCCCTGAAAACCCACACGTCGGCGCCGGTGCTGGCGTCGATGGCGTGGACCGTTCCGCGCAGGGTTCCGATGTACACGCGCCCGCCGGCGATGACCGGTTGGACGCCCGACATCAGCCCTTCGTCGGCGAACACGCGGTACCATTTGCGCGCAAACGGAGGGCGCACCTCGTCGCGGGTTGTGCCGCTGCGGGCAGCATCGCGCGCAAGCATGGGCCAGTCGTCAGCTGCCGACCGTGCTGCCGATACGGCCAGCAGCGCTATAAGCGCAATGGCGCGAAACATGGCGTTTGCTCCCGCCGCGGCATGGCGCGCGGTTCAGCTCACCACTCTCTGCCGTCCTTGCGCGTGCCGCAGATGTTGACCTCGATGCCCAGGGCGTCGGCCATGGCCGCCTTGGCAAGCGCCGCCTTGTCGGCCTCGGCGGCGCTGGCGGCGTAAGCGACCTGTATGTGGTTGGCCTTGTGTTTGGCCATGAACTGGTCGCGCGTGACGCCATAGGTGACGGCGTGCATGATGGGCCACTGGGGCGTGGTGGCCTCCCATCTCCGGCGCGTCTCCTCGGGCGGCAACTCGACAACGCCTGCGCGTCCGACGTCCATCTTCAAACGGCTTCCCTCGACGTACAGCCGCGACCATACGATCTCGCCGGGCTTGCTTATGCCCTTGAGCGTGCCGCCGCCCAGACGGAAGTACATTTCGGGCTGGCGTTCGCTGCTGGCGCCGGCCCAGCCGCCGATGAAGTGCGCCGGCGGCGCCGAGCCGGAAATGAGGAACACCCACACGTACTGGTCGGTCGTTCCCGAACGGTCGATGTCGCCCCAGCGCACATCGTGCAGGGTGGTTTCCACCGGCTGGCCCATCGCCTTGTGCACCCGATACGTAAGCAGAGCATCCACACCGGCACACTCGTCCACCTCGTTGAAATGCGGCAGCGGCTCGCCCTCGCGGATGATCCGGCTGCCGTCGCGCGTCCGCACCGGCGGACGGTCGGCGTTGTTGAGCGTGCCTTCCACCAGATCGCTGGCCGGCAGCAGGTCTTTCAACCCCTGCTGATACTGTATGCCGATGAGATCGCACCCGAAATCGTCCGCTATGCGCACGGCGGCAATGTACATCTTGCACTGCGTGAGTATCTGCGAATCGGTGAGGTCGGTGCGCTCGTCGGGACCGGTCACGAACTTCATGCCCCGCTGTTCCATCCACCGCCGCACCTCCAGCGCCTCCTCATCGCTCACCTGCGTGGTCTCATAGTACAGCGCCGACTGCGACAGCCGCTCCTTGAATATGCCCAGCGGCGCCAGCAATTCGTCGGGAATGATGGCGTTGTACATGCCCATGCATCCCTCGTCGAAAATGCCCATGATGGCCTTCTCGCGCTGGAGCTGTTTGGCCAGCGCCTCCGCCAGACGGCGCTCGGCAGCGCCCACCTTCACATCCCTGAACTTCCGCACGTGCGGCGTGCGGTGCGCCACGTAGCCGGTCTTAAGCCACTTCCGCAGGTAATCGCGGAAGAAACTGTCGGTGAAATCCTCCGACCAGATCGTCGAATACCTGACCTGCGCCTTGGTCAGACATCCGTTGAGGTTGAGCATTCCCACCAGTCCCGGCCACGTGCCCGACCAGTTGGCTGCCGTAAGTATCGGCCCGCGATGCGACAGCAGCCCCGGCAGCACATGGTGTGAGTATTGCCAGACAGCCTCGGCAACGATCAGCGGCGCATCGGGATCGACGTTGCGGAATACCTCCAGCCCTTCCTTCTGCGAGGCGATGAAACCGTGTCCGACCGCTTCCTTGTACGGATGCGCCCGCACCAGCGCGAACCCCTCGGATTCGATGGCGCGGCGCAGGGCGTCTTCCATCTCCTTCTGCTTCGGCCAGCACTGGACGTTGGCGCTCTGGCGCAGATCGCCGCTGGCCACCAGCTGCACGCAGTTCTTCCTGAGTTTCGGCGGTTTGCTCACCTTCGGAATCGCATATGCCATATCGCTCTCCTGAAATACTCCGGATTGATCGCGTTGCGCCATACGGCCCGCTGCCGCAATGGGCGACGCCTATCATACCCGACCACGCCCGCGGCGACAGGTGCCCGCCCCGGCGGTGTTTACTGCGCCACATGCCCGCGGTAGGCTGTTTTTCATGCTTAAGCATCAGCTTCTCCATCCGCAGATAACGGCGGCCCTGGCGCGGGCCGGACACGGCAGCAAGGTTCTCATTTCCGACGGCAACTACCCGCACTGGACCAAACGCGGCCCCAACGCCGAGGTGGTGTATCTGAATCTGGCGCCGGGGCTGGTGAGCGTTACGGATGTGCTGAGGGTGCTCGTAACCGCCATCCCCATCGAGGCGGCCGAAGTGATGGAGCCCATGAAGACCGGGCCTTATGCTCTGAAGGAAGACCCGCCCATCTGGAATGAGTTCCGACAGATACTCCATGGCGCCGGGGCGGACCTGGAGCTTCAGAAGATAGAGCGCTTCAGGTTCTACGAAATCGCCGGCACTCCCGATGTGTGCCTTACCATAGCCACCGGCGAACAGCGCATCTACGCCAATCTCCTGCTGACGATAGGCGTCGTCAAACCGAAATAGCAGCAGGACCGCGGCGGGTTTCGTTTTGCGGCTCGTCCGCGCGCAGCCCCTGCGCCCGGCGCGCCAGGCTCACGGCGGGGCGCTATTCCATCACCACGCGGAACCCCACGTTGAAAACCCTCTGCCACTGCGGATAGGCCAGACGCACAGCGCTGCGGCATCGCGCCGGACGATCGAAGAACGAGCCCCCGCGAACCACGCGCCGCGGCGCAACGCCGCCGATCGCGTGTACCGCTCCCGCGGCGCCATCAGCATCTGCCGCATCGCCGGCGTTGCCAGCGCCTTGTTCCTCTTCCCGCCACGGATACGGCCGGTATATCGAGCGCGTCCATTCGGCGGCGTTGCCGTGCATGTCGTACAGCCCCCACGGATTGGGCGCGTAGCGCCCCACGGGCGCCGTCACCACCGCGCCATCGGAGAATCGCCTGTCGGCCAGAGCGGCGCCCTCGATGACAAGATGTTCTATTCCGCCGGTGATTTGCCGCCCGTCCGGACGCAAACCGGCGCTGAAACATCTGTCGGCCATGTTGGCAAAACGCGAGAAGTCAGTATCCGTTTCGCCGAACCACAAGGCGCCGGCCGTGCCCGCCCGGCAGGCATATTCCCATTGTGCCTCGGTGGGGAGCGTGAAGCGCCGGCCTGTCTGCCTTGAAAGCCAGCCGCAGAAAGCCATCGCCTGTTCCCACGACACGCGCACGGCCGGCTGCTCGTCGCCGTCGAGATCAAGGCCCTCTCCTTCAGGGCCCACCCATTCGGCCGCCCCGGCGCGCGGCGGCGCCAGACGCTTGGCGTAGTACCCGCCGGAATGTCCCGCGTCGAACCGCCGATACTGCGCGTTGGTGACCTCGCATACGCCCATCCAGAACGGCCGGCGTATGGCCACGCGGGCGAGCGGCTGTTCATCGGGCTGGCCGCGGGCATCGCCCATGACGAACTCGCCCGCCGGTATGCGCACGAGCTTCATCGTTACGCCG
>Ga0078972_1003663_pt1 | contig 45093 bp, 34 predicted proteins | sample YelNatPaOPGAMG01_FD_67568 | JGI IMG/M metagenome (GOLD analysis project Ga0078972, IMG submission 67568) | Hot spring thermophilic microbial communities from Obsidian Pool, Yellowstone National Park, USA - OP-RAMG-01 (SPADES assembly) (version 2) | ecosystem: Environmental > Aquatic > Thermal...
AGATGTTCGAAAAGAAGCTCGGCTTTGGATTTATCTACTTTAATTCCACTTCGACGTTTCTCGCGGTATCGGTCTAAAGTGTCGTTAATATCATCGATATCAATTGGTTTAAGCAGGTAATCGAAAGCGGCATGCTTTATGGCTTTAATGGCAAACTGGTTATAGGCAGTAACAAAGACAATGGTAGGGTTAAAGGATGTATTCCTAAGCATTTGGAGAAGGTCGAACCCTGAACCGCCAGGCATTTCAATATCCAGGAAAATAATATCGGGATTGTGGAGTTTAATTGATTCAAATGCTTGGGTAATGTTATCGCACTTGTCCAATACCTGAACGTCCTTGCTTGCTTTAAGCAGGAAATCAATCATATCCCTTGAGTTGGGCTCGTCGTCAACAATGATTGCCTTTATTGTATTAGCCATTTCTCATTATTTATCATCGGTAGTTAGAGTATTTTTGTAAATTTCACTGCCTTTATCAAAGATATAAAACTTTTTTGGAATTCATGCAAGGGGAAATGCAGATTTTTATGGATTAGTTGATAGTTTGAGAATGTCCCGTCCTCTCATGTCACGCTGAGCTCCGCCGAAGCATCACTTTTTACCTTCAACCCTATTCTCATGAGATTCCTCGACAAGCTCGGATCTTGCCCCTTCCTTAGCTTTTCACTAAATTCTAAGCTCTACTAAATTTCCATTTTAAATTGTCACATCCGACTAAATTGATTAGTTTTGCGGCAGTAAATCAAGCTAAAACAAAAAGGTATGAAATTTTTTATTGACACAGCAAACCTTGACCAAATCCGTGAGGCAAATGATCTTGGTGTTCTCGATGGCGTTACTACCAACCCTTCGTTGATGGCAAAGGAGAATATTCGTGGTGCGGAAAACATCAAAAAGCATTACGTTGACATTTGCAACATTGTAAAGGGCGACGTTAGCGCAGAGGTTATTGCCACCGATTACGAGGGCATGATACGTGAGGGTAAGGAGTTGGCTGCCTTGCATCCGCAAATAGTAGTAAAGGTTCCGTGTACCAAGGATGGAATAAAGGCCATCAAGTATTTCACCGATAACGGAATACGCACAAACTGTACCCTTGTTTTTTCAGTTGGACAAGCCTTGCTTGCAGCCAAAGCAGGAGCAACATATGTTTCACCATTTATTGGCAGACTCGATGATGTATCGACCGATGGGGTTGAGCTAATCCGTAAAATTGTTGATGTTTACAACTACTACGAGTTTAGCACTCAGGTTTTAGCCGCGTCAATACGCCATACCATGCACATTATCCAGTGCCTTGAGGCTGGTGCCGATGTTGCTACCTGTCCGCTAAGTGCAATCCTCGGATTGCTTAATCACCCCCTTACCGACATTGGGTTACAAAAATTTTTAGATGATTATAGAAAGGTGAATGGCTAATGCCTGAATGCCTCTACATAACAATGCATCCCCAGAACCCCAACCCTCGCGATTTAGATCGGGTGGTTGCGGTTCTGCAAAGGGGTGGCGTTATAATTTACCCCACCGATACGGTTTACGGTATAGGTTGTGATATTACAAATGTAAAGGCGGTTGAACGTGTCATTAAACTCAAAGGGTTAAAACCAAAGGATGCCCATTTCTCATTTATTTGCAAAGATCTAAGCAATATTGCCGACTTTGCCAAGGTGAGCAATCCTATATTTAAGCTGATGAAAAAAAATCTACCTGGGCCATTTACCTTCATTCTCCCAGGTTTGCATAGAGTTCCCGATTATTTTTTAAGTAAGCGCAAAACGGTTGGTATAAGAATTCCCAACCACCAAATTCCATTGGAGCTTGTTGAAAGGTTGGGCAATCCAATTCTAACAACATCATTAAAGGATAGCGATGAGGTTATAGAGTACACAACCGATCCGGAACTCATTTACGAAAACTACAAGCACCTTGTTGATGTTGTTATTGATGGTGGTATTGGCGGAAACATACCTTCAACCATTGTCGATTGTTCCGGTGATGAGCCGGTAATTATCCGTGAAGGTCTTGGCGAACTGGTGCTATAAACTACCATGCAACAGGTAACACTTGCAATTTTAGCCGGAGGCAAATCGAGTCGTTTAGGGGGTATCGATAAGGCTCTAATTGCCGTCGATGGAGTTCCTTTGATAAATCGAATTTATAATACCTTAAAAAATGATGTTTCGGAGGTAATTGTTATCTCAAACGGCAACAATGGTTATGCGATTGAAGCCAACGTTTTTCCTGATATAATCAAGAACTGTGGACCTTTAGGCGGAATCCATAGCGCTTTAACCCATGCATGCAATCCCTTAGTTTTTGTGGTTTCTGTTGATATGCCCTTTGCTAACCACGATGTGTACAATCAACTGTTAAATTTATATTTTCGGGCTAATGCCGAGGTAGTAGTTCCAAGACATGGTAATCTGCTTGAACCGCTTTTCGGATTGTATAGCAAGGCGCTTGAGTCAAAAGTGACAAGCATACTCTCCGATATGCAAGGGCATCCCATTACTGACCTTTTGAATGCGGCCAATACTCATTACCTTCAACTACCCGACGATTTTCAAACGCGGATGTGGTTTTATAACATCAATACCCCCGATGATTTAAAGGCATTGGAGTTATAAATTGTAACCTGCAACCATGCTTTGGTATTCAACCGTTTGCGTTAAATTTTGTTGAATATTGATATTTTGCATTAACACTTTGTTCATTTTTCAGTAACTTTGTTTGGCTAAAATTAATGCTCACAATTCATAATAACTAACTTCAATAAACTATGACAAAAATTAAAGTTGCAATCAACGGATTTGGACGAATTGGACGCAACGTTTTTAAGATTGCGCTTGAACGTCCCGAACTTGAAGTAGTAGGTATCAACGATTTGACCGATACTAAAACTCTTGCTCACCTATTAAAGTACGATTCAACTCAGGGTCGCTATGAGGGTAAGGTTGAATACGATGCCGAAAATCTGATTGTTAATGGAAAGAAGTACAGAGTAACCGCTGAGAGGTCGCCACTTAATATTAAGTGGAGCGAAACCCCCGATGTGGTTATTGAATCAACCGGTATATTCACCAAGCGTGAAAGCGAAAAGGGCGGTTATGGCGATCACATTAAGAATGGCGCAAAAAAGGTTATTCTTTGCGTACCCGCAAAGGATGAAATTGATCGCATGATTGTTCTTGGAGTTAACGATAACGACTTGAAACCAACCGACCAGTGCGTATCCAATGCCAGCTGTACTACCAACTGCTTAGCTCCCGTTGTAAAAGTATTAAATGATGCTTTTGGCGTTGAGCGTGGCTTTATGAACACTATTCACTCCTACACCAACGACCAACGTATTCTTGATGCTCCACACAGCGATTTGCGCCGTGCTCGCTCAGCCGCTGTTTCACAAATTCCTACCACAACCGGAGCCGCAAAGGCTGTTGGTAAGGTTATTCCTGAACTGAAAGGCAAACTTGATGGTATTGCTGTTCGCGTTCCAACCCCAACTGGTTCACTTGTTGACTTTGTAGCCATTTTGAAAAAGGAAGTTACCAAGGAAGAGGTTAATGCTGCAATCAAGAAGGCTGCCGAAGGCCCAATGAAAGGTATCCTTGAATACACCGAAGATCCAATTGTTTCGGTTGACGTTATCCACAATCCTCACTCATCCATTTTTGATGCTCAAAGCACCATGGTTAATGGCAACATGGTTAAGATACTTTCGTGGTACGATAACGAGTGGGGTTACTCAAACCGCGTGGTTGATTTGATTCACAAGTTATTCTAATACTACTCATGTTAATAGAAGAAGGCTGCTGTAATGGCAGCCTTTTTTTGTTTGTAGCTAGAGAATGATTCAGGATTCAGAAATCAAGAGCCCTGTATTAACTCCATATAACTTCTTCGTATTCTGCCTTCAACCATTTAACGGCTAACTTTTAACGTCTCACGAATTCCTTTTAACCATTCACTCCATTGCTAATAACCATATATTCAAACACATACCTATTCATACCTTAGGGCTTCAATGGGGTCGAGCTTGGAGGCCTTTACGGCAGGGAAATAACCCGAGGCCAAGCCAACCAAAAATGAAATTACCAAACCGCCAAGTATCCATCCCCAAGGAATTATGAAAGGGCTACCGGTAAGGACTGAGACAAGATTCCCTATAAGGATGCCAAGTATTACCCCCAGTAAACCACCAAGTTGGCAAATGAGAATGGCTTCGAACAGGAACTGTTGCTTAATTTCCGACGATTTTGCACCAATAGCTTTACGGGTACCTATTTCGCGTGTGCGTTCAGCCACCGCTACAAGCATAATATTCATTAGCCCAACCGCAGCACCAATAAGAGTAATTATTCCAATAACGGTTGCTGCTATGGAAACAAACTTCAGGTTTTCGATGAGGAGTTTGGCAAGGTTATCGCTTTTTTCAATGTTAAAATCGCTCTCGTCGGTCGCGGAGAGGTTTCGTACTATACGGAATACGCCTTCGGCCTCGCTCACAGCGGCTTCAAGCAGTTTAGGGTCGTAGGGTTGGATGCTGATTGAATAGTTCATGTTTGGACGCGAAAAGAATGCTGCCACATTGGTGTATGGCAGGTAAACTGAACGGTTTGGACCACCTCCAAATCCGGAACCCTTATTTTTTAGTACTCCAATTACCCTATACTTTCCACTACCCACATTAATGAATTTATCAATGGGGTTTTCGTTTTTCAGGAATAGCTTGCTGGCTACTTCTTGGCCAATAATAGCCACGTGTCGGCTATCCTGTATGTCGATTGATGAGAAATTACGGCCTCGCTCTATTTCAACACCCGATACTTTCATAAACTCCTCATCAACGCCTCGAACTGAAATGTTGGGATTAGTTTTTTTGGACATGTACTTAATGGTGCTTGCTCCTGAAGCGTATACCGAGATTGAAACATCAGCAGGGAACCGGTAATCCTCCTTGAACTGACGTGCTTGTTGTAAGGAGATGTATGAATAGTTTTTCTTCCGATATCTATTTCCAGCAATATTAACATTTAACCCGCGGCTTTGAATGGTGAAGGTATTAGCGCCCATGCTCGTAAACGAACTGGTAAGGCTTCCTTCAATTGATTCGATTGCGGTTAGGATACCAACCAAAGCCATTATGCCTAATGAGATAATCAGAATGGTAAGAATGGATCTAAGTTTAGTTGCAAGTATTGAGTTTATTGAAATTCGAAAAATTTCGCCGTACAGGGTTAAGATTCGTTTCATGCGTTTGCTTTTAATTTAAATTCAAATTTAGGTCTAAGTTTACACTTTTTCATTTACTAAAAGCTAAATCATACAAATCGAACTAAAAAAACGATTAGGTTTGCAAGTTCAATAACTATTCGACATGGATTTAGGCAAAAGGATTAACGCCTTTAGTAAACTTGGGCAACAATTGTCCATTGCAGTTCGTGATCCAAACCATCCGTTGGGGCATGCTGTTGTTAATGCACAACATGTAAATCCTTGGTTTACCCCTGAAAATGTGGTTAATGCGGCTGATGCAATTGCCAGTGAGTGGCTTCAAACCCTTGAACTGGAGAGTTGGATTAAAGCTTACCCCGAAAAATATTTTACCCCGCCAACGGCAAAAACGGTTGGGGTGGTTATGGCCGGGAATATTCCCCTTGTGGGGTTTCACGATTTTCTTTGTGTTCTCATTACAGGCCATAAAATAAACATTAAGCTATCGTCGAAAGATGGCGGATTAATGAGCGCTGTTGCCAAAATGTTGGTTGACCTTGAACCTGCTTTTGCCGATTGCATTCAGATTGCCGAAGGCCCAATAAAGGGTTTCGATGCAGTTATTGCAACAGGTAGCGATAGTTCAGTGCGCTACTTCGACTTTTACTTCCGTAACCATCCTTCGTTGATAAGGGGACATAGGAATGGCATAGCCTTACTAACTGGTAATGAAACAAGTGAAGAACTAACTTTACTTGCCGACGATATTTTTTCCTACTTTGGGTTGGGATGCAGAAATGTTTCGAAATTACTTGTCCCTGAAGGTTATTGCTTTAATAGTTTGATTGATAACATGACGAATTGGAGTTATCTAATAAATCACCATAGATATGCCAATAATTATGAGTATAACCGAACCATACTGATAATGAACCAAGCGCCACACCTGGATACGGGTTTTGCACTAATAGTGCCAAATGAGAATATCGATGCTCAGGTTGCCACGGTTAACTATCAGGAGTATGCAAGTTTAAGTTCAGCCATTGATTATATCAACATAAACGATTCAAAAATTCAATGTGTGGCCACAAAAGCCAATATTGACCATAGTCGAAGAGTCAAATTTGGCAATACTCAAAAACCTAAGTTAAACGACTATTCCGATGGGATTGATACCATTGATTTTTTAGGAAGGTTGAAATGAGTGGTTTTTTGCTCAAAAAAATAGAAAAGTTCAATATTGATGCTATTTTTGTGTTAATAAACTACCTGATATGATTTACAAGTTTAGAATGTTATCGGACGAAGATGAGCTGTTCCTGCGCGATTTTGAGGTAGATTCCGAAAGCACGTTTTTGACATTCCATAAGGCTATTCAGGAAAATTTGGGCTTTGACCCCGGGCAATTGGCATCGTTCTTTCTTGCCGATGAGCAGTGGAATAAGGGTATGGAGTTGACACTCATTGACATGCAGAACGATACCGAAATGGCTGCTATCCCCATGGATAGGGTCAAGATTAAAGAGCTAATGAGCAATCGCAGGGAACGCTTGCTTTACGTTTATGATATTTTTGCTGACCGAAGCCTTTTCATTGAACTGATTGATATACAAGAACCCAATCCTGATGTAAAGTATCCTATTTGTACCGCATCGGTTGGCGATGCACCCATTCAGCTTGCTGAGGATTTTGCTTTTGAAGAGAATATCCCCATGGAAGAACCCAATGAGATTGATGAACTTTTCGATGAATTTAACGATGATGATGAGCTAGGCAGTTTGGGTTTTGATGATAAGGATGAGTGGTAGTTTATCAAACTATATCTATTAAACTCGATTTGATTAATGTCCGTTCCCAATAAATACCTGATTGTTCTTTTGGGACCAACCGGTGTGGGAAAAACGGAATTGAGCCTTAAGTTGGCCAAACATTTTAATTCACCAATTGTTTCGTGCGATTCCCGACAGTTTTACCGCGAAATGCGAATAGGGACAGCCTTTCCCACCGATTGGGAACTCTCTCAAGCACAGCATTACCTTGTTGGGCACAAATCGATTACTGAGCGATACAGCTGCGGAATGTTTGAACTCGAAGCCCTTGATTTGCTAAGAGAAATCTACATAAAAAATGATTTTGCATTACTTGTTGGAGGTTCAGGGCTTTATATTGAAGCTCTGCTAAAAGGCATCGACGACTTTCCAACACCTGACCCTGAGCTGCGAAAATCGTTACACCAACAGTTAAAGAACGAGGGCATCGAGGGGTTAAGGCATCAGCTAAAGTTACTCGACCCTGACTACTACAATCAGGTTGATTTAAAGAACCCGCAAAGGGTTTTGAAGGCAGTGGAGGTTTGCCTGCAAACAGGCAGAACCTATAGTTCATTCCTTACTGGGCCCAAAAAGGAGCGTCCATTCAAACCCATTAAAGTTGGCTTAACCCGTCATCGCGAGGAACTTTATGAGCGTATAAACCTAAGGGTTGACCGGATGATTGAACAGGGATTAGTGGAGGAGGTAAAGGGGCTTATTCCTTTCCGAAACCTCAACGCCCTTAATACGGTTGGATACAAGGAGATATTTCAGTACCTCGACGGTGAAATTTCCCTTAAACAGGCCATTGAGTTAATTAAACGAAACACACGCCGTTATGCCAAAAGACAACTTACATGGTGGTCGAAGGATAAAGAAATAGTGTGGTTTAACCCCGATAACCAGAGCGAAATAATTCAATACATCGAAAGGTTATGCAAAACGAACAATTAGCTGGTAAGCGCAATTCCGAAATCTTCCTCGAAGTTTTTACGGAGATAGAACGAAGCCTTAAGGAGATTTGCAAAGATGAGTACACAACTAATTTTGCTGAACTACTGCGCAAGGCACGTGGCTTGAACCAGGTAGTGAACTACTATGCATCCGATTTAAAAGAATTTTCACAGCTCCGCAATGCCATTGTTCACACGCGTAGGCAAAACTTCATTATAGCCGAACCACATTCCGATGTGGTGAAGGAAGTAATTCATATCAAAAACTTGCTGCAAAATCCACCGGTTGTTAAAACTGTAATGAAACTAAATCCTTACAGTGTATCGCCCAATGCAAAGGTTAAAGAGGTGTTAACCACATTTGCTGAAAAGGGTTTTATGCGTTGCCCGGTTGTGGACAGCGGTAAAATTGTTGGCTTAATTACGGCCAAAACCATTGCGCGATGGTTGGTAAATAGTTCCGGCATTATTGATAATACTTTAGTTAGTCAACTTTTAGAATATACCGACAAGGACGATTACTGCATTGTATCGGAGAATACCGATATAGTGTCGTTGATAGGCCTTTTCAATGAATCTGTTCGGAATGGCGCATACTTACAAGCAGCTTTGGTTACCCAAAATGGAAAACCCGACAGTTTGCTGGTGGGAATTGTAACCCCAAGCGATTTCCCGTCAATAATTGGGCAATTGAAAGTTAAACATTAGTTTTGTTGCCATTAGGGGCTTATGCCTTTGAAACCGTATTAAATCAAAAATGCATTTACCATGGAACAGGAAAAGAAAAAGCGCGAATTTCCGCATACCTATGTAATTATTTTTTCTCTTATAGTATTTGCAGCCATTTTAACGTGGTTTGTGCCGGGAGGTGAGTTTGCCAGGGAGGTAAAGAATGTGAATGGAATCGACAGAGAGGTAATTGTTCCCGGCTCATTTCATCAGGTTGATAATCAGCCACAAACATGGCAAGTATTTACATCAATTTTTCAGGGGATGAAACGAACCTACGACATCATTTTTTACATACTGATGATTGGTGGGGCATTCTGGTTGCTCAACGAGAGCAAGGCGCTTGATGTTGCTATTCTTTCGTTCCTGAACTTTACCAAACGTATTGAGCGGTTTAAGCCGCTTAAAATTATTGGTGTCGATAACCTGGTTATCGCTTTGATAATGATTTGCTTCAGTTTTTTTGGAGCCGTAATTGGCATGAGCGAGGAGACCATTGCCTTTGTAGTAATTTTTGTCCCCTTAGCCATTAGCATGGGTTACGATTCCATTGTTGGCATTAGTCTTTGTTTTTTGGGTGCAGGTTTAGGTTTTGCAAGTGCGCTCTTGAATCCGTTTACCATTGGTATAGCTCAGGGCTTATCGGGAATTCAACTTTTCTCGGGCATTGAGTACCGATTTATTATTTGGTTGGTTATTAACACCATTGGCATTGGCTATGTGTTATGGTATGCCCGCCGGATTAAAAAGAACCCAAAGCTATCGCCTGTTTACGAGATTGATGAATACTGGCGTCACAAGGCAGCCCATGAGGAAAATGGAACCAAATCGAAGCCTGGGAAAAGGGCATGGGCTACATTTATTGGTTTGGCTGTAGTATTTGCCATATTTGCTTACTACTACCCAGTAAGCCATTTGGTTGTGGGGCAAAGCACCATCTCAATTCCTATTATTCCAATTGCCACGGTTGTTTGGATAATTGTTGGGATCTTAGCCTTAAGGCATTCGGTTCAGCTTTTCATAGTAAACATTTTACTGTTTACCATTTTGTTCTTGATTGTTGGTGTGATGGGGTATGGATGGTATATCAAGGAAATAGCCACTTTATTCCTTGTAATGGGGTTGCTTTCAGGTATTGCCTTTGGTAAAAATGCAAACGATCTTGCCCGGTCGTTTATTGCTGGGGCAAAGGATATTATGTCGGCTGCTCTTGTAGTTGGTTTGGCAAGCGGAATAGTTGTAATACTGGAACAAGGAAAAATAATCGACTCACTGCTTAACTACTCTGCCGAAGCCATGATGGGTTACGGCAAGGTAACATCCATAGCCATTATGTACATTTTCTACAACCTTTTGAACCTAATTATTGCATCGGGTTCGGCTAAGGCTGCTCTTACCATTCCATTGATGTCGCAGTTTTCCGATTTAATTGGTATTAGTCGTCAAACAACGGTTACGGTTTACCAGTTGGGGGGCGGATTTACAAACCTGATTACCCCAACGTCGGGCGTAATGGTTGGAGTTCTAAGTATAGCTCGAATTCCATATAATAAGTGGTTTAGGTGGTTCTTGCCTTTAATGATAATTTTAATTATTGTGGGATTCTTGCTGCTGCTACCAACATTATTTATTCCGCTAAGCGGGTTCTAAAGTAAAAGGGGAAAAGTTAGAGATATTGAGGTTTGAATTCAGGAGTCAGGATTCAGGGGGCAAAATCCAGTTACGCGGGATTGAATTTGGAATTTGGAATTTCCTTATTATACCAAACCCAAGCACACATCTGAATCCCAAGTTTTCCCTTTGCATTAAAAATGATAGTCAATTTCCAACTTATTCCAACTTACAAAAAAATTCCATAGATTTGAGCAAACCTTAAAACCTAACCTATGAGGAAATATATTCTGCTCACAGCTATGATGCTTATCATTGCTGGTGTTTATGCCCAGCAAACGGCCGATGATAAAAAAAACGAGAAAATTAAGTCAGGTTGGAATGTTGGTGGTTTACCCGTTGTAGCCTACGATACCGACTTGGGCTTTGAGTATGGTGCATTGGTAAACCTTTTCCATTATGGCGATGGAACAATTTATCCCAAGTATAAGCATAATGTTTATGCAGAGGTTTCACGCTTCACTAAGGGTAGTGGTATAAACCGATTGTTTTACGATTCAAAGTACGTTATTCCAGGGCTTAGGGTAACCGCCGATCTTTCGTATTTAACTGATAAGATGTATGATTTTTACGGGTTTAACGGTTACGAGTCGGTTTTTAATATAGATTGGGCCGATGATCAGAGCGCCGATTACCGCAGCCGAGCATTCTACAAGTACGATAGAAAATTGTTGAGGTTTACCACCGACCTGCAAGGTAAACTAAGAAACGAAAAGTTTGGTTGGGTTGCCGGAATAGGTTTGTATGATTTTAAGATTGATACAGTTGATGTAAATAAGCTGAATAAAGGAAAAGACGAAGCCGATAAACTGCCATATGTTGGCGGTGGGCTCTACCAGCGTTACATCAACTGGGGATTAATTGGCGACGATGAGAAAAATGGTGGTTTTGTTACCTACCTGAAGGTGGGTGCTGTTTTCGATACCCGTGATAATGAGCCAAACCCCATGAAAGGTATGTGGACCGAAGCGGTTATTACCTATGCCCCATCGTTTTTGGGTATAGGGAGTAAGTATCAGCATGCAAAGTTGAGCATTATTCACCGCCAATATTTTACATTAGTACCCGAAAGGTTATCGTTTGTGTACAGGTTGGGTTATCAGGGTACACTGTTTGGCACATGCCCGTTCTACCTGCAACCTAACATGACTACAATTTTCCTGAGGGGTGCAACCAACGAGGGACTTGGTGGAGCAAAGAGCCTTCGCGGTATTATTCGTAACCGTGTGGTTGGCGATGGAATTGCCTATGGCAACTTTGAAATGCGTTGGAAATTCGCTCGCTTCCATTTCATCAACCAAAATTTTTACCTTTCGCTTAACGCTTTTGTCGATGGTGGACAGGTAGTTAAAAAGGTTGATGTAAGTGTTCCAACTATTAACGAAATCGGTTATAATCCTACCGATTACTTTAGCAATGAGAAGGAAAAGTTGCACACCAGCTGGGGGCTTGGCCTACGCATAGTGATGAACCAGAACTTTGTAATTGCAGTTGATCACGGTAGAGCTATGACAAAAGATGATGGTTTGTCAGGTACCTATATTGGGCTAAACTTTTTATTCTAATAATTTTTCTTTAAAAAAGTAAAGCCGGTTTTAAAACCGGCTTTTTTTCTTACAAGGTTTTCAATATTTCGGCGATGACAAATCCCAGGTAATTTCCTACAGCGTAACCAATTATCCCAATAGTAATACCCGTGAGTATAACCTTACGGTTATTTATTGCAGCAGCAACCACGGGAACAAATGGAGGTGAGCAGATTAGTGCAGTTGAGGTGATAATGGTTGTATCGGTATCAACTTTAAATATTTTACCCAAAATCACCTGAAGGAATAGCGATCCAAAAACCGCTAGGGTGATATACCCAAACAGCCCTGGCGTTAAACCCGCAAATCGGCTTATATCGGCCATTGAGGCCACCACCACACTAAATATGAGTATCAGGTACATCCCCGATTCAAAAGTTTTTTCAATGGTATTTATCTTCTTAAAGGTTGATGCAATAATGCTAAGCGTGGTAATAGTAAGGATTACAACCACTACCTGGCTATTTTTAGGAACGAGCATCGACAAACCACCGGCAATGGCAAATATTAGAATGGTTAAACCGTATGCTTTAAGAAGGGGGTAAAAGATTTCGCGTTTGAAAATTCCCCAGAATGGGTCGCTGCCATTAGTGTACTCAACCTCGGTCGTGGTCTCATCGTTAAATGCAGGTAGGAAAAGGGAAAAGAACCTTTTGCCAACGGTCATTAAAAATGCAAGGAAAACAGTAGATATTATCATATCGTAGGTATGAGTAAGTATATAAACATCAGGATCTACATTAAGCATCATTTTAAGGGAAGCAAGGTTGGGTGTTCCACCGGTGTAAACGCCAATCAACATACCACTAACCTTCCAAATATCGGGCATTCCTTTGCCCCTGAAAATAAAGTATCCGGCAATTATCACTAATACCACTGATACAATTCCAATAACCAGGGAAACTATGGCTTTCCCAGCCATGCTTTTCCATTGCTTTAGATTGGATGAAAAGAGTAGTAATGGGATTGCAAGCGGAATAGTAATGGTAGTAAGTAAATCCTGAATTCCTGCTGCCCACTCTGGCAAAATGCCAACATTCCCAACTATTAACCCCACCAGGTATGCAATAAAAACAGCCCCAAGCTTATTGACAAAGGGGAACTTATGGCATAGGTGAAGAATAACAAAGGGAGTTAGTAAGTAGAATAGTACGAGTAAAATCTGAGCCATTGTATTAGGTTTTTAAACTGGTTGTAAGTATAGCAATTTTTTTGAGATGTAGTTGTTGATAAATATTTAGATGTTTTAGGGTTGCATAATTAACATATTTTAATTAACTTGGCTTGATTTTTAATAAAGCTAAGAATAAAGTTGCAGAAAATGAGATTGTTTTGCTTTTCAGCGCTACTAATTTTTTTTACATTGACCACGCAAGCTCAGGGCCAAACCCCTGTAAATAATTACAACAAGGCTTTAGCCGATTCACTTGGGGCCGATGAGTATGGCATGAAGTGGTACGTAATGGTAATGCTAAAGACAGGCACAAAGCAAATTAAAAGTCGCGACTCGCTAACGTGGCTTTATAAAGGCCATATCGATGCAATTACCGAAATGACTAACAATGGAACACTTATAGTGACCGGCCCTTTGGGAAAGAACGATAAAAACTTTAGGAGTTTTTACATTTTAAACACCAGTAAAACCGATGAGGCCCAAAAGATGATGAACGAAAACCCCGCTGTTAAATTTGGATTGTTCGATGCAGAATATTTCTTTTGGTATGGGCCTGCCGCATTGCCCACCTATAGGCGTTTTCAGCCCATGGTTGAGGCAAAAAAGCCTTAGGGTATTACCAGAACAAGTGCTTTACCTTTACTTCTAATGTTATAGTCGTTTAGTATTGCAGGGGCAGTTATTAATTGTTCCTGTTCGTCGGTTATAGCTTGGCCTTTAACCAGGATACATGCCGATCCCGAAAAGCGTTGCTTTTCTTCCTCTTTCAATTCAAATAGTTCAGAGTTCCGAATAATAGTTCTAAGCTTGCGGGTGGTTAGTTCGGAAAATTTTTCGTGTTGTTTAAGTAATTCCATTGCGATATCGGCAGCAGCAAAGAATTTCATCATCTGGTTGGCTTCAGCAAATCGTTTAGCAAGTTGGTTAATGGTTGAAGTGTTAATTTTGATGAGAGTTACCGGAGTCTCAGCAATAAAGGTATAGCGAAGTTTCCATGACCTAAGCCATTCGATTGCCCCAAAAACATCGTAGATTTCTTTAACCCCAATTATTTTTCCCGTTTTATAGTAGTTTGCCGTTCCGTTGATAATAATAAAGATACCGTCAGGGTCAGAGTTTTGCTTGGCTATAGTGCTTCCCTCGGGATAAATTTTAAGTTGGCTTTTATTGACCAGAAACTGGAGTGCCTCTTCGGAAAGATTATTCAATCCTGGGGTGTTTTTTAGTGCCTCAGCAACTTTGAGTTGCATATTTTCCTTAACCGAGGTATCAATTAGAATTTTCATCGAAGCATGGATGGAAGCCTGGATGCGTTCAACTTCGTCCGGTTCCAGGCGTCCCTGTTTTTTAAGGCGCTCCAGCATATCTTCCTGTTGGTTTAAAAGCAAGCGGGATGCCAGTAATGTTTCGATATTTCGGCATACGTCGGGGTATTTTTCGCGGAGATTTCGCAGGAATGTTTGGCCTGTAATTCGGTTTACATTTAGTTCATCCTCGAGCACGCTAAGTAGTTCGGTTTCTTTTGACGATTCTGTTGAATTGATTGAAAAGCCAATAATCAGGCTTGAGAGCGTTTTTAGATTCTCCTCCTGAGCTGCAACAAATGCTCTGGCACAGTCGTAACTTAGTGTTAATCGGTTTTGGAACCTGCGCTTCCAAATTGTTCCAATTAATGGAAGATTTTGTAGCTTGGCTATTGTTTTTGGAGTAGTCCAAATGTTTTCAATATCCTGTCGTTCCGATAGAGGAATTTTACCGCCGTAGTCGAGCAAAACATCTATTTGGTCGGAGAGTAGGTTTACGCCTTCGGAACTGAGCATACCCATGCTAAATTGCCGCCAGTAACTTTCCTTCTCTTTTTGGAGCAGACGTTTACGGGTTTCGGCAATGGCATCTTCCAGATTAAACTGTTGTGGTTTTTCTTCTACCACGCTGGCATCAACCAGGAAACCTGAAACCTTTTCCCAGTCGGCCCCCGACATGTATCGATTTTCCTTAAGTTTTTCAATTTCTTTTTCGCCGCTAAGTCTTATTTGCTGTAGCGATTGCATCATTAAGCCTGCCTTGATATCACCTATTTTAGAAAGGCCAAGTTTATCAATAAGCCATCTTACGGTGGTAGCATTTATGAGAGAGGTCAAAATTACAATTCCCGCCGTAAGTGAAAGTAATTGGCTTCGGGGTTCAATCGGAATTCTGGTATCAATGGCAACTATTAGTGACAAGGCTAAGGCCACTGCGCCACGCAAGCCACCCCACCACAGAACAATTGAGTCTTTCCAAGCGATGCCGTAACCTATCCGGCGCATCAGCGGATAGAAAACATAAATGGTTCCAAGGCGTGCAACATGTATGGCGAGGTAAACCAAAAGGAGAACCTTAACATCGCTGAAGGTATAGTTGACCTGCTGGGCAATAACCACACCAACTATTATAAAGATAAGTGTATTGGCAATAAATGCTGCCAGTTCCCAGAACTCGTGCAGAAAGTGAGTAACACTGGGACTAACTCTCGTTTTTCCTGGGCCAGCCATCGATATGCCCAGTGTAACCACGGCAATAACTCCTGAAACATGCAGAACCGATTCGGCAATGAAGAATGAAAGGTATGCGGCTCCAATTACAACCGTTATTTCAATAAGGGCATCGTTGAATACCCTTTTCAGCCACGCTATGATACCCCAACCGACTAGGGCACCTACCAGTACACCGCCTAACGAAACCTTTAAAAATTCCACAAAAGCATTCCCCCCGGCTTCACCGGTAATTAAACCAAATATCGTCATAAAGAAAACGATAGCTGTGCCATCGTTAAGCATCGACTCGCTTTCGGTTATGGTTGATAGCCGTTTGCTTGCCCCAACCTCTTTCAGTATAGCAACCACTGCCACGGGGTCGGTTGCGCTAATTATTGCCCCAAACAGGAATGCAAGTAGGATTGTCCATTCATTTAAACCAATACCCAATGATTTGATGAGCAGCAAGGCAAAAGCTGTGATAACGATTGCAACCATTATTCCGGGCACAGCAAGTATAACCGCATTAACCAGCGATTTTTTGAAGGTATGGATATGCAATGCATAGGCAGCTTCAAAAATCAGTGTGGGTAAGAAAAGGTATAGAATTAAATGCGGGTCGATATTCCCCGCCCAGTGTACGGCTTGCCCAACCATATCCAAACCTATGGTTTGCATAATATCAAACCTTGTTAATATTCCAAGAATAAGTCCTATGATTAAAAGCATAATGGTGTAGGGCAGTGGCCCTTTGCTAAACAGGTGGCGGGTGGCAGTTCCAATAAACAACGAAAGGACAATGAAGAGGAACGGAGCAAGGTTTAACCCATGCCCTTCATGATTATTCTCGGTTACCTCACTTTGACTTTCAGCTGCATGAACCAAATTAGATTCAGAGATTACCTCGGTTTTTTGATTTTGTGATAAGCTATCGTTTTTAAAATGCTCTTTTTGTATAGCAAAACCCAAATTCAGGCTTATGGCTAATACTGTCAGAAGGATTACCACCCTTTTCATAACCATGAATATTTTTAAGCAATTTACGAAAAATGCAATGTAAGTCAAATATTTATTAATTAGCTTGAGTGCCATTTTTGAATTAGAAATAATTTCCAAATCAGGTAGTTTTAGTTACAGTTTGAAACAAAATCTAGTAAATGGGTAAAAAAATGTTAAAAAATATATGATATCGTGATAAATATTTGATTAATTTGGCAGCCAAATTTTAAAAACTTTAATCCTTTAAAAAACAAAAATATATGGAGGCTTTACTTAGTAACACTTACTTTTGGGTTGTAGTTGCATACTTTGCTGTTGTTCTGTTCATCTCGTTTTTTACAAAGAAGATAGCAAGTCGTTCTTCTGCTGATTTTCTTGTTGCAGGTAGAAATTTAGGTGTTTTGGTTTGTTCAATTGTTGTTGCTGCAGAATGGTTAGGCGGATTAAGCACTATAGGTGTAAGCGAAAAAGCGTTTCATACATTAACATTGCAGCCCATACTTTATAATATTTCTACAGCTATTGGTATGATAATTTTAGGTTTCACTTTAGCCAAGTACTATAGGGAACGACATGTTCATACTGTTAGCGAAATGATTGAAAGCATTTTTGGGCAGAAGGCTCGAAGTATTTCCGCAATAGCATTTCTTATTGCTTTTATAACATTAGCATACGTTGAGTTAACCACTTTTGCTACAGTTTTATCCCCGATATTCGGAATAAGTTGGATGTGGGCAGTTTTGCTGGCCGCAACAATTACAACAGTATATACTTATGTTGGAGGTATGCATGCTCTTACAATTGTTGCAATTGTAAATCTTATTGTTAGATATGTAGGTTTGGGTATTGCATTGGTTATTGGTTTAATTGCCATTGGGAAATTCTCAAATCTATCGACACGCCTTATAGAACTTGGCGCACCTCAAAATTATTATAATCCATTTAGTATTGGTTGGACAGCTGCTTTTAGCCTTATTCTTGGTGGAATATTTGGTGGAATGGCCGCTCAGGCTAGCATACAGCCAATATTTGCCGCTAAAAATCCTTTAACAGCCAAAAGAGCGGCTATTCTTTCAGCTTTATTTATTGCTCCCTTTGGTATCATAACAGCATTGCTCGGTTTAATGGCTCGTAGCGGTATATTTTTTGAGGTAGGCCCTAATTTTGATCCTAAAATGGCTTTACCCACACTCCTTATGACACCTGGATTTATACATCCTGTTTTGGGTGGACTGGCCATAGCAGCAATTCTTGCAGCAATATTATCAACAATTGGCCCTGTAAGTTTTGCCATTGTTACCATTGCAACCAAGGATATTTACCATGGATTGATCAATAAGGATGCATCCGATGAAAGCGTTCTGAAGTTTGCTAAACGATTGGTTATTCTTGTAAACCTTGTTACTGTGCCAATGGCGCTATTCATAAAGGGTGCAATTCTCGATGCTGGTTATTTTTCATATGCAATCAGAGCAATTGGTGCTATAGTTATATTGTTGGGTATTTATAAAATCAAGTGGATATCAAAGCATGCTGTTTACTTTGCCTTTATCGGTGGAACCTTAGCCATTATTTTAAGTATTATTGCCAAAAAATTTGGGTGGTTTGAAATTGATAAAACCTATGCAAGTATAATTGCAACCATATTCTTTATCGTTGTAGGAAATATTTACACTAAGTATTTTGCGAATAAAAACCAGTTGTCTAAAGCTTAAAAGCTATGAATCATCCATTGAAGGATATTAAAGTGCTGGAATTGGCCAATGTATTAGCAGGTCCTAGTGTTGGAGTTGCTTTGGCCGAATTGGGGGCAACTGTAATAAAGGTCGAAAACCTAATTACCAACGGCGATGTAACCCGAACCTGGAAATTAACAACCGAGGATCCCAAAACCGATATATCGGGCTATTTCAGCTGTGTGAACTGGGGTAAAAAGTCAATTGCCCTTGACCTGAATAAGCCCGAAGGGCTTGATGTTGTTTACCGTTTGGTTAAATTTTGCGACATCGTGCTGGTAAGCTATAAACCCGGCGATGCCGAAAAGCTTAAGGTTGATTATAAAACCCTCATGCAGCACAATAAATCCTTAATATATGCCCATATAACAGGCTATGGTTTAAAGAATATGCGTGCCGGCTACGATGCTATTATTCAGGCCGAAAGCGGATTTACATACATGAATGGGGAGCCCGATGGCCAACCCGTTAAGATGCCCGTAGCCCTTATGGATTTACTGGCTGGACATCAACTTAAAGAGGCAATACTCTTAGCCTTGCTTAACAGGGAACGAAAAGGCGAAGGGGCTTACATTGAGACAAGCCTAATTAAGGCAGGTGTGGCTGCACTGGCCAATCAGGCTACAAACTGGTTGGTTGGCAATAAAATCCCTGAACGCATGGGCTCGGAGCATCCCAACATAGTTCCTTATGGCAAAATATTCTACACCCGCGATGGCAAACCTTTGGTTTTAGCCGTTGGAAGCGATAAACAGTTTGCAGAGCTATGCTCTATTCTTGGCAAACCTGAACTTGCTGCCGACGAGCGTTTTGCAACTAACTTTAACAGGGTGAAGAATCGCACTGCATGTAACGAGGCTGTTCAGAGCCTGATTGCCCAGTTCGATCGCGATCCCTTACTTGCAGAGCTTGAAAAGCGATCGGTTCCTGCCGGTGGCGTGTATAATATGAAGGAAGTTTTCGAAATTCCTGAAGTTCAAGAACTGGTCATGGATGGTAAAACCACCTCGGATATGCCTATTAAAGGCTTACGAACGGTGGCCTTTAGCATGGGAGAGAATGCTAAACCCATGAAACTTCAAGCACCGCCCCATTACGGCGAACACACAGTAAGTGTGCTTAAGGAGATACTTGGATATTCAGCTGAAGATATAAATAGTTTAATAGAAAAAAAGGTGGTTTATGCACGAAAGTAAGAAGAATCCGGCATTTATCGATGGGTCGAGGTTGATAACCGAAGCCCTGGTAAGGGCAGGCGCCGATACCTTTGTGGGCTATCCCATAACGCCGGCAAACCTGCTATACCTTTATGCAACCAAGCGTTTCCCAACCATGCTGGCTGCACCCGACGAAATTACCACACTACAATGGATGAGCGGCTTTGCTGTGGCTGGCCATATTCCGGTTACCGCAACTTCATATCCCGGTTATGCTTTAATGGTTGAATCCATTGGCATGGCAGCCATGATGGAGTTACCCATGGTTATAGTGCTTGTTCAACGCTTAGGGCCTGCAACAGGTACTGCCACTTGTGGTGCCCAAGGCGATTTGAATGTAGTATATGGAACCATGTCGGGAGGTTACCCCATTCCTACATTTTCCATTAGCAATTACCACGATTGCTGGGAAATCTCGGCTAAAGCCGTGCATACCGCCATACAACTTCGCACACCTGTGGTGCTGCTTACATCCAAAGAGATGGTGATGACCCTTCAATCATTCGATTGGTCAAATCTACCTGAAATACAACCCAAAAAGGTGAAGCAGTTTACCGCTGGCGGCACCTATTTGCCTTACAAAGCCGATGAATCGCTTGTGCCCGATTTCCTGCCCGTAAGCCAAAACAAACATCAGGTTCGTATAACCGCATCAACCCACGATACTAAGGGTATCCTACAAAACGTATTACCTGAAGCCATCGAAAATACTAAGCGGTTGGAGCATAAAATGCGTAAACATTTAGATGAATACACCTTTTACGAGTTTGACCAACAGGATGGCTCTGATAGTCTAATTATTTCCTACGACATCTCGTCGCAGGCTTCGCGTGAGGCTGTTGCTCAGCTTCGTGCGCAGGGTAAAAAAGTCTCTTTGCTAGTAGCCAAAACACTACTGCCTATACCGCAGGTATATGTTGATATTGCCAACCGTTACAATAAAGTGGTTGTAGTTGAGGAAAACCTTACCGGTCAGCTCAGGCATTTGCTTTTTGGTGCTGCCGGACGTAAGGGCGTTAGCGGCGTAAACGGAATTGCTAAAATGATTAGTCCAACCGAAATTGTTGAGGAGGTTATGCGTTATGAGTAACACCCGTTTTTTAACTGATGCCCAACTACCGTTCTGTAAAGGTTGTGGGCATGCCCTGGTAGCTCAAAATACCGAAAAGGCTCTACAAAAGCTTAATATCAATCCCCTCGACGTGGTGTTGGTTACCGACATTGGATGTCATGGAATTGTTGATAAGAGTTTCCTGACGCATACCGTTCATGGGCTACACGGCCGTTCTTCGGCTTTGGCTGCGGGAATTACTGCAGGATTGAATAATCCCGATAAAAAGGTGATAGTTTTTACCGGCGATGGCGGAGCTACTATCGGCATGCAGCATTTGATTGGTGGAGCTCATCTGGGTTTTGATATGACTGTTGTGGTACACAACAACATGCTGTATGGAATGACTGGGGGGCAACCTTCAGAGTTTACCCCTTGCGGTTTTAAAACGCCCACTTTACCAGAGGGAAGCACCAAGCCCGGTTACGATATCTGTGAGCTAATGGTTGCTGCAGGGGCATCGTATGTTGAGCGCGTGATTGGTATTGGCGACTATTCCGATTCATTGGTTAAAGCATTTACAGCACCTGGATTCTCATTAGTTGAGGTGATGGAGATTTGCCCCAGCTACGGGGTTAAGTCGAACCCTGGCATGAAGCTGTCAAAGCTTGTTGAGGACTCGGGCTGGAATGTAAAGGTTTTTGCCGATGGCAAAGGTCGTTCGTTCAAAACACCTATCAATAGTGAACCCAAAAGTTTAATATCGGAAAAGTTTGAGGTGCAGGCCAAATATTCCAGCAACATACAAAAACCTATCAGCATAATGCTTTCGGGTTCTGCTGGCGAGGGTGTTCAATCGGCTGCCGAGTTTTTGGCCAAGGCAGCCATTGTTTCGGGCTTAAACAGCACCAAAAAAGGGAGTTACCCTGTTACTGTTGGCGTTGGTTTCTCAGCGTCGGAGGTAATAGTTTCACCTAGCCCAATTCTTTATACCGGATCGCCTGTTCCCGATATACTAATCATCACATCAGCCGATGGTTTGGGCTATGCCCGTGCCGCTGCAGGTAGAATGAAAGGTGGCATCCTTTACCTCGATGAATCACTCGAGGTTCCCGAAACAGGAGCACGTGTTGTTAAAGTTCCCTTCCGCGAGAGGGCAGGGGCTAAAAATAGTGCCATGTATGCTGTGTTCTATACAGTATTTCACGAGAAACTTTACCCTATCGAAGCCTTGAAAGAAGTATTCCTATCGAATAAAATTGCTGAAAAAGTAAATATTGAAAGCTTATTGCAGTTTTAAGTTAGTTCATTTTTTTAACATTTGAGGGCTACCCAAAGCGGGTAGCTCTTTTTTTCTATTGACTTTAGTTCAGAATAAGCTTATATTTAATCGTTTTTAAATTTAAAGCTATGGAACAGCAAAAGAAAACTCCAATTATTGCAATACTTACCGGTGGCGGCGATGTGCCCGGCCTAAACCCTGCCATACGAGCTATAACTATCAGGGCATTGCGCGAAGGATTTAGCGTTATTGGAATCCGTAGGGGTTGGGCGGGTTTAATTGAAATCATTCGCGATAAGCATGTCGATAATAGCCATTGTTTTGAGTTGCTTACTGAGGAAAGGGTAAATAAAGCCTTTAGAACTGGGGGAACATTCCTTCATACATCGCGCACTAATCCGGCTAAAGTGTCAAAGGATAACGTGCCTGAGCATCTTAAATCGAAATATAATAAGGAGATTAACGATTTAACTCCCGAAGTAATAAAGAATCTTGCTTTTTTGGGGATTGATTACCTTATACCCATTGGTGGCGACGATACCTTAAGCTACGGCGTGCGCCTTTACCAGGAAGGTTTTAAGGTGATAGCCATTCCCAAAACCATGGATAACGATGTGCCTGGAACCGATTACTGCATTGGATTTAGCACCTGTGTTACCCGTACCATTGCATTAACCGATATGTTAAGGACTTCGGCAGGCTCACATGAGCGAATACTTGTAATGGAAGTTTTTGGTCGATATGCCGGATTTACCGCCATGCTTCCTACCATGGCAGGGGTAGCAAACCGTTGTGTAATACCGGAGTATAAGTTTAATATTGAAAGGCTTACCGAACTATTGGTTGAGGATCGTAATCGCAATCCGAGCAAGTACTCAACGGTTCTGGTTTCGGAAGGGGCTACCTTCGAGGGGCTTGAGCAAATGGTTTTCCAGAATAACGAGCGCGATGCATTTGGCCATGCTAAGTTGGGCGGTATAGGTGATATTGTCTCCCGCAAGATAAAGGAGCTAACGCCCAAGTTCAATAACGGCAAAACCATTAATATCATCAGTCAGAATCTTGGCTATTTGGTTCGTGGTGGCGAACCCGATGCTATCGATTCCATTGTCCCCATGGCTTTTGGGAACCTTGCACTCGACCTAATTCTTAAAGGTGTTCATGGCAGGTTGGTGGTGCTAAAGAACGGCCGTTACGATAATATGCCTATTGATGTGGTTACCAGTAAGAAGAAGATTGTGAACGTAGAACGTTACTATAATGCTGAACGTTTACGTCCTTTTTACAAGAGTTTTGAGATGCAACCGCTATTCATCATGACCAGCGAGTAGTAATGCAGGTATTCTATACCATAGCCGATTACTGCTTTATTGTATTGCACTCGTTTATAGTAATCTTTAATCTTTTTGGATGGATTTGGGCCAGATTCCGAAGGTGGAATCTGGCCTTACTCTTGCTAACCGGATTCAGTTGGTTTGGCTTGGGTTATTTTTATGGTTGGGGCTACTGCCCGCTAACCGATTGGCATTTTAGCGTGCTCCAGAAATTAGGGAAGGCACCCCTTGAAACATCTTATATATCGTACATGCTGAATAGACTATTGTATTTGAAACTTGATGAAACATTGGTCGATAAAGCCACCTTTTTTTGTTTTTTGGCAGCATTACTTACATCGGTTATTCTGAATATAAGGGATTTAAGGATAAAGGATAAAAGATAAAGGATAAAGGCAATATAAGCCTTTGCTGACTTATATGTTGTGACCTCTGATTTCAAATCCTTTTTGCAAGCAATACTCTTTACCTGTTAAGTTTCTGAATTAGTTCGGTTGTTATGGAGTGAAGCAATTTAATATCCTGCTCTCCGAGTTCGCTAAGGCGCTCCATAAGCCTGCCGTATATGAGTTTATCGGGACCAAGATCTATAGCCCTCATTACTGTATCAATTTTTTTTGTAAGAGCCTTAAACGACTGGGTTTTGTCAGCTTTGGCTGATTCTTCTCTACTTAGGTTTATTCCCGATAGAATATAGGCATACACCATTACCGATTGCGCCAGGTTAAGCGATGGATACTTGGTTTTAAGGGGAATGGTGGTAACCCTGTGGCATAGGTTTATTTCGTGATTGGTAAGCCCCGATTCTTCGCGCCCAAAAACAATTGCCACGTTCGAGATGGTATCACCTTTTTCCTTAATGAACTGGGGCAAGTTGTGACTATCGATAATATCGAGTTTTACCCATCTATCGCGAGCTGAAGTGGCAAATGCAAAATCTATATCGTGCAAAGCTTCCTCAAGTGTTCTATAAACAGTGGCACGCTCAAGGATATCGTTGGAGGCGTGGGCCAGCTTACGGGCGTCTACCGACAGGTAATCGCACGGATTAACCAGCCGAAAATCGCTAAATCCCATGGTTTTTAGGGCGCGTGCTGCAGCGCCTACATTCTCGGGCACTGCTGGTTCTACAAGGATAAAGGTGATTTTCATCCGTACAAAATATTTATATTATTAATTACTAACACGTTAATGTCCTGCTTTTTACAATCTTTATCGAGCGGAGGGAACACCTATAGTTTGTTCATCTGTGTTTACCTTCGGTGAACTCGCAAGCTCGTTTGTGCAAGCTGTCTTACATGGGTGTTTCATAGTTTGAAAAATTAACACAAAGTTATAAATGTAACCCCAACAATTTTACATCTGAATCTTGATTTGAGTTAGCCGTATGCTTATATTTGTTTAAACACAAAAGGATATGCATATGAAAAAGATTTTACTACTCGCGGCGTTTACGGTTAGCGTTTCCTCTCTTTTGGGTCAAGTAACCCTTACACAGGAAATTCATGGTTTCCTAGCCGATCAGAAGAATCCTATGGTTTTGACCCAATATGTTGATCCTGGTGTTTCCGGGAAGAATGTGGTTTGGGATTTCAGCAAGCTGGAGGTTCAGAATTCTTTCACAGGTAGTATCGAAAGCTATTACACATCAAAATGTTGCAGCAAGTTTAGTAAGGGTAATGTTGTGCTCGAGGAGTTCGGCAATTTCTTTGTATTTGAGTCAACCCCAACTAGTCTTGAACAGGTAGGTTACATGTCGGGCAATGGGGTAACCCGCTTTGAGTACACCAAACCCTTTGTTAAAATGCAATATCCGTTTACCTTTGGTAGCACATATAGTGGAAACTACGATGGCAATTACATTGTAAACGATAATGTGATTGGCAAAATTTCCGGAACATTTTTGGTTGAGGGCGATGGATTTGGCAGGTTGATACTGCCTAATGGCCGTACCCTCGATAACGTGCTACGTGTAAAAGAAGTTAGAACTACCAAGCAAGTATTTAATAATGGTTCGGCCGTAATCACCGATATTACTTACCGTTGGTATGTATCGCAGCACCGATTCCCTGTTCTTGTTCTTATACGCAGTGAGGTTAAGGGTGAAAACTCCGAACCCGTTATAAGCACTCGTGCAGCTTACAACAGTAATGTGATGAATGCAACAATGGAGGCCCCGCTTGATCAGGCATCTAATATCAATCTGAGTGTTTACCCAAATCCCTATTCACAAAAGGTGAAAATTGAGTTTACCACCGCTGAGCGTGGTCAGGTTAACCTGAGCATTTTCGATATGAGCGGTAAGATGGTAAAGCAGATTGAAAATTCAACCCTCGATGCCGGTTTAAAACGTTATGAGTTTTCGGCAAAGGCATTAGGCTTAACGGGTGGTACTTATATATTGAAGTTGAAGGCTGGTCAAGTTGAAGAGACCCGTAAACTTATAGAGCTATAAGATTAGGTTTTCGTTTAAAAAGGCCGGGACTGCCCGGCTTTTTTGTTGATAATTACTGCATTCACTAAAAATTCTTAAAGCGCTTTCAGTATCTCAATGTTTTTCGCTATTTTTACCTTAAAGCCACAAGCAGATGTTTGGCAGGGATAGTTTTAATAAGCATAGGGTTAGGGAACTCAAGGCGGGCGAGGTAAAGCGTCGTGGGCCGGTAATTTACTGGATGTCGCGCGACCAACGTGTAGCCGATAACTGGGCATTGGTATATGCCAAGTATAAAGCTAACGAACTAAAGGTTCCTCTTAGGGTTGTGTTTACCCTCGCAAACATTTTTCCAGCAGCAAATCTTCGCCATTACGATTTTATGTTGAAGGGGCTTGCTGAGGTTGAAAAGCGTCTTGCCGACGAGGGTATTCCCTTCAACCTTCTTAGGGGTGAGCCTGCTGAACAGCTCTGGGAATTTGCCGAGAGGGTTGAGGCCTCGCTTATGGTTAGCGATTTCGATCCCCTATGGGTGAAACGCGACTGGAAGTCGCAGCTCAACCAACGCCTTACCATTCCCCATTACGAGGTTGATGCCCATAATGTTGTACCCTGCTGGTATGCTTCGCCTAAACTGGAGTTTGGCGCCTACACTATCCGCCCTAAAATCAAAAAACACCTATCCACATTTCTCACCGAGTACCCTGACGTTAGGTTGCAAATCAAATCGGAGCCTAACCCACATTTAACGCGTTGGCACGAGGTTTTAGTTTGGCTAAACGCTTCCGATGAGGTAAAACCTGTAAAGTCGTTTGAACCCGGCGAAAATGCTGCACACGCAATGCTTGCCGATTTTATAGCCAATAGGCTTAAGGGATATGCCGAAAAGCGCAATGATCCAACTATCGATGGGCAGTCGAGCCTCTCGCCATACCTGCATTTTGGACAAATATCGGCCCAACGGGTGGCCATTGAGGTGCTAAAGGCACCTGCACCTGAAGCCGATAAGCAAGCCTTGCTGGAGGAACTCATTGTTAGGCGTGAGCTATCGGATAACTTCTGTTTCTACAACCCAGGTTACTCGCGTTTCGCAGGGTTCCCCGATTGGGCTAAGGAATCGCATCGTATTCACCGTTTCGATGTCAGGGAGTACCTCTATACCCTAAATGAATTTGAAATTGCACACACTCACGATCCGCTTTGGAATGCTGCCCAGCTTCAACTTGTGAACACCGGAAAAATGCATGGTTACATGCGGATGTATTGGGCAAAAAAGATATTGGAGTGGACCACCTGCCCCGAGGAAGCCATGCGTTTTGCCATTTACCTGAACGATAAGTACAGCCTCGATGGTCGCGATCCCAATGGCTATACTGGAATTGCATGGTCAATTGGTGGGGTGCACGACAGGGCTTGGCCTGAGAGGCCAATATTCGGTAAAATTCGCTACATGAACTTTGAGGGCTGTAAGCGCAAGTTCGATGTAGAAAAGTATATCAGAATGAACCTCGGTTAAACCTTTTGTTACCTGAAAGCGTTTAACTATAAACCCCAATTCCAATGAAACGATTTTTTGCCATATTCTGGATTATTGCATCTGGAGTCCTATTTACTCTGAGTAACTCGGTAAGGGCACAGGATAAAGCATCAACCGATAGTTACGTTTTACTCATCTCGCTCGATGGTTTCAGGTGGGACTACCCAAACATTTATAGTACGCCCAATATCAACGCGTTTGGAAATAGTGGCGTTCGGGCTCAGTCGCTCATTAGCTGCTACCCATCAAAAACGTTTCCTAACCATTACAGCATTGCAACTGGTTTACACCCCGACCATCACGGTATTGTCAACAATTCGTTCTACGACGAGGAGTTGGGCTACTACCGGTTAGGCGATAGGAAAAGCGTTGAAAACGGCAAGTTTTACGGTGGTGAACCTATTTGGGTAACCGCCGAAAAGCAGGGTGTTAAAACAGCATCGTTTTACTGGGTAGGCTCAGAGGCGCCCGTTCAGGGCATACAGCCCACCTATTGGAAGCGATACGCTCAAAAGGTACCCTTTGTTCAACGGGTCGATACCGTTTTGAAATGGTTATCGTTACCGGTTGATCAACGCCCACGCTTGGTTACCTTCTATTACCACGAACCCGACTGGGTTAGCCACGACTTTGGCCCTGTTTCGCCTCAAACCCAAAAGGTGGTTGAGCAGCTCGATAGCTTAATCGGTTATTTTCTTAATCGCTTGGCGGAATTGCCAATTGCCGGAAATCTGAATATTATTATACTGTCCGATCATGGTATGACAGAGATTTCCACTGAAAGGGTAGTTAACCTTTCGGAGTATTTCAACAAGGATATCTTCAAGTACATATCGGGAGGTAATCCTGTTTATACACTGCAACCATTACCTGAAAATTACCGCGAGGTGCTAACCAAATTAAAATCCATTCCTCACCTAAAGGTGTGGGAGCGCAACGAGATTCCCAAACGCTATGTTTACGGGGATAACCCTCGTGTAAACGATATTCTGGTTGAGGCTGAGTTGGGGTGGAGCGTAACCTGGAGCCACGATAAGGAAAGCTATACAGGCGGAACACACGGTTACGATAACTTAATTCCCGATATGCAAGGAATTTTCTATGCCCGTGGCCCCGCTTTCAAAAGCGGGTATGTGCACCCGTCGTTTTACAATGTTAACGTTTACTCTATCATTGCCAATATCCTGAACCTAAAACCTGCAAAAACCGATGGGAGTTTAGATGAGGTGGCGGGAATGCTGAAATAAAAAAAGTAGGGTGTTTACACCTACTTTTTTTATTTCATAGGCAAGTACGCCGCTTTATTGATATCCTCAACCGATTTTATGGGTTTGGGCGGGTTAAGGTACTGGGCCAGGAACTTGTAAATTTTTACTCTAATCTGCCTTGCAGCCTTAGTGTCAATCCGGTCGAACGAATGCCCTCCGGGCATATCCTGGAATATCTCATACTCAAACTTTTTCCCTTCGGCCTTAAGCGATTTAATGAGCGATTCCACCTCGATTACGTAAACATCATCATCGTTGGTGTTGGTGTGAATGAGCAAGGGTGTTTTTAGCTTGTGGGCTTGCCATGCGGGTGATCGACGGCGGTACTCGTTGATATCTTCCCGGGGAGTTTTGCCAATATGGTAATCGGCATCGTAAAGTTTGCGGTAACTATCGGTGGCGTAGCCATAGCGCATAATCATGTCCGATACGGGTACACCTGCAAAAGCACAGGCGTAGCTGTCGGGGTGGTCAAAAATGTTGTGTAGGGCAATCATGCCGCCATGGCTCCAGCCCACAATACCTACACGGCTACCATCAATAAAATCGTAGTTTTCAACCATGTAATTGCGGCTTGCAAAAACATCCTCGTTTTCCAACCCACCGTAATCAATATTACGCCAAAAATCCTCACCGTATCCTGTACTCCCACGGTACTCCGGGGCAACTACAACGTAGCCTTGGGCAATCATTTCGCGCACTATATGGGTATGGTAGGTGGTAAAATCGGCATGTACACCTCCATGGGGTAGAACAATCAGCGGGTACTTTTTTAATGGGTCAATATTACGGGGTATGAACACATACGTCCAAAATTTCAGTGGGTTATTAGCTCCCATGGCCGTGGGGTTCTTTTCATTTGATGATGGTGGCCCATAAATGAAAACCTTGTCAATGAATGCAACATCGCCTAGGCGATTAAACCAAAGAACATCATCAATCTGTTTTTCAAGAACATCGATTCTGTGATTCAGACTCTCATTCTCTTTTAGCAGCTCATTAACCTTGTTCTCAAGGTTTTGTTCGGTTTGTGCATACGCTGGCAGTAATGCCAAGGCCATGAACAATGTTAAAAGGTGTCGTCTCATAGCTGTTTTTTAATATTGATTCCTTTATACTCAAATGGTTTAGTAAAGGTAATAAATTATGGTGAATGAACAATTAGCATGGCTAGGTGGGCGAAGTGAATAGCTATAAGGGTTAGCTAAGCGGAAAAGATTCGGAATGATTCGGAATGATTCGGAATGATTCGGAATGTTTCGGAATGTTTCGGAATTAATCGGAATTAATCGGAATGAATCGGAATAGCTCGGAAAGATTCTGAATGGCTAGGAATGATTCGGAATAAACCTAATATGATTATGGAGTAGAAAGATAGAAGGAAAGTGAGTAACAGAAACCTTGAATCCCACTTTGCGGGACTAACTTTTAAAAATCTTTCCTTCTAAAAACAAAGTACGATAGAACTGTGAAAAGAGCAATGTAAATGATAGCAATCACTAAATTCTGGGTAAGCGATGTGCCATTATTTATGGCATCGAGGGCGTTTAAGGTGCTGGCGTCTAACTGGTCGTTTACGTTGAACTGCTTTGCCATAATGCCAAGGAAATCGGGCATGGGAGTAAGGTTTGATATTATCTTAACGGGCATTAACATGGCAACTGAATCGGGTAAGAAGAGGCGAATTATTGGCTCAATTAAAGCAAAGTAAAGCAGGTACATAACTATGGTTAGGGCGATATTTCGGGTAAGCATAATGATTAGGAACGCTATGGAAAAGTAACCAAGCATTTGAATAAAAAGTACTAGAATGTATCCGTATCCGGTAAAAAGGTTTTGCCACGAGTTTAATACAGGTGTGGCAAAAAGGGCTATGAGGGTTACAATTACAACTACGTAGAGTGCAATTAGCAGTAGGAGTGACAGTTTTGCTTTAAATAGCTGATTGCGACTAAAGCCATCGAGCAAACCACGTCGGAAGGTGCCAAATAGGAAATCGTTACCGGTTAGAATGATAGAAAGAAGTGCTAGAATCAGGTTAAACCAGCTGGCCAACCATGCCACTGTGCCCCATGTGTAGGGTTTTGAAAGTAAAATATTAGTCTCAACCCCGTTTAGGTTTAAAGTGGCATTGTTTGCAACCATAAGAACAAGCAGGAAAAGAATTGCATGGAGCAAAATTAGCACCCAAAAGGTTGCATATCCAAAGGTTTTAATCAGCTCCGCTTTAATAGCTCGTATCATGGTTTGTTTTTACTTTCGAATAAGTTTGATGAATAGTTCCTCAAGGTTCAAATTACGGATCTCGAACGAATTTACAGCAATACCATGGCTTTGAAAATCGTTTATCAGGGAAACCTGCTGCTCACTTTTATTCACTAATAGCTTGAAAGCATTACCAGTCCTTTCCAGTACTTCAATGTCTGGATTGACATAAAGATACTCTAACAAGTTATCTGGATTTCGAACATCAACAATAGCAACTTTAGCCGAAGTTAGCAGGTCATTAACAACTCCAAAGGCCTGTAAATGTCCTTTTTTAAGTATTGCCACATGTGAGCAGGTGCGTTGAACCTCATCGAGGTTATGGCTTGCCAGGATGATAGTTGTGCCACTGGCATTCAATTCTTTAATAAGATTCCTTACTTCAACTATTCCTTCGGGGTCTAAACCATTGGTGGGCTCATCAAGTACAATAATGTCGGGTTTGCCAAGTAATGCTTGGGCAATAGCCATGCGTTGCTTCATGCCAAGCGAAAAGGTAGAAACCTTAGCTTTAAGGTTGGGGGTTAAGCCAACCCGTTCAATGGCGGGGAAAATCTCGTAATAGTCAATGTTTTTAGCCAATGCGCTTATTCGCATATTATCGTAAAGCGAGAGGTAAGGGTAAAAGGTAGGAACTTCAACTAGTGCCCCAACTTTGGTATTTGGAACTTGTTTGGAGGGCAAGTTAAACCATTTAAATTCTCCGAAAGTTGGGTAGCGCAGTCCCAAAATTATTGATAGTAGTGTGGTTTTACCACTACCGTTTGGGCCAAGAATGCCAAGAACCTGCCCCGCTTTAACTTCAAGGGTAAAATTGCTAAGAGCCACGGTAGCACCATAGTTCTTGGTCAGATTGTTTATGGACAGAAGTGTTTGCATACCCTTTCCGGAATAGGGTTAGTTGCCCATTTCCGACATGAACTTAATACGCATGAGTCGGATTTCTTCCTCAGTGATATCGTCGTCGCCTAAGGCAGCCATTGCCTCCTCAATGCTCTCGGTTTGGGCTTCGTTGCGGAAGTAGTCAAATATCTCTTCCTGTTTATCCTCATCAATTACTTTGTTGATGTAGTAGTCGATATTGATGCGTGTACCCGAGTTAACAATGGCTTCAATCTCGGTAAGCAGCTCTTCCATCTCAAGGTTTTTGGCTTCGGCTATGTCCTCAAAGTCCATCTTGCGGTCGATGCTTTGTATTATGAAAACCTTTAGCAACGATTTGTTAGCCACCGACTTAACAACCATATCCTGAGGGCGGATTATCTCCTTTTCCTCAACGTAGGCCTTGATGAGTTCAACGAATTCCTTACCGAAACGTTTTGCTTTGCCTGCACCAACGCCCGATATGTTCTGCAGCTCATCAATTGTAATGGGGTACTGAATGGCCATATCCTCCAGAGAGGGGTCTTGGAAAATTACGAAAGGTGGAAGGTTTAACTTCTTGGCCATTTTCTTGCGGAGTTCCTTGAGCATGTTCAAAAGCTCATCGTCGGCGGCTCCGCCACCTGCCTTGTCGGGCGATAGGCCTATGGCCTCATCGTCATCGCCTTCCTCGTAGCGCTGGTCAAGGGTAAACATAACCTCATGGGGTTTTTCAAGGAATTCCTTGCCCTTGGGGGTTACCATCAGTAAGCCGTAGTTTTCGATATCCTTATCGATATATTTCATTACCAATGCCTGACGGATAATGGAGTTCCAGAACATGGGGTCTTTATCGGCCCCTTCGCCAAAGGTATCGAGCTGGTTATGCTTATACGATTTAATGGCAGCGGTAACATTACCGGTGAGTATGTTAACAATATGGTCGCCCTTAAACTTTTGGTTAACGGCAAGTATGGTTTCCAGAACCATCTGAAGCTCATCCTGGCCGTCGAACTGGGTTTTGGGGTTAAGGCAGTTATCGCACGAGTTGCAGTTTTCCTCGGTGTATTCCTCTCCAAAGTAGTTAAGTAAGGTTTTGCGACGGCACATCGACGATTCAGCATACGATACGGTTTCGAGTAGGAGCTGTTTACCAATCTCCTGTTCCGAAACAGGTTTGCCCTGCATGAACTTTTCCAGTTTCTGGATATCCTTGTAGCTGTAGAAAGTGATACACTGTCCTTCGCCACCATCGCGACCTGCACGTCCGGTTTCCTGGTAATAGCCCTCAAGGCTCTTGGGTATGTCGTAATGGATTACAAAACGAACATCCGGCTTGTCGATTCCCATGCCAAACGCAATGGTAGCCACAATCACATCTACCTCCTCCATCAGGAACTTATCCTGGTTTTCGGAACGGGTGCTGGCATCCATACCGGCATGGTAGGGCAAGGCTTTAATGCCGTTTACCTTAAGTACCTCGGCCATTTCCTCAACCTTTTTGCGACTTAGGCAGTAAATAATGCCCGATTTCCCGGGGTTATTCTTGATGTACTTTATTATCTCCCTAACGGCATTAACTTTTGGACGAACCTCGTAGTAGAGGTTTGGCCTGTTAAACGACGATTTGAATACTGTGGCATTTAGCATGCCCAGGTTCTTTTGAATATCGTGTTGAACCTTTGGGGTTGCAGTGGCAGTAAGCGCAATGATTGGGGCTTGACCTATCTCGTTGATAATGGGACGAATACGGCGGTATTCGGGTCTGAAGTCGTGCCCCCATTCCGATATACAATGCGCCTCATCAATGGCATAGAACGAGATTTTTACCTGACGAAGAAACTGAACATTTTCCTCCTTGGTAAGCGATTCAGGAGCCACGTACAGCATTTTGGTGGTTCCTGCCATTATATCGTCCTTAACTTTTTGTATCTGGGCTTTATTGAGCGATGAGTTCAGGAAGTGAGCCACCCCATCTTCAATCACAAAACTTCGCATGTTATCAACCTGATTCTTCATCAGGGCGATAAGGGGCGAAATGATAATGGCGGTGCCGTCGAGTATGAGTGCCGGAAGCTGATAGCATAACGATTTACCTCCACCCGTAGGCATAAGTACAAAGGTGTCATTCCCGGCAAGTACATTATGAATAATAGCCTCTTGGTTGCCTTTAAATGTGGTAAACCCGAAATACTTGTTCAGGTACTCTTTCAGCGAGATTTCCGATGCGTCAACTTTCATTTCCTTGTGTTTCCTCTGGTAGTTTATTTAACTTTTGTTAATATGTTTGTTTCGCCTTTCAAATAAAAAAACAATACTTTTGCTCTAAGATAAGCTTTTAAATTGAAATTATGGTTTAGTTTAGTGTCTTTTAACAAAGGGACACAAATGTAGTAAAAATTGATACACGATGAACTCAATGATAAAAAGTCTTGCCATCGAAACTATTAAATCCGAAGCTGCTGCTATTGAGAAGCTTGCCGAATACATCGACGATAACTTTGAGAAAACGGTTAACGAAATATTTAACGGGAAAGGTAGGGTTATTGTTACGGGTATAGGCAAAAGTGCCATTATTGCAAGTAAAATAGTTGCAACTTTCAACTCCACTGGTACACCAGCCATATTTATGCACGCAGCCGATGCCATACATGGCGATTTGGGGATTATTCAACCCGATGATATTATCATTTGCCTTTCAAAGAGTGGCAATACTCCTGAAATCAAGGTTTTAGTTCCTTTGATAAAGAATTTGGGCAACAGGGTTGTGGCCATTGTGTCGAATACCGATTCGTACCTGGCCCAAAAGGCCGATTATGTTTTACGTGCAACCGTTGAGCGTGAGGCTTGCCCCAATAATTTGGCACCCACCTCGAGCACTACGGCTCAGCTGGTAATTGGCGATGCCCTGGCAGTTTGCCTGTTGAAACTTCGGGGCTTTACCCCTGCCGATTTTGCCCGTTTCCATCCGGGTGGCTCGTTAGGGAAAAAGCTATATATGCGAGTTTCCGATATCTTCTCGCAGAACAATGCACCCCGTGTTCATCCTAACGACACTATTCCCTCAGTAATTATTGAAATATCATCAAAACGGCTTGGGGCTACTGCCGTAATCGACGATAACGAAAAGCTTTTAGGTATCATTACCGATGGCGACTTGCGCCGTATGCTTCAGAATAACTCAACAATCGAGGGGCTTACAGCAAAGGATATCATGTCGAGAACCCCAAAAACAATTGATCCGCACGAGCTGGCCATTAATGCTTTCCACCTCATGGAACAGCATAAAATAACCCAGCTGCTGGTAATGGAGAACGATAAATACTTAGGTGTTATCCACATCCACGATATACTTCGCGAGGGTATAGTTTAACCTATCCTTTTTGCCATGAAGAGCAGGTCGGAGATGACCATTTTGGAGCACCTGGCTGAACTACGAATGGTTTTGCTGAGGGTTATTGCTGCCATTGCCTTAGGGAGTGTGATTGCTTTTCTGTTTGGCAAAAACATTCTCGATTTCATTTCTCAGGTTTCAAACCCACAGTTCTTTACTAATCGTTGGTTTTGCAGGCTGGCAACTCTTTTAAACTCACCCGAACTGTGTATTAATAGCACGCCACTTGGATTGGTTAACATTGAACTGGCAGGACAATTCTCGCTACATATCAAATTAGCGGTTTTTGGGGGTATTATACTTACAGCACCATATTGCATAACTGCCATTGCCAGTTTTATTTTGCCTGCCCTGAAAGACAAGGAACGTAAGCAGTCGGTAAAATTTTTACTAGTTAGCTTCGTCCTCTTTATTGTTGGTATTGCATTTGGTTACTTTGTTATAGCTCCCATTGCCGTTCATTTTCTGGCAAATTACAATCTTAGCGAAATTATTGTGAACCATATTACCGTTCAATCGTTTATAGCAACAGTGTCGCAAACAGTATTAGCGATGGGATTAGGTTTTGAGCTGCCTTTAGTAATTTACTACCTGACTAAATGGCATATCATTAAGATTGATGTTCTGAAGCGCAACCGCCCAGTAGCCATCGTTGTTTTGCTTACTTTAGCTGCCATAATTACACCGCCCGATGTGTTCAGCATGATAATTGTAGCGGTGCCACTTTGGTTGCTTTATGAGATTAGTATTTTTGCCACTAAATGGGCTAAAATTAATTGATAAGCTATGAAACGCCTTTTGTCAGCCATTCTTATAGTTTTTGCTTTTACAAACCTTGCCTATAGCCAAGGACAAATTACCAAGGTTAGGGGCAAGGTTGTTGATGCCCAAACCAACGAACCCTTACCATACGTTAACGTTTCGTTTAAAAATACCACTCAGGGTATCATCACCTCCGAAAAAGGCGAGTTTTTTCTTGAATCGCGTTCAGCAACCGATACCCTTTTGGTTTCGTTTGTGGGTTATAAGTCCGCTGCGCTTAAGGTTAAAAAGGGTGTTTACCAGGAAGTTTCGGTTAGCCTTGAACCTGAATCCATTGAACTTGAAGCTGTGGTTGTAAAACCTGGCGAAAGCCAGGCAAATCGAATTATCCGTAACATCATTAAGAATAAGGATAGAAACAATCCGGCAAACTTTACCTATAGCTGCAAAAGCTACAATAAAATTCAGGTTGATATCAATAATATCGATGAGGATATCAAAAAACGTAAGGTATTCAACCAGTTTCAGTTTATTTGGAATTATGTTGATACCAACGCTATAACCGGCAAAACTTACCTGCCAATATTTATCACCGAATCGCTATCGGATTACTACTACAGCGCCAACCCCAAAATGGAGAAGGAGATTATTAAGGCTACCAAGATGTCGGGGGTGAATAACGAAAGCGTGGCACAGTTTACCGGCAAGATTTACCAAAGCGTTAATATCTACGATAACTACATCAACATTTTTGACCAGGGGCTGGTAAGCCCAATTTCTAACTCGGGGCTTTTGTTTTACAAGTACATTCTGCTCGACAGTATGTATATCGGCAACCGTTGGTGTTACCAAATATCGTTCAGGCCCCGCCGTAAAATGGAACCTACCTTTACCGGCGATTTTTGGGTTAACGATAGCACCTGGGCTGTGGTTAAAGCCCAGATTCGGCTATCGGATATGGTAAATCTGAACTTTGTGAACGATATGGTAGCCACCGCTGAGTTTATGCCCCTGAACGATACCCTTTGGTTTCCAAAGCAGATGACACTTTTTGTTGACTTCAACTTAACCGATAAAACAACCGGTTTCTTTGGCCATAAAACCATTTCGTATAGCGATGTTAAGCTGAATGCCGATTTTCCGAGGGATGTGGCCGAAATGCCCACAAACCTTAAAGTTGAAGACGGTGCCCTCAACCAAAAGGAGGAGTTTTGGGCTCAGTCTCGTCCTTTTGAACTTACTCCTCGCGAAGTTGGCATTTACCAAATGGTCGATTCCGTTCAGCAGGTTCCCATGTATAAAACATTCATCGATATCATCGATATGTTTGTAAACTATTACTATACAGTAGGATACTGGGAGATAGGGCCATACTACCAAACCTATAGCTTCAACGAGATTGAGGGTAACCGATTTAAGGTTTCGGGCCGTACAAGCAACAAGTTCAGCAAAAAGGTTATGTTCGATGCCTTTTTGGCATACGGCGATAAGGACGAGCGTTTCAAGTGGGGAATAGGTTCATTATACATGATCAACAAAAACCCACGCGAAGCGCTAGGAGTAAGATATAAGAGCGACATTGAACAGCTTGGGCAAAGCCCATATGCGCTTACTGAAGACAATATTCTTACCTCGTTCCTTCGTCGTAATCCCAATAATAAGCTTACGCTTGTAAAGGATTTTACTGCATACTACGAAAAGGAATGGTTTGTTGGCCTGTCGAATAAGCTTACCTTGAGTCACAGGATTATTTACCCAACCGTGTTTATTCCGTTTACCCCCGTTTCGGGAGCAAGCGACCTTAAGAGTATTACCAGTTCCACCATCACTTTAAATACCCGCTGGATAAAAGATGAGCGTTATGTGTCGGGCGAGTTCGAGAAGGTAAGTCTGGGCAGCAACTGGCCTGAGATTAATTTCGATATTACTAAGTCGTTTAAAGGATTTGCTGGTTCCGATTACGATTTCTGGAAGCTACATTTAAACTACTACCACAAGTTCAATGTCAACCCCATTGGCTATGCCCGCTTTATTGTGGATGCTGGCAAGATATTCGGAAAAGTTCCTTACCCCTTGCTTCAACTTCACGAGGGGAACGAAACCTACGCATTCGACAGGTATGCCTTTAACATGATGAATTACTATGAATTTGCCTCGGATCAGTATGTAAGCCTTTACTACGAGCACCATTTTCAGGGTTTCTTCCTAAACCACTTCCCGCTTTTGCGCCGCTTAAAGTGGCGCGAGGTTGCCACCGCCAAATACCTGATTGGGAGCATCAGCAACGAGAATATGCAAGTGCTACAATTCCCTGCTGGCTTAGGAGAGGTTTCAAAACCTTACATGGAGGTTAGTGTTGGAGTGGAAAACATTTTCAAGGTCATTCGGGTTGATGCCCTTTGGCGTTTAACCCATTTGGATAATCCTAACATCGAGCCTTTTGGTGTTCGGGTTGGGTTGCAAATCATCTTCTAAACCCTTTACAGCATGACATTCGACTTTAATCGGCACCTTAGTAGAGAAAACACCTGGTGTGTTAAATACGATTTACGGCAGGCTATATTCGGTAACCCCAATGTTTTACCCATGTGGGTGGCCGATATGGATATTCCTGCACCCGATTTCATTATCGATGCTCTGCGCCAAAGGCTTAACCACCCTGTATTGGGATACACCTTTCGCGATACCCAGTACCACAATGCCATAGCCTGGTGGTACAAGCACCGCCATGGGTGGGATATTGATACTGCTTGGATTGATTTTTGTCCCGGGGTGGTTTCGGGGTTAAGCCATACCATTAGAGCTTTCACAAAACCCGGCGATGTAATAATTATTCAACCACCGGTTTATCGACCTTTCTTCTCTACAGTAACGGCTAATAACCGAAAACTCGTTTTAAATCCATTGATTGAGAACGATGGTTCATATACCATCGATTACGATTTGCTGGAAAAGCAGGCGGCTCAGGGAGCCAGAATGTTGATTCTTTCCAACCCCCATAACCCCGTTGGAAAGCTGTGGAGTAGGGATGAGCTTCTTGAGCTCGGCAAAATCTGTGTGAAGTATAACCTCATTATAGTTTCGGACGAAATCCATTCCGATTTGGTTTTTGAGGGTAATACGCATTTTTCAATTGCTTCGCTTTCGGAGAAACTTGCAGCCATTACCATTACATTTTCGTCGATGAGCAAAACCTTTAACCTTGCCGGATTGGCCAGTGGGTTTGCCATAATCCCCAATGCTGAGTTGAAGGCAAAGTATGCAGCAGAGCTGGAGGCCAGCGGGGCAGGAATGGGAAATATTTTTGGGTTTGAGGCTTTAAAAGCCGCATTTACTCCCCAAGGCGAGGAGTGGTTGAAAAAACTTATGCAGCATCTTGATTCCAACTGGGAGTTGCTTAGTAGCGGACTTGCAAGGTTCAGTAGGATTAAGGTTCGTAAACCCGATGCCACTTACCTTGTTTGGGCCGATTTCCGGGGAACCAATTTAACCGATGACCAGTTAAACAAGCTTTTAATCCATGAAGCAGGCTTGGGATTTAGCCCCGGAACTGAGTATGGCCATCAGGGCATGGGTTTTCAACGCATCAACATTGCCTGTCCTAATCAAACCATAGAGTTAGCTTTACAAAGGCTCGATAAAATAGCTCATTACTTAGAGTAATAGGCTAACCGTTAATCATCGTTAAAAATTCTTCAACGTTTTATTGAACCAAAACGCATCTACATCGGTTTATGATGTACATACTATTGCCATTTTGCCTTTTTTTGAGTATATTTATACTGTTAATGCCGTTTGTATATGCGTATAGCCTTTATATCGATATTAGTTTTTACTTCATCGTTCGGTTATGGATTTACCGATAATTCCGATTTAACAAGCATTTCAACAAAGCTAACGGAGCTGAACGACCAGATTAGGCAGGAGCAGTATGGCAAGATTAGCGGTATTGTGGTGCTTAATAAACGGGGAAAACCCATTGTTGAGCAGTACTATGGCTTTAATAACAGGAATAGTCTCAACCCGATTAGCTCGGTTACCAAGAGCATTACCTCAATAGCCTTGGGCATCTGTATCGATAGGGGGTTAATTGCTTCAATTGATGAGCCGGTTGCAAAGTATTTTCCCGAGTACAAAAAGTTATTTGCCCAAAATCCTGCCATGAAAAATATCACCATAAAACATCTTTTAAATCAAACAACCGGGTTAAAGTGGGATGAATGGTTTTTCCCTTACAATTACGCATCGAACAGCCTGATGGCTCTGTTGGAAAGTAAAGAGAATTGGATTGACCATTTCTTTAATTTGCCTGTCGATACGCTGGTAGGCGTTAAGTTCAATTACAATAGCCTTTCGTCGCAGGTAATTGCTGAGGTGGTTAGCAGGGTTAGCGGTATGCCGTTCAACCAATTTGTGGTTGAAAATATCTTCAAACCTTTAGGCATCGAAACCTTTACCTGGGATTCATACCCCAACAATCCATTGCCGGCATGGGGAGGTATATCTTTATCAACCTTAGATATGGCCAAAATTGGGCTTCTGATGATCAACGATGGCCTATACAAAAGCATGCAGATTGTTTCAGCCGGTTGGATTAACAATTCTGTAAACATTGAATCGGTTTACAACCAGAATACCGGGTACGGGCTACACTGGTGGGTTGAACATCAACCCGGTGAGCCTTTGATGTACTATGCAGCCGGTTATGGCGACCAATACGTATTTGTGGTTCCGGAAAAGGAGATAGTAATTGCCATAAACTCGCAAAACTTTTCCGATTACCGCTGGCCTAAACCGGTGATTGATATTGCCAGAGCTATTGCAACAGCTATTTGAAAAAAGTAACCCCCTAATACCAAACGTTATGTCAAAACTCACTACCAATTATTTAGGAATAGAGCTTCGAAACCCGCTAATAGTGGGTGCATCGTCGCTCACTTCAAACATCGATACCCTGAAGGCCATCGAGAAGGCCGGAGCGGGTGCCGTTGTTTTTAAATCGCTTTTCGAGGAACAAATCCAGCTCGAGGAGCTGGAGCTGGAGAATGAGCTGCAGGAGTACAATGAGCGCCATGCCGAGATGGTTAAGCTTTTCCCTACGCTCAAGCATGCAGGCCCAGCCGATCATCTGGCTAAACTTAAAAAGGCAAAGGAAGCACTTGGAATTCCGGTTATTGGGAGTCTTAATGCCATGCACCCCGATACCTGGGCCGAGTATGCGCAGGCCATTGCCGACACGGGTGTCGATGCTCTTGAGTTGAACTTTTACACAACACCCAAGGATTTTGAGGTGGAGGGGAAAACAATCATTCAGTCGCAGGTTGAGATACTGCAAAGTGTTAAGGAAAAAATAAAGATACCTATCAGTGTGAAGCTAAGCCCATTCTACACTAATCCGTTGGATGTAATACGCCGTTTCGACGAGACCGACGTTGATGGTTTTGTTCTGTTCAACAGGCTTTTCCAGCCTGATATTGATATCGATAAGGAGGAGCTGGTACAAACCATTATCCTGAGCGATACCAATGACCATAGGTTGCCATTGCGCTTCACCGGCCTGCTTTACGGCAATATTGCTGCCGATATATGTGCCGCAACAGGCATTATCACCGGTCACGATGCCGTTAAGATGATACTCGCCGGAGCCGATGCGTTTCAGGTGGTTAGTGCGCTTTACAAGCATGGCATTGATCATATTACTACCATGCTCTCGCAAATTGAAAGCTGGATGAACCAGAAGGGGTATAAGTCGGTTGACGATTTCAGGGGTAAGCTGGCCAAAAAAAACCTTCACGACCCATTTGCCTACCGCCGCGCCCAGTATGTTGATATCCTGCTCCGCTCCAACGAGATTATTAAAAGCAAAGCGCTGAAGTAAATAGGATTTTATGCTAACAAAGCCGGCCATACAAGCCGGCTTTTGTTGTGTTAATGGATGACATTATGAAGAGTTGCCAATTGTCGGCGATTTTCTATCCAGCTACACAAGAGTTTAAGCGGGCTAAAGCCCTTGAATAGCCTACTGACCTGAAAATTTTATAATACCGCGTGTTTGACGAAGGGTTTTATTCATTTCATCCAAAAGCAACATCAAGCATCATCATTGTGGCAAATCCCAACATGGCTCCAATGGTCGATAGGTCGGTTTCATTACCAGTTTGAGATTCAGGTATTAGCTCTTCGACTACAACAAAAATCATTGCTCCAGCTGCAAATGATAAGGCATACGGAAGCAACGGTGTAATTGTCAACACAAGATATGCACCAATAACTCCAGCTATTGGTTCTACAATTCCAGATAATTGTCCGAAGTTAAATGCTTTTAATCTAGAGAATCCTTCTCTTCTCAGAGGAATGGAAACGGCAGCACCTTCTGGGAAATTTTGCAAACCAATTCCGAAGGCCAATGCTACTGCCCCTGCAAGCATTCCGGCATCAGGGTTATTAGCAAGTGCTCCAAAAGCAACACCAACTGCAAGGCCTTCAGGTATATTATGCAGGGTGATTGCAAGTACAAGCAAAACACTCCTTTGCCAAGTTGTTTTTACCCCTTCTGCTTTATCAATTGCTAACCCCATATGCAGGTGAGGCAATAATTTATCAATAAGCAATAAAAACGCACCCCCACTTAAAAATCCAATCAGGGCTGGCATCCAGGGTACTGTGCCACTTTTCTCAGCCATTTCAATTGCAGGTTTGAGAAGCGACCAAAAGCTGGCTGCAATCATTACTCCTGCCGCAAAACCTAGCATTGAATTTAATATTTTCTTATTAATGGTTTTAAAGAAAAAAACCATTGATGCCCCTAAAACGGTAACAAAATAAGTAAATAAAGTTGCAAATAGGGCAAGCAAAACAGGATTGTATTCAAGTAAAAAATCTAGGTTCATATTTATTTGTTTTTATTATGACTGCAATTGATATTCCAATTAAAATCAAAACAAAAGTAGTTCATTTTCTGTGTTAATCCTATTCCAAATTTAACGCTGTCAAAATCATTATCAGTAATATTAATCGTCTCATGCTATTTTCTTTTTAACATTACAAACGGAAAAGGCTTGGCGAAGGCGGGGTTTTGAAAGCACCACACTTCACACACGTACTAAGGTACGTAAAAAGCACCAAAGTTCCAAATTGTTACATTAGCCCCGCTTTTCGCCAAGCTAATGTTGGCTGATGTTTTTTCTTCTTCGGTAGCACTTACGTTCCGAGTTTCAACTCCATTTTAAAGAATTTCATTGATGGATAGTCCCTTGCACCGAAAACTCGTGTCATATAATAAACGTCTTTGTTCTCGTCTTTTTGTAAAAACAACCATTCCCGTTTGGTTATAATCATTTTTACGTCATCTGCTCTGTCAAATGTTGTAGTTGTTGCCTTTACCTGAACATAACAAAGCCGCCCCTTGTCATCTATAAATGTCAAGTCGTAAGGCTCTCCTTTTTCATCAATAAAATAAGTTTTGCCTGATTGTACGATTTTTTGGTTTGTTTGTGTATTTGCTTGGTTTGTCCAAACTACATTTTTAAACCCTTGAATTTTAAGTTGTTCGTAAACATATGCTTCTGCTTTGTAACCTGTAATCAAGTTAAACTCTCTTTCAGTTACAACTTGGTTGAAGTCGTCAAAAAAGGTATTACTATCAGGTAAATCGTCGTTTCTTTGAAGTCTTAAAATTAATTTATTTAATCTTTCAACTTCCCTTTTCAGTTCTGCAACTTCGTCATTTTCTGTCTGTATTGTTTCTTGGGTTTGATACAATAACAATAAATCTTCTGTTGAAAACTCATTTTCATCATCTGCAATTAAGGAACTTAATGCCTTTTTAATATCAGCGTTGCGATTAACAAAAATTCTATTGGTTTCATCAATCACAATATCGTGTTGATTAAAACGATAAAAAACATAGTCCGCTATTTCATCAAGTTTGATAATTTTAGGCAAAGCACCTTCAAAGAGATAAATACTAAATTTATCTTCTAATTTTTCTTTCCAATGCTCGTAATAGGGTGTTTGCCATTCTATTGCTTCACTTTCCAAAAGTTCAAAATCATACTCATTTTGAATAAGCAATTCTTGCCCTTGGGTTCGGTTTGAGTTAATAACTCTTACCATTTCTTCCAATACTTCAAATTTTTCTTTGCTATTGAGTTCAATTTCTTTTGATTTTAGCCACTCAAAAGTATTGAAAAGCATTTTTCCATCTGCAAGGCGGCTATCCTGTGCAATTTTTGACTTGTTAAAAATGCCTTCATTACAAAAATACTTACGAAGAGCAAGTAAAGTAGAACCTTCTGTGAAAACGCCTAAATCAGCAATAAAATTAGTTTTAATGTTATCTTCTCCTAACCATTCCTGTAAATATTTGGGTAATTCTTCACTTTCCAAAGCGTATTTTGATGGATAAACACAATAGTTTGGGTCAAAGTCTAAGAGTTTTTCAGTTTCGGTTTCATTTATAGTTGTCCAATCAATATTTCTGATAGCCATTTTTTTATTTTTCTTGTCCCATTGGTTAAACAAAAACTCAATAAAACTAAGTTTTTGTTCGTCTGACATCTCCGTGTCTATATCTGGGCAAATAAATTTTTCATCTGAAAAGAACGGCTCTTTTAACAAAAAAGTTTCTTTTTTAGAATTGATAACAACAGGAAAATTTTGAAATATTTTTTCAATGCCCTTATATTTTTCATTCAAGGTTGCTCCTGCAATAAGAAAAGGATATTTCTTTGTATAATAACTATATTCGTGCAGATTATATTCATCACCCAAAGTTTCAACTTTGAAAGATGACAAATCTATATTTTCAATATATTCGTTATACAGAATTAAAAATGCCAACTGTTCAGCATTTTCTAAGGTTGTAGTTTCTTCTGAAAACAACTTAAAAATATCGCTTATTTCAGGTTCTTGATTGATACCAAAAAGTGAATTTAGTCTATTTTTGTCCATTCCAACACTGACAAAGTGCTGAATTAAATTACTCAAATGGTCGCTATTTTGGTATGTATTTGGTAAAATTTTGGCAAGACTTAATTCGCAACTTTCAATTTTAACTTTGTCTGCAAAGGGTGGAATTTCTGAAAGAGTTAAATCTTGTTCGTCTGTTTCTACAATTACCTTATCTTTGAATTTTACTACATCTTCCTTGTTTTTGAGAACATCGCAAGCCAAGTTGAGTGTTTTAAACTCAAAACTATCTTTGGTATATTGCTCACCTGAAACCAATCTAATTTCTGATAGTTGCAAAACGAACTTGCGTTTAGGCTCATCATAAGCCAAAATATTTACAAGTTC
>Ga0078972_1001090_pt1 | contig 45082 bp, 43 predicted proteins | sample YelNatPaOPGAMG01_FD_67568 | JGI IMG/M metagenome (GOLD analysis project Ga0078972, IMG submission 67568) | Hot spring thermophilic microbial communities from Obsidian Pool, Yellowstone National Park, USA - OP-RAMG-01 (SPADES assembly) (version 2) | ecosystem: Environmental > Aquatic > Thermal...
CGCCCCTTCTTCCGAAGTTACGGGGCTAATGTGCCGAGTTCCTTAGAGAGATTTCACTCGCGCGCCTGAGAATATTCATCTCACCCACCTGTGTCGGTTTACGGTACGGGCACCTTAGTATCCCCGCCGGGTTTTCTTGCCAGATCGTCCGGTGATGCGCTTCGGCCGTAGCCTAAGCTCCCAATTCAATCAGGTAATCACTTTTCTCTCTGGGGACCGGCGGTTAAATGTCGGTGGTGCCGGAATGTTGACCGGCTGTCCATCATCTACGCCTTACGGCCTCGACTTAGGTCCCGACTAACCCTGGGAGGACGAACCTTCCCCAGGAAACCTTGGGTTTACGGCGAGTCCGAATTTCACGGACTTTATCGCTACTCGTGTCTGCATTCTCACTTCCGGCTGCTCCAATTTCAGTCGCCTTCCATCTTCACAGCGGCCGGAACGCTCCCCTACCAATCCATCCCGACGAATCGGAATGAAGTCCATAGCTTCGGTACGACGTTTGATCGCCAATCATTTTCGGCGCAATGTCGCTCGATGAGTCAGCTGTTACGCACTGTTTAAATGATGGCTGCCTCTAAGCCAACATCCTCACTGTTTTAGCAACATCACATCCTTTCCACTGAACGTCGTTTCGGCACCTTAGCTGATCGTCTGGGCTTTTTCCCTCTCGGCAATGAAGCTTATCCCCCACTGCCTGACTGCCCGGGTAGTGCAACGCGGCATTCGGAGTTTGATTGGATTCGGTAGCCCGGTAAGGCTCCTATCCCATTCAGTGCTCTACCTCCGCGCGCTAGTGGCCGGACGCGATACCTCAATATCTTTCGGGGAGAACCAGCTATGACGGGGTTCGTTTAGTTTTTCGCTCCTACACTCAGCTCATCTGAGGATTTTTCAACATCCACCAGTTCGGTCCTCCAGTTGGTGTTACCCAACCTTCAACCTGGCCAAGCGTAGATCACCTCCGCTTCGGGTCTATTGCCAGCAACTCATCGCCCTGTTCAGACTCGCTTTCGCTGCGGCTGCGCGGGTCAGACCCCGCTTAGCCTTGCTCCTGACAATAACTCGCAGACTCATTATGCAAAAGGCAGGCCGTCACCGGTATTGCTACCGGCTACGACACCTTGTAAGCACAGGGTTTCAGGTTCTTTGGACTCCCTTCACAAGGGTTCTTTTCACCTTTCCCTCACGGTACTAGTTCACTATCGGTCGCCAACGAGTATTTAGCCTTATGCCGTGGTCGGCACGGATTCAGACAGGGTTTCACGTGTCCCGTCTTACTTGGGAGGCCGCTAGGCGGTCTTGAGTTTTCGCCCACGGGCCTGTCACCCTCTTTGGGGCTCCTTTCCAGAAGCTTGGACTAACTCTCCACCTGCCACGTCGCGGTCCCGCTACCCTGCGAGACAAGTCTCGCAGTTTGGGCTGTTCCCGTTTCGCTCGCCACTACTCAGGGAATCGATCTGCTCGTTCTGTTCCTCCGGTTACTGAGATGTTTCACTTCACCGGGTCTGGCTCGCGCGGGCCTATGAATTCAGCCCGCCGTTACCGGACATTACTCCGGTAGGGTTTTCCCATTCGGACATCCCCGGATCGAAGCCTGCTTGCGGCTCCCCGGGGCTTATCGCAACTTGCTACGTCCTTCATCGCCTGTTGGCGCCAAGGCATCCACCCTGCGCTCTTAGTAGCTTGATCACAAACTTTCCGTCTGGTTCTCATGTTACTGAGTTCCAAACCGAATATTCTCAGCATTGGTTGCAGTTTGATACCCACAACCTGTATGCAATTGTCAAAGAACCCGGCATCGCTTGCGCGACGCCAAAATTTTTCATGGAGACTGGCGCGTGCCAGCCGCAGCTCGCACAACCTTCCTCCCCGGCGTCCGCCTTCGCCGAGGCTTCGGCGGACAGCCTTCGTTCTTCACTTCGCTGCGAGCGAAGGCTGGTGGGCGCGATAGGATTCGAACCTATGACCCTGCGCTTATCAAGCGCATGCTCTAACCAGCTGAGCTACGCGCCCTCCGGCGGCGCGTGGCCAGCACTGGTGGAGCCGACGAGGTTCGAACTCGTGACCTCCTGGTTGCAAACCAGGCGCTCTACCAACTGAGCTACGGCCCCGAAGGCGACCGGCTTGCGTGCCCCAGAAGGCACCGTCCACGCACCAAAACTGCAAAGAACATTTGCTCCTGAAAACTGAATTGTGCGATGCGGTTGAGCTTCCCGACTCGCGTCGGGATTCGACCTAGGATCCGCCCGTATTGCTACGGGCATGGTCTCCTTAGAAAGGAGGTGATCCAGCCGCAGGTTCCCCTACGGCTACCTTGTTACGACTTCATCCCAGTCACCAACCATACCTTCGGCGCCTGTCTCCTTGCGGTTGACGCGGCGACTTCGGGTGCAATCGGCTCCCATGATGTGACGGGCGGTGTGTACAAGGCCCGGGAACGTATTCACGGCGTCGTAGCTGATACGCCATTACTAGCGATTCCGGCTTCATGCAGGCGAGTTGCAGCCTGCAATCTGAACTGGGCCCGGTTTTCAGGGATTTGCTCCACCTCGCGGTCTTGCGTCCCTCTGTACCGGGCATTGTAGCACGTGTGCAGCCCTGGCCGTAAGGGCCATACTGATTTGACGTCATCCCCACCTTCCTCCGCGATTGGAATCGAGGCAGTCTGCTTAGAGATCCCGGTCTCGCGACCGGGCAACTAAGCACAGGGGTTGCGCTCGTTGCGGCACTTAAGCCAACATCTCACGACACGAGCTGACGACAACCATGCAGCACCTGTGCTGGCTCCTATCTTGCGATAGGTCGTCCCCGTTTCTGGGTTCTACCACCAGCATGTCAAGGCCAGGTAAGGTTCTTCGCGTTGCATCGAATTAAGCCACATGCTCCACCGCTTGTGCGGGCCCCCGTCAATTTCTTTGAGTTTTAATCTTGCGACCGTACTTCCCAGGCGGTTCACTTACCACGTTAGCTCCGGCACGCAGGGGGTCGACTCCCCGCACACCAAGTGAACACCGTTTAGGGCCAGGACTACCGGGGTATCTAATCCCGTTTGCTCCCCTGGCTTTCGTGCCTCAGCGTCAGGAACTGTCCAGAGACCCGCCTTCGCCACCGGTGTTCTAGCTGATCTCTACGCATTTCACCGCTACACCAGCTATTCCAGTCTCCCCTCCAGTCCTCGAGCCGGGCAGTTTCCAATGACCAGTCACAGTTAGGCTGTGAGATTTCACATCAGACTTACCCGACCGCCTACGCACCCTTTACGCCCAATGAATCCGAGCAACGCTTGCCGTCTCTGTATTACCGCGGCTGCTGGCACAGAGTTAGCCACGGCTTCCTCTTCCGGTACGATCAACGATCCACGTGTTAGGTAGAGCGCTTTGCTCCCGGATGACAGGGGTTTACAATCCGAAGACCTTCATCCCCCACGCGGCGTCGCTCCTTCAGGGTTTCCCCCATTGAGAAAAATCCTCGACTGCTGCCACCCGTAGGTGTCTGGACCGTGTCTCAGTTCCAGTGTGGCTGGTCGTCCTCTCAGACCAGCTACCCGTCTTCGCCTTGGTGGGCCATTACCCCGCCAACTAGCTGATAGGCCGCAGCCCCATCTCGAAGTGTCAGGTCTTGCGATCCCCAACTTTAGTCTCTCGACCACATGCGGTATTAATTCGGCTTTCGCCGAGCTATCCCCCGCTTCGAGGTAGGTAGCTACGTGTTACGCACCCTTTCGCCACTAGAATCACCGAATATTGCTACCCGATGATTCCCGTTCGACTTGCATGTCTTATCCACGCCGCCAGCGTTCGCTCTGAGCCAGAATCAAACTCTCCGTAAATAATCTTCCAGACCTTTCGATCTGGCCGATTCCACGTTCGAGTCGGCTGCCCAGGCTCTGGGCAGCCAATCATACATCTCAAAGTCGCCCTGAATCGCTTCAGGACAACGTGGGCTCTCGCGCATCGCACATTTCAATTTTCAAGGAACAAAAACAACGCGCCACCTTCCGGCGGCGCGTCTTGCCACATTCAGATTTCAACGCTCGGCTGGCCGCCTTGCCAGCCGATGGTTGACTCCTGAATGCGCAGTCACGCAGCGCCCTTTTCGTGGCGACAGCTCCGCATCCGCGGAAGCTCGATGTTTGCTCTAAAGAACTCGCTCTTTCGAACGTCCCTTACTTAACTCCGCCACCGGCGTCTGTCAAGTCCCTCTGAGCCTTTCTCAGCGGGGCGCGTAAAGTAACGACCCACCCCCCAACATGCAAGCACTTTTTTAACAAAATTGTGACCCCCGCAAAAAAGCCCTGTAACAACAGCCTTTTCTTGCGATTTTTTTTCACCTGGACTACGCTGCTGCCGCTCATGGAACTCATCCGCCACCTCTACATTCACGTCCCCTTCTGCCAATCAAAATGCCCCTACTGCGCCTTCTACTCCGCCCCCGGCACCGCGACCGCCATGACTGGCTTTGTGGACAACGTGCTCGCCGCGTTGCGCCGGTGGTCCTCCCAACTCGCCCCCCAAACCATCTTCATCGGCGGCGGCACCCCAAGCATTTTGCCGGTCACCGAGATGCGCCGGTTGCTCACGGCGACCGGCCCCGCTCCCGAGTTCACCCTCGAATGCAACCCGGCCACCGTGGATTCCGAAAAGGCGCGCCTCTACCGGCAACTCGGCGTCAACCGCATCTCCCTCGGCGTGCAATCGTTGGACGACGCCCAGCTCCGGACGCTCGGCCGGATCCACACCGCCCGCCAGGCTCTCGAAACCTACCGGCTGCTGCGCGCCACCGGGTTCGCCAACCTCAACCTCGATCTCATGTTCGGCCTGCCGGGCCAGACACCAGCGCAGTGGCGCGACACGCTCCGGCAGGCCATCGCCCTCCAACCGGAACACATCTCGGCCTATAGCCTCACACGCGAAGACGGCACCGCCTTTGCCGATCTCGCGCCCAATGATGAACTGGAGCGCGAGCTGTTTGAAATCACGATGGAAACCCTGACCGGCGCGGGCTACCGGCATTACGAAATCAGCAACTTCGCCAGGCCCGGCTGCGAATGCCGGCACAACATCGCCTATTGGGAAGGCGCCGACTACCTCGGCCTCGGCCCCAGCGCGGTCTCCACCATCGGCCTGCGCCGCTGGACGGAAGGCGGCAACGAGGAACAGCTCACCCCGGCCATCAAACGCGCCGAGCGCATCGCGTTCGGCCTCCGGATGCTCGACGGCATTCCGGCTGAGTGGGCGACCGGCTTCGACATCTCGCACTTGCTCGCCGACGGACTGGTCCAGCGGCGCGGTGACCGGCTGCAGCTCACCCGCCGCGGCTTGTTCTTCGCCGACGAAGTCGCGGAGACATTTGTCTGACATTGCGCCCACCGGGACGACGTGCGAGAATTGCCCCATGAAATCGCTTTTGCTGTATTGGCTGATCGCGACCGGAACAGTGTTGGGTTGGGACGGCACCGGCCACAGGATCATCGCGCAGATTGCCCGCGACCGGCTCAACGACAAAGCCCGCGCCCGCGTGGACGCGCTCGCCGCGCAACTCGACAATCGCGGCACCCCGTACAACGCCGTCACGCTCGCCTGTTGGGCGGACGACATCAAGGATCAGACGTCGGCGTCGCCGTTTCAAGGCCAGTTCAAACCGTGGCACTACATTGACCTCGGCTGTTCCCCGAACGATCCCGTGCCCGAGACCGCACTGACGGCCACCACCGGCGACCTCGTCACGGCGCTCGACCACTGCGTGACGTTGATCCGGCAGAAGAAGACCGACGCGCTCGTGCCGAGCGAACCGGTCGCGCTGGCGTTGGTGATGCACCTGGCCGGTGATGCCCATCAACCGCTGCACACGACCTGCCGGCACAACCCGAATCCGAAACCGACCGACAAGTACCACAACGATGCCGGCGGCAACGCGGTCACCCTCGCCAACCTCGCCGACACGCCCTGGGGCAAGAACCTCCACACATTTTGGGACGAAGCCTACCGGCGCTACTACGAGAACGGCGCGGTCCGAGCCTTGCCGGAAACAGAACTCAAGGCGTGGCCCGACCGGCTTGCGGCGGATCACCCGGTCAACCCCGATCTCATCACACGGGACACGAAGAAATGGATTCGGGAGACGCACGAACTCGGTTGCGCTCAAGCCTACGGCACGCTCGGCGCGCCGTATGGCGCGCGGAACATCACGCTCACCGAAAAATACGTCACCGCGGCCGCCCACACCGCCCGCCGCCAACTCGTCCTCGCCGGTCATCGTCTCGCCGCGCTGCTCAACGAGCTTTACGGAGATTGAATCCGGCGGTCTTCCCGGCTACAGTCCCGGCGCATGGCCAAGAAACTTCCGGAGATTGTCGAGCAACTGGTGGCATCGTTCCGCACCGTCGGCGGCATCAACCACCTCGACGGCGCGAACCTGCCCTCCCGCGAAGCGGTGGTGGACATCACCCGGGACCTGTTGCGGCTGGTGTTCCCGGGGTTTTACGACAAGGACCCCATCCACTCGGCGCAGATTGTCGAATACACGTCGGAACTGATTTCCTCGGTGGCGCGTCGGCTGGAAAGCGAAATCCACAAAAGCCTCGAGTACCGGCCGTGTGACGGTTGCAACAAAAATGACCTCGCCGCCACCGCCGCGCGGGTCACCGAGGAGTTCCTCCAACAACTGCCGGCCGTGCGCGCGATCCTGCAGACCGACGTGCAGGCCGCCTACGAAGGCGACCCGGCCGCCATCAGCAACGAGGAAATCATCCTCGCCTATCCCGGCATCGAAGCCATTGCCGTTCAACGCCTGGCCCACCTGCTCTACCGGCGCCACGTCGCGCTCATCCCGCGGATCATGACCGAGTGGGCGCACAACAAGACCGGCATTGACATCCATCCCGGCGCGCAGATTGGCGACCACTTCTTCATTGATCACGGCACCGGCGTCGTCATTGGCGAGACCAGCGTCCTCGGCCAACGGGTGAAAATCTATCAGGGCGTCACCCTGGGCGCGAAAAGTTTCCCCAAAGACGCGCAGGGCCGGTGCGTCAAAGGCATCAAGCGGCACCCCAACATCGGCGACGACGTGACCATCTACGCCGGCGCGACGATTCTCGGCGATGTCACCATCGGGGCCGGCTCAATCATTGGCGGCAACGTCTGGCTCATCGAATCCGTCCCGCCCGGCACCGTGGTGTATCAGGAAGGCGGCCAGACGAAAATGAAACACGCCGCCAAAGACCGCGCCAAGATGATCGGCCATTCCGCGGAGTGATTTCTCCGCGGTCGCGCCGCGCCGGCCGATCATTCCGCCCCGAAACCCCGGCGCATTGCCGGAGCGAATCAACTTGATTCCCTCGACCGGCCGCCATAGTTTTTTCCCCCAAGGAACCACCGATGATTCTCGCCACGCTGCTGCTCGCCGCCACAACAGTTGCCCGGCCGCCAGCCTCCGGGTTGACAGCCGACCAACTCCAAGCGGCCCAAACCATCGTCACCGCCGTCTGCAACCGCTGCCATGAAGGACGGAAACCGCTCTCGGCAAACATGCTCCGGGAAGAATCCCCGGCAGCAAAGATCGGCCACTTCCGGAAGAAGGCCAAACTCACCGAAGACCAGATCCAACTGATGGTGCAATACCTCACCGCCGTCCGCGACGGCCAAGCCCAACTCCCGCAGGCGACCGGCAGCAATGCCGCCGCCCCCGCAGGAGACCCCGGCCCCACACGAAAACCGTCGCCGGCACAAAGACGCTGACAACGCCCACCATTGATTGAACCGGCGGCGCCCCGCAACGCCGCCCTGTCGCTGCCGGGCCACAGGCGGACCGGATTCACCACCGGCCAGCGCCCGCCCCCGACCGGCAGGTCACTGAGCACCGGGCCGCCCGCGGCCTACCAGTGACGACCGATTACCAGAACCCACCCGGCAACCTCTTTCCTGAATGATGTCATTCTGCGCCCAGCGCAAGCGGGGTGCAGCTCGACACTGCCACCACGCAACCATTTGTCACCCTGAGCGAAGCGCAGGGTCGCGGTCGTGTTCGTCGCGTCGTTCCGAAGAAAGGGTGCCCGTGCCGAGGCGCGCGCGGTCGGTTTCGTGGTTGGCATCGGGCGGTGATTGTGGTTAATCTCACCGGCAGGAGGATCAGACGATGGCGACGATCACAGTGAGCAGCGAGCAGTTGCAGGCGAGTCTGTACCATTACCGGGCGCGGGTGACGGCGGTGTATGACGGAGACACCTGCACGGTGGACATTGATCTGGGGTTGAACACGTGGATTCGCGGAGAGAAAATCCGCCTCAACCGCATCAACGCCCCGGAGATGACCGGCACCGACAAACCGAAAGGAACGGCGGCGCGGGATTTCTTGCGGGGCCTGGTTCTGGACCAGGACGTCATCCTCGCCACCATCAAGGACGCCCGGGAGAAATACGGCCGGTACCTCGGCGAAATCTGGGCGGAAAAAGACGGCGCGTGGTTGAACGTCAACGACGCCTTGGTGCGCGCCGGTCACGCGCAGTACCAGAAATATTGAAGGCCGGTCCTACCGGGTTGCCGGCTTGGGCGTTTCCAGCGCCTGTTTCGCGTCTTCGAGGATGTCGGCGGCGGGCACGATGATGGGCATGATCCCCAGCGCGGAGGCTCCCGAAAACATCGAGGTGATGTTGCCCTCGCCCTCGGTCGTCACATTGCGCATCAGGATCACCCCGACCGGCGCGCCCGAGGCCGCAAACACCGGCGAGCCGATGCCCGAGGAGCCGCCCTGCCCAATAATGTAAAACGTCCGCGGCCGGTCCACCACGGCATCAATCCGTTCGATGGAGACGGCGACGACGCGGTTGGCGACTTTGCCGAGCCGGTTGAGGCAGATCACTTCGTCGAGCACCTGCGGGGTGGCGGCGCCGGCGAGGCTGATGGCCGCGAGCGGTTTGGCCGGCTTGTCGACCGGCCGCAGATAGGCAAGATCGAGGTCTTTGTCGCGCAACACCACCTGGGCGGTCAACTCGGTGCCGTCGGCGAGCACCAGTTTGGCGTCCTTGACCTGGCTGTCAATCTTGATGTCCCCGGCCTGCCCGCGCATCTGTTTGGCCAACAGACTGCGCAACGTCGCCGCCGGATCAATCGTGGACAACGAAATCACCGTCAGCCCCGACGGGTCAATCACGGTGCCGATGGTTTCGGTTGTGGATTCGTTCTGTTGGTCGCGGCCGCCAAACGACATGCTCTGGTTGAGCACCAGTTTGACGGTCACCACGGCGTCTTGGTGCGCGGCCAACACGTTGCGGCCCGCCGCCGCGACATCCGCGCGGACGCTGCTGCCGGCCAGCGCCAACAGCGTGATGAGACAGAGGATTCGGTTCATGGTTTTCCTTTCGTGGGTGGTTGGTGATTCCAGTTCGGTTCGAGTTCGAGGTACCGCGTGTGAATGCCGCGCAGTACCTGCAACGTCACATACTTCGGTTTCTGTTCCGTGGCCGCCTGCATCAATGTTTCCAGAGCCGCCACATCCGCGACCGGCGCGCCGGCCACGGCCTGCACGATGTCGCCGGCCTGCAACTCGCCGAGCGCCGCCCAGCCGCCGTCTTTGACCTCGGTCACGAGCGCCCCGGGCAGGTCTTCGGGCAACCGGCTGCGCACCCGGTCGAAGAAACTCAGGTCGCGCGCGCTGAACTCGAATTCGTTGTTCTGGTACCGTTTCATCTCGCGTTCGAGCTTCGGCGACCGGACCAGCGCGGCGGTCACGGTGACCGGCTGGCCGGCCCGGCGCAACTCCAGCGCCACCGTCGCGCCGACGCGGAATTGCCGGAGCCGGGCGAAAAATGTCTCCTCGTCACCGGGTTGCGAGACCGGGATGGGTTCGCCGTCGAGTTTCACGATCCAATCGCCGACCTGCAACCCGGCGGGGCAGTGGGGATAGACCTGCGTGATGCGCACGCCGGTGAGCTTGGTGGCGCCGGCCATCTCCGGGGTGATCGCCTGCACGGCGACCGGCAACCACGCTTTGCGCGCTTCGGCGCCGGGATCTTCGAGTTCCTGCAGGCCGACTTTGATCACCGTGAGGAACCGTTCCGCCTTCCGGTCGAACTCCACCTGGACCGGCACGGGCGCTTTTTGGTCCTTGATCAGTTCCTCGGTCACCGCGCGCAACTGCTCGACGTTGGCGAGGGGGCGGCCGGCGACGGTGCGGAGCACGTCGTTGGGCTGCAAGCCCGGTTTGGCCTCGCCGCTCGGCCCGCCGGGCCGGACGGTGGTGATGAGCACGCCGTCGCGGCTGGCGAGTTTCAGTTCGCGGGCGGCGAAAAACGAGATGTTGCGGGCGGTGACGCCCCACGGTTTGAGTTCGTGCTGGCGCAACTCGGCCCGTTCGCGTTCGGCGGTGCGGACGCGCAATGGCAGTTGCCGGCCGCCGCGCTGGACGACGGCCTCCACTTCCTGGCCGAGGGGAAGGCCGGCCACTCGCTGGTTGAGCAGCGGCAGCTCTTCGTCGAACCGGACGGTCACGTCCTGGCCGTCGAGTTTGAGCAGGATGTCGTTGGACTGGAAGCCGGCCGCCTCGGCCGGGGAGTCTTTCATCACGCCGCTGATCAACGCGCCCCGCGTCTGCCCGGCGCCTTTCAGCAGCGGCTGAATCTCGATGCCGAGCCAGCTCCGGCGGACGTAGCCGGTGGCGATGATTTGCTCGGCCACGTCCCGCGCCAAGTTGCTCGGAATCGCCCCGCCGAGGCCGAGGCTGATTTCGTTGACGCCGATGACCCGGCCCCGCAAATCCACCAGGGGGCCGCCGGAGTTGCCGGGATAAATCGGGGCGTCGTGGGCAATCCAGCGGACGAGCGAGCCGACGCTTTCGCCGTCGAGCGTGAAGCCGCCGAAGCGGCGGAACATGGTGGGCATGGTCATCTTGGCGTTGCTGATGATGCCGCGGGTGACGGATTGGGAGAGCGCCAGCGGACTGCCCATCGCCAACACGGTGTCGCCGACGCGCGCGGCCGCCGAATCGCCCCAGTCCACCGTCGGGTACGTGGCATGTGTGGCGTTGTCGAGCTTGAGGACGGCAATGTCGGTCATCGGGTCGGTGCCGACGAGGGTGGCTTCGATTTCCTCGTTGTTGGCAAAGACGCAGACCGCCCGGGTGGCGCGGCCGGCGACGTGATGGTTGGTGACGAGGTAGCCTTGTTTCTTGATGATGAAGCCGCTGCCGCTGGCCTCGTGTTTGACTTCCCGGCCATTGGCATAGTCCACCCAGACCACTTGAATCCGCACCAGCGCCGGCTGCACCCGGGCGATGGCTTGTTCCATGGCCGGGCGCAACGGGTCTTGCGCCGTCGCCAGCACCGCAAACATCAAGAGGGTCGTCATCATGGTCAATCGAAAAACCGGTAACGGAAAATGAACCAGAGCGCGGCGAGGCCGTCTTTCCAGCCGATTTTCTTGCCTTCGGTGTAATCGCGCCCGGCATAATTGATGTCGGTCTCGTAGAACCGATACCGGCGCCTGGCGAGCTTGGCGGTCAGTTCCGGCTCGATGCCGAACCGCTCGGCGCGCAGCGTGATGCCCTGGAGGCAGGAGCGCTTGAAGACCTTGTAGCAGGTTTCCATGTCGGTGAGATTGAGGTTGCACACCATGTTCGACAACAAAGTCAGAAACCGGTTCGCCAGATAATGCCAGAACAGCAAGACCCGGTGCGTTCCGCCGGTGAACCGCGAGCCGTACACCACATCCGCCCGGCCGTCGAGAATGGGCGCGAGCAGCTTCGGATAATCGCGCGGGTCATATTCGAGGTCGGCGTCCTGAATCAGGATGATGTCGCCGGTCGCCTGCTCCAGCGCGGTGCGGACCGCGGCGCCTTTGCCCCGGTTGTACGGATGGGTGACCGTTTTGAGGTTGCCGTCTTTCGGCAATTCCTTGATCACCTGCGCGGTGCCGTCGGTGGAACAATCGTCCACGAGGATGATTTCTTTCTCCAGTCCGCAGGTGTCCGCCGCGCGCACCCGCCGAAGGATTTCGGCCAGCGTGGCCGCCTCATTGAAAACAGGAATGAGGATGGACAGTTTGCGGAACTCCGGCGTCATGGGCCGCCAACCTACCGGCAAAGCGCACAGCACTCAACACAAAAACGCTTGGCGAGAGTTGTCGGACCGTGCTAGGGTGCGACTGCTTGCCAGCGGGCGGGTTAGCCAAGTGGTAAGGCGGGAGTCTGCAAAACTCCTATGCGTCGGTTCGATTCCGACACCCGCCTCCAATTCCTTCTACATCAATAGCAAGGACTTGGAGAAGCAGCGATCTAAAGTGCCAGCAGAAGTGCCAGCAAAAATAGAACGCTGTACTACTGTTTCATCACAGCGTCGAAACTGGCCCTCTGCTGCCTAACACCTTCTTTTGCCGATTCGTTAGCCTCAACAATACGAGGTTAATGATGAACAGCACATTTCGACTGTACCGACGCAAAAAAGGTGGACGCTACTACCTGCATGATGCACGCACGGGTAAGCAACAAAGCTTGGGCACCGCAGACAAGGGACAAGCCGAGCGATTGCTGCATGCCAAAAAGGAAGCGCAACTCCAGCCTGCCGTGAACCTGCAGATTGCCCGCGCCTACCTCATGGCGAGCGATCCGATGATCAACAAGCGCGACTGGCAACATGTCATGGATCACATCATCACCACCAAAACAGGATCTAACCAGATTCGTTGGGTGCAGGCAGCCAAGGATCATGCGTTCAAGCCGATCCTTCATCTGCCCCTGCTGCAGACTTTTGCCGAGCAGTTGTTCAAGGTGTTGGAATCAGGTACGGTGGCAACCAATGTCTACCTGCGGCGTATCCACAACTTCGCGGTGGACATGAATTGGCTGCCGTGGCCGATTATTCCCAAAAAGCAATGGCCCAAAGTTACCTACAAAACAAAGCGGGCAATCACTCTGGAGGAACATCAGCGGATCATCGAGCGTGAAAAGAATACGGAACGACGGGCTTATTACCAACTGGCATGGCACCTTGGGGCTTCGCAGACCGATCTTGCCAATCTGCATGCTGAGGATGTTGATTGGCAGGACAAGATCATTAGCTTTGAACGGGCAAAAGTTCGGTGGCGTGGTGTGCAGCCGCCAATGGTTCGCTTTGGCACGGAGGTAGAACAAATCTTGATGGACCTGCCACACACAGGTCCATTATTCCCGTATCTACGGTCAGTCCGCAGTGGTGATCGTGCTACTGAGTTTAAGCAGCGATGCGCTGGCCTCGGTATTCATGGTGTGTCTTTGCATTCATATCGATATGCGTGGGCAGAGCGCGCCAAAGTATGTGGGTATCCAGAACGATTCGCACAACAAGCACTCGGTCATAACAGCAAGGCTGTTCATCGGGCTTATGCGCGTAAGGCAAAAGTCATCGTACCCACACTGGAGGAGTACGAGAAGGTGTATCGAGATGGGAAGGTGATACCAATGGACATGCAACAAGCGACAGCGGCAGGATCAGTACAGGTGGTCAACAAGACCGACTAGCCTAGAGGGCATCGTGACTCAGGTGATCGGCTGGAGCGGCGAAACGTGCGTAGTGGTACCGGCGATTTTTTTCAGGTTGTTGGAACGCCAGTGTTTGGCGATGGCTGTAGTGGCCTTACCCAGCCACTCCGTATTGTTGGCGCGAGAGAGAATTTCAACCGCTGCAAAATACTTAGGCGCATTTGGTGCGGGCTTTCCAAGTGGGCATAACAGTTTAGCCTTCACCAGTACGGCAACATCACGGTCGGTGAAGCCCAACAGTTTTGATGTTTGGACGACATCAAGACGAGCGGGCAGACGAGGTTGATAGAAAATCTCGTTACAGGGAGATATTGGTCCAGGCGCGTGCACGTCAGTCCTGTCGGTGCCTAATGCTGTTCGGTTGTGGCGAGGTTTCCATTGAGCTAGTCGTGCAAACAGTCCCAGCAGTCAGTGTGCGCACACTGACCGCCAAGACCGTCATTCATTAATATATACGGTTATACTCTCTCCGTACCGACACCTCCGTTATTACCCTCGGAGGAGGAGCGGTAGCGGATGTAGTTACGTCATTGAGATACGCAACTAATTCCTCGAGCGACAACAGTTGCCTTACGACAAAGCTATTTGTTTTCGGGTCGACCAATTGATATCCTTGCCGTCGTAGGGTTCGAGTGATGAAGATTTTCCGATGGATCACCTCCAGATTCAGGCGGCGGGCGGCGCGTCTTGCCCGACATTCACAGGGATAGTCGTTAGAATATGTAATCATTTTTTCTCCCGTTTTTCAGTGTTTCGGTTTGCTTCTTCCAGTTTGATCAACTCGCCGACACCGCACATGAGGCATCCATGCTTGCCGATTTTTTGGGCAAACTTGTTGCAGTTTGAGCACACACTGATGTAACCCACGAACTTCACATGACACTGCTGGCAATGAAACAAGCAGACCTTGTGCATGTTCGTGGAGACTTCTTCGGTACCGCAGTGATTGCAACGATAGATTTCGGCATTATTCATTTGTCCTCTTGTGTGTCGTTGCCTTCGTCAAATCCCTCTACGATGAGATGCGAATGCTGGCATTGAATCACTGCATCTGGGATGTAGAGAGAAATGACGCCTTGCGCACACTTGTCATTACGATTAAGGAGCTGAGTTTCTTGGCGCTGGAGCAGAAATGACTTTGCCCAGTCGTACATAATTCCCTTTTCCTCGTCGGTGTAAGGTTGGTTATCCAGTTCGAGCATGGGATTGGCACCAAGATCCTCAACCATGTAGCTGATTTTGACCTCCGCAATACCTCTGGAGGAAAGTACCTGACAGACTCGTTTGATAGATGTTTTCATTGTGATTTCTCCTCGATGGAGAGGCGGCTGTCGTGCGGACCAGCCGCCTCTTGCATGTGGTTAGGCATCGAGCAGGTCGTTCAGTTCCTTGGTCTTCGCCACGATCTCGGCGCCGAGTTCACGCTCAATCGCCGTCTGGAGGGGTTCCAGCCGCGCCTCCGTCTTCCGTTGATTGGCACGGAACCGCGCAACCCACCTCGCCTCAGACCACGGCCAGCTGATGGTCACCTTTCCACCTTCCAACCTCGCCGCTACCTTGAAGATGAAGTCCCCGACCTCAGCCTGGTGAACGCTATGCACGTCATCCCTCGTGGATGATGGCAGGAGCTGCGACTCAACGAGTCGGTACTCCAAGGTTTTCTTCTTCCTTTGCTCCTTCGGAGCTTCTGCTGTTTTGGTTTGCTCTGCTGTCATATCTACCCTTTCCGCCGTTAGGCTAACCCTTTGGGGGCTGAATTTCCTAATCGCAGTAGCTGTTCCAGACAGTGTATTTACCTCGGAAAATGAAGAATTCTGCGCTTGGGGAAACAGTTAGGCGCTTTTTTACAGACAGTTGTTTCTTGGCTAGAATTCCAAGAAATATCCGCAAACTTAATGGAAGGAGAACTGGAGGGCTGTATCGGAGGCTAAACAGGTAAGCCCATGGCTTATCCTGCTATTTCAGAACTCGTTGCGCCCACTGTAGGTCCATGCCTTTACACTTAGCGCGTAGTGCAACGATCTTCTCGTACACTGTTTGATGCTGCCCGCCGCGTGTGCTGTACCATTTTTCCTCAATGTCCCGTACAGACAACCCTAGGGTTCTTAATCGTATTAGCTCACGTTCTTCGTCGGTGAGATCATTATGGCGCTGGGCGTAAAGTCGTCGTTCTTCTGTTGGTGGCTCGACTTTTCCGAATGTCTTCCACAGAACTTTTCCGTTTGATTTTGGGAGGCGTGCTTTTTCTAGCTTTTCTGCCGATAAGCGGTTGACTTGTTCATTTTCATCAGGAGTAAGAATTCCGCGGAGTGAACCTGGATTACTCGAGGTTACATCAGTTTCAGTATTAGCCGTCCCAGCCTCCATCATGAGCACATACATGATATTTCGGAGTGATTGTGGTGATATCACGTTTTCCTGACCCGAAGGGAAACGCGGAAATTCGTATAAATCAGGCGTGTTCCAGTGTTGTGCTAGGCTGGAGAAGCTAAAGTTGGGATGGCTCACATCAGACTCGTTCCTAATCTGGTGCACTAACCGAATGGTGTTATCAGAGCGGGTTGCCGTATCGCGGTTGCGAGGTGGATGCAAAATATTCAAGTAGCAAAACGCCTCTACTGCCAAGTTTAGACCCAAATATGTCTCGCGAAGAGATCGGTGAATTGCACCAGACTTCGTAAGTGATGTTGTGCCTTCGGCAACGTTCGCCAGGAGGACAACGCGCGAGCTCAGAAGATATGAAGGAACGGCTTCTTGTGCATAGGCATCATAGCGAAGTGACTGGAGCCGCTTGCAGAAGTTGAATAGCTCACGGGCATTCCCAGGCCATCTATACGCCAACAGGTACAGTAGAGCCAGCGGGGTGATGCCTGTGAATATCCCGTAGGGCCATAGAAAGCGTGACAATAAAAACACAATGTCATCAGGACGTTCACGCAACGGAGGGATGTTAAAGATATGTGGAAAGCGAAAAAGAACGTCCTGCTTGAGTTCGGCATTAGTTGCTGCCAGAACGCGTATGTCGATAGATTTTGGCTTCTTGGAGCCAACAGTCTGAATCTCCTTGGACTGAAGAAATCGCAGAAGTCGAATCTGGGTGGCTTCGGTCGCTGCTCCTAATTCATCAAGAAAAACAGTTCCACCATCAAGACCAGCCAGTTTTCCTGCGTAGTCTTTATTAGCGCCAGTAAATGCACCCTTGCTGTAGCCAAAAAGCTCACTGTCAATCAATGTCTCGGGAATTGCCCTCAGGTTAATGGCAAGAAAAGGCTTATCCGATCTATTGCTATTCTCATGGATTAAACGCGCAAGGTCCTCTTTACCTGTGCCCGTTTCGCCTGTAATCAACACAGAATCGTCGGTCTTGGCGACAGTCTTCCACTGCAGTAGGTCGTAATCACCACTGGTGCTTGGAAATAAAGTCCAACGCCTATCGCTGCGGATGTACTCACACCGATCCTCATACGGCATCGGCGGCACATCAACGGCAAGAGAGGACTGCTTTTTCTTCATTGTGGTGAGATTACTGCGATCAGATTCTTGGAACAAGGCAGGATTAGGCTTCGGGTAGGCTAACTAGAAGGTTCGATCTTCGCTGGTGTTCGCTGAACAAGGCCCAAAAGTCCGTTGGTCAAATGCTGTATTTGATGCAGATATTGAATATTCCAACGCGCAATGCGCTGTAAATAGTTCACTATTATTATCTTAGGCACTTGACTTCCAAAGCCTTTCTGTCATAGTAGGTGTGTTCGATACAGGAGGAGCAGCAAACGGTTTGGGCTGCTCACGGTATCGAATGTAGCCATGTCGGAGTCATGGGGTCTTCTACGGCCCGACTCATTTAGGCAGTAATTCTCGCTAGGGGATTCTTCCCTTACCAGCCAAACAACGCAGTCAACATGGAGAATTACTATGAACAAGGACGCAGTTTTTTTGGGCCAAAACCAAACGGTATCTGGCACACCCACGGAAGTACAACTGACCACTTCCGAGGTTTTATATTCGGTCGGAGATGTTGCCGAGGCCGTTGGGGTTTCGGTCACCACGATTAAAAGAATGTCAGCCGAACTTCGTATGGACCTTCTGCATACCAAAGGCGGGATAAAATTGTTCACCACAGCCCAGGTAGAAAAGCTGAAGGCAGAGAAGGCACGGAGACAGACGGAGGCGTGGCGCTAATATGAGCACGACGATTCAACAAGATCCTCCAACGTCATGCACGGTGTATGTATCTGAGTGTCCAGTAACGGTTCTGGAAACCACTGACCCAAAGGGCATCGAGAACAATGGCGACAGTACGACCAGTATAACCGTAACTCACACAATCCAGGCACCTGCAAACCCATCATGCCCTGCAGTCAGAAGTGAACGGGATCCGAGGGTATTTGATCAACCGTGTGCCCAATACCTGCAAAAGCTCGGTATTCCAGCCAAAGACGGACAACGCATAAATGCTCCCTATCGGGGGGAAGCGGATAGTGAGTCCTTCATACTACATGGCGCACTTTGGTATGACCATATCAGCGGTAAGGGCGGCAATGTGTGGGAACTGGCCGTATTGATGAATAATGGAGACCGCAAGAAGGCGTTGATTAGTTTGTATAAAGCTGCTGGGGTTCCATTCACCGAGGATCCCAAAGTATTCCAGCACCTTGAGAACTGCAGGTTGGCGCGCGAGGCCCTAAAGAAGGTGCAAGAGGCTTTCGCGATAACCAGCAATACCCCGCGGGAAGTTCGTGACTACCTGGCATCCCGCAAGGTTGGTCCAAAGTCTCTACATCACTTTGCCTACATACCAAAAGGTGAACTGGCCAAAGTGCTGACTTCAGAAGAAATCGCGCTTACGGGACTTGGATGGCGGGAAGAACTATTGATCTTCTGGTACTCTCGTGGCGGTCAACCCGTCTATTACTGCACCAGAAGCATCCACACCAAGGAGTTCAAGAAGGCTTCCACTGCATCAGGGATTCTTGAGCACCCAATCTGGAACCACGATGACCTCTACACCAAGGCCACGATCATCTGGGGAGAGGGCATGTTTGATTGTACCTCATTGATTGAACTTGGATATGGAGTGGCAGGAGAAATTACCTGCAACCCCATCAAAGACCATCTGGAAGCCTTGGTTACCGCCTTGCGTTGGCGCAGAAAGTATCACCCTGAATGGGAGTTCATAATTTGCCTCGATAATGATGCCCCGACCAAGGACGGCCGCCATCCAGGAAATGAGGCGGCTGAACGGTTAGGGTTGTATCTCTGGGGTAAAGGCATTGATGTCAAACTTGTGAAGCACGATCTCGGGGCTGAGAAAGTGGACATTAATCAGCTCCACCAGGCAGGTCAGGTTGATCGCATTCACTCCCTAATTGCCTCGGCAAAGCCTGTATCACAACTCTTCGAACATGACCCGCATCTGACCCGCCGCAATGTTATACTGGCTTTGGCTAATGGTGATGCGGATGGTGCCGCCCGACTTGTGGATCTGATCATGAAGAAGAAGAAGTCAGAACAAGCCGAAAACCTAACCCTGGCGCAGATTATCGAGGACTGCGTCAAGATACGTGTGCCCTACGAGGACCTCTACGACGATATTGAGATGTTCTTGTATGACGGGGATATCTACGTTGTCCACGAACGGGACTACTACGGTGACGGCAAGCTCAACTATGACTCATTCAAGAAGGGCAACCTGATCGACAATATTCGTAGGCACCAGAAGAACGACAATCTGAGGCTTTCGATTACTGGCCTGGATATTCCTGCCCAACGTCCCGACTGGAGGGTGGCCAAGACAACAAATACACGGAATGGCCCTATATTTAATCTGTTTCGTCCATCCTCGCTTTTGTTGCAGGCACCTGTTCCTGGAACGTGTGTGCCTCCAATGTGGGACAAGGTGCTGGATAATATCGCTGGGGCAGTTGAGAAGGAATGGCTGCTAAACCACATGGCGGTGTATGTCCAGACGTTGGAGAAAGCCAAGACCATCCCTTTGTTTCTGGGACCTCAAGGGACTGGAAAGACGAGCGCGATGGAGCTGTTTGGCAAGGGCATTGGAGATGTCATTCTGGTTGGAAACACACTGGTTGAGGGAAGCTTCAATGATTGGTTGTTGCATGCGGTGGTTGTGCTGGATGAGCTGGCAACCACCCAAGCAGAGGCCCGCAACATGAAATCCAAAATGAAACTTCTCATCAATGAAAACCAAACGATCAATGCCAAATTCAAAACCCCCATGCTCGCTGAACTCAATAACTACATCGCCATTACCAGCAACGAACAAGTTACCTGCGTGCCCGTGGTAATTGAGGAAGATGATCGGCGGTTTACAGTGATTACAGGCGGAGATAATCAGAAACTGATTTCTACGGACTGGTTCAGCTACGACAAACTCAAAGCTGAACTCCCTCAGTTCATGCTCTACCTGCTGTCTCGCCCCATTGATGTCAGGGCCGCCAGTATCCCGTTAATGAACGATACCAAGAGGGAGTTGATTGCGCTCTCCGAGGATATGGTGATTACTGTGGTACGGGAGTTTGTGGATGCGCATCGTGGGGGGGATCAAGTATCGGGTACGGAACTCTGCGACAGGATTAACGACCTAAAGAAGTTCAAGATGCCGCTCACAGGGAAACGACTGGCTTCCATTATGAAGCACTTAGGGTTCACTCCGATTACGGTACACAACCAGAACCACTACCAAGGGCTGGATCTACACCCTCACTTTCGGAGCTAGCAGACCAGCCGCCCTTTTGATCCCGCTCCTCGGCGGGGGACTTGGGGACTTGGGGGACATATTTTGAGGTTCTTATAATTAGGTAATCAATATTCTTTTTAATAATATTTTTATGATTTTTATCTCCCCAAGTCCCCCTTTGATAATAAATAGCCTATTTTCAATGCTTTCCGAGGGGGACTTTGAGGGGGAGATGGGGACTTCGAGGAATGACCAAAGCTACAACCAACGTCATAACCGAAGATATCCAGGTAACAATGGATCAATCATTAACCCCTACATCAACCCAAGCATTCTACAACACCGTTGGAATATCATCATCATGATCAGGTAGGTATTGATGATCATGTTCGGAACCAACCAACCTTAACCATGACCTAAACCAATAACGGGGACCAAGTGAACCGTCTTTGGCCTAATAAGATGCTGGTAGGGACTCGCGGATCTGGTCATTGGTGACGGTTTCTGCATACACCAAAGGATCTTCTCGCATACCTTTGACAGGCCGACCTCTCTTAGCAGGCTTCAAGTGAGGCACCATCATCACCAGTTCCAGCCGCCTAAAGGGATCGTACTTGAGTCGATTATATTCCGACCACACCCAACGCCTCATTTTACGCCCACCAGGAGTTGCCATTTGAAGGTAAAGCCTCTGAAGCCGCCGTTCATGCCGTTGATCCCTATGCGCCTGTTCTTCCTGCATCTTCCGCAATCTGTTTTCCCTGCGGATACGTTCCAGCCAAAGGTCAACCGCACAAGCCACATGGTCATTGGTGCCGATTCTAATGGATCGACGTTTTCTGCCGTTTGGGTTCACTTGGTAGTATCGAAGGCGCCAATGGTCTCGACGGTCTGCTTCATTCTTGCGGTACTCCAAGACACCGTTCGTAAGCAATATCGGCCGTAGGGATTCGAGTTTTAGGAGCACGTCTTCAGGTATGGTGGGCTTGGCTGGTTGTGGTGCTGGTAGGGGCTTATTCTTGATCGGTACACTAGGCAACAAAGCAGTCTCCACCCAATACCCGCGAAAGGTTTGGTCAACAGATGGAATGATGGTCACGGTACAAGACACTGCGTAAAGCTCCTTTGGTTATATTTTACCAAGTAGAAAATCAGGTGCCAGGAGAATAATGAGGTGTGGGGTTATGCGGAGTTTGCTGATCGTTAAAAGAAAGGCAACCGTAGCCACCTTTCTTTCTTACATCACTACCGCTTCCGTCGATCCAACTGCCGTAACAACTCGACAGCTGAACCAACATTATCGCGGCGTACCATACCTCGCTGACGACATAGGGCTTCGCATTCCAAGGTGTTTAATGCGCTTTGACGATCTCCGATACCAGTCACTTGTCCGTCGCAAACCCACACTCTTGGTTTGGCCTGTTTGCTCAACCAATCCAGCGCAGGCTTATCGATTACGTTAGCACCACCAGCAGGGGCAGCCACAAACTCATCCTTCACCTGCCGACCATCTTGAGCCAGCACCCGTAGAACTCCATCTGATGTGTTACCCGAGTATGCTGCAACCACGGCACCAGGACTATGTTTCAGGATCTTCTGCAGGTCCTCGGTGGTTAGGCTCATACTCCCGCTGCAATCAATCAGCACACTTCCACCATGCTGACGACGCACCCTTGAGAACACCCTTCCATCCACAAGCAACCGATGTGGGCTTCGAGGAATAACACCTTCTTCACTGGCGATACGACCTTTGCCAAGATAACCTTCGACCTTGTGTGTTCTTGGTGGAGTTTCGACGCGCATTTTGCCCCAAGGCACTTTTCGGGTGGCTCTTCTCCCTGTACCGAACCCCTGCAACATCTTCAGCAGACCTTCCAGGTGGTCCTTATAACTCTTGGTCGGCTGCATGTTCTTGGGCAGCTTCATGGATTCAGGCGGTGCAGCACTATCCAACAACGCCTGTAACCATTTTGCCGTGCGTATGGTGTCCTTGAACCTTGGACTAACTCCCTTATCCCACATGATCTTCTTGGCCATGTCTGCGATTTGAATGGCTTTGGCAGCAACAGGGTCTTTGCTGAACTTCTCGCGGATTACTTCTTCGTTAGCTCCTTGGCCCTGAACCGCGACCATGACCAGGATGATGTTTCGCAGATTACCCGATTTCAATAGGTCCTCTGCGTACGCCTTGATCACTCCTTCGCTGATGCTGCCACTACTGGTATCCACCCCAACATCAGCGAGCTTGGTATTTACCCTCATGTCCTCGGTGGCCTGCAATACATCCATGTCCAACTTGTTGCGGATTGCAGCGACATGTGGCTTGGGTGGACTCCAACGAATATGCCCAAGCTCATGGTTTCGGGTAAGGCGGGATTGAGGTGAACCATCCAAGGGCACCATCAACAAGGATTGCTTCAGGTAAACCCTCGGACTCTTGCGCTCGGTGGTTTGAATCTTCCACTTTCGATCCCTTGAGTCCACAGCCTCGGGGATAGGATAAATGTCTTTGGCATTAACCATAAACATCATCCTTCCTGCGAGGCACCAATCGCCAAGGCATCCAAGGCATCCTGAGCCCTGGAGTTGAATACTGCTTCTGCTGCCAACTTCTGGGCTTCGACCTGGGTGTATTGCTTCATCAACTTGGTCCGCAACTGGGCAAACGCATACCAAGCACGGATCGATATCCTGCGTTCTTCGTTGTCGATCAGCGCCGTCTTCTCCGCTGCCTTTTGCACATCCTCAGGCAACTGCTTGATGGCATCGGGGTGAACCTTGTCGATGTTGATGGAGATCGGGAACCGATCTTGCAGGGCGGGGTCCAAGGCTTCCTTCGGGTCACCGTTCATCGTGGCGACACAGCAGAATCCTGGTTGCGGTCGAACCTTTTCACCACTCGGTAGATCAAGCTCAGCAATGTTGGGGTCATCGGTGATTGCCAACAGGAGGGCATGTACATCAGGTCCACCACGTTGAATTTCGTTGACCACTAGACGCCCCCCACATCTCCACGCGGCCACTGCTGGACCATCTTGCCAGGTGTAGGTCCCGCCTTTCAAAACGTAGTGACCTCTGAGTTCGGCCGCAGGGGTTTCTTCAGTAAGGGTGAGACTGAAGACACGCTGGCCATTATTCAGTCCGAGCTTCGCCGCACAGTGGGTTTTTCCAGTACCACAAGGTCCGTACAGCAATACCCGATTACACAACGACAACACCGCATCAACAACATCCCAACACGTACGTTCAACTGATTTCTTGCTCATAAGACACACTTCTCCTTGATTAGGGGTTTGGGGTTAGGCGGTGGACAGGCAGAATTACCCGTCCACCGTTACGACTGACGACAACTACAGGTACGACAACATCTCGGTCATGCAGCTTTGGCAGCCACACTCACTAACTTGCTACGATTCTGGTGCCACTTCTTGCAGGCACCTTGGAAAGGACAACTTTTGCAAAACATCCCTTCATCGTTTGGAACAAAGTGCTCCGCAGCCACCATCGACTCCACCAACTTCACTTTTTCCAGCATACGATTGAAGGCATCAGCTCCGCGTTTGGTGACATGCTGCTCGAACACAGGAGTTTTATTTTTGACTACGATGTCGTACCTGAATTCTGGCAGCGGTCCTTTGCCATCATTCTGGTCATGCGCGTAGAGATACATAGTCGGCTGCAAACCACGATGACATTTACCTGGGTTCCAACGTGTGGCTGAGGTCTTCCAGTCCACGATGATCTTCTTGGCAGCTTTCTTGGAAACCTGGTCAAACTCGCCAATAAGAGGTTTCTCCAACACATTTCCATGCTGGTCAATCAATGGGACACAGAATGCCTGATTGATGGATAGGACTTCTTCTTCAGGATCAATGTTCTTGGCATAGCAACTCACCAAGCCACGTCCTTGCTCACTCAACACTTCAGGTCCTGCATCTTCCTCGAACCTTATATTCCCATCTTCCTGCACCTGACGTTTCCACAGCTCAGTAAACAACTCCTGGGTCTCTTTCTCCTTCGGGACCTTGCCATCCAGCCTCTGCATCGATATGGCTTCCAACGTGCGGTGAAAAGCAGAGCCAAAGCTCAGATTCACTGGGACAAACTCTTTGGGTAGTTTGTAGTAACGTTGGAAACTCCACTGAAGCGAACATATCGAGAGGAACTGGTTCAACGAGCTATACGACCAATGCTCACGGTCTGCCGCTAGTTCATGAAGCATAGACATGACTTCTCCTTTCTTGGGTAGGCGGAAAAGGCGGCAGTGACATGAAATCACTACCGCCCATCCAGTGCCTACCGTGTTTTTGTTTTTGGTTTAGGCGACAATCTTGATCCTGCGATTCTTTAGCCCATCCACGAGTTCCGACGCTTGGTGCTTGGTCAACTCGTAGATGCTGTCCACCTTGTACTTTTCCTGTACGTGGGTGTTGAGAGCGGACAATCGGACATCCTGCTGGGTTGCCAGGCTGGTCATGAACTTGATCTGAGCATTGCTGGCCTTGCTGCTGCCGTTGCCTTTCTCCTCACCATGGCTGTTACCGTTGCCATTGCCACTGGTACGGGATGAGGGGGTTGGGGGTTTGGCTGCGGTACCGTTGCCGTTGCCATTACCGTTGATTTCGTTCTCGACGGTGTTGCGGACAGTGGCAAACGTGGCATGTATCTTTTCCTGCAACTGCTCTGGTGACAACGCATCACTCAACTCGATCTCGACTGACGCGTGATATTGCTGCGAGGAATACTGCTCACCCGCAACAGGTACTTTCTTGCTGTAACTCGATGTGACTTTGATCATGTGACACTTCCTTCCTTTGGGTTTGGTTTTCGATTTGGTACTGCGCAAGGGATTCACGCAGTAAGTGATTAACCAGCTTCGTCATCGGCATCCTCTTGTGCTTCGCCAGTCGATAAAGCACAGGGATCAACTCCTCGCGGATCTTGGGCGAATACACAGACCTCCTTTCGTTGCATTTGAAATAGGAGCCCAGCAGACACCTCAGGCGAGTAGGGGAGGATAGAGGCGAGAACGTCTGCTGAGCTGTGGGGATTACTTGGTGTCGCGGATCCAGGCCACAAGCAGGACACCCAACAAAACGGCCACAATCGGGATGACGACAGAGAGGATTGCGGTAATGATACCCAGGATCCAGTTGAAGACCGTGATGATCAGGGAGGTCAGGACGTATACAACAACGAGGCACCCGAGGATCTTGAGCAACATCCACCAGCCATCACCATCGCCACCAGAACCTCCGCCACCACCACCGTCATTACCTCGATGGATATGCACCACTTCATCACCCTTCACCCGAATATGACGGTGCCTGGCCATAAATGCGGCCAACACACTTTTCCATGAGGACTTGTCTTCGGGTGGATTAGTTGCAGGAGGCTTTATAGGTGGTTTTGGTTCTTCCACAACCATCACCTCCTTCCTGCTCAAACAAGTTGCCGAAACGACCATCACACTTCAGGTATTCCAGCTTTGGCGGTGTGGAGGGGATTGAGGGCTTGTTATTCGAATCCCGAAGAATCTCCACCCAAGTACTCCATGAATCCCCGTTCTTGGCCTGCATGGTAAACAACACGATCTCCATGCGGTCGGGGTGTTGGGATGGACGCACTGCAAACTCACCTGTTTGTTGGATGTATTGGGCCTCGGCTGGCGTCGGCTTTACCAACCAGCTTTCGAGCACAAGCAGCACAAGGTCAGCATCGAGGTCTTTGGCCAGATGTCTCAATAGTTGCGCCAGACCATCTTTGCCATGGTCGTTTCCTGGCATATCCATTTGCACAGGTATGATCATTCCTTTGGATGGACCTTGGAGCCTGGGATGATCACCTGCACGAAAGAAGGCGATGGGTTGAATACTTCCATCCTTCGACATCAGCTCAACGGATTTACGGTAGATACGGTGGAACAAATGCAACTCGGCACTACTTGGTTCTGGGTCAATTAACGAAGTCATAACGATACACTCCTCCTATGGTTGGGGTTGGGGGTTGGAAACAAAAGAGCCGCTGGTATTGCTACCAGCGGCTCATGGAATTATGCCCTGTGGGAGGGGTGGTTTTAAGGCTATGTTTTAACTACTGTATCAAAGAGGTATGTAAGGTATAAGAACACCTATCAGAATAGAGATGCCAGCCATTATCCACCACCACCTCGAACCCACTTTATCAGGCCGTAATGCATTCCATGATAAGAAGACAGCAATCACAGTGGAAACAAATACAACAATTGCTGATGCCATCATGGAATACAATAGACTCGCATGGCGTTCGGAATTCTGAAACCAATCCCTGACGGTGGTTATGTCGGAATCGGCTCCCTCATACCTTTCGCATCCTGCGTCGTTGGCCAATTCAGTAAGATCCCTGCGCTCGCTCATTGCCTTCTTAATCAAGTCAAAAAGTGTAACACCTTTTGGATTGTGTTGTCCCCAACGATTGCTGGCGTCCAGAGCCTCCTTGAAAGATGGCCTCAGGTTGGAAAGTTCCTTGGTAGTTTCATGACGTTTTGAAATCCCAAAGATTGTAACTACACAGGCAAGCCCACAAAAAATCCACGAAAGGAGCACCCGCTTCTTGATTGTTACCTTGGCCTGATCACGTATCGTATTGTTTGACGGTTGTTCATCACGAGGTTCGCGTAATTGGTCGCCAACCTCAACTTGACCGCCGCATTTCCTACAGAACTTATCTCTATCGCCGATTTGTGATCCACATTGAGGACAAAACACTATTTATCTCCTCCGTTTCTCTAAGACGATTGAAACGCTTATACCTCTGCCGATAGGGGTGAGTCAAGCTGTTAGAACCGATCCTGCGGGAATGCCTCGGCCCATTCCTTGATGTTCGTATTGCCCATTTCCATCCCACGCTGCAAACAATCCAAGGTCAGCAAGTCATAAAACTGATCCTGGGCCCATGAATCATCGGGATGAGCCTCTAAATGCGCTTGGATCCTACGCAACACCTGCACTCGTTTGGCATCGTACATTCGATTCGGGATGACGGAGAAGTTGGACATCCCGTAGCCCCCTGAAAACTGCACCCCCGCACGCCATTTGCGATAGCTCATGGCCAACACCGAGGAATACACCTTGCTATCCAAAATGCGGCTCAAATACTGACAACCTTGCTTAGCGGCTTCGTCTGCATCCAGTTTTACCTGTGCAGGATAATCACTTTTCATTCCCAACAGCATATCGGCCATCAACACCAGGCAATGATGTTCCAGTGGGTTTGAGTTTACCGTGGATGCCAAGTGCTCACATACCGCATAGGCATTTGTCAGTTGGCCATCATGGTAAAGTCTGAGGGCTTTTAGGAATTGCCGCCCTGATGCTCCTGAATCCGCGCCGACCTTGGAAATGCCGTCATGCGAATTGATGTTCTCCGAATGCACCACCAACTTGCTCAGGGATTGATGGAATGCCAGTAAAGCCTGATCGCAAACCTTCCAACGCTCCGACAAGACGGCATCCCTTGCATCATTACGTTCTTCATTGGCCAACCCCTGATAGAACCCATCCAACCCATCAACGGTCTGGATCAATTGGGTTTTGAGAGGAGCCAAGGAAGCAGGCACAACAATCTTTGTGGTTTCGGCCTTGATTCCCTCCAGTTTCGTGAGCGCTTCTTTTGCCGCCGTTTTGACTGCATTGGTGTCATCAGCATTTCCCCAACCAAACACCAAATGTGCATCGCAATGAACCGCCTCGGCTTGATACTCCTGCTGGCAGAGTTGGATCAAATACTCATTCTGGGAGGTGGGAAGAATAGGTGGACGGGATGTGGTCCTTGTGGTGCTGCATCCAAGCGACAGCACCAAACACAATACGGCAGAGATTCCCCTGAACTTCATAAACATCCTCCTTGTGCGCGAAGAAATAGCAGAATGGAGAGTTGAAAACAATACGCAACCACACGTCATACAAGACTAATAGGCCACATCAACGAATCGGATCTTGATGTAACAAGAACTTGTTGTCGTCGGCTTTAATCCGATAGACAGGAATGTTCTTGTAAGGCGGTGAATCTAAAACTGCCTCAAGCTTCTCATATTCATTACCAAGCGACTTGTTACATCGGAGACCCAACGTGACAGACTTGATCAATGAAGGCTCTATTGATAACACCCAAATTGGGTTGCCTTCTGGATCAGTAATTGGCAGGCGTGTGGCTTCCTCAAGTTTCACAATCAGCCTCGATTCTTCTTCGTAGGACCAGTGGGGGCTCTTCCTCGCTGCTAGGTCGCCAAGGACTTTTTGGTTATCGGACCCCATCGGGTCATATACGACGCGGTCATCTTTGTATTCGACTTCATAGATATTGGGTGAATCGAACAGCTCGTCATCACCATTAAACTCGATGATGATTCCTCTGTGCTTGTCGGCATAATGAGCCCACATAAGTGGATCAGTGGGATTCCCGCTAAAGCAAATAACACCCCACTTTTTACTAATCATGGGAAGCACGTCCTTTTGAAAACTCAGATCGAGTCGCGGCATTGCATTAGCAAGGTGCCGCAGAAGCGTAGACTTCTTGTTGTGACATGTCCTGCGATACACATTCCACGTAGTACCAGCGGGTAGTTGATCGCGAATCGCTTCAAAATGAGCTCGTGTTCCCAGCTTCTCCATCTTCTTCTTTGCATAAGCTTGCGGATTGTGTGTTCGCACAACAGGACTGAACTCCAATGGGTCATTAAATTGGCTAGGTGGAGTGACCTTAATAGAGCATTTATCAAGTGTCAGCCGCCCCGCTTTTGCATCGAAATACCTGTAGAGCCGTTTTGTATTCATGAATACTCAGTTGTGGCAGATTGATTTGCTAACCACTCTCCGTTCCCGTCCCGCATATTCGCCGCAGCTACATTCTTCTAGTACTTGAGATTCTCCAGTTCTAGGAATTCTTCTACGGTCATACATTTTACTCCAAACTCCCGACACGCCGTAGGGATGCGCGCAGCACCTGCCTTATCTGCTTCCTGCGTGACAACTTTCCGACTATGCACTTTGCCTGCCGCTACTACAAAAGGATCCGCAACAGGCATTCCTTTAAGCAGGTTACTACGCTTTACAAATCCTCTGTATTGTTCTTTACGGAAGATCTCAGCCACGACACACATCTCATCTTCCGTTGGCGGAAGAAACAGGGCGGAGTGTGCTCTTACCCATTCAGAAATGTGACTTGCTGCATTATATTGTTCAAGTTCACGCCTTACCTCTTTGACAGACCGCAAAACGTCATTATCGGCCAGCTCATCAATCTTTGCCCAAATTGTTGGAAATCTGGATGGGTAGTACTGTCCCAGCAGAATAAAGACATTGGTATCAAATACGTACACACTACCACCCTAAATACTTTCCAAGCTTGTCAAGATTCCGAGCCTTAACATTAAGGTGGGCAGCGGCTTCGCTTTTGGTCACCCTTCCTGCTTGGTAGTTCTCAAAAACGAGTCGTGTGAATCCTTCGCCTAAGTACGCTAGTTGAGTAAGATAATAGTTTCCGCCACTCCGATTTCCTGTACGCAGATATTCGTTATTCCACTCGGTTGACAGTGTTGTGTAATCGGTTGCGCTGATCAGTCCATGATCTAATAAACGCCTCAGAATCACCTCGCGGCTGACCGAGTACTTCTTTGCTAGTTCAGATACAGCACTGACCCCTTTGCTTTTGAACATTCTGACCCCTCTTGCGAAGCTCTCATCTGGAACTAGAAAGTGTGAGGCAAACTTATTGCACCTGATCTCCAGCTGTTTATCGTCGCGATCCATATACTCAATGTATTGTTCGTCAACGTCAGTGAGCCCATAAACCCCGAACAGTAGATGCCCAAGCTCATGGATAAGTGTAAATAACTGTCGTGTGAACGAGTTTGAGTTGTTGACCATGATGACTGGATACCGTGAGTGTAAAAGACAAAACCCAGAGATATAACGGTCCTTAAGGGAATCCTTGAAAGTATATACACCCGCTTCTTCCAGCACATGACGCCACGCCTTGAACGCGCTCTCTGACGAGACAAAGCGGAACTGAGCATCAACTGAAATGCCCAAGTAATCTCTCGCGCTCTTGGCTAGCTGGAGTGTTGAAAGATGCTTCGGCTCAATTTCCTTAAGGATATGCTTGTCAGTGGGACCAGAAGTTAATTCTCCCAGTGAATCCTGAAATGCTTGTGCCAGTCTAATCGTATGCAATGTGTCAGTCGAAAGCCGCGCCAATTCATAATCGGGAAGTCGCCGAAATTTGCGAACTGGGTCCTCCGTGGCAGGTGGTTCTGGAAAGAAAAACACAGCCAGTGGCACCTTAAAGTGTCGATATGCCAGGTCCTCAAGACATGCGTATGTTGGTGAACCCTTTCCATCTTCCCATCGGGAAACTTCGTGTGGTGTCTTGTCGATGCGTTCAGCCAAATCTTCGACAGATAAGCCACTGCGTTTGCGCGCCCACTTAAGCATTTGTGGGTTGATGGATGAACTCATGACGACCTACATACCAATCTGCCGAGGACAGAAAAAGAAATATCTAACACTCACCACTTCCCGTCACCCTCCAACATATCCGCCGCCCGCCACAAATACCATGCTGCCGTACTTCGATGCGGTGACCATTTGACGCCGTACCGATCCAAGGCTTCAGGTGTTGGCATCTGGCGTTTACGGTAGGCAATCTTGAACCCACGGCGAACCCCAAGATCATGCACGGGCAAAACATCAGGTCGGCCCAGGTTGAAGATCAGCAGCATTTCAGCGGTCCATCTTCCGACACCCTTAATTGCCGTTAGCCTATCGATCAGCTCCGTGTCCGTCATCTTTTCGCATTGCTTCAGGCTCGGTAATTTCCCATCCACCGCATATTGCGCCAAGCCTTGAATGTACGTTGCCTTACCCCGTGATAATCCTGCCGTGCGTAAGGTTTCGATGGGTGTCTTGGCTACCTCGGTTGGACTTGGGAACTTGCTGGTCTTGTAGATGGCCTTAAATCGCTTGAGGATCGTTCCTGCCGCGCTACCGCTAAGTTGCTGGTGGATGATGGCGTGGGTGAGGGATTGGAACGGGGATAGCCTTCGTGGTTTTAAGGCACATGGACCACAGCGAGCGATCAACTTGGCCATGATGGGGTCGGTGCGGAGATGTTTGATGCTCATCTGCATTTGGTTAAATCGCATCAATTCTGTTCTAGGCCAGCGTAAAAATCAACGCAGCACCGCGAACGTGCATCTTGTTCCTTTGACTTGATTTTGTTACCCTGCCTGCCGTAATGCCTCAAGATCTGACAGTTGGGAGGAGGAACACTGAAAAGACGATGCAAGCTCCGTCGTCTGCCATCCCCTATGATATTGATAAACTAGACCTTGATGCTGAGAAAAAAGAGGCCATTCGCATCACCGAAGGGCCGTTGCTGATTATTGCTGGTCCAGGGGCAGGAAAAACCAAGACTCTCGTGGAACGGGTGGTTCATCTCGTTACCAAGGGTGTTCCACCTGAAAACATCTTCGTTGCCACATTCACGGAGAAAGCTGCTGCTGAACTTGTCACCCGCATTTCCAACCGCCTTTTGGAGCTAAATCTCAAGGCCTCAAACAGGGGGAGAGTTATAAATACGGTAACCTAGCCATCTCAAACATTAGCCTAATTGGGAAGGAGTTACGTTTGTCGCTGCAAGTCAACTGAGACGACAATGCCCGACACCCTTTCATTCACCCTCGACGACCAACGCCATCTCCTAGCCGCTGAAGGTTGGCTTGATCTGGGTATGCCACGCGAAGCCAACGCGGAACTGGAGAACATCCAGGCACATCTTCGATCTCACCCAGATGTATTGGAGATCCGTTGGCACATCTACGCCAAAGAATCGAAATGGGAAGCCTGCGTTGATATTGCCAATGCCACCATCAAATCTGCACCCGATAGATCCGATGGCTGGATTCATCGCTCCTTCGCCTTACACGAGATGAAACACACCCAGGAAGCCTTGGATCTCCTGCTACCTGTGGCTGACAAGTTCCCCAAAGTGTGGACCGTGCCGTATAATCTGGCTTGCTACACTTCGGTTTTACATCGCCTTGATGAGTCCAAAATGTGGTTGGAGAAGGCAATCGGTGTGGGCGGTAATTCAGTGAAGTTGGCTGCATTGGAGGATCCTGACTTGAAGCCGTTGTGGGATAGCTTGGGTGGCGATAGAGAGGAAAGGCACAATGGAAATATTCAATAACGACGATAACAGATTTGTTTCTTGGATAGACGCTAATCCTGACGGTTACTTCCTCAATCAGCGGGGGCAAAATAGCTTTATGCTCCATAAGTCTAAGTGCGGTCACATCAAGTTCACGGTAAAGGTTGATTTAACTGCCCACACAAAGGTTTGTTCGACAGACATGGATGAATTGAAGACTTACGCTAAAAACCACAGCTCCACTAAATTGATGACCTGCGCCAGTTGTGATCCATAGCCTCGGGTTGTTACGGTGAATATTCCACCATGAAAATCATCAGCGGTGCACAAACAGGTGTAGATAGGGCTGCGCTGGATGTTGCGCTTGAACTCCATATTCCCTGTGGTGGTTGGTGTCCTCAAGGTCGTCGTGCGGAAGATGGAGTGATTCCTGACAAATATCCGCTGGAGCAAACCCCGCTGATCCAGTACCAGCAACGGACCGAATGGAATGTACGTGATAGCGATGGCACGTTGATTCTGACCATTGGCAAACCATCGGGAGGTACTGCGTTGACCGTGGATTTTGCCAGGAAGCATAAACGCCCATGCCTTGTGGTGGATCTGGCTCAAGAGGTGAATGTGGTGTCGGTGAGGGAGTGGATTAAGGGCAACAACATCAATATCCTGAACGTGGCTGGTCCGAGAGCCAGTAAATATCCACAGATTCACGAGATGGCGGTGGGGTTATTGAGGGATGTGCTGAAGTATGAAACGAAAGAATAAATCTTCGTCCAACGCTACTCAGGCTAAAGCATCAACAGCAAGCCCTGGAATATCCTCACAGAAGACGGATGCGGAACGAGCATTGGTGAGAGAGCATATTCGCCAATATGCTTATGTGATTGTCGAGGCTTTCATCGAAGAGCAGCGCAACAAAGCCAAGGCTACGCAAAAAGTGCCAGCAAAAGTGCCAGCAAACTCGTAGGTAAACAGTGGCAAAACCGTAGTGAACTGTAGTGCAGCAGTAGTGCTTGACTAGCGGTGTTAAGTGGTTATTTTGCTGGCACAAACACAACGGCTAACACGTTGGTATTGAAGGTATACTGCTAGGGTGTCCTCGATCGATTCCGACACCCGCCTCCATCCCGGTTCACCACGGGACTGGAATCCGGCCCCGCCCACAATCCCGTGGAGGGCCGGAGAAATGTCCGGGGATCACGCCATCTCGGATTTTGTTTCAGCGCCCCGTGCCGGCCTCGTCCGGCGCGCCCGGGCGCTGTCCCCCACCACGGCGCCGGTGGAGAACAATGTACAATCCGACCCCGGCCACTGCGCCGAGCGAATCGGCCAACATATCCTTCTGCGCGTCCCAGATGTCGCCCTGACTGCCCAACACCGCGAGGCCCGCCGCCGCGTCGCTGCACACGGCGTATTGCCACTCGAAGATTTCGTAGAACGCCGCCAGCCCGGCAATCGCGAACAGGCCGAACAGGTAGGCCACAACCGGCTTCGTCACCCATCGCCGGCCGAGTAACAGTTCCACGACCGGATACGCGTAGAAGCCGACCGTGAAATGCGCCAGCCGGTCGTAGTGGTTGCGCTCGAACCCGAACAGATGCGTCACGAACCCGAACGGCACCCGTTCAAACGTGTAGTGCCCGCCGATCGTGTGCAGATAAATGAGGCAACTCATCAACACATACGCCGTGTTCGAGAACCGCATGCCCGCCGCATACAACCCCACCAACACCACCACGACCGGCAGGATCGTCAGGTTCTCCACCCACCACACGTCCCGCGCATACGGCCGGACCGCCAGCCCGGCAAACAGCAGGAGATAGCCCGCCAACAACCACACCGGCAGTCGCTGCTGTCGGGCGGCCGTCATCGTTGCTGCTGGAGTTTCTGGTTTTTGGCGCGCGCCTGGTCGGCCAGCCGTTGTTTGAACTCCACCATCTGCGCGGTCCGGGCGGGATCACCCGCGGCGATGATTTGCGCGGCGAGGATCCCGGCATTGCGCGCGCCGCCGACGGCCACCGTGGCCACCGGCACGCCCGCCGGCATTTGGACCATGGCCAGCAACGAGTCCAATCCCCCGGCCAGCTTCGTCTCCATCGGCACCGCAATCACCGGCAACGGCGTCACTGCGGCAACCACGCCGGCCAGGTGCGCGGCCCCGCCCGCGCCGGCAATGATGACGCGCAATCCGCGGGTGTGAGCGTGCCGGGCGTACTCCGCCACGTCGTCCGGGGTCCGGTGGGCGCTCATCACGCGCGCTTCCCACGTCAACCCCAACTCCGTGCAGGCTTCGCCGGCCGCTTTCATCGTCGGCCAATCGGAGTCGCTCCCCATCAAGATGCCCACTTGGACATTCGTTTTCTTGTCGCTCATGGCTTTCCTCCGACTGTTTGTTTTACCAACGCCTCCAGGCTGCCGGCCCGGACCAGCGCGTCTTCCACCTCGATAATCTCCTGGATTTGTTGGAGAAACCACGGGTCAATCTTGGTGAGCCGGTGGATTTCCTCGGCGGTGAAGCCGGCGCGGAAGGCGTGGCGGATGTAGAAGACGCGTTCGGCGCAGGGGGTGATGAGTTTGCGCTCGATCTCCGTCCGATCGCGAATCTCGCGGCCGCCGCCCCACCGGCCGCCGTAAAGGCCGGTCACGCCGATTTCGAGGCTGCGCAGCGCTTTTTGGAAACTTTCCTTGAACGTCCGCCCGATCGCCATCACTTCGCCCACGCTCTTCATCTGCGTGGTCAGGATCGGATCGGCCTGGGGGAATTTCTCGAAGGCAAACCGGGGAATCTTTGTGACCACGTAGTCAATGGTCGGCTCGAAACTGGCCGGGGTCGTCTTCGTGATGTCGTTCGGGATTTCATCGAGCGTGTAGCCGACCGCCAGCTTGGCCGCGATTTTCGCAATCGGGAATCCGGTCGCCTTCGACGCGAGCGCGCTGGAGCGGCTGACGCGCGGGTTCATCTCGATGATGCACTGCCGGCCGTTCTCAGGATTCACCGCAAACTGGATGTTCGAGCCGCCGGTCTCGACGCCGATCTCCCGGATGCAGGCAAAACTGGCGTCGCGCATCTGTTGCCATTCCTTGTCGGTCAACGTCTGGATCGGCGCCACCGTGATCGAATCGCCGGTATGCACCCCCATTGGATCGAAGTTTTCAATCGAGCAAACAATGACGCAATTGTCCGCCTGATCGCGCATCACTTCGGTCTCGAACTCTTTCCAGCCGATCAGCGATTCCTCGATGAGAATCTCCGTGACCGGCGAGGCTTCGAGCCCTTTCTCGGCCATCCGGTCGAACTCTTCCCGGTTGTACGCCACGCCGCCGCCGGTGCCGCCGAGCGTGAACGCGGGCCGAATAATGACCGGGAACCGCCCGATGGTCTTCGCGATCGCGCGCGCCTCCTCCACCGTGTGCGCCACGCCGCTGACCGGGCAGTCGAGGCCGATCTTCAGCATCGCCTCCTTGAACTTCAACCGGTCCTCGCCCTTCTCGATGGCCTCGGCCTTCGCGCCGATCATCTCCACGCCGTGGTGCTGCAACACGCCGCTCCGCCACAACGCCATCGCCGTGTTCAACCCCGTCTGCCCGCCCAGCGTCGGCAACAACGCGTCCGGTTTTTCTTTCTCGATGATCTTCGCCACGGCCTCCGGCGTCACCGGCTCGATGTAGGTCGCGTCGGCAAACTCCGGGTCGGTCATGATCGTGGCCGGGTTGGAGTTGACGAGCACGACGTGGAATCCCTCTTCGCGCAGCGCCTTGCACGCTTGCGTGCCGGAATAATCAAACTCACACGCCTGCCCAATCACAATCGGGCCGGCCCCGATGATGAGGATCTTCTGAATGTCCGTTCGCTTCGGCATACTGGGGCGGGACAATACACCGACCGAGCGTCAACTGACGAACAATTTATTCATCGCCCCTTGCGGGTGGGTGCACTGCAAGTTTGGGGCTGGCGCGCGCGGCCCGTTGTTGGCACGCCCGGGGAGATTCGAACTCCCGACCCGCGGATTAGAAATCCGCTGCTCTGTCCAACTGAGCTACGGGCGCGCCGCGCAGGGTACTATGCCATTTCTCCCTGGCCCGGCAAACAAAAAGGCGGCCGCAACTCCACGCGACCGCCTTCTTGAAACCAACCGATTCCGATCGAATTACTTGCCGAGGATCGCCACTTTGGCCGCCTTCGCGAGCCGGAACTTCACCACCGTCTTCGCGGGCACGGTGATTTCCTGGCCGGCCTTCGGGCCAAACCGCATCACCATCTTGCGGGCCGGGCGCTTGCTCAACACGAGCTTGCCCAAACCGGGGACGGCAAACACGCCGCCTTTTTTCGCTTCCCTGCAGGCAAGCGCCACGAGTTCATCCACCACGACGCCGGCGGCCTTCTTGGACACCCCGGCCTTCTCGGCCAGAGTCTTCAGCACTGCGGACTTCGTCATCTTAGCCATGGATTGTATCCTCCTTGTTTATGGTTAAGGGTTCGGGCGGATTACTACCAGAACCCCCGGTCTCTTGGCAAGCCCTGATTTTACAGGCCGGAAACACTTCCGCGACCGGTGAGGAACGGGTTCTGCCGGCGTTCCCGGCCGATGGTCGTCGCGGGACCGTGACCGGCAAAGACCCGGACATCGTCGCCCAGCGGCAACAGCTTCTGCCGGATCGCCCGCAACAAGGTCGCGTAGTCGCCGCCCGGCAAATCCGTCCGGCCAATCGCGCCGGCAAACAACACGTCGCCAGTGAACACCACGCGCGCCGTCGGCTCAAACAACGCAACGCTGCCGGGACAGTGACCGGGACATTCCAAGATTTCAAATCGGAGGGCGCCGACTTGGAGCGGCCGGCCTTCTTCGAGAAACATCTCCGGCCGGCACGCCGGCATCTCGATGTCCAAGCCGAACCACTGCGTTTGCGGCAACTCCAGCAACGGCACGCCGTCGCGGTGGAGGCCGAACGGCGCGCCGGTCAACCGGCGCAGCTCGGCGTTATCGAGCAGATGATCCCAGTGGGCGTGGGTGTTGACGAAGCATTGGATGGGCGCGTTCCATTGCCGGGCTTGCTTGACCATGGCGGCGGCGGTGCCGAGCGGGGCGTCTATCACCAGCGACCGGCCGTGCTCGCGGTCGGCAACCAGATACCCGTTGGTGGCCGCGGGACCGGCCTCGAAAACCTGCATCAACATGCCGGTCCTATTCGTCTTCCTCGTCAAACTCGCCTTCACTGTCCGGGTCGAGTTCGGCGGAATCGCTCCAATCATGGCCGCACGTCGGGCAGATCAGGTGATTCTGGCGTAATTCCTGAATCGAAACGTCCACGTTGCAGTTGGGACAGGTGATCTCGTCCATGACCGAAATCTATGGCACCGGGTCACCGGCGCAAGCCCAACCGTCCAGAAACGCCTGCACACACTGATCCATTTCCCGGGCGTAGCCGCCTTCGAGGATGGCGAACGCGGGCAACTGGTGTCCGGTGAACCGGGCGACGCTCCGGCCAATTTCCCGGTAATCCTCGATCTCGACGCCCATGCGGGTGATCGGATCGCCGACGTAGGCGTCGAACCCGGCGGACATCGCCAACAGGCCCGGCTTGAACTCGCAGAGCTGATCGAGCGCGTTGTCCACGGCGGACACGAACTCAGAGCCGGCGGTGTTGGGCGGCAACGGGTAATTCAAGCAGTTCCCCCGGCTGTGCAGGCCGGTGCCGGGATAGCAGGGCGATTGGTGGATGGAGGCGAACAACACCCGGTCGTTGCCGAAAAAGATGTCCTCGGTGCCGTTGCCGTGGTGACAATCGAAGTCGAGGATGCCGACGCGTTGGACGGTACCAGCGGCGAGCGCATGGGCGACGGCAATGGCGAGGTTGTTGAAATAGCAGAAGCCCATCACCCGGTCGCGCGTGGCGTGGTGACCGGGGGGACGCATCAGGGAGAAGGACGGCGCGCCGGCCAGAGCCTGCCGCGCCGCCAGCAGCGCCGCGCCCGCGGACAGCCGGGCGAGGTCGTAACTATTCGAAAACCACGGCGTGTCGGCATCTTGATACGTGCCGGTTTTCACCGCGTCGAGCAGCGCGGGGGAGTGGACGCGGAGAATGTCGGCGTCGGCGCACGGCTCGGGGGACAGCCAGACGGCCCGGCCCTGTTGCAACCGGGCGGCGGCGCGGCGGACGCGGTCCGGGCTTTCGGGGTGACCGGCAGCCGCGTACTCCAAACAGCGCGGGGAATAGATGATCTGCATCGGGCGGCAACATAGGCAGGCCGGGCCGCCGGCGCAACTGCTCTTCTATTGCGGTGACCGGAGGGGTGTGCTAGCTTCGGGCAAACATTATGGACGAAAAACCTCCACGTATTCCGCGGTTCACAGGCCCGCCCGACGGGGGGCGCGACCCGTTTGTGTCGAAACGACTGGTGGCGCTCTGGCTGGTCATTCTGGTGATGGTGCCGCTGTTTCTCTGGCTCCGCCAACAGCAGGCCCAACCGGAGGAGCTGCCGTATAGCCGGGTGAAACAGCTCGTCGAAGCCGGTCAGGTCAGGAGCGTCAAGTTCGTCGAGGGCGCCGGCGCGTTGCTGACCATTCGCGGCGAATACACCGGCAAGGCCGGCGCGGTGAAGTTCACCAGCAAAGTCATCAAGAGCGACGAGATTCTGAAGTTTTTTGAGACCCACAAACTGACGCCGGACTTCGAGGAGGCGAACCAGTTCTGGGTGCAGTTCTTCTGGTCGGCGTTTCCGTTCTTGCTGTTTGTCGGGCTGCTGTACTTCGTGTTTCTCCGGCAGATCAAGGTGGCCGGCAAAGGCGCGTTGAACTTCGGCAAGTCCCGCGCCCGGATGCTCAGCCGCGACAGAAACAAGATCACCTTCAAGGAAGTGGCCGGGATGCGCGAGGCCAAGGAGGAAGTCGAGGAGATCATCCAGTTCCTCAAAGACCCGAAGAAATTCCAGCGGCTCGGCGGCCGGATTCCGAAAGGCGTGTTGATGGTCGGCCCGCCCGGCACCGGCAAGACGTTGCTGGCCAAGGCCATCGCCGGGGAGGCGGATGTGCCGTTCTTTTCGATCAGCGGGTCCGATTTCGTGGAAATGTTCGTCGGCGTCGGCGCCAGCCGGGTGCGCGACATGTTCGAGCAGGGCAAGAAGAACGCGCCGTGCCTGATTTTCATTGATGAAATTGACGCCGTCGGCCGCCAGCGCGGCGCCGGGCTTGGCGGCGGGCACGACGAACGCGAGCAAACCCTCAACGCGTTGCTCGTCGAGATGGACGGCTTCGACACGCAGGAAGGCGTGATCATCATCGCCGCGACCAACCGGCCCGACGTGCTGGATTCCGCGTTGCTGCGGCCGGGGCGGTTCGACCGGCAGATCGTCATTGACATGCCGGACCTGAACGAGCGCGAGGAAATCCTCAAAGTCCACGCCCGCAACGTCAAGATGGCCAAAGACGTTGATCTCAAAGTCATCGCCCGCGGCACGCCCGGCTTCAGCGGGGCCGACCTCGCCAACATGATCAACGAGGCGGCGTTGCTCGCCGCGCGCAACGACAAAAAATGCGTCGGCATGGAAGAACTTGAGGAGGCCCGCGACAAAGTCCGCTGGGGCCGCGAACGGCGCAGCCGGGTGCTCGACGAGAAAGACAAGAAAATCACCGCCTACCACGAGGCCGGGCACGCGCTGGTGATGTCGCTGCTCGAACACACCGAGCCGCTGCACAAGGTCACAATCATTCCGCGCGGCATGTACATGGGCGCGACATTCTCGCTGCCGGAAAAGGACAAATACAGCGAGAGCAAGAAACAACTGCTCGACGAGATTGCCGGCATCATGGGCGGCCGCATCGCGGAAGAATTGATTTTCGGCGACTGCACCAGCGGCGCCGCCGGCGACATCCGGCAGGCCACGCACATCGCCCGCAAAATGGTCACCGAATGGGGCATGAGCGACCGGATCGGCATGGTCAACGTCAGCGACCAGGAACAACACATGTTCCTCGGCCGCGACCTGTTCCGCGGCCGGGAAGTCAGCGAACAAACCGCCCGCGAGATTGACGAGGAAGTCCGCAAGATCATTGACGAATGCCACGCCCGGGCCAAAAACATCCTGACCACGCACCAGGACAAGCTCGTGGCGCTTGCCGAGGCGTTGCTCGAATACGAAACGCTCGACGCCCAGGAACTGGCGGAGATCATCCAGACCGGCAAGCTCGCCAATCCGCCGCGCCGCACCGGCGGAATCGGCACCGTGACGGCCGCCCCACCGGCCCCGGCCCCGGCGCCGCCGAAACCGGAAACGTTGCCGGCCCCCGGCATTGATCCCTCACCGGCCCGCGCGTGAACACCGCCCAGCTCACCCGGCTGCTCCAAGACCTCGTTCGCCTCCCCAGCGTCAACCCGCGCAGCGATCCGCGCGCGCCGGCGGCCACCACCGGCGAGGCGCGGATGGCCGACTACCTCGCGGACTTCCTCCACAAACTCGGCCTCGACGTGGAACGGCACGACGTCGAGCCTGGCCGGCCCAACGTCATCGGCAAATTTTCCTCGCGCGGCGGCAAACGCAGCGTCGCCCTGGCGCCCCACACCGACACCGTCAGCGCGGCCGGCATGACAGTGGACCCGTTTGCCGCCGAAATCCGGGACGGCCGGTTGTACGGACGCGGCGCGGTGGATACCAAAGCCTCGTTGGCCGCCGGGCTGGCCGCGCTGACCCGCGTCAGCCGCGACAAAAGTTTCCGGGCAGGCGACCTCGATGTCTGGTTCTGCGCGCTGGCCAGCGAGGAGAACGGCAATCAAGGCGCGCGGGTGTTGACCGGGCGCGGGTTCAAAGCCGATTTTGCGATTGCCGGCGAGCCGACCCGTTGCCGGGTGGTCCATGCCCACAAAGGGGCGTTGTGGCTGAAAATCACCACGCGCGGCCGGACGGCGCACGGGGCCACCCCGGACCTCGGCGAGAGCGCGATTGCGAAAATGGCCGACGTCATCCGGTACGTGCTCGGCGAGTACGCGGCACGGCTGAAGGCGGCGCCGGATCCGGTGCTGGGGCCGGCCACGGTGAACGTCGGCGTGATCCACGGCGGCAGCGGCGTGAACATTGTGCCGGCCCGGTGCGAAATCCAGTTGGACCGGCGGCTGGTGGGCGGCGAGACCGGGGAGGCGGTGCTGGCCGAGCTGCGGCGAGCGCTGGCGGCGATCCCGGTGGACATCGAGTTGCTGGGGATGAGTTGCCCGATCCTCCGCACCGACCCCGCCCATCCGTTTGTCGGCGCGCTGGCGCGGGCGACGGGGCGACCGGAGCCGTTGACGACGATGGCGGGATTCACCGACGCGGCGATTTTTGCCGGGCACGGGATCCCGGCGGTGGTGTTTGGTCCCGGCGACATGGCGCAGGCGCACGCGCCGGATGAGTTTGTGGAGCTGGCGCAGGTCGAGGAAGCGGCGCGGATTTTGGAGCGGTTTCTCAGCGCGGCGGCGCGGGCACAGTAAAGCCAAGCAGCCGCAGCGCCTCGGCAATCGCGGCATACAAGGTGGACGGAGTCATTGCGTCCTTGTTGAGGAACGCCGCGCCCAGCGCCGCCAGATTGTCGCAGAGCTGATCGCGCTCCAGCCCGGAGATGACCACCACCGGCAGCCGCGGGTGGCGGCGGCGGATGTCGCGCAGAACCTCGCCGCCATCCATCACCGGCAGTTTCCAGTCGAGAATCACCAGCGCGTAGCGGTGGGCGACGAGTTTCGCGACAGCCTCGCGGCCGTCGGCCGCGTAGTCCACGGCCAGCTCGCGTTCGAACGGCCACGCTTTGCCGAGGTGCCGCGTGGTGATTTCCCGGTCCATCTCATCGTCGTCAATGACAAGGACCGGCAAGCTGGGTTTGTTCATCGGATCAGCCATCGCGTTGCCTCAAGCTCAGCTTACCGGGTTTGGAGGCGGGATTCAACCGCGGGGAAAAGGAAACTTGTTTCCCGAGATTTAGGAGCGCAGACTCGTCATCGTTGTACAGGCTAGAAGTTGACAATTTAGTTTGCGTGGCTTTCGGAGCTGGTCACATGTGAAACCGCGAATTTCTAACGAGAGACCGAACCGAGCGCGCGCCCGCAAGGGCGCGGCTTGGCGTGCTTTCTCGTTGGGCGCTTCGCGGTGCCTACATGTGGGCGCGTTGAGTTCGCGCCCCTTTGGTCTGAAGGCCACGGTCATCAAAGGAGGGTACGCCGATGACTGAGGGACGCCGACGGTGGTTGGGGGATCTGGTTTTGGTGTTCGCTCTCTTGGCCGCGGCTCCGACCACCATGCACGCCGAGTCCCGATCGCGGGCCACCGAAACCGCCCCGCCGGTGGTTGGTGAGGTCGCGCTGCTGCTGGACGGATTCAGCCGGGCGGACTTGTTCTATCTGCCGGATGGCTCGCTGCATTGGCAACTGTATGCCGCCGACGGCTGGCCGGTGTGGTTGGATTTCTCCCATCAGGAGTGGGTGAAATCGCTGCCGGCCCCGGCGGAATTCGTGGCGCAGTCTCCGTGGCTCGAAACGGAAGCCTACGGGGTGCCGCTCTGGCGGGTGCATCTGACGCTGGACCTGCTGACGGGCGAGTTGGTGGTGCGCGCGGCGTGGTCCACAAACGCACTGGCGCGCTTCACCCCGCCGCGGGATTACCAGCCCGGTCACTGGCCGAACGAGGCGGTGCCGGTCTGGCGGTTGTGGCGGCAGTATCAGGAGGCGGTGGCGGACCCGTTCTGGGAGGAGAACTGGGGGCCGCTGGAATCGCCGCGGCTCACCTTGCATGTGCAGATTGCCGACAGTGCCGACCGCGAGACGTACGAGAAGAATGTTGCGGCCGAGGAGGCAGAACAGAAGCCAGGAGTCAGAAGTCAGGAATCAGCAGGCGGCGGGATGGCGCGGTTGATGTTGCCGGAGCATGATCCCTGCACGATCACCAATGAGGCGCAGCCGTTCGTCATTCTGGATGTGTGGACGGAGACGAATGGTTGGGCGACGGTGGCGTGGGAGAGTTGCAGCGATCATCTGTACGAGGTGCGGACGACGGAGGAACTGAGTTGGACGAATGTCTGGACGCCGCGTGCGTTGCTGATTGGGGAGGACACGTGGAGTTCGTGGACGGATACCAACGCGGCGGCGTTTGAGCATCGGTTCTACCGGGTGCATCGGTTGGGGTTTGGCGGAGACGAGGATGGCGACGGGCTGTCGAATCTGGCGGAGTACTATGCCGGCACGGACCTGCGCGACGCCGACAGCGATGACGATGGGCTGAGCGATTGGCAGGAGGTGCAGGTGTACGGCAGCGACCCGCGCAAGAGCGACACGGATGATGATGGCGTGCTCGATGGGGCGGACCCGAATCCGCTTGACCTGAACATCGGCCCGCGCGGTGCGAGTCCGCTGACGCTGTACAACGCCTACGGCATCTACACGAACGGGATGAGCAACATCTGGCTCCAAGCCGATGCCCGCTCGACGAATGCCGCCGTGACCGTGATCGGGGCTGAGTACTTCCACACCATCGCCAGCACGAACGGCACCGGCGCGGCGATGAGCGCGTTGGACGGCACCTTCGATTCAACCAACGAAGTCCTCACCGCCACGTTCACCCCCAGTTTCCTGCCCGGCGAACGCCATATCCTCTGGCTGCACGCGCAAGGCAGCGACAGCAACTGGTGCGACTACGTCCGCGTGATCATCAACCCGAACGTGGAGGACATCCTCGACAAGGTGAAGGCGAACTATTCGCGCATGGAGACGATTGGTTTCACAGCCGCGGCAAAGGAGATTATTGATGGGGAAACCATGCGGACACAAACGATCCGGTTTCGGCAAAAGGGGCCGTACAAGATGCGCTGGGATAACCAGACAACAGGTGCCACCACAATCGTGAATGGCAATGAGATTGCCTTCATTGACGGCACGGGGCGGATCACTCCTGTTACGGTGGTGAAGAACGACACGCCCGGCTTCGAACACAACAAACGAACCCATGTGTACTGGGAGACGGACCGGTTTTTCGCGCAGCACGAGTTTGGCGAGGTGGTCTCCAGCACTAATGCGCCAACGGCGTATTGGCTGGCGGCCACACCGAAACCCGGCGTTCCGCAGCCCTATACCAGTGTGAGCTTGGAGGTGGACTTTCGTAACGGGGTTGTGCTGGCAACCAAGCGGGTTGTGCCGGGGCTGGGAGTGTATTCCACCGAACAACCGTCGCCGCAAGAAATCATGCCCGGTGTGTGGTTCCAAACGCAACAGAATTGGAGCGTGCCGGTGGACGAGGGGTGGGAAATCCGACACAACGAGGAAATCCAAGGGACAACAATTGAAGTCAATCGCCCCATGGCGGATGAGTTGTTTGACTTCTGATCCGGGAGATAACATGCGGCAGATAACGACAGTCATGGTGATGAGCCTGCTGGCCTTGGGCCAGACCGGTTGCGTGACGCTGGCTCAAGGGGGGGCAGCGACAGTCAAGGTCATTTACTATGCTCCCGCGTGGGGACCGGACACCAACGGGCAAGAGGTGGTCTATTTCCTGAAGCAAGTGACGGTGGAAACCGCCACGACTGAAGACAGCCAAATCTATTTCTGCTCGATCAAGCCCGATGGCACGGAGCGCCGGGAGATTGCGCGGTTGTGGGCCGATCAACCGGAACAGTTTCTCGAACCCTATTCGACGGCGGCGACGATGGAAGTGAACGCCGCCACCAAGCGGGC
>Ga0078972_1003665_pt1 | contig 45050 bp, 32 predicted proteins | sample YelNatPaOPGAMG01_FD_67568 | JGI IMG/M metagenome (GOLD analysis project Ga0078972, IMG submission 67568) | Hot spring thermophilic microbial communities from Obsidian Pool, Yellowstone National Park, USA - OP-RAMG-01 (SPADES assembly) (version 2) | ecosystem: Environmental > Aquatic > Thermal...
CGACTCGGTGAGAGCTTCCACCCATTGAACACCGGACCGATTGGAGTAGCTCCGGCGGATGTTCTTCCACTGTTTCTTGATACTCCGCCAGCAAGGCGGGACGGACAATCGCCTCACATCGCCCCTGTGCCCACGCGGCCAGACAAACAAAGGGCGCACCCCGCAGAACGTGGCGCTGCCCCTGCACGGGATCTGAAACTCGCGCTTGAGCCGCTCGGCGCCAAAACGGCCTTGGCGTCGTAAGCGCACCACCAACCCCTCCAGAGCGTGGGAGACTTTGTGTGGGCAATGGTGAGGCCGGGTCGAATGAGACAACAGCGAGCGGGGCATGCCGGGGCGGTCGCGACGCAGCCACTTGGCACGGTGTTGCGGGATCAGATGGAGGTGCGAACGGTGTCCTTGATCCCGTGGATGCGGGCGTAAGTGACGAGTTTTTGGCGTAGGAAGTAACGATCGGTTTTCATGCGATACAGCTCGAAGTAGAGGGGTTGCATGAAGAGGAAGCTGTAGCGGAGAACTGATTTAGGTTGCCAGCGTGGAGTGCATGGCGGTGGCGGGCGCACACCTGCCGTCCTCTCTCCCAGGGTGGCAGGCAGGTGCTGCTTGAGAAAGAGATCGGAGCGTAGCTTGTAGCTGTCTCGTGTGCTGAGTACTCATCACTTTCAACTCCACCACCAGAGGGTCACGAACTCCCCACCGGTTCCCACCGGTGTTGCAAATGCGGCTACCAATTTGTGGCGCTGGTGTTATTTTACATGTTTATGTCATGGCGTGTTTATTGTGGGCTACTGGCTTTTTTGGCGATTGTCGGCGGCGTTGGAGCGAGGACGGATGTTTTCGAGCGGAAGGCGCGAACTCGTCCGGTACCGGTGGGTGTTGTGCCGTGGGCGGTGCCGGATGCGCCGTATCGGGTATTGATGCAATTGGAGCGTTCGCCGAATGTGGCGGGGGCGGGGGTGGCGATTGAGTTGGCGGATTTTGGGCAGATGAAGCCGGATTTGTCGGATGTGGTGTTGACCGATGCGGAGGGCGGTCTGCAACCGGTGAATCCGATGTGGTTGCGGGCGGGGGCGCGGGCGTTGTTGTTGGCGCAGGAGTTGAGGCCGCGGGAGACGTATGCGGTTTATTTTGGGGGTGGCAAGAGTCGGGAACGCCGTCCGTGGACGCCGGGGGCGATGAGTTTGTTGATGGAGACGCGACGTTTGGCCGGTGGGGCGAAGTTCAACAACTGGCGTGAGATGCTGGACACGTGGCAGCGGTCGGGGCCGGTGGAGGGGATGGGGTTTGTGTCGCAGATTTTTCATGGGGAGAACCCGTTTGGCGAGAATCACCTGTTTGCGACGCATTACAGCGGGTATCTGTTGACGGAGAACGTGCGGCAGATGCGTCTGTACACGTTGTCGTCGGACGCCTCGTTTGTGTTGGTGAACGGTCAGTGTGTGTTGTCGGCCCCCGGTACGCACGCGGCGCGGGGGAATGAAAAGAACACGCCGATGGCGACCGTGAAGGCGAGCGGGCCGTTGACGCGGATTGATTATTATCATGTCAAAGCGGACGACGGAAATCGTCCGGTCATGACATTGGGCTGGCAGGATGAGCATCCGCAGAGCAAGCGAGAATTGCGTCTGCACGGTTACGGGCCGATCCCGCCGTCGGCCTGGGCGCACAGCGGTGAGGCGCGGGTGGTGCGGGTGGAAGGACGCGATGGCCGACCGGCCCCGGCTCCGCAAGAGCGGATTTCCAGTTACATCGGATATAATGACGCGTGGTTTTATGACGTGACGCTGAGTGCGCCGGCGCTGCCGACGGGTTGGACGGCGGAATGGGAGTTTGCCGATGGCGCGACGCGGACGGGCGCGGTCGTCACGCGCGTCCTCGTCGCCAACGCGGAGCAACGGGTCGTTCTTCGACTGAAACATGGCGACGAAACGCTGACCGGTGTTCGACTCCTGGAGTTCCGCAACGATCTTCCACAGGCTTCCCTCAACCGTTCCACCGACATCAAACGATATGTTGCGTTGCTGGCCGAGGATGACCCCTCGAAACTGCCGCCCGTGGCCGTGTCCCTGGTAAAGGAGTTTGGCACACTCGAACAGTTTGCGCGGATTGCGGATGGCTATCTGCGGCGCTATCCGGATTCCGCTTCCGAGTTGTGGGCGGCCGCGCAGGAGGCGCGCATCCGTTGGATGGCGCAGACCAACGCCTTGCAGGCATTGGCCGCAGTGCGCAACCTGCCGTCGCGTCCGCCACACATCCGCCGTTTCAACGATCTCGAAATAGACCTGTTGCTTTATTACGTGCGCGATGTTTCTGCCGCGGTTCGCATTGAAACGCTGGCTGATCCTGCGGTGCGACAAATCCGGCTCGGCGACCTTTGTCGTCTGGCGGGAAACATTCCGCAGGCCATCGAGTTTTATCGCGCGGCACAGCGGGCCGTTGCGGATAAAACCGACGGACGCAAGTTGCCCTCGCAGGATCGGGCGTTCTCACTGCTGGTCTCGCAGGCGCTGGCGCGCGACGATCGCGACGCGGCGGCCGTCAAACTCGCCGAATGGGAACGGGTGTATCCGCTGGCGAAAATCCAGAGCGATTTCCTGTTGTTGCGCGCCCGGATGTTGATGGCGTACGGTCGTCCGCGCGAAGCGCTGGCCGAACTGGACTCGTTCCGAAACATCCACGCGGAAGGTCCTCTTCAGATCGAGGCGGTTTTTTATCGGGCGTATGCCCTGTCGGCACTCGGAAAAAAGGACGAAGCCCGCGCGCTCTGGGATGGCATTGCCAAAAACTATCCCAAACATCCGCTTGCTTCCGAAGCCGCTCGCCTGGCTCGATAACGATTTGACACGATTTATCTGCCCGGTGTCAGAGTCACTTTCCAGGTCGTCTCCTGTCCGGCCGTGATCGGCGCGATAAACCCCACCACGTGGACGCCCGGATTCGGGTCATCAAAGTCATGCGGCGGCGGATCAGCCGGCCAGCATTGAAGCATTGCGCCGGGCGGCGAGACGACTTCGATCCGCAACCATTTGCCGTTGTTCTCCAGGCACCCGTCCGGTTGCAGTTTTCCCGGTGTGATCACGGTCCAGCGGACGCGAGCCGGTTTCGTGCCGCCCTTGAGTTGGTCTTCGATCACAACGCGCCGCCCTTCTTCGACGCGGAAACGGCGTTTGGCGGCGGCGAGTTGACCGGCGTAGGTGGCGCTCATGTCCACGACGGCGGTCATGCGTTCCGCGGAGAATTCCGTGATGGGGGCATGACTGCGGACAACCTGTTCCTGGTCGTCCACCAACAACGTGCTGTGGCCGCGATTGTGGTAGCGGAACAGTTTCCAGCGGTCTCCGCCCTGTCGTCCGTCCCAAAGGCCGAACCCACGGCTTTCCAGCGCGTGATAATCCTGTCGTCCGAGGTCCAGCGACCAACGCACACCGTCGGCCTCAAGAATGAACGAGCCGATGTCCATGTGCCCGTGGCTTGCGCCCGGACTACCCGCCTTGATGGCCAGATAAAGCGCATTGGGGTCGGTCCAAGAACTGCGAAACACCGCGAGTGGATTGGGACCGCGCCCGTACCAGCATCGTTCGGAAGGCGCTGTACGGCGCATGGTTGGATCAGCCCAGAGAATCGTCAACGGAAAGAAACGATCATGCTCGGTTTCACGAAGTTCGCCCTGCAACAAATCCTCCTGAAACCACAGCCACTCCGCGCGCCGCGTCCGGCTGGCAAACCAGACCATGGCGGGTGAGAACCTCGCTTTGCTGCCGCAATCGCTGAAGTTGTAGTATTGGCCTGTTGGCCCGGTCATCTGCAGTAGGAACTCGCCCGTTTTCAGGAAACCGGGCATTTGCGAAAGCCCGAAGTCCGTGCCGAGCGCCGATTCCAGCATGGCAATCAGGAGGACATTATAGGTCGTGCCGTAATCCCAATACATCGGTCCTTCCGGGTAGGTGCCATCCGGCTCGTACACCTTCATGGCGTGGGGTAACCCCTTCAATGCCCGCGAAACAACCTCCGCCGCCTGCGCCGGGTTTTCCTCCAACAACGCCAACGCACCCGCTACCATGCCGCCGTGACAAACCTGGGTCCAGTTGTTGCCGCCGCGTTCCCAACCATGTTTGGCGCCGGCTTTCAGGTATGGTCCCAGCCCTTTCTTCTCCATCGCATCCCGAATGACCGCCCGATCCGACGCCGATAACTCTGCGTACAGCCAGTCGTAACCGACCGCCAACGCCAGCGTCATCTCCGCCGTGTCCAGAAAATGCGACGGATTCCAGTCCGGCATTGCCGCCGCCGCTTTCATCTCGGCAAGTGCGCGCGCGACATACCGTTTGTCGCCCGTCATGCGCGCCGCAAACCCCAGGTGCAGAATTCGTCCCAACGCCTCCCGCGACCGGTGCAACAAGCGTCGCCCCTGTTTTTGGTACGCCACCGGCGGCTCATCGAGCATCCGATCTGCGGCGGCACGCACCGACTCCCACATCGCCGCGCACGTCGGACTGTCTTTGATCTTCGCCCGCACTGCCGCCTCGCCGTTCGCCGTCCAGAGCAGGCGCGGATGGGGTGACGCCTGCGCGATGCGATCCTGCACCTCGTCTCCCGAAACCTTTCCCGCCGCCAACACAATGGCCGCCATCAGAAGCGTTCTCATGCGACGCAGAGTAACCGAGAGCGTGCGCGCGTCCAACCGAAATTCACTTGCGGCCAGGCAGCCCGGCTGGCATACCACCGTCCTGATGAAATCCCCGTTGTTCGTTTTCCTCCTTTGGAGCGGCTGGTTGGGGAGAGGGTTTACGGCGGTTGACCACCGGGATTGGCTGCCTCTGCGGCAAGCGGTTTACACGAGCGACGAGGACGGAGCTTGTTGGGCTTCTATTCCCGGAGGTTACACGCTAATTTTATCGTCCTGTGATTTGGAGCCTGACCTGATGACCTGCGCACCGCGTAACGCAAAAGGAGGCCCACCATGAAGAGGACGTTTTGGCTCGCGCTCCTCTTGTTCGTTGCGTCGCGGCTTCCGGTCAAAAGCGAGCACCCGTCCGTTGTGGATGCAACGTCGCTGAAGGGCAAAGTAATGTGCGGTTATCGGGGCTGGTTCCGTTGTCCGGGCGATGCGGCGAACTTGGGATGGATTCACTGGAGTCGCGATCCGAAAACCATCACCCCAAAGAGCCTTTGTTTCGAGATGTGGCCGGACATGAGCGAATACACGGCCGAAGAACGGTATCCCGCGCCGGGCTTCACCCATCCCGACGGCCGCCAGGCGGAACTGTTCAGTTCGGATAACGCCAGAACCGTGCTGCGACACTTTGAGTGGATGCGCGATTACGGCATTGACGGCACGTGGCTGCAGCAATTTCTTGGTTGATCTTCCCGGAGGAAAGCAAACGTGCCGTTACCCGGCGCGCTTGCGTGTGCCCGACCATGTCCGTGAGGCAGCGCAGAAGAACGGCCGCGTCTGGGCGCTTTCATACGACATCGCGGGAACCACGACCGACCGCCTTTTCGAGGTGCTCACCAACGACTGGAAGAAGATGGTGGATGCGAAGGTCACCGCAGACGCCCGTTACCTGCATCATGGCGGCAAATCCGTGGTTCAGGTCTGGGGTTTCTACCACAAGAACGAACACAACCTCATGACATCAGAGGTGGCCAACAAACTCATGGGCTTCTTCCAAACACCCGGACCGTACACAGCCTTTTCTGGTCGGCGGCGGAGACTGGAACTGGCGGCAAAACCCCGATCCAGATTGGCAGAAACTCTACCGTCGCTTCGACGCTTACGTTCCCTGGAACGTCGGTAACCACTGGCTCGACAAGTCCGGCGTGAAACACGCGACAACCTCCTACTGGGCCGATGACCGATATGAATGCGAACGCAATGGCACTCTCTGGATTCCGTCCGTCTATCCCGGCTTCAGTTGGGATAATCTCCAGCAGAAGCCGCCTGGCAGCACGCTGATTGCGCGCCGTGGCGGGCAGTTTCTGTGGGAACAGTTCCATGAACTGGCAAAGCTGGGCGTTGATTCGGTCTATGTCGCCATGTTTGACGAAGTTGACGAGGGCACGGCAATTTTCAAAGTCACAAGTGACCCACCGACCCAGGGCCACTTTGTTGGTTACGACGGCCTGCCCAGCGACTGGTATCTACGACTGGTCGGTGAGGGTATCCAGATGCTGCGCGGCAAACGGCCCATCACGGCAGAAATCCCGATCACACCGAGCCGGGGATGCCTTGCGCTTCATTGAAAGTCGAGCCGGGGCACTGCAATCCATCCCGGTTATGCTTTTTCACAGCCAAAACAGTAACGGCACTTCGAGGCGGCAAGGCATCAACCGCAGCGCCCCGGATCACCGGCGCATCGCATTGAAAATCCATCTGTTCCGAGGCCCGGAAAATTGCCCGTCTGAATCCCCGCATAAGAGTGAAAAGGTCTGCGCGCGGAACCAATAAGAGGAACGTTACTTGTAAGCGACGAGGACGGAGAACCCGATCGCCAACAAAATCAGAATGGCAGCGATGACAACTAGGGCGATTTGTTCATTGCTTCGCATGGAACGTATTTCCATACCAAAGTTTGTCGAGGGAGACCAATCAGGGATTCCCTGATTTTTTTGTAGGGGAACTCCCGATAAACAGTGAACTGGCGGAGAGGGAGGGATTCGAACCCCCGAGCCCCGAAGGGCTAACGGTTTTCAAGACCGCCGCATTCGACCACTCTGCCACCTCTCCAAAGTCGTGCGCGGCTACTTTACCACAAGGCAGGGGCGTCCGTCACGCCATTCAAGTTTGACCCAGGAAAGAAACCATGTGCGCCCTTTATCGTTGTTGCCCTGATAAAACAGATAGGTTTGGCCGTCATCGTCCACAAAAACGCCGGGATGACCGGACTCGCTGGAATTCCAGTCGCCGGGCTGGCCGTTGGGCAGCAGCGGTTTTTCGACAAAAAGCCGCTCAAAATGAACACCGTCCTTGCTGATGGCGCAGCCGATTTGTTGCGGCTCGTTGTTGTAGCCGCCGGCGTAGAACAGATAAAACGTGTCGCCGCGTTTGAGCACGGAGGCGGCTTCGATGCACTGTTTTTCCCACGGCAATTCGGGTTTGAGGATAGGGCCGTTGCCGAGCGGTTTCCAGGCGGTACGACCGAGGTCGGATTGGCGATCCGCCACGGCCACGCCGAGCATTTGGATTTTCATGTTCGGATCGCGCGTGGCGTAATACAGCAGCACCCGATCGCCGTCTTCAATGACCTCGGCGTCAATGGCGCGTCCTGCGGTCCAGTCGCCGCTGGGGTGAAAAACGGGGTTGGAGGGGTCTCTGGTGAACCGCAGACCGTCCTCGGAGACGGCGTGGCAGATGGCGTCGCGCGGGCCGTTGCCATAGGTTTGATAGAAAAGGTGAACTTTACCATCGAGCAGGCGGGCGCCCGGTGCGCAAATGCCTTTTTGTTCGCATTCTTGTTCTGGCAGGATCTCGCCAATTTTCGTCCAGTCGGTCAGGTTTCGGCTTTCGGCGATACCGATGGCCCAACCTTTCGGAGCGGCCGGGTTGGTGGAGGGAGGCATCGAGTAATACAACAGGTACCGGCCGTTGAGTTTGATCACTGACGGGTCTTTGGCAAAGGGGCGTCCGTTGCGTGTCGCGTCAGCCCAGCGCATGGGCGGATTTGGCGCTCCCAGGCAGGCGCTCCATAATCCGATTCCCAGCAAGAAACCTGTCATCGAAAACAGTGGCTTCATGTTTTCATGCTAGTCCATCAGTTCCTGATGAGCAAGCTTGTCGCTGTTTTGGCTGGAAAACCGGAGATAGGCGCTGTGATTGGCGATGGGGTGGCGCGCGCTATGAAAGGAGCGAAAAAATCGCACGGGCAACCCACCCGTATTGGCGGTGCTGCCCGTGCGCGTGTGAAACCACGTGTTGCTTAGAACTGGATTTGGATGCCGACGTTGAGGTTGTGTGGCTCGTAACCGTCGCGCAACAGTTGCGTGGTATAGTTCAGGTAGGTACCCACCGTCGGCGACCACTGTATCCAGATGCCGGCGCCGATGACCAGGCTGTCGCGTCCCACGTCAGGACCGTGGACGGTGAAGATGTTGCCGGCGCCGCTGGCAAAGCGTGAATCAATGGCCAGCGTGTTGTCCAGGTATTCGTGTTGCCAGGCCAGGCTGAGGTCGGGAGCAATGATGATTTTGCTTTCCTTGCCGGGCGTGGCGCGGCAACCGATATGGGCGCCGACACGGGTGAACAGGGATTCCTGGCTTTGGGAGAGAATGTCCAGCGGCGAAAGCGAGCCGTTTTCCTTGAAGCTGTCAATGTGCACGCCCTTGTACTGGAGTGTAACCTGCGGGCCAAAGAACCAGAAGCCCTTTTGCCAGTCGTAGCCGCCGCCGAGCAGGCCACCGTACTCGTAACCGTCGGTGTCGCCGCGGGCGACGCCGTCAATGGCGGCGCGTTTGGTCTTGTAGTAATTGAGGCCGCCGAGTGCCATTGCCTCGATGTGCCAGCCTTTGTTGAACCAGACGGCGTAGAGGCTGCCGCGGGCGGCGTCCACGTTGACGCTTCCGTCGTTGATAAGGCCGGCGTGATCGTAGGCGTACCCGAGGGTGAGGCCGACGGCCCATTGTTGGCCGAGGCGGCGGTCCAGGCCGATGGTGACGCCGGCGCTGCGCAGGTGATACCCGCTGGCGTTGACATCGCTGTCAACGTCGGCGTATTCGCCGTTGCCTTCGAGGTACAGTCCCCACGGGTTGTCGGGGGCGGGACGGAGTATGTCGGCACCGGAGGCGCCGATCATGAGTGAGTTTTGACGAACGGGTTGACGGGAGTTGCCGGGGCCGTTGGAGTCGAAGAGGCTGAGACGCGCGGCACTGAACCCGCGGTTGCCGGCGCGCAGTTCCTGGACTCGAGCGAGGAAGCCGTAGCCCCGCATATCCATGGCGGCAAATGGCAGGCTGAACAGAGCGGTCAATTCCTCCGGCGCGATCAGATCGAAGTCGCGCGGCAGGGTTTGCGCCAGTTCATTGGTGGTTGGAATGTTTGGCCAGTTCGGGTAATCCAAGCGGGTAAACAGCGCGGTCATGGCCGGGTTGGTCCGGGCGCTGTCGAGCGCGGCGGCGACAGCGAGTTGGTTCGGGGTGATCGCCCACGGTGTGAACGACATTTGTTCCCAGCGCAAGATCACGTCGTTGGCGCCGTACACCAGCAGGCTGCTCACCATCGGGCTGGTCGGGATGTCATTGACGAAGTTTGAGAAGGTTCCGGTCACGCCGTCGTTGGCGACGAGCAATACCGATTCGTCGAACAGGGCCGGTGTGGACGTGCCAAATTGGAACACGCGCAGCGTGCCGTTGAGGCTGGCTTGTCCGCCGATGTTGAGCCGGTCGTTGGTGATGGTGTCGGTACCGCCGATACCGAGTTCTAGCGTGCCGCTCGCTGCCTGGGTGTAGCTGTTGTTGATTTGGAGTTCGAGCGGGTTGGCGGTGTTTTCGGAGCCGGTGCGCAGGGTGCCGTTGAGGATGTTCAGGTTGCCGAAGCCGACGCCTCGGCTGTTCATGACCGTCAACGTGCCGTTGTTGACGAAGGTCGGCCCGGTGTAGATGTTGGCGGCGGTGAGGATCAATTCGCCGGCGCCGTCCTTGATCATGCCCTGGCTGCCGGCGATGATGCTGTGGATGGCGATGACCTTGCCGCCCGCAATTCCGATGGTCGGATTGGAGTTGACCAGCGTTAGCAGACCTGAGCCGGTATCGGTGTAATCGCCGTTGGCGTTAACGCGCATGTGATTGAGCAGGATGTTGCCAGTGTCGAAGTACAAGGAACCGTGGTCAAGCTGGACCAAGCCGCCGGCGGGGTTGGTAACGACGAGGTTGCCGCCGAGCACGGTGACGAGGTTGCCGGCGGTGTCGGAATCGCCGACGTAGAGGTTGCGTGTGGCGACAGTGCCGTTGGTTTCGATGCGGAGGGTGTTGTAGGAACCACCGTTGAATCCGACAAACAGGTCGGCGGCGTTGTTCCAAAGCGAGCCGGTGCCGGTGATCAGCGCGGTGTTGTCGTTGCCGTTCCAGCCGACGTAGCCGTTGAGCGAGTGAGCCTGAGCGCCATCGCGGACGCTCAGCGTGTTGTGAGCGCCACCGTCGTAGCCGATGATCAAGTGCGCGTTGTTGCTCCAGACCGAGCCGGTGCCGGTCAATTGCGCGGTATTATTGCTTCCGCCGTCGCCGACAAAGCCGCTGACTGAATAGAGCTTGCCGCCGTTGGTGACGATCAGTGCGTTGTGGTCATCGTAGTAACCGACGCTGAGGTCGCCGGTGTTGATCCAGGTGGCGTTGTTGACGACGCCGGTGTTGTAACTGAACGGCATGTCGCTGTAGCCGATATAGCCGTTTTGGTTGCTGACCAGACCGCCATCGAGCACAGACAACAGGTTATAGGAACTGCCGTTGCCGATGTAGAGGTCTTGTGAGTTGGCCCACACCGAGCCGGTGCCGGTGACCAGCACGCGGTTGTTGTTGCCGCTGTTATACCCCACGTAACCATTGGCGCTGCGGACCACGCCGCCGTTGGTGACGGTTAGCGAGTTGTAGTAGCCATGTTCGCCAATCAGTAGGTTGGCGGAGTTATTCCACAGTGAGTTTGTATCGGTTACCCATACGCTGTTGGCAATACCATAATAACCGATGCGGCCGTTGGCGTTGCTGATCGTGCCGCCGGCTTGGATTGTCAGCGTGTTGTAGAAACCGTATTCACCAACCTCCAGGTTGGAGATGTTGTTCCAGAGCGAGCCGGTGCCGGTGACCAGGGCACTGTTGCTGGTGCCGGACCATCCGACATAACCGTAGGTACTGTTGACCTGACCAGCGCTGGAGACTTCCAGGGAGTTGGAATTGCCGAAGCGTCCAATGAACAAGCTGGAGGCGTTATTCCAAGACGAGCCGGTGCCGTTCACCACCACCCGGTTGAAGTTGGCATTCGTTCCGTTGCCGACGTAGCCATTGAGGGCGTTGACCACGCCGCCGTTATAGATGTTAAGGCTGTTGTGGTTGCCATTGGTGCCGATATTGAGATTGGCGGTGTTGACCCAGCGGGAGCCGGCGTCGGTTACCAACACCGTGTTGTTGTTCGCATTGCTATATCCGACGAAGCCGTTGGCGTCCTGAACGTAGCCGCCATTGCGGATGGTCAGGGAATTGAAGGCGCTATTCAGGCCGACGTACAGGTTGCCGCTGTTGGTCCATGAGGACCCAGCACCGGTGACCAAAACGGTGTTATTGCTGCCGTTCTCGCCGACCACACCGTTCACATCCGTCACCACGCCGCCGTTGGTGATGGTCAACGAGTTGTATCCGGATCCACCGTAAAAGCCGATCATGAGGTCTTGGCTGTTGTGCCACGTCCCGCCGCTTACGGTGGCGCTGTTGCTGCCGGAATGAATCCCGATGTAACCCCACGTGTCGCGGACCACGCCGCCGTTGCTGACCACGATCGTGTTGAAGCTGCCCCGGTAACCGACCACAAACGCATTCGAGTTGTTCCAGGTGCCGGCGTTGACGACGGCGGAGTTGGAATAGGCGCCGTAATCGAAACCGATGTAGGCGTTGAGGTCGCTGACGGTGCCGCCGTTGCGGATGGTCAGGGAGTTGGAGACGCCGGCAAAGCCGACGTACAGGTTGGACGTGTTGTTCCATAAGGCGTTATCCACCAATGCCCGGTTGCCGACGGATGCTGTCTCGCGTCCGATGAAGGCGTTGTTGTTGCTGATGGCGCCCTGATTGAGGATGGAGACCCAGTTGTAGGAGCCGGTGACGCCGACGGTGAGGTCGCCGTAGTCGCGCAGGAGCGAGCCGGGATCGGTCACGGTGATACTGTTGTTGGTGGAACCGGCGTCGTAGCCGAGCCAGGTGTTGGTGGCGATGACGACGCCGCCGTTACTGATGACCAGCGAGTTGTTTGAGGACGGATCGTAGCCGACAAACAGGTCGCCGTAGTTAACCCAACGGGAGCCGGCGCCGGTGATCAGCGCGCGGTTGTTGTCGGCATTGATCGCGCCAACGTATCCGTTTTGGTCCTGCAGGTACGCGCCGGCAGCCACGGTCAAGGTGTTCTGGTGGCCGTTGTCGCCCACGAGAAGATCGCCGCGGTTGATCCAGGTGGAGCCGGCGCCGGTTACCATGGCGGTGTTGAGGTTGCCGTAGGAACCCACAAGACCGGTTTGATTACTGACCAAGCCGCTGTTGTTGATCAGGAGCAGATTGTTCGTAGCTCCATTGCCGACCATGAGGTTGCCGGTGTTGTTCCAGAGCGAGCCGGGGCCGCTGACCAACGCGGTATTGTTGTTGCCATTGTCGCTGCCCACGAAACTGTCGCCGGCAAGGACGGCGCCGCCATTGGTGATGATCAGTGAGTTAAAGTCGGAGCCATTGAAGCGTCCAATGTAGAGCAGGCTGCTGTTGTTCCATACCGAGTTTGTGTCGCTGATGGTGACTTCGTTGTGACTTCCCACTCCACCAATGTAGCTCACACGGCTGGTGATGGCGCCTCCATTGGTTACAAGCACTCGGTTGGTAGAACCGCCCCAGCCGACAAAGAGCACATCATCCAGTTGCCACAGGGAATTGCTGCCGCTGATCAGAGCGATGTTCCCGTTACCATTACATCCCACCGCCGCACCAGGAGTGTTCAGCCGTCCTCCGTTGGTCACTGTCAGCGAGTTGGAATGGCCATAGTATCCGATGTACAGGCCGCCTCTTATTTCCCAGTAGGAACCGGGGTCTTTGACAACAGCCGCCGTGTTGTTGGTAAAGTAACCGAGAAACATATACTGTTGATTGATGGTGACGCTGCGGTTGGCCACGGCCAATGTTGCGTCAACGAGGTAGGTTGTTTGGTATATGTTGGTATTGCCCGAGAGAGTGAGTGTGTTGGTGCCGAGTTTCCAGAGGTTTGCTCCGGTAACCGGTCCGGTCAGTGTCAGGTTGCCGCCGCTGGTGTCCAGTGTGCCGTGATTGGCCAGATAGACCGGGTTGGCAAGTGTGATGGTGCCGCTGCTGCTGAGGGTGCCGCCGTTCATGGTGAGGGAGCCGGTGCCGAGTGCGCTGTTGGTGGCGACGACCAGCCAACCGGCGTTGTTGTATGTGCCGCCGCTGTAGGTGTTGCTGGCAACGAGGGTCAGGGTGCCGCCGCCGGCTTTGACGAGGTCACCGGTGCCGCTGATGACGCCGGTCTCGATGACGGTGACGCCGTTGCTGACGTAGAAGGTTGGGTCCTCGTGGAGGACGACGTTGTTGGAAAAGGTTCTGCTGGTGAGGAAACCGAGTGTGGCGCCATCGAACATGTGCACCGCGCCGGAACCGAGGTTGTTGCCGCTGGTGATGTAAAGTGCGGCTCCGTTGGTGATGAGGGTGCCGCCGCTGTAGGTGTTGGCGTTGGTGATGATGAGGTTGCCCGTGCCCATTTGGATGAGGACGCCTGTTCCTTCCACCGAGTAGGGCAGGATGGTGTTGGCGGTGAAATGGAAGGACAGGGTGCCGTTGTCTTGAATGGTCGGGGACGCAAGGATGAGCCGGCCAGTTCCGCCCAGTCGGGCTGTGCCGTTGGTGCCGATGTTGAGCGCGTTAAGGTACACGAGACCGCCATTGAGGTTGAACTGGCCGGTGCCAATGGTGCCGACATTCAGTTGGCCGTTGTTGAAGTGAAGGGTGCCGCCGTTTACGGTCAGAATGCCGGTGGCGCCGGTGAGCGCGCCCAACAGTGTGTTCCCCGCGCCGCCATCGGCCTGGATCAGGTAGTTGCTTCCTCCATTGATGGTCCAGGCGGCCGTGTTCCCAGTGGATCCGCCGACCCAAAAGCTTTGATTGGTCGGGATGACAATGGCGGCACCGTTGGTAGTGACCAGTGTGCCGCTGTCCAGTTCCACGACTGAACCGATGCGGTCGGTGGTGTTGTTGGTGGCGAACAGGGTGCCAACCGTGACGGTGCCGCCCGCCAGGTATAATCCGCCGTTTTGCACGTCCAGTTGGTCGCTGACAGAGAGCGTGCCGCCGCGGATTTCAACGAAATTGTCCGCGGCGGAATTGGTTCCGCCGATCTGCGCGGAAATGGCCGAGACACAGGCGTTGTTGGCGATGGTCAGGCCGTTATTCGTGGCGTTTTGGGGGCCAACGGCGAGTTGTCCGGCGATTTGCCATGTCGTGCCGGTACCTTCGATGAGCATGCGGTTATTGGCGCCGCTGCTGCCAATCAGCCCGTCTCCGCTGGAGATGGTTGTTCCGTTGCTGATGACCAGGGTGTTTCCGTTGCCGCCTCCGCCAACGTATATGTTTGTGAGTCCGGTGAGGACGGAACCGGCGCCGGCGAGCACCAGCCGATTGCTGACGCCCAAGACGCCCACCCACAAGGGGGAACTGCCGCCGCCGTCCATCTGGAAGTTACCGCGAATTTCGACCACGTTTCCGCCGGCCAGTCCTCCTACATGCAAGGAGCCGTAGTTGGTCCAACTGGCGCCTTCGGTTACCAAAAGGTTGTTTTCGTGACTGTTGCCAATGCCAACTTGGGCACCGTGGGTGAGCAGGCTGGCGCCATCTCCCAGAACAAAACTGTTTTGCCCGTACATGGTGCCGACTGACAAGATACCATCGGTCTGAACGGATACGTTGTTGCTGATGACCAGGGCGTTTCCCTGACCGTATACACCGACGTATATGTTCGAGAGTCCTGTGAGGACGGAACCGGCACCAGCCAGCACCAACCGATTGCTGATGCCCAAGACGCCCACCCACAAGGGGGAACTGCCGCCGCCGTCCATTTGGAGGTTACCGCGAATTTCGACCACGTTTCCGCCAGCCGCTGCCCCTACATGTAAAGAGCCGTGGTTGGTCCAACTGGCTCCTTCGGTCAACAAAAGGTTGTTTTCGTTGCCGTCATCAAAACCGATGTACGCCCCATGGGTGAGTAGGCTGGCACCGTTTCCCAAAACAAAACTGTTTTTGCTGCCCTCGATACCGACCGCCAAGGTACCAGCAGTTTGAGCCGATACGTTGTTACTGATGATCAGGGTGTTTCCGTCGCCGCGATCGCCAACGTATATGTTTGTGAGTCCGGTGAGGACGGAGCCGGCGCCGGCGAGCACCAGGCGATTGCTGATACCGAGGCTGCCCACGTACAGGCCATGGCTGCCGCCACCGTCCATTTGGAGGTTACCGCGGATTTCGGCCACGTTTCCGCCGGCCCCTGCCCCTACATACAAAAAGCCGTTGTTGGTCCAACTGGCGCCTTCGGTCGCCAGCGCGTTGTTTTCGTGGCCGTTGATCAATCCGATGTGCGCTCCATGAGTGAGCAGGGTGGCACCGTTTCCCAAAACAAAACTGTTTTTGCTGCCCTCGATACCGACCGCCAAGGTACCAGCAGTTTGAGCCGATACGTTGTTACTGATGATCAGGGTGTTTCCGTCGCCGCGATCGCCAATGTATATGTTTGTGAGTCCGGTGAGGACGGAGCCGGCGCCGGCGAGCACCAGCCGATTGCTGATACCGAGGCTGCCCACGTACAGGCCATTGCTGCCGCCGCCGTCCATTTGGAGGTTGCCGCGGATTTCGGCCACATTTCCGCCGGCCAGTCCACCCACATACAGAAAGCCGTTGTTGGTCCAACTGGCGCCTTCGGTCACCAGCGCGTTGTTTTCGTGACCAAGGGCGATGCCCACATAGGCCCCGTGCGTGAGCAAGGTGGCGCCTGAGATAACATTCAACCTGTTGCTGAGGCTTCCTCCTCCGAGCACGAGAGCTCCCCCTACATACCAGGCGCCGCTCACAGCAGCCACGTTGGAATGGAAATTGGTATCGCTCCCGACGATGGCGTAGCCGCCGAGGGTCAAGGTGCTGCCGACGTTCAGGTACAGGTTTCCGCACATCAGGTTCAGGTTGCTGGCCACACCGCTTTGCGATGGTGGTACGAAGACCACTGCGCCGTTGGTGATAAACACGTCCTGGTTGGCGGTCGGCAGCCCCAGTGACCAATTGGTGGCCACGATCCAGGATGCCGGACTCGTTTCGCCGACGAAATAATTGCTCTGCGCGACAGCAGATTTGCCAGCCAATAGAATGCCCCACAACAGGCTGATGGCGAAAAGACGGGCGATAACAGTGACGACACGTTTCATGGCTTGACCTCCTATTCCCAACGTGATCGTTTTGCGTTCATTTTGCATGAACCGGTTTTCGCCTCTCCCAGATCAAGGCGAGATGTTGAACGACCGACGACAGGATAATTTTTTGGTACTTGTGTATTTGTCAAGCTTCCTGTTGCAGCCCGGTGTGATCCGAAGGGATGATCAAGACAGAGTAAGCTTCCAGCATATCCACATCCGGGTTGTGGGCGGGGTGACGAAGGCGCTTTCGTGGGTGAACAAGCGGGAAGCCTGTCCTACACAGGAGCACGCGATTCACCACGCTTTTGATCACACCCGTGGCGGGTTCATCGGGCCGAAACCAATCCCAAAGAGCGAATCTGTCAGCAATCGCCACGTGGGTGTCGTCGGCCTTGTTGGAGCGACTGTTTATTCCCGCTTCAGGGCTTTGACGGGGTCCACATTTGCCGCGCGATTGGCAGGCCAGAGACCGGCCAGCAGGGAAACCACGGCAGCGCCCGCCAGCAACAAGGCGCAACCGGTCCAGTCCACGGAAAAGACGCTGCGTGGGATCATAAGTAGCTCTTCCGGGTCGCTGATGTCGAGCGAGGCAAAATGAATGACGGCGCGGCTGATCCAGTAGGCCGTTGTCCAGCCCAACAACATTCCGGCCAGCGCGCCGAGTTCGCCAAGCAACACTGTTTCAGTCAGAAACAGGCGGCGGACATCACTTTTGGTGGCGCCGAGAGCGCGAAACAGGCCGATGTCCACCCGGCTGTCGGAGACGATTCGTGAGGTGGTGCTCCAGAGCAGGCCGCAGGCGATCAACAACAGCACGGCGCCAAACGCATAGACGATGCGTTTGACGACCTTCATGGCGGCTTCCACCTCTTTGAGGAACGACTCGAAGGCGTTTTGCCGGGTGGTGGCCTCGAATCCCATGTCGCGGATTCGTTTGACGATCGGTTCGGGGTTGACGCCGGGTTTGAGGAGCACGAGCGCCTGCGTGTATTCGCCCTCGCGTGGCGAGCGGCGGCCATAGCGGTTGTACTCGGTTTCTGGCGGCTCGGGACGCAAACGGGCAAGCTCATCGCGTTGTTTCAGCCATTTTGCGCACAAACGGGCCGGCTCTTCCGGCATCAACAGGCGCGTGCTGGGACAGAACCCGACGACCCGCGCCCGCAATGTCAGCGTGCGGTTGTGAATCAGTTTGTCGAATCCGTCCGATTCGTAGGACTCGATGATGGTCCGGCGGCGCTGGGCGAGTTCTTCTTCGCTGAGTCGGAACCACTGTTTTTTCTGGGAATCGTAGCGGAACCGTTCCAGTTGCGCCGTCGGATCGCCGATGCGCAACGTCACTTCCCGCCCGATCCAGGCACGCACCTGCGCCGGGGTTTCGAGGTCGAACTTTTTCGTTTTCTCGTTGTAACGCAGCTTCACAAACCGCTCGCCGATGAGCAGTGGAATGGCATTGCTGCAGGCGGCAAGCTGTTGGGCGTCGGCATACCGCCGCAACAATGCTTCGGGCACGCCGGTCGCCGATCGCCGTGCCGCGGCTCGCGGCGCCTCCGCCAGAGCGTCCACGTGAATCGGTTCGACGGAAATCTCCGGGACGGCGGCCTCGACCTCTTTCCAGGCGCGAACCTTTTCCAGCCACTCCGCCGTCACGAACTGGGTGCGACGGCGCGCTCCACCGCCATCCTCGTCGCCGCCAAAGAGGCTGGAGCGCGGTTCGTTGCTGACGCGGATGACATCCTGATCAATCTGCTCGGTAAACCCCGTGCGGATGACAAGGTCGCGGACACCGCGCATCAATGAGTTGACGGTGACCACGACGCTGACGCCGAGCGCGACGGAGACGATGGAGAACGCAGCGCGTTTCTTGCGCAGGCCGATTTTCTGGAGGCTGAGTCGGAGTTGGTCGCGCCGCCGAATCACACAAACACCCCCTTCTCAATACGCAGGGTCTGCTGGGCGTAGGCGGCGGCTTTCTCGTCGTGAGTGACCAGCAGGACGGTGACGCCGCGTTCGTGGCAGATTTTCCGAAGCAACTCCATCACGTGGGTTCCGGTGTCGCGGTCGAGGTTGCCGGTTGGTTCGTCGGCAAGGATGATCTTCGGGTGATTGACCAGCGCCCGGGCGATGGCCACTCGCTGGGCCTCTCCGCCGCTGAGTTGGTCGGGCTTGTGAAGGGCGCGCCCGCCAAGGCCAAATTCCTCCAGCAGAGCGCGGGCGCGGGCGCGTCGCTCGGCCTCGCTCACGCCGGCGAAAACCAGCGGGAGGGCGACGTTGTCGAGCGCGGTGTAGTAGCTGGGTAGGTTGAAGAACTGGAAGACAAACCCGATGGTTCGATTCCGAAACTCTGAGATGGCCCGGTCATCCAGTTGTCGCAGGTTCTGGCCGGCTACGATCACGTCGCCCGCGGTTGGCGTGAGCAGACCCGCGATGACCTGGATGAGGGTGGTTTTGCCGGAGCCGCTCGGTCCCATGATGGCGACAAAACTGCCCTCGGTCAGGTGCAGGTTGACGCCGCGCAACGCCTCCACGCTCTCGCTCTTGAGACGGTAGGTCACGCTGACGTTGTCGAGGCGGATCATGGAACGCGGAGGGCGATCTTCCCGATCCCAAGATTGCCGTCCTCGTCGGTGGCGCGCACGGCGATGGTGTGCGGCCCGGCGACAAGCGGGAGTTTGACGGCAAACGATTCTTCGTTGTCGTCGAAGACACCGTCTTGCGGAGCGAAAAACGTCCACTCGGTACCGTCCACGGAGTATTCGAGGAAGCGGATGAGACCGAGTTGGGAGCGGGCCACACCGCGCAACACGCCGGCCTCGTAAGCGAGGCCGGTGACCAGCGGGCGAGAATTGTTGACCTTGATCGGGTCGCTGACTTTTTCGTCGGCCAACGCTTCGCCGGCCGGATTGCATTCTTCGTCGCTGGCGACGAGTTTCACCCGGTACCAACCGTCGGGAACCGAGTCAGTGTCCCACGAATACTCGGTGGCGTGGAGTTTTTTGTCCTGCAACATCGGGATCCAAACCTCGTCTCCCTCGGCCCGGTAGAACAGACGGTAAACCAGCGTGTCGCCATCCTTGTCGGCTGCCTGCCAGGAAAGACGTTTGACGGGGCTGGCCGGTTTGGGTCGGAAACTTTCGGTGGAAACGGGTCTTGGCGGGGCGGCCGCAGTGGGCGCGGCGGCGGTGGTGGTATTGGTGGCGGCGGCGGGCGCGGCGGATTTCGATTTGTCGCCGACATCGAAGGTGGTGATGGCTGGTTTCTGGTTTTGGACCAGGAGATAAAGCGTCAGGGAATGAAGCACGGGTTCGGATTGTCGGGAGAGGGTGGCGCGCAGTTGAATGTAGCGAGCGGACGGACTGGTAATTTTGCCGGGGGATTTCGACAACGGGTCGCTCCACGGCGACCAGGTGTTGTCGGGCAGGGCGGTGTTGCCGGTGCGGGTGGTGACGGTGACGGGGCCGGTGGCGCGCCAGGCGAGATTGCCCCAGGCGGCGGGGAAACGGCAGTCGTGAACTTCGCTGGTGTACTCGCCGCTGGCGGCCTTCTGCGGCTCCACGAGCCAGGCGTTGCCGATGTTGCCGGCGCCGATGAACGCGAGCCGTCCGTCGCGCATGGCCAGAGCGAGCGCCTGTTTCTCGTCGAGATCAAAGAGCAATTCCCAGTGTTGGCTGTCGGGCAAACGATACACGCGCCCCGCTCCGGCCATGCCGGCCAGCAGACCGCCGTCGGCGTCGCGGGCAATGGCGTGGATGGATTCGTTTTCCCAAGCGGCCCAGCGGTCCACGCGGCCGTTGGCGTGGCGCAGATAGAGTGCGCCGGAAAGCAGGTTCGCCATGCGGGTTTCGGGCGGCGTTTGTCCCTGGGACGGACGTTCGGCGGCGGGCGCGGCGCCGTATTGGCCGGTCAACTGGGCACCGAGCGCCTCAAACTCGGCAGCGCTGGGGCGCTGGGTACCGGTGGTGGGGGTGCGCGGGCGACGGACTTTCTGACGGTTGACGGCGACAAACAGGTCGGGGCCGTTGACGAGCAACGCTTTCACTTCGTCCTCGGCAAATTGATGGAGCACACTGCCTTTACCTTTGGCGGTAATGCAGTAAAGCAGACCGCGGTCGCTGCCGCCGGCCAGCAGATGACCGTCGGCGTTGAAGGCCAGGCAGAGGATGTTGGAGTCTTCGGCAGTGTACCATTCCTCGGCTTTGCCGTCGGGACTGACGCGATAGATTTTGCCGTCGGCGCCCGTGCCGGCAAACAGCGCGCCGTCCTTGTCGAGCGCCAGCGCCCAGACATACGGCGAACGCAGCCGGCAGAAATCCTGGCTTTTCTTGTCAGGGCCGATCTTGAGGATTTTCCCTTCGGGCAGGGTGGCGACGAAGACGTTGCCCTTGTCGTCGCAAACCAGTGCGGTAACGGCGATGGCATCGGTTTGGCAGAGCCGCTCGGCTTTGCCGTCTCTGCCGACGGCATACACGTCGGCGGGCGAGCCGGTGCCGAAATAAATCGTGCCGTCGGCCGCGGTGGTAGCGCACCAGATTTCCTTGGCGAACTCGCCGAGTTTCGTGGCGGCGTAGCCGAGTCGCAACTCGCCGTCGCTGGAGACGATGAGGCGCTGGAGCTTGCCGCGCATGAACTCGCCGGGCGTGTTCACCTCCCAACGCTCGGTTTTCACGGCAAGAGCGGAGGTTAGCAGACAGCAAACAGAGATCAAAACAAGCATTCGTTTCATGGAGTCATTCCTGTCGGATGGGAACGCGGGCGACGGCGGTTCCGCTGAGCACCCAATCGGTCGGAGTCACCCGTTGCTGGATGTCGGCGGCGCCGATGGCGTCGCGCCCGGCGTCGTCGCCGAGCACGCTGAGGGCGCTGGGCGGGAGGTTTTTCAGGAGCCGGCCGCGGTATTGGAGGCCCTGGCTGGCGGATTGGACGAGTACGACGAGATCGGTCGAGCGATGTTGTTTCTGGATGGCGTTCAGGTGGTCATTGAGATTGTCGGGCACAGCCACATCGGGCGGCGCAGCGCTGCCGCTGGTGACAACGACAACCAACTCGCGTTGCGTGTCGGTGGCCGCCGGCACGGCAATGGGAATGGTCCGGGTGACTTCGGGTTGCCCGAACGGTTTGAGTACGACGTGGAGCCGGGCCGTCTCGCCGCGTTCGACCTGGGCTTTGTCGAAATAGGCGCGTTTGATGTCGGCGGTGCGTCGGTCGAGGGTGGCGTCCACGATGATTTCGATGCGTTTGACCTGCGGACGGCCAAACGGTGAGGAGAACATCTGGGTGATGGGCATGACGGCGCCCGCGTTGAAAAGGCCGCCGGAAGCATTGAAAAAGGTGTTGGTCAGTTTGAGGACACGGTCGGAAAGCTCGGCGGTGAGCGCCACGCGCAAGGTGGTATCCTGCGACGAGCTGGAGGCGCCTTCGATGACAGAGGCGAGGGCGTTGACCAACAGCCGCGGCGTCAACACCGGATGATCGAGCACTTCCAGCGAATAGGTCTCGTTGTGGCCGCTGCCGCGGTTGATGACGCGGGCGGCCACGGGAATCATGCGGGCGGTGGCGGTGGTATCGGCCACAATGCAGCTTTGCCAGTCGCCAATCATGGCGCCGCCTTCGGCAATGGGCGAAGCCATCTTGAACGAACGCATCAGACTCGACATCACAATGTGCACCTCCGCATGAACGGCCGGAGCCGAGATCAACCCGGCCTGGAAAAACGGATGACCAAAAGCGAGCACGCGATGGCGCTTCTTGTCAACGTAACTGACAGTGCCGACCGCCGTGGCACTCAGGTCGCCGCGGATGAGTTGGACACCAATGGCGCCGCCCGGCTCGAAATCGGCAGAGGAACGCTTCAACGGCCCGCTGTTGCCGCCGCCGGCGACGGGTAACAAGCCAAAGGGACGAAACTCGTCGGTCATTTGCGCGATCACCCGCGGGCTGAATCCACCCAGCGAAAGCGGCGTGAGCAACGGTTGCGGGCCGGCCTCGGCAGCGCCGCGGGCAACGGGCGCGGGCGCACCGCCCGTCTCGCCAGTGCGGTCAATCTCGGCAAGCATGTTGTGAATCGGCGTCACACCCGCCAGCGGGTCGTTCTCAAAGGTCCAACCGTAAGCCAGCGCGCCGATCAGTTTGCCGTCAATGTAGATCGGACTGCCGCTCATACCGGCGATGACCTTGTGGCGTTCGAGGTTGGCGCCGCTCATTTTGATGAGGATCATGTCCTGTTTTGGGAGGGCGTTCTTGAGGGTGCCGACGATTTCGACCTCGAATCGTTCCGGTTTGGTGCCGCGGAACACCGACAGGCCGTAGCCTTTCATGCCGGGAGTGAGTTGGTCGGGACGCAACATTTCCTGCGCCGACGCGGTGATCGTCGCCAGGCAACCGAAAATTGACATCAACAACAGGCGGATGGCTCGCATGTGTGTGGCGCTTGTACCGCTGTCTGAGCAAGGCTGCAACGCTAAACTCGCCTTGCCTCCGCTCAGTGCCGCTTATCTCCCCGGCTATATTCGTGTAATACCAGTTACACAAATATGGACGGAGAGAGGGAGATGGTATGGAAGGTGGGTGTGGACGCGAGCGGTCGTTGGGGATGCCGATTCAGTATTGGAACGCGCCGGGACTTCGCGCGCACTCAGGCTTTAGGAGGCGCGCTCAGACGTTCGAGACGGGCAATGGCTTCTTCAAGGCGGGCGCGAATGGCAGCGAGGCGGTCGGAATCGGTCACGGGCCGGCCATTGTGGTCTTGAACATAGAAAGTGTCTATCGCCGCGCCTTTTTCGGTGGAGATTTTGGCGAAACTGATGTCGAGTCCGAGACCGGTAATGGTTTGGGTCAGGGCAAACAACAGGCCGAGCCGGTCTTCGGTCTGGACTTCGATGATGGTGCGGCGCGGAGTGGTTTCGTTGTCGAATTCGATGAGGGTCGGAATGGTGACGACCCGGAAACGACCGGGCGGGCGCGGTGTGGCGCGCATTTTGGCGAGGAGATGGCCGAAATCAATGTCGGCGCGGCTGGTGAGGGCCGTGAGGAGGGCGGTTTCGGCGGCGCGGAGTGTTTTTTCGTCGGTCACGGCGGCGAGATGACGGTCGCAGACGTCGAAGAAGTCGAGGACGACCTGGTCGCTGCGGGTGTAGATGTGGGCGCTGAGGATGTTGAGGTTGGCGGAGGTGAGAGCGCCGCAGATTTTGGAGAAGAGGCCGACGCGGTCCCAAGTGCACAGGGAGAGGCGGGTATGGCTTTGGGCGGGGAAAGGTTCCCAGGCGATGATGGGGGTGAGAGTGTCTTCGGGGGTCTCGGCCTGGTGTTGGCGGAGGAGAAATTGGTGAACGAGGCCGAGATGTCGGGTGATCTCGTCGGGGTTGGTGTTGATGTAGTAGCTGGCGGGCATCAATTCGAAGTGGGAATAGATTTCTTCGAGGGGGAGTTTGTTTTGGAGTTTGGCGCTGACCTCTTTGTAGAGTTGTTCGATGCGACGGGAGAGGATGTTGCGTGCGCGATCGGGGCCGGCAAGGGTTTGTTTGGTGTGGTTGTAGAGTTGCCAGAGCAGGGCTTGTTTCCAGTCGGTCCACATTTTCGGGCCGGTGCCGATGGAATCGGCAAAGGTCATCAGCATCAGCAGGTCGAGGTTGGACGGGTCTTTGACGATACGGGCGGCGGCGTCAATGGTGGCCTGGTCGTCGAGGTCGCGCCGTTGGGAGAGCATGGCGAGTTTGAGGTGGTCGCGGACGAGGAAGAGGAGATGGGCGGTTTCGTCGGCGTTGAGGCGGAGGCGGGTGGCGACGTTGCGGGCGGCTTTGAGGCTGGCCTCGGCGTGGCGGGGGGCATTGGCGGCTTTGCCGACATCGTGCAGGAGGATGGCGAGGTAAAGGACGTCGGCGTGTTCGATGTTTTGGAAGAGTTTTTTGTAGCTGGCGTGGGGAGGTTCGATGGCGTCAATGATGCGGTCGAGGTGTTCGATGACGTGGAGGGTGTGTTCGTCGGCGGTGTAGCGGTGGAAGAACTCGTGTTGGACCAGGCAGGTGAGTCGTCCAAATTCGGGGAGGAGTTTGCCGAGGAAGCCGGTTTCGTGCATGAGGCGGAGGATGCGGGCGACCTGGCCTTTTCGTTGGAGGATGGCGAGGAAAGTGTCGCGGGTTTCGGTGGCGCGTTGGAAGGAGCGGTCCACCAGGCGAAGGTTCTGGCGGATGAGGGAACAGAGTTCGGGGCCGGGTTTGGCATTGCGTTGTTGCAGGTGTAGGAACACACGCAGGAGCCGGTGGCGGTCTTCCTTGAAGATGGAGGGAGATTTTGCGTTGAGAATGTTGTGGCGGAGCGTGAATCCGTCGAACTCCTCGGTCTTGCGCGCGCGAGGGTGGAGCAACGCGCTGAGGCGGGAAGGTTCTGTCAGGGCCATGCGTTCGGCCAGGGCGTTGGTGAGGAGGAAGATGTTGCGGGCGTGGGTGTAGTAATCGCGCATGAACGCCTCGGTTTTGCGCAAGACATCATGGTGACGATAACCGAATTCGCTGGCGATTTGCGGTTGGAGAGCGAGATTGATGGTATCGCAGGCGCGTCCGGTGAGGTAGTGGAGGCTGTTGCGGACGCGGAGAATGAAATCGTGGGCGCGTTCGAGGTCGCGTTGTTCGGCTTTTTCGAGAAACCCTTTCTGGCGCAGGCCGTCCAGCGTGAGCACGCCGTACTTGAAAAACGCCATCCACGTCAGGTTTTGGAAGTCGCGCAGGCCGCCGCAACCGTTTTTGACGTTGGGTTCCTGCATGTACACCGAGTCGCCGTATTTCTCGTGGCGGGTGCGTTGATCTTCCATGCGAGCGGCGATGTACTCGTCCACATGACCGTGAACGCACTTGCGGAGGAGCGTCTCCCGAAACCGATCGTACTGGGAGGCGTTGCCGACAACTAGTCGCGATTCAATGAGCGCGGTCTTCGATTGCATGTCAGCGTTGGCCTGCTCGATGGCCTCGTCCATTGTGCGCGTCGAATGGCCCACCTTCAGGCCGATGTCCCAAAGCAGATACAACGTGTTCTCCACCACCATCGCCAAACGCGCACGATCCGGTTCGTTGTGCAGAAACATCACATCAATGTCCGAATACGGACTCAACTCCCCCCGCCCGTATCCGCCAATGGCCACCACCGAGACCGGCACGGGCGGATTCAACTGCGCGGTCGAAAAAATATGCCGCAACAAAACATCCAGCACCGCCGCCCGCCCCTGGGCCACCTCGCAGCCTCCCGCGCCACCACGGTGTTCCATGAACAAACGGTGGGTTTCAACCTTCAAAAACTGCTTGTAAAGACGCACGGCCTCGGAACGTTTCGTGCCGGGCTTGATCGCGAGGCTCTTCTCGGCGTGTGCCTTCAATTTTGCTTGGAACCAGTCCTGCCGCATGAAACCCAGCATACGGCCTGCCGCTGTTTCTTGCGAGCAAAAGCTTGACGAATGCGGCGGACGCGGATACGTTGCCACCGTCACAAGACAAAGCCGCGCCGATTTTCCGTTCGATATTATTCCCAAACAACGCAGGTTCCACATTTGTGGCCATGTGTTCATCCCCTCACATCCTTCGAGTTGGCCTCACCGGTGGCATCGCCTCCGGCAAAACCACCGTTGCGCAACAGTGGCAACAAAAAGGCGCGGTGGTGATTGATGCCGACGAACTGGCGCATGCAGCGTTGGAGCCTGGCACGCCGTCGTATCAAGCTGTTGTCCAGAGATTTGGAATGGGAATCGTGAACCCGGATGGAACCGTCAATCGCCCGGCGCTTGGCGAGATTGTATTCCAAGACCCCGACCAACGACAGGCGTTGAACCAGATCATCCATCCCGTTGTGCGCCAAAAACGACGGGCGATTCTCGACGCCCTGACCCGCTCCGGTGGCGACGTGATTGCCGTGGCGGTGATTCCGCTGTTGTATGAAGTGGGCGAGGAAACCGAATTTGATTGTGTTGTTGTCGTCGCATGCAGCGAAACCACCCAACTGGCGCGGCTGGCGGCCAAAGGCCTCGGCGAACGCCAGGCGCGCGCTCGTATCGCCGCCCAGTGGCCGCTTTCCCGGAAAATGGATCGCGCCGACTACGTGATTTGGAACGACGGCTCCCGCCGCGTGTTGGCGGAACAAGCCGACATCATCTGGAACCACATCAAGGAGAACCATCATGCCGCGAGGCAAAACCAGCAAGAAAAGCAAAACCCCAAAGGAACAACCGCCGGTTGTTGAAGAGGCTGTTGAAAAACCGGTCTCGCCCCCGGCTTCTTCAGAGGCTCTGGAAACACCCGCCGTCGCCGCGCCCCCGCAAACCGAAACGATCACTGCCGAAAAACCGGTTGAAATGCCGGCCGAGCCGGTGACGATCGAAACGGCGACTCCCCCGCCGCCGCCCGCTGTTGAGCTGCCGCCGGGCGAGACGATGAACCTGGGCGATTTGCAGGCCATGAGCATTGATGCGCTCCAGAAAAAGGCGCGCGACTGGGGCGTGGAAGGCGTCGCGATCCTCAAACGACACGAGATTATTTTCGAGATTCTCAAGAAAAACGCCGCCCGCAACGGCCAAATCTTTGGCGATGGCGTGCTCGAAGTGTTGCCCGACGGATTCGGGTTCCTGCGCTCGCCGGCCTACAATTATCTTCCCTGTCCCGAAGACATCTACATCTCTCCCTCCCAGATTCGCCGCTTTGAGCTTCAAACCGGCGACGTGGTGGCCGGCCAGGTTCGTCCTCCCAAGGACAAAGAGCGTTTTTTTGCCATGCTCAAGGTGGAAACCATCAACGGCGAACCCCCCGAACAGGCCAAAAACAAGGTGATGTTCGACAACCTCACCCCTTATTTCCCCACCTCTCGCTTCATCTTGGAAACCAAACCGGAGGAAATCAACACACGCGTAATGGATTTGTTCTGCCCCATCGGCAAGGGACAACGCGGCCTGATCGTCGCCCCACCGCGCACCGGCAAAACCATCCTTCTGCAGAAAATCGCCAACGCCATCCTCACCAACAACAAGGAATGCGTGGTCATCGTGCTGCTCATTGACGAGCGCCCCGAAGAAGTCACCGACTTCAAACGCACCGTCAACGCCGAAATCGTCAGCTCCACCTTCGACGAGCCGCCCGAACGCCACGCGCAGGTCGCCGAAATCGTCCTCGAAAAAGCCAAACGCCTCGTCGAACACAAAAAGGATGTCGTCATCCTGCTCGACTCCATCACCCGTCTGGCTCGCGCTTACAACACCCTTGCCCCGCACAGCGGCAAAATCCTCTCCGGCGGCGTGGACGCCAACGCGCTCCACAAACCCAAACGGTTCTTTGGCGCCGCGCGCAACATTGAAGAAGGCGGTTCGCTGACCATCATGGCCACCGCCCTGGTGGACACCGGCTCGCGGATGGACGAGGTGATCTTTGAGGAGTTCAAAGGCACTGGCAACATGGAACTGTGCCTGGATCGTCACCTGGTGGACAAACGCATCTTCCCGGCCATCAACATCGAAAAGAGCGGCACCCGTAAGGAAGAGCTTCTCTATCATCCCGACGAACTGGAACGCATCTACATCCTCCGCAAAGCCCTTGCCGGCGTGCCCCCGGTGGAAGCCATGGAACTGGTGGTGGAGAAACTCCGAAAAACCCGATCCAACGCCGAATTCCTTCTCTCCATGAAGTTCTGACATTCGACGCAAAAAAAGCAGGGGCGACGATCCATCGTCGCCCCTCCCTCCCGTTCGAACCGCAACACCAATCCCTTTTCCCTCAGTTCCCCGTCCCAGATTCCCCTGTTGCGGATCGTGTGGACGGCATCAAACGAGCAGCTATCTCTCTTTCGGCATGCGTACGGTGAGGTTTTGCGCGTTGGGTAGGAGCGCTGAACCAGGAGAGATAAACGCATACACGACTTCGGATGAGCCGTCGTTGATGCCCCCCACACGACCCACATTTGTTCTCATGACAATGGTGTTGTTCATCGCAACATCCACAGTAATACGCCCGTGCAGACCGCCGCCACACCGAGCAACGTCCAAATCATCACCACGACGCCGTCCGTCTTGGTCTCCTCGGTTGGGTTTGTCTTCGACTCCTGCATACCGCCGCTATCTATAGTAAGTCCGATTTTTCCCCGCAATCGGGCTTTCCCTGAAATTTCTGTAGGGAGACTCCCGATACCATCCCTGCGCGCTTGCAATCATCGGTTCCGCCCCGCATCATGTTCCCCATGAACCGATGGATTGCCATTCTCGTTTGGCTGGCTGGCAGCGCCGTCACTCACGCCGCCAGCCGCGTGGTGGCCGTGCACAGCGAGTCCTCGCCCGCCGATGTCCGCGCCATGGTTGTTGCAGGCGTAAAAAACCTGACCGGCGCTGCCGATGAAGCCGCCGCCTGGGGCGCATTGGTCTCCAGCAACGATGTGGTCGGTATCAAAATCAACACCCAGGCCGCCCCGTTGCTGGCCACGCATCGGAGCGTTGTGGACGCCATTGTCGCCGGACTGCGTTCCGCCGGGGTTGCCCCCGACCATATCTGGATTTGGGACCGCGACCTGCAGAAGATGCGCGCCGCCGGCTACGCGCTGCCGGGGACGGAACGCGAGGTGGCGGTGACCGACGGCACGGGTTGGGACGCGGAGGCGTTTTACGAGAACAAGCTGGTGGGACGGTTGATTTGGGGCGACCTGCTGTTTCGGGCCGATGATGAGCAGCTCAGCACGCGCTCGCATCTGCCAAAGATTCTGACACGAACCATTACGCGACTCATCAACGTTCCCGTGCTTCAGAGTCATGACGCCTGCGGCGTGTGCGGTTGCCTTTACAATCTCTCGATGGCCACCGTGGACAACGCGCGCCGTTTCGAGCAATACAACCAGAACGGCGATCCGGCCATCGCCGAGATTTGCGCCCTGCCCGCCATTCGCCGCAAGCTGGCGCTGAACGTGATGGACGCGCTCGTCGCCGGTTACGCCGGCGGGCCGGTGTTTCGTCCGCAATATTCATGGCAGCCAAACACGTTGTATTTCAGCGCCGATCCGGTGGCGGTGGACGCCGTTTGCCTGCAACGGCTGGAAGCCAAACGCAAAGCCGCCCGCATCCCGCCGTTTGGCGACAAGGCCAATCACATCGCCACCGCCGCCCGACTCGGCCTGGGGAAGAACGACCTGAAACAGATCGAGTCGGTCGAAGTCACGCCGGGTAAATAATCGAGTGGGGGATTCTCCGAAGCGTCCTGACCAGGGGATGCCGATGCCCGGACACGACGGAGATTTGTCCGTCACCCCACGGCAGACGCACTTTGTTAACCAGACATTCGGCAAGCGCGTTGCGCGCCGCGTCGTCGCCACGAAACCGGTCGCGCCAGGTGCGGGTGCGGACGACGACCATCACGAAGAACGGTTTCTGTGGCAGATATTCCACGACCTTTCGCGCCAGATACACCGTGTCAATTTCCGCATACTCGATCAACCGCTCGCGCAACGCCCGCAACAGCTCCGCGTCAAGCCCGTGCGGCGCGAATGTGTCCCTGGCGGTGACAACGGCGCGTTCCTGCTGGGCCAGCGCGAGCAGGTCCTGGAATTGTTCGGCGCGCTGGCGGTATCGGTTCGCATCGTCGTCCCGATCATGGCGCTGGAAGTAGTCGCACAACACCTGGCAACCCGGCAACGTGGCGGCGCAATCCTGGGTCATGGCACGCTCGACGTGGGCGAGGCCGGTTTCGTCGTCGCGGGCGAGGAGGCATTGGCCAAGTTGGAAGTTGGCGCCGGGATGGTCGGGTTGTGCCGCGAGGATTTCGCGGTACAACGGTATCGCAGCCTCGTCGCCACGGTAGGCTTGCGCGAGTTGGGCGCGACGGAAGACGTCGTCGAGCGGGAGCGGTTCGCGGGCGGCGCGTTCATCGAGCGCGGCAAGTTCTTGCTGTTCCTGTTGGGCTTGTTGGTGGCGCTCGCGCCATTGTGGTTCGACCTCGGCGCGCCAGCGCTGGTCGAGGCGGGCGATGTGCTCGTCGAGTTGTTCTCCGAGGAAATACTCAGCGGCGCTGATCGTCAAGGGACTGCTCTCGATCTCGGAGGCGTTGAGGCCGAGGTGGCGGAGCCGGTCGGAGAGCGAAGGGTGAGTGTCGTCGTTGCTGGTCTCGACGCGGAGCGCGTCGCGTCGCCAGCGGTCATGTTGCGGCGGCAGCGGGGCGCGCAAACTTTGCGCCATCGCGCCGAACAGTTCCGTCGGTGGCGTGGCGCTGGTGCGGATCTGTTGGTAGATGGACGGCCAGAAGATGTCGGTGAGTCGGCGGCTCTGGAGTTGGGTGGCCACGAGCGCGGTGGCGGCGTGGGTGGCACCGGCGAATTCGACGGAGCAACGGTCCGCCTCGTATTCGTGGGTGCGGGCGAGGACAAACGAATAGGCGTTGAACCGCGGCGCGAACCAGCGCAGGAACCGGTCGAACAACCACGTACCGCGGCCGGACCGCTGGAGGTGGTCGAGCAACCGGTCCCAGCTTTGGCGGACGCGGTAGATCCAACTGTTGAATCGTCCGTGGTTGCCGGAGAGATGGCCGAGTTCGTGGGCAAGGACGGCGCGGAATTGTTCAGGCGAGAGTGCCTGCATCAGAGGCAGGCCGAGGAGGAGGTGGTTGCGATGCCAACCGAGCCAGCCGAGTCGCGGACGCTGGAGGACGCCGGCATTGAAGGAACCGTCCAGGGCGATTTCGTGGATGGGCGGCGTCTTCAGGTGGCGACGCATCTGGTCCACCAACTCAAAGAGGCGCGGAGCATCCGCTTGTGACAGCGCAATCGCCTCTGGCGGCGGAAATCTCACCCACAACGACCGCAGAATCATGCCGGTAAACACCATCAGAACGAAGAGGATCTGGAGCAGCCCCGAAAGGCGACCCGTGTGGATGATGGTTGCGACGATCAGCGCCAGCAATCCCAACGTGATGACCAACACGGCCAGCAGGTAACCGTAGCCGAGCAATGCCAGCGTGGCGCAGCGCAGTTTGTATTGCGACGGGTGACGCGCGGCGAACTGCTCCAGCCGACGGACCAGGCGATTGAATTGTTCCCGATTCACTTTGCCGGGGCGGACGCGGACTCTTTCGGCTCTTCTTTCGGGGCTTCTTTGGGCGCGGATTTCGGTGCCTCGGCGGGGGCTTGTTTGGCGGTCTCGGCAATGTCGGCGGCGGGAACGATGACGGCCCAGGTCTCGCCCTTTGTGGTGCGTTGCAGCAGCATCTGGCCGATGAATTTGCCGTCCAGCGCAAACACGGCGGAGCCGGCGCCGAGGTTTTGGAGATTGGCGGTGCCGATGTAAAACAGGCGCGGCTTGTCCACAATGGCGGCGATGCGCCCGTCGCTCAACACCGGATCCAACCGCGGCGTGCGGCTGGTGCGCGCCAGGCCGATGACCGTGTCCATCACCTGCGGTTGAGCGGTGTCGGCCAGCGAGACCGTGGCGGCCGGTTTGGGCAGTTTTTCGGTCGGACGCAGGAAGGCGAGGTCGAGGTCTTTGTCGCGCAATACCAGCGCCGCGTCCACCTCGGTGCGGTCGGCCAGCACCAGTTTCAGGTCGGTGACTTCCGCCTGAAGTTGTCGTCCTATTGCGCGGCTGAGCACTTCTGTCGGCTCAACAATCCGCAGCGACGCCACCGTCAGCCCTCCGGCGTCGAGCACGATGCCGACGGCGTCCACTTTGATCTCCTGCGTGGATTCGCGGCCCGGAGTGGAGACTTTGGCGACGACTTTGACGCCGACAATGGCATCCTGATGTTTTTTCAGGATGGCACGGGCGGCGGTGGCAACTTCATCGGCGCGCACCGGCAAGGCGAGCGCCAGTAACAGGCAGAGGATGGATTTCATGGTTTTTCCTGGGTGGGGACGGAGCCGTTCTGGTTCCAGTCCGGTTCGAGTTCGATGAAACGGGAGTGGATTCCGCGTTGGATGCGGAGGATGACCTGTTTGGGACGCCGCTGGGCGAGGCGTTTGAGGATTTTTTCCAGCGCCGCCACGTCGCCCACTGTTTCGCCGGCGACGGTCAGGATGATGTCGCCGCCACGCAGGTCGCCGACAGCGGCCCAACCGCCGTCGGCCACTTCGGTGACGATGACGCCGGGCTGGTCTTCGGCGCGTTCGGCGACGAGGCGGTCGTAGTAGGTCAGGTCGCGCGCGGTGAACTCGAAGTTCGGGTCGCGGTAGCGGCGCATTTCGCGTTCGGGTTTGGGGGCGGCGGTCAATTCGATGGGGAGGGTGAGTTTTTGTTGGCCGCGAAGGATGGTGAAGTCAGCTTTGGTGCCGATGCGGTACTGGCGGATCATTTGGACGAATACCTCCTCGTCGCCGGGTTGGCTGACGGGGATTTTCTCGCCGTCGAGCGCGATGATGAGGTCGCCCACTTTCAGGCCGGCTGTTGCTGCCGGGCTGTCGGGATAGACCTGGGTGATGCGGACGCCGCTGATGCCTTTGTGGCCGAGTTGGGAAGCCATTTCGCGGGTAATGGCTTGGAAGGAGGCTGCCAGTGACGCTTTGCGCGCTTCGACGCCGGGTTCTTCGAGTTCTTTCAGGCCGATGTTGACGACGGTGAGGGCGTTGTCGCGGCGGCGGTCGAAGGAAACGAGGGCGGGGACGGGCTCGGTTTTTCCGTCGGTGAGTCGGTCGGTGATGGCGAACAGTTCCGCGACGTTGCGGATGCGGTGGCCGGCGACTTCGCGGAGCACGTCGCCGGGTTGCAACGGTGGTTTGGCTTCGCCGCCGGGGCCGCCGTTGCGGACGCTGGTGACGAGGACGCCGTTGGTGTCGGTCAGGCGCATTTCTTTGGCCACGAGGAAGGAGAGGTCGCGGACGGTAATGCCCCACGGTTTCAGTTCGCGGGTTTTGGGTTGCATCAGGGGGCGTTCCACGGGGATGAGCGGGATGGTTTTCAGGTGTCCGTCGCGCAGGATGGTGAGGTGGATTTCCTTGCCGATGGGTAGGGCCACGATTTGTTGCGTCATCAGGGGAAGCTCTTCGGTGTGGCGGATGTGGATCGGGCGGCCGGCGAGCGCCACGAGCACGTCGCCCGGCTCCAGGCCCGCTCGGGCCGCGGGTGAATCGGCGATGACGTTGGCCACGAGCACGCCTTTGTCGGCGGTACCGCTTTTCAGGAGCGGTTGGAATTCCAGGCCGAGCCATGCGCGGCGGACGCTGCCGTGTTCGATGATTTCCCGGCAAATGTGTTGGGCGAAGTTGCCGGGGATGGCGCCGCCGAGGCCGAAGCCGATTTCGTTGATGCCGACGATTTGGCCTTGCAGGTTGACCAGAGGGCCGCCGGAGTTGCCGGGGAAAATGGCCGCGTCGTGCGCAATCCAGCGGACGATGCTGCCGACGTCCTCGCCGTCGAGCGTGAAGCGTCCGCCGCTTTCCAGGGCGCGGGACATGATGAGTTTGGTGTTGCTGACGATGCCGCGCGTGACCGATTGCGAGAGCGCCAGCGGGCTGCCCATGGCCAGGACCGTGTCGCCCACTTTCAAGCGGTCGGAGTCGCCAAAACTCGCGCAGGGAAATTCGCGTGGCCGCGCTGGTTTCAGGCGCAGCACCGCCAGGTCGGAAAGCGGGTCGGTGCCGACCAACTCGGCCTCGATCTCCTCGTTGTCGCTGAGGATGCAGAGCAGCCGCGTGGCGTGTCCGGCGACGTGATGGTTGGTCAAAACATAGCCGTCTTTGCGGATGATGACGCCGCTGCCGCCCGATTCCTGTTTGAGAGCGCGTCCGTTTTGGAACCGGGTGCTGATCACCTCAATGCGGACCAGCGCGGGTTTCACGAGCGCCACCGCCCGGTCCACTGTGGCCGACGCGCCGCCCGTCCAGTCTGTGGCCGCAGAGACCGTTGCCGCCGCCGCCAGCGTCAACAAACCAAAAAGAATCGTGAGCCATTTCATAATCATGCCACCCGCGAGAAGATTACCAGGAACAACAACGCCAGCGCGCTGGCCAACACCGCGAAGTTCAACAGTTCGCTGGCCCGGTGCAGTTCCTTCCACTCCTGCTCCCAACGCGGATCGGGCAGTTTCCCGCTCCCGATGACCGGTGTCTTGCGTTCCCGCAACTCATGCAGGCGCGGCAACACCACCGTCAACAACCAACCGTCCGTTCCGCCCGTCAGCGCCAGCAACACCAAACTCAGAATGCCCGGCCATTTGCCAAACGCTCGCTCCGCCAGCAACCAGCCCACACACACGATCCCCACCAACGCGCAAATGATCCCCACCAGATAGTACCGCGGGAAAATCACCCGCTGCAGTTTCGCCGCCTCCTCCGCGCCCAGCGTCTTGAACACCGTCGGCGCCACCACCACCGTGAAAAACACCATGCTCCCCACCCACACCGACAGGGCCACCAAATAAAACCATTTCACAATCGGCACCATGCGCCGCAAACTAGCAGCCTCACCGCCCAAACACAATCTCCTTTACAAGCGCCCCCGCGCCGCTACCCTCCCACCCATCATGAGCGAGCGAATCCTCCGCTGGGGTTGCCTCGGTACGGGCCGGCAACTGGCCAAATTCGCCGAGACCTTCCAATGGCTCGAAAACGACGCGCTGGTGGCCATCGCCAGCCGCGACGCCGACCGCGCCCGCGCCGCTGCCGCCCGCTTCGGCATCCCGCGCGCCTGCGCCGGCTACGAGACATTGCTGGCCGACCCCGACGTGGACATCGTCATCAACGCCCTGCACAACGGCCTGCATTGCGAATGGAGTTGCCGGGCGCTGGCCGCCGGCAAACACGTCCTCTGCGAAAAACCACTCGCCTGTTCCAGCACCGAAGTGGACCAAATGTTTGCCGCCGCCCGCCGCCACCAACGCCAATTGATGGAAGGTCTCATGTACCGCTTCCACCCCCAAATCGCCGAAGCCAAACGCCTCGTGGACAACGGCGCCATCGGACAACTCCTCTACCTGCACTCCGCTCGCATCGCCCACGGACGCGAATCCGGCAACCCGCGCTACCGACGCGACGCCGGCGGCGGCGCGTTGATGGACCTCGGTTGCTACAACATCCATTTCGCCCGCCTCTTCACCGGCGAGGAACCCGCGCGCGTGACCGCCAACGCTCGCTACGATGCCGACGGCGGCGTGGACACAACCTTGTGGGCCACATTGGAATTTCCCGGTGGCGCCGCCGCGCAGTTTGTCTGCAGTTTTGAGGGCGAAGCCACCTACGCCGCCGAACTGGTCGGCACCGAAGGACGCCTGGTGATTCCTCACCCGTGGAACCCGCCCCTGTGGCCCACCAATCTCGTGTTAATTCGCAACGGCAAGGCCGAAACCATCATCATCAACCCACCCGACGCCCCACCTCATCCGCTGGCCGCCTTTGTGCTGGAACTAAAGTACTTTGGCGATTGCGTCCGCCAGGGACGCGCCCCTGACCTCCTCTCCGAAACCGACTCCCGCGGCAACATGCGCGTCCTCGAAACCGTCGCGGCCGCCGCCCGCGACGCGCTCGGCTGAAGCCGTCGCCCGACAAAGACAAGGCAGTCCTCTATCGTTGACTCAAATCGAAGCGACTGCTGTAATGGCGCCCGACAAAAGGGGGGGACATTGTGGAAAAATACGCTCACTCACGGAAAGGACGCCCATTGTGTGAATGGCATCGCTTGGACGAGCATCTGCGCAAAACGGCGGAAAAAGCGCGCGACTTCGCCGCCGCCTGGGGCGCGAGCGACTGGGCCTGGAACGCCGCCTGGCTCCACGACCTCGGCAAAGCGGATTCACGATTTCAGCGGTATTTGCGCGAGCAAAACGGATTGGACGATGGCGGGTATGATTACGGACATGTGAATCATTCATCGGCGGGTGCAGCCTGTGCGGAGGACCAATGCAAACCATTCGGTCGCATCCTTGCCTATCTGATTGCTGGCCATCACGCGGGGTTGCCGGATTGGGACACGGCAACAACCGGTCAAGCAGCCCTGTCGTACCGCCTCAGCGAAGGACGTGAAAATCTCAAGCAGGTTTCGGCATTCGCGGACGAAGTGCTGAGTAAACTGCGCCACGCAGCGCCGCCGCAATCCATGAAGCGTGAGAACTTTCATTTCTGGGTGCGGATGCTGTTCTCGTGTTTGGTGGATGCCGACTTCCTCGACACCGAACAGTTCATGCAGGCAGACAGAGCAGAGGAACGAGGACGATACCCCGTGCTTGCCAACCTTGCGCCCCGGTTGTTCGAGGCGCTCGACAAACTGGAACGTAACGCAGTCCGGTCGAACGTGAATACGATTCGCGCCGAGATTCGCCGAACCTGTGAACAGAAAGCCGAGATGCCGAAAGGTTTGTTCTCGCTCACCGTCCCGACCGGCGGCGGCAAGACACTTTCGGCAATGGCGTTTGCGTTGCGCCACGCGCTGAAGCACGGACAACAGCGGATCATTTACGTTATCCCGTACACCAGCATTATCGAACAAACCGGGCGTGTGCTGGCCGACATCTTTGGGCGCGAGAACGTCGTCGAGCACCACAGCAACCTCAGCCCGGAGAAAGAGACGTTGCGTTCGCAACTGGCCACCGAGAATTGGGACGCACCCATCATCGTCACCACCAACGTCCAATTTTTCGAGTCGCTTTACGCCGCCAAGCCAAGCCGGTGTCGCAAGCTGCACAATATCGCCAACAGCGTCATTATTCTCGACGAAGCCCAACTCTTGCCGCCCGAATTGCTGACGCCGTGCAAAAACGCCATCAAGGAATTGGTTGCCAACTACGGCGTGACGCTGGTGTTGGCCACCGCCACGCAGCCGGCCTTGGGACTGGAAGCTGTCGAAATCATCCCGGCCAAAATGAAACTCTATGAGCGACTGAAACGCACCAACCTTACCTTCCCGACAGACTTGAACAAGCCAACTGACTGGCCAACGCTCGCCCGACAACTCCAGCAACACGAGCAGGTCCTCTGTGTCGTCAACAGCCGTCGCGATTGCTACGACCTGTTCCAACTCATGCCTGCCGGCACGATTCATCTGTCCGCGCTGATGTGCGGCGCGCACCGGTCGGAAGTCATTGACGACATTCGGCAGCGGCTCGCGACGAACCAACCGGTCCGCGTCATCAGCACGCAACTGGTCGAGGCGGGCGTGGACATTGATTTCCCGGTCGTCTATCGCGCCCTGGCCGGCCTGGACTCCATCGCGCAAGCTGCCGGGCGTTGCAACCGGGAAGGCAAACGTGAACGCGGCGAAGTTCATGTATTCGTCCCGCCGAAACCTGCTCCGCGCGGCTTGCTGCGCAAAGGCGAAGACACCACGCGCGATCTTTGTGCGACCGGTTTCGATCCGCATCGGCCGGATGCCTTCACGCGGTACTTCCAGTTGTTCTACTCCCGCGTCAACGATACCGGCAGCAAGTTCTACGACTTACTCGTCAAGGACGTGAACCCCGAGATGAAGGTTCAATTCCGCACGGCCGCCGAGGAGTTCAAATTGATTGACGATGCAGCGCAACAGCCGGTGATTGTCCGTTACCGGGACAGCGCACAATGGATTGACCGGTTGCGACACGTCGGACCAGCCCGCGAAATCATGCGCGCCCTGCAACGCTATACGGTCAACCTGCCGCGCCGCATGGTGGACCAGATGTGTGACGATGGGCGTCTTGAAGAACCGTGGCCGGGAATTGTGGCGCAATCCGGCTTCGACATTTATGATCGGCAAACCGGGTTGGCCGTGTATGTCGAACGGTTGCCGGTGGAGGATTTAGTCATCTAACGGAAAGGAGAAACATGAGAGGATTCTGTCTGGAAGTCAGCGGGCCGTATGCCTGTTTCACGCGCCCGGAAATGAAAGTCGAGCGGGTTAGCTACGATGTGATCACGCCGTCTGCCGCGCGCGCCATCTTCGACGCGATTCTGTGGAAACCGGCCATCTTCTGGCGGGTCAACCGAATCGAGGTGCTCGCGCCCATCCGCTGGGTGTCCGTCCGCCGCAACGAAGTCGGCAAGGTCGCCTCCCCGCGCAGCGACGGCCTCTTTATCGAGGACGAACGGCAACAACGCGCCGGCTTGTTCCTGCGCGACGTGAAATACCGGCTGCATGCCGAGTTCGAGTTCATCCCGCCGGACAAACGCGGGAAAGTTCATAATCCGGTCCCCGAATATCTCGTGGACACCGAGGACGTCGCCGATTTGCGAAAAGACGAAACCCCGGCAAAGTACGCCGCGATGTTTGAGCGCCGGGCGAAGAAGGGACAATGTTTCAACCAGCCCTATCTCGGGTGCCGGGAATTTGCCGCCGCGTTCCGGTTGGTTGACCCGCAAGTTGAACCGGCCACGCCCATCAGTGAAACGCGCGATTTGGGCTGGATGCTCTACGACCTGGACTTCACCAATCCCGCTGATCCGAAACCGATGTTCTTTCGAGCGGAAATGAAAAACGGCGTCATCAACACCGACCGTAATCAAGTGGAGGTGCGCTCATGATCCTTCAAGCCCTCAAAGAATACTACGATCGCAAACCCGACCTGCCGCGACCGGGATTTGAGTTGAAGGAAATCCCCTTCGTACTCGTGCTCAAGCCCGACGGCACACCGGTCGCCCTGAATGAAACGTACGAAGGAGAGGGGAAACAACGTCGCGCCAAACGCTATCTGGTCCCGCAAGCGGTTAAACGATCGGTTGGTGTCGCCGCGAATTTGCTCTGGGATAATCCCGAATATGTGTTCGGTGTCGTGCTCAAAGGCAGACCGGAACGGGTCAAAGAACAACACGCTGCCTTCCGACAACGCCTTGACGCTCTTGGTTTAGAAGACGATCCCGGCATCGCTGCCGTCCGTGCTTTTCTCGCACGCGATGACAAGCTGCAACTGTTGGAGGCGTTGGGCGGCAGTTGGGAGGAACTAAAACGAACCGGTGCCAACGTTTCCTTCCAACTGGCCGGTCAAATCGGTCTGGTGGTGGAACAACCAAACGTCCAAGCCGCCATTACGACCGCCAGCGGCACGGATGAATCGTCGCTCTGTCTCGTGACGGGCGAGAAAGACACCGTCGAACGGTTGCACACCGCCATCAAGGGCGTGTGGGGCGCGCAGTCCAGCGGCGCAAACATCGTCTCGTTCAATCTCGATGCCTTCCGGTCATTCGGGAAGGAACAGGGCGCAAACGCGCCGGTCGGCAAACGCGCCGCCTTCGCCTACACGACGGCGCTCAATCACTTGCTCGGCAAAGAGTCCCGGCAACGTCTCCAAGTGGGCGATGCTTCCACTGTTTTCTGGTCAGAGAAAGCCAATCCTCTCGAAGAACAGATGCCCAGTTTCTTCGCCGAACCACCGAAGGACGATCCCGACCGAAATGTTCGCGCAGTGGAGAACCTTTACCGAGCCGTCCATACCGGCACGTTGCCGGCAGTGGACACGCAAACCCGATTTTACGTTCTCGGTCTTGCTCCGAACGCCTCGCGCATCGCGGTGCGATTCTGGATTGTGGACACCGTGGCCAACATGGCCGGCAAAATCTGCCAGCACTTCGAGGATACCAAAATTGTCCACGGGCCACGCGACAAGGACACGTTGCCGCTGTTCCGGCTGCTCATCTCTACCGCTACACAGGGCAAATCAGAGAACATTCCGCCAAACCTTAGCGGCGACTTGATGCGCGCCATTCTCGAAGGATTACCCTATCCGCAAACGCTGTTGCAGGCCGCCATCCGCCGCGTCCGCGCCGAGCATGAAATCACTTACCCGCGCGCCGCGCTGATCAAAGCCTGTATCAATCGTTCAACCCGTTACCAAAACCCCAAACAAAAGGAGGAACTCCACGTGAGTCTCGATATCAACAACACCAACATCGGTTACCGGCTGGGGCGATTGTTCGCCGCGCTGGAAAAAATCCAGCAAGAAGCCAGCCCCGGCATCAACGCCACCATCCGCGACCGGTTCTACGGCGCGGCCTCTAGCACACCGGTCACAGTGTTCGGCAACCTCATGCGCCTGAAAAATCATCATCTCGCCAAACTCGAAAGTGCCGGCCGCCGTGTACAATTCGAGAAACTGCTCGGCGAAATCATGTCCGGCATCGCCGACTTCCCGGCGAATCTGCACCTGGAGGATCAGGGCCGGTTCGCCATCGGCTACTACCACCAAATGCAAGATTTCTTCACCAAAAAAACCAACAACCAAGAAAAGGAGGACTAACCCATGAGTGATCCCATCAAAAATCGTTACGACTTCGTCCTGATCTTCGACGTGCAGGACGGCAACCCCAACGGCGACCCCGATGCCGGCAACCTGCCACGCGTGGACGCCGAAACCGGCTGCGGCCTCGTTACCGACGTGTGCTTGAAACGCAAGGTGCGTAACTACGTCATGCTCAAAGGGCAAGATGTGTTCGTCAAAGAGAAAGCCGTGCTCAACCGCCTGATTGAAGATGCTTACAAAACACTCGGCATTGACCTGACCAACCCACCCGCCGACGAAAAAGACGGCAAAAAACGTAACGAAAAAGGCGTTGGCCAAGGTAAGGAAGTCGAACGCGCCCGCGACGAGATGTGCCGGAAGTACTACGATATCCGCACCTTTGGCGCAGTAATGTCTACCGGCGCCAATGCCGGTCAGGTGCGCGGTCCGGTCCAGATGACCTTCGGGCGTTCTGTCGAACGCATCGTATCGCTGGAACACTCCATCACCCGCATGGCTGTTGCCACCGAAGAAGAAGCTGAGAAACAGAGCGGCGACAACCGGACGATGGGTCGCAAGAACACTGTGCCGTATGGCTTGTACGTGGCGCACGGGTTTGTCTCCGCGCATCTGGCGGCGCAGACGGGCTTCTCACAAGCCGACCTCGACCTGCTCTGGGACGCGCTCAAGAACATGTTCGAGCACGATCGCAGCGCCGCACGTGGCCTGATGGCAACGCGCAAGCTCATCGTGTTCAAGCACTCCACCCCGCTGGGTAACGCTCCAGCCCACAAACTGTTTGATCTGGTGAAAATCGAGCGCAACGGCGGCAACGACAAACCACCCCGCGCATTCACCGATTACCAAGTTACCATTGACCGCGCCAACCTCCCCCAAGGAGTCGAACTCATCGAGTTGCTCTAACCCCTCTGCAATCTGAAATCTCAAATCTGAAATCCACACAATGACCTACGAACGCTTCAAAGACCTGCCCGTTTGGCAGGCTACCGCCTGTCTCTACGACGCTGCCGACGATTTCCTCGCCAACGCCCCGCCGCACCTGCGGCTCTCGTTCCGCGACCAACTGGAGCGCGCCGTGCACTCCGTCTCCAACAACATCGCCGAAGGCTTCGAGCGCGGCACCACCAACGAACTGCTCGCCTTCCTCTACATCGCCCGCGGCTCCGCCGGCGAAGTCCGTTCCATGCTCCGCCTGCTTCTGCGCCGCCCCTGGATGAAGGATTTCAAATCTCAAATTTCAGATTTGATTTCCGCGCGCCGACAGGCGGCGCAAAAACAATCCGCCGCCGCCTTCCAAAAGAAGCTGCTCGCCTCTCTCCCGCCAGATCACCCGTTGCGCCGCCAACACGAGGATCAAACATCTGAAATCTGAAATCTCAAATCTCCAATCCCCTGCCTCCCCCGAAGCCGACCTGCTCCCCCTGTCCGGCCTGCAACACATCGTCTTTTGTCCCCGCCAATGTGCCCTCATCCATGTCGAGGGCGTCTTCGAGGAAAACCGCTTCACCCTCGAAGGCCGCCACCTCCACGAACGCGTGGACGACGCCTCCACACGTTCCGAAGACGGTTACCGGATCGCTCGCGCCCTGCCCATCGCCTCCCGCCGACTCGGCGTGTTCGGCGTCGCTGATGTCGTGGAGTTTCATCCACAGCCCTACCCGGTCGAATACAAACGCGGCCGCCGCCATCATCGTCTTGCCGACCAGGTCCAACTCTGCGCCCAAGCCATGGCGCTGGAAGAAATGTTCGGCGTCGAAATCCACGAAGGCGCCCTCTTCTACAACGCCTCCAAACGCCGCCAAATCATCACCTTCGACACATCGCTCCGCGAAACCACCGCCCAGGCCGCCGCCGATTTCCGCCATCTCTGGAACGAACGCCTCACTCCACCACCTGTTCACGACGACCGCTGCACCGACTGTTCCCTGCGCGACTGGTGTTTACCGGACGTCGTCGTCACGCCCGGCCGCGTCGAACACTATCTGAACACCCTTCGACAATGTGGAAGCGACCTCAGCGCCGCGACCGAATCCAACCCATGAACTCCTCCTACCTCAACACCCTGTTCGTCACTACCCCCAACGCCTACCTCTTCCGCGACCACGAAAACCTCGTCGTCGCCGTGGATCACACCGAAAAACTCCGCGTCCCCATCCATCACCTCGGCAGCGTCGTCGTCTTCGGCGCCATGTCCGTCAGCACCGGCACGCTCCAAGCCTGCGCCGAAGCCGGTGTCGGCCTCAGTTTCCTCTCCGAACACGGCCGCTTCATCGCCCGCATCGAAGGCGCGCCCAACGGCAGCGCCGAAATCCGCCGCGCCCAATTCGCCGCCCACGCCGATCCCGCCAAAACCCTCGCGCTCGCACGCAACTTCGTCCTCGGCAAACTCCACAACACCCGTCAACTCCTCCTCCGCGCCGCCCGCGAAACCGACGCCCCTGCCGATCAAACCGCCCTCCGCGACGCCGCCGCCACCCACGAAACCGCCCTCCGCTACCTCGACCGTGCCACCGATCTGGACGCATTGCGCGGCCGCGAAGGCGACGCCGCCCGCGCCTACTTCAGCGCATTCGCCGCAATGGTCAAACGTCACCGCGACATCTTCGGCCTCACCGAACGCACCCGCCGACCACCGCGCGACCCCATGAACGCGTTGCTCTCCTTCCTCTACGCCCTCTTGCGTCACGATGTCGAATCCGCCCTGCTCGCCATCGGCCTCGACCCCGCCATCGGCTACCTCCATGCTGACCGGCCCGGTCGCCCGTCGCTGGCGCTCGACATGCAGGAAGAACTCCGCGCCCCCTTTGCCGACCGACTGGCGCTGGCCCTCGTCAACCGCGAACAACTCAAACCCGACGACTTCATCGAACAAGACGGCGGCTCCTGGCGCCTGACCGACGCCGCCCGCAAAACCGTGCTCATCGCCTGGCAACAACGAAAACAAGAAACCATCACCCATCCCATCACCGGCGAAGAAACCGCACTCGCGCTCGTCCCCCACGTCCAAGCCCGATTACTTGCCCGCACCCTGCGCGGCGACCTGCCGCAGTATCCACCCTTCACCATGACCTAACTCATACCCACAATCGCCAATCTCCAATCGGAAATCTCCAATTTGAAATTTCCAATCTGAAATCTCTAATCTCAAACCCTCCCATGACCATCGTCATCACCTACGACGTCGAAACCAAAACCCCCGAAGGCCGCCGCCGCCTCCGCCGCGTCGCCCAAGCCTGCCTCGACTACGGCCAGCGCGTCCAATTCTCCGTCTTCGAAGTCCAACTCAACGACACCCAATGGACCAAACTCCGCTTACGGTTGCTCGACGAAATTGACCCGCGCGTGGACTCCCTGCGCTTCTACTTCCTCGGCGAAGACGCCACCAAACGCACCGAACACCACGGCGCCAAACCCACCCTCAACTTCCAAGACCCACTGATTGCATGAAGCCCGCGCGAACCCCAAGCGACACAACCGCCAACACAAGATTCGCGTCTGCCGCAAATGACGTTGATATCGAGATTTTTACCTGTTCTTTGACAACTCAGACCAACCAAACGAGCACGAACTGGCAATGTTCGCGCCAACCGGCTATAAAGCCCTTGCGCCGGTGACAGTTCCACCGACGCAGTCGCCCCGCCCCAACCGGCGGGGCGTGGATTGAAACCGCCACGTGAAAACGAACAGGGCGGCAAAGATGATGTCGCCCCGCCCCAACCGGCGGGGCGTGGATTGAAACATCACGTCGGCCACGCGCAAGGCGAGGAGGGACGGGTCGCCCCGCCCCAACCGGCGGGGCGTGGATTGAAACCTCACTGTTCCACCGTTTCTTTCTTGGCGGTTATGTCGCCCCGCCCCAACCGGCGGGGCGTGGATTGAAACTCTATCTCGTGATATGTCGGCATCTCAAGCCCATCAGTCGCCCCGCCCCAACCGGCGGGGCGTGGATTGAAACAGCATCAGCAGCAGCAGCAGCAGCAGCATCAGCAGTCGCCCCGCCCCAACCGGCGGGGCGTGGATTGAAACTACGGCGATGTTGTGATGTTTCGCACCCACACCAGTCGCCCCGCCCCAACCGGCGGGGCGTGGATTGAAACATCAACGCGATTATTGACGTGCTTGCTAATGGAGTCGCCCCGCCCCAACCGGCGGGGCGTGGATTGAAACTTGACGATGGATTTTACGACATTGGGCACCGGCGTGTCGCCCCGCCCCAACCGGCGGGGCGTGGATTGAAACTGCCGCTCATCAGCACGGAGTCATCGTCATCCGGTCGCCCCGCCCCAACCGGCGGGGCGTGGATTGAAACTTCATGCCCGGTTTGAGATTGGGCAGCACATCCTTGTCGCCCCGCCCCAACCGGCGGGGCGTGGATTGAAACCCTTTTCCATGTTATTTGTCCTCCATCAGTCGCGCAGTCGCCCCGCCCCAACCGGCGGGGCGTGGATTGAAACGCGACGTGCAAGTGTCCGTTGACATCGGCTTGCCGTGTCGCCCCGCCCCAACCGGCGGGGCGTGGATTGAAACGACATTCCGAACGATTACAACGTTGCGGCTTTCGGTCGCCCCGCCCCAACCGGCGGGGCGTGGATTGAAACAGTCCGCAAGAGTTGCTTGACGCGGACAAGATGCTGTCGCCCCGCCCCAACCGGCGGGGCGTGGATTGAAACGAGCAGAATGCCATAACCCTGATGGACACTGCGTAGTCGCCCCGCCCCAACCGGCGGGGCGCGGAGTGAAACTTCTGCCCCTCCGCGCCCTCGCGACATTTGCGAAGGCGCCCCGCCCCAACCCG
>Ga0078972_1003668_pt1 | contig 45035 bp, 46 predicted proteins | sample YelNatPaOPGAMG01_FD_67568 | JGI IMG/M metagenome (GOLD analysis project Ga0078972, IMG submission 67568) | Hot spring thermophilic microbial communities from Obsidian Pool, Yellowstone National Park, USA - OP-RAMG-01 (SPADES assembly) (version 2) | ecosystem: Environmental > Aquatic > Thermal...
ACACGCCGTTCTTCAATGGGTACCGGCCGCAGTTCTATATTCGGACGATGGATGTGACGGGGAGCGTGACGTTGCCGGCGGGTGTGGAGATGGTCATGCCCGGTGACAATGTGACGGTGGATGTGGAATTGATCACGCCGGTGGCCCTGGAAGCGGGCTCGCGCTTTGCCATCCGTGAGGGCGGCCACACCGTTGGCGCGGGCGCTATCATCAAGGTCGAGGAATAATAACTTTAGGGAACAAGGAGGGACGGGTCCAGGCGAGAGCCAGACCCTCATGGACTATGGCCAAACGACAGCGAATTCGAATCCGCCTCAAAAGCTTTGATCATCGGGTGCTGGATCAATCAGCGCGGCGTATTGTCGAGGCCGCAGAACGTACGGGGGCTGCCGTAGTTGGGCCCGTGCCTCTGCCCACAAAGATCGAGCGTTTCACGGTCATGCGCTCCACATTCATCGACAAGGACTCGCGTGACCAACTCGAAATCCGGACTCATAAACGCCTGATCGATGTGCTAGAGCCGACGGCGAAGACGGTTGACACGCTGATGCGCCTGAACCTGCCGGCGGGCGTGGATATCGAAGTCAAGCTCTAGGCTCAACACCTGAAGCGAGCCTCCCGGAGATTGGGCAAGCCCGCCCTTGCAGTGGGGCACGTGGCGCCGGGCCTGGCGCTCTATCGCCCCAGAGGTTGGAAGCTCCGGGATGTTGAGGCGGTCACTTTTGAGTAAAGGGGGAACGAGGGCGCTCGATGGCCTCTCTGGCCTGGTGGCAAGCCCTTGTATAAAGCTGAGCTATGCCAACACGACAAGCAATTCTAGGCCGTAAAGTAGGAATGACGCGCCATTTTGCCGAAAGCGGCATTGTGGTGCCGGTGACGGTCATCGAGGCTGGGCCCTGTGTCGTGACGCAGGTCAAGCTGCCCGAGAAGGATGGCTATGCCGCAATCCAGTTGGGCTTTGAAGAGACCAAGCGCCTGACGGAGCCAGAGAAGGGACACCTGAAGGGCCTGCCGCCGCTGCGACATCTGCGGGAGCTGCGCACCGACGACGCTGGCCAATACGAGCGCGGGCAGCGCCTTGACGTCAGCATCTTCAAGCCTGGCGACGTGGTGGACGTCATTGGTATCTCCAAAGGCAAGGGGTTTGCGGGCGTCGTCAAGCGGCACCATTTCAGAGGCGGCCCTAGGACCCACGGCCAGTCGGACCGGCAGCGACACCCCGGCGCTATTGCCTCGGGCACGACCCCCGGCAATATCGTCAAGGGCCTGCGGATGGCGGGTCGCATGGGTACGGATAGGGTAACTGTCCACAATCTGCGCGTGGAGCTGGTTGACCCAGAGCGGAACCTGCTCGCTTTGCGTGGTGCGGTGCCCGGTGGCGTGAACGGAATCCTCTTTATTCGTAAGGGCCTGAAGACCCGCGAAGCGCGCAAACGACGCTGAACAACACCAATTGCGTTTGGATAGCTCAGCGAGCATAGCACGCTTGTGGATACCTGGAGATGCTGCCATCTCTGAACGCAATTGGGGGCGACACTGTCGCCTGGAGCTGAAATGTGGGCGCTGCGCTGCGAACCTGGTGGTCAAGCAGAGTGACCATGCGGCGAGAGGGCGCTAGGAAGAGGGAACAGATGCGAGTTCCTGTAAGGAATATGGCCGGCCAGACGGTCGGCGAGGTGGAGCTGCAAGACTATGTGTTTGCGGCACCGATCAATGAACCGGTGATGCATCAGGCACTCCTGCGGCAGCGGGCAAATGCTCGCTTGGGCACGGTGCAGACCAAGACGCGCTCCGAGGTGCGGGGCGGTGGTCGCAAGCCTTGGCGCCAAAAGGGCACCGGTCGGGCCCGGCAAGGCAGCATCCGCGCCCCCCATTGGAAGGGTGGTGGTGTGGTCTTTGGCCCTCATCCGCGGAGCTATGAGCAGCGTATGCCGCGCAAGATGCGCCGGCTGGCCCTGCGCTCGGCCCTGTCGGTCAAGGCGGGAGCAGAGCAGGTGGTGGTGCTCGATGAGCTGAGCATGGAAGCGCCAAAGACCAAAGAGATGCTGGGCATGCTGAGCCGCCTTGCCATTGACGGGTCGGCGCTGATCCTGCTGACGGGCCCCTCTTTGGCGGTCGAGCGGTCGGCAGCTAATCTGGAAGGGGTCAAGATCCTGCGGACGGGCAGTCTCAACGTTGCTGACCTGCTGGGATACGACTATCTGGTCATGCCGATGGCCGCAGTGGAGGCCGTGCACCAACATTTGGGGCAGCCCGCTGTTGCCGGCGTAGCAACGGAGTAGGAGACTGAGAATGCATCCGTATGAAGTGCTGAAACGCCCGATCGTGACGGAAAAGACCAGCTTGCTCGGTGAGCAGAACCGGTATGCCTTTGAGGTGGACCGGCGCGCGAACAAGATGCAGGTCAAGGAAGCCGTCGAAAAGGCGTTCAATGTCAACGTGATCGCGGTCAATGTCATGAACGTGCGTGGTAAGCAGCGACGCCTGGGGCGCATCCAGGGCCATACTCCTGGCTGGCGAAAGGCGATCGTGACGCTGGCAGCCGGGCAGAGTATTCAGGTCTTTGAGGGGGTCTAGAATGGCAATTAAGGTATACAAGCCCACCTCTCCAGGGCGACGCTGGATGACCAGCACCTCCTTTGCCGACATTGACGATGTTGAGCCAGAGCGCTCGCTGCTGAGGACCCTGAAAAAACACGCCGGGCGCAATGTTCGTGGCAAAGTGACGGTTCGCCATCAGGGCGGTGGGCACAAGCGCATGTATCGGGTGATCGACTTTCGCCGCGATAAGGTGGCGATTCCCGCGCGTGTGGAGTCGATCCAGTATGACCCGAACCGCTCGGCCCGCATTGCCCTCCTGGTGTATGCGGATGGCGAGAAGCGCTATATCGTGGCGCCACTGGACCTCAAGGTTGGCGATACCGTTATGTCTGGGCCGCAGGCCGAGGTGCGGCCGGGGAACGCCATGCCGTTGGCCAATATCCCGCTCGGCACGATGGTGCACAACGTCGAGTTGAACCTGGGGCGGGGTGGGCAGATGGCCCGGGCCGCCGGTTGCTCGGCGCAGGTCCTGGCCAAGGAAGGCAATTACGCCACTCTGCGTCTGCCCTCAGGCGAGATGCGGCGCGTGCACATCCGCTGCATGGCTACTATCGGCCAGGTCGGCAACACGGACCATGGCAACGTCAAGATCGGCAAGGCCGGCCGCTCCCGCTGGCTGGGTCGCCGCCCGTCTGTCCGTGGTTCGGCGATGACCCCGCGCGACCACCCGCATGGTGGCGGCGAAGGCAAGGCGCCGGTGGGCATGCCATCTCCCAAGAGCCCTTGGGGCAAGCCCACATTGGGCAAAAAGACCCGCCCACGCAAGGCCAGCGATAGCATGATCGTGCGGCGGCGGACGAAGAAGCGGTAGAGACGGCCCGGTGGGCCATCTGAGGAGGGCAGAAGAGTGTCGAGGTCGCTGAAAAAGGGACCCTTTGTCGAAGAAAAGCTGCTGAAGCGTATCGAGGCGATGAACCGCTCCGGCGACAAGCGAGTCATCAAGACCTGGTCGCGGGCTTCTACCATTTTCCCACAGATGGTCGGCCACACGATCGCTGTCCATGATGGGCGGCGGCATGTGCCGATCTACATCACCGAGAACATGGTAGGGCATCGCCTGGGTGAGTTTGCGCCAACGCGCTATTTCCGCGGCCACAGCTATAAAGAAAAGGCAACCGCGGCGCGTTGATGCAGTCGGCGGCTGAGTTTGTGGAGAGAGGTATAAAGTGAGAGCGGTAGCAAAGTACATTCACATGTCGCCGCGCAAGGTCAAGCTGGTGGTCGACCTGGTTCGTAATCGCGACGTGCCGGAAGCGCTCGATATGTTGCGATTCCTGCCCAAAGCAGCAGCCAATCCGGTCGCGAAGGCCATCCGCTCCGCGGCGGCGAATGCCGAGGAGACCTATGGCCTCTCTTCAGAGGACCTTTATGTGGCTACTATTACTGCCGATGAAGGGCCGACCCTGAAGCGCGGTATGCCGGGACCCCGTGGGCGGTTCAAGCCAATCTTGAAGCGTTCGACTCATATCACAGTCGTCCTGGGCGAACGAGCTCTGGGGCAGAGAGCATAGGCGAAGGAGGAGACATTGGGGCGCAAGGTTAATCCCATTGGGTTCCGTCTGGGCGTTACCAAACTCTGGGACGCGCGCTGGTATGCTGAGGGCGACCGGTACGCGCAGCTTTTGGCTGAGGACCGCGGTATTCGTCGGGCGATCCAGAAGACGCTGGGCGAGGCAGGTGTATCGCGGGTAGAGATCCAGCGTTATCCGAAGCAAGTATCCATCAAGATCCATACGGCCAAGCCGGGCATGGTGATCGGCCGCCGGGGCGCCAATGTGAACGCACTCCGGACTGAGCTGGAGAAGCTCAGTGGCAAGCGCATCAAGATCGATGTGGCCGAGATCTCTGCACCCGACCTGGACGCGACGGTCGTGGCCAAGAGCGTGGCCGAACAGTTGGAGCGCCGTATCTCACAAAAGCGCGCCATGAAACAGGCGGTGGCGCGGGCGATGCGCGCGGGCGCCCAGGGGATCCGTATCGCGTGCGCCGGGCGCCTGGCGGGCTCGGAGATGGCGCGGCGCGAATGGGTGCGTGACGGGCGGGTGCCTCTGCACACGCTGCGCGCTGACATTGACTATGCCGTGGCTGAGGCGCTGACGACCTTTGGGCGGATCGGCGTCAAGGTCTGGATCTACCGGGGTGAAGTCGCGACAGGCGCTGCCCGGGGCGTTGAGATCGAACTGCCCGAAGAGGAAGAGACGAGCAGCGCGGCGGCCGCACAGTAGGCCGACCCGCATTCTCTGATGAGGAAGTTAGACTATGTTGATGCCGAAGCGCGTTAAATACCGCAAGGTGCATCGCGGCCGCATGTCGGGCAAGGAATGCCGGGGGACGGAGATCGCCTTTGGCGAGTATGCCCTCCAGGCTTTGGAGCCCTACTGGATGACGAGCCGGCAGCTGGAAGCGGCGCGCCGCGCGGTGGTGCGCTACCTGAAGCGTAGCGGCAAGCTCTGGATCCGTGTCTTCCCTGATCACCCGGTGAGCGCCAAGCCGGCCGAGACTCGTATGGGCGGCGGCCGCGGGACGCTGGACCACTGGGTGGCTGTGGTAAAGCCGGGGCGCATCCTGTTCGAGCTGGGAGGGGTGCGGGAAGACGTCGCGCGCGAGGCGATGCGCCTGGCTGCGCACAAACTGCCCATCCACACCCAGTTCCTGGTACGGAGCGAGGCCGCGCCGGGGAGTGAGGAATAATGAAGGCTGCGGAGTTGCGCCAGTTGACAGCTGACGAATTGCAGCATCGTCTCGACGAGACCTATCAAGAGTTGTTCAACCTTCGGTTCCAATTGGCGACCAAGCAATTGGCCGATACCAGCCGTATTCAGCAGGTCAAGCGCGATATCGCACGGCTCAAGACGCTGCTGCGCGAGCGGAGCCTGAAGGAGGTTCGATAGGTATGAACGATTCGATGCGGCGCAGGCTGACGGGACGTGTGGTCAGCAACAAGATGCAAAAGACCGTGGTCGTCGTTGTCGAAACCATGACGCGGCACCCGTTGTACGGCAAGACGCTCAAGGCCCGCAAGCGCTACAAGGCCCACGATGAGAACAACAGCTGCCAGATCGGCGACGTGGTGCGCATCGTGGAGTCGCGCCCGGTGAGCAAGGAAAAAGCTTGGATCGTCGAGCAAATCCTCGAGCATGGGCAGCAAGAGTGAGCGACCGGCCGTGAGGCGCAGGTAGCGTTCCTCCGCGCTGCGGGGTGCGGGCCAGAGGCTGCCGCGCAAGCTTAGAGACGAGGCAGTAAAGATGATTCAGCCATTTACTCGACTGAGGGTGGCCGATAATACCGGCGCCCGGGAAATCATGTGCATCAAGGTTATCGGTGGCACCCGGCGCCGCTATGCCGGTGTGGGTGACATCATCATTGCGTCCGTCAAACAGTCCATCCCCGGCGGCAGCGTGAAAAAGGGGGACGTGGTCAAAGCGGTGATTGTGCGCACGGCCAAGGAATATGGACGGCCTGACGGATCCTACATTCGCTTTGATGAGAACGCGGCGGTTATACTGGATGATGCCAAGAACCCCAAGGGCACGCGTATTTTCGGCCCGGTGGCGCGTGAGTTGCGCGAGCGAGGGTTCATGAAGATCGTTTCGCTGTCTCCCGAGGTTCTGTAAGGGCCTTTCGGATGGCAGGCTGCGAGTTGGAGATGAATGTATGAAGATCAGGAAGGGCGACACCGTCGAGGTCATCAGCGGCGATGATCGCGGGACCCGAGGCACTGTGCACCGTGTCCTGCCCGCCGAAAAGCGTGTGCTGGTGTCTGGGGTTAACCTGGTCAAGAAGCACCAGCGCCGGACGGGCGACGTACGTACGCAGGTTGGTATTATCGAGCGCGAGGCGCCAATCGCCATTTCGAATGTGGCGCTGGTCTGTCCGCGCTGCAGCAAGGTGACCCGCGTCGGATACCGCATTCTGGAAGATGGGACCAAGGTCCGCATCTGCCGGCGCTGCGACGAGACGATTGAGTAAAGGCGGGCACGAGAAATGCAGGCAACTACCATTAGGCTGAGAGATCGCTACCAGGCGGAGATTGCCCCTCGGCTGCGGGAAGAGTTCGGCTATGCCAATGTGATGCAGATCCCGCGCATCGAGAAGATTGTGGTGAACGTGGGGCTGGGCGAGGCGCTACAGAACGCCAAGGCGCTGGACGCCGCCGTGGGCGATATCGCTACCATCACCGGCCAGCACCCGATCGTGCGGCGAGCGCGCAAGTCCATTGCGACGTTCAAGCTGCGGGCCGGTAACCCCATCGGGGTCAAGGTTACGCTGCGCGGTGAGCGCATGTACAATTTTCTTGATCGCCTGGTCAACGTGGCCTTGCCGCGGCAGCGCGATTTCCACGGCGTGCCCCGCGATGCTTTTGACGGCCGTGGAAACTATACGCTTGGTTTGCGCGAGCAACTCGTGTGGCCTGAGATCAATTACGACCAGGTTGATCGCGTGCGCGGCATGGAGATTAGCATCGTGACATCCGCCAAGACGGACGAGGAAGCACGGCGGCTCCTTGAGCTCTTTGGCATGCCGTTTGAGCGCTAGCCAGCGGTACCTTGGGCGGGCCCTGAGCCTCCGCAAGGTTGCGCCAGGTTGTACGAGATAGTGATGGGGGGAGTAGTAGAGTGGCCAAAAAGTCCATGATCGCGAAGGAAGCGCGTCGGAAATACCCCACGCGGGTTCGCAATCGCTGCGAGATTTGCGGGCGCCCGCGCGGCTACCTGCGCCGGTTCCATCTCTGCCGGATTTGCTTCCGCCAGCAGGCGATGTCGGGGAAAATCCCTGGCGTCGTGAAATCTAGCTGGTAAGCTCTAGAGCTTAGCAATAGCATGCGAACGCGCAGGGGGCCGAGGATTGCGGTGCTCCCGCGTGTGTTAGGCAGCAGAGGAGATCAAATGAGCACAACTGATCCGATCGCCGATATGCTGACCCGTTTGCGCAACGGTATGGCTGTGCGCCGCCGCTATGTGCAAATGCCGTCATCCAAAGTCAAGATGGCGATTGCTCAGATACTGAAGGATGAGGGCTACGTCGAGGGCTTTGACGTGGTCAAGGAAAAAGACCGCCCTCAGCCCAGCCTGCGGGTTTGGCTCAAGTACGACGAGAACCGTGAGCCCCTTCTGGCTGGTTTGCAGCGCATTAGCAGACCCGGCCGTCGGGTATATACCAGAAAGCAGACTATTCCGCTGGTTCTGAGTGGGATGGGCGTTGCCGTGCTCTCGACCCCGAAGGGGATCATGACGGGGCGGCAGGCCCGGCGCCTCGGTTTGGGCGGAGAAGTGCTCTGCTACTTCTGGTGATGAGCTAGGTAGTGGGGAGGTAAACGACGGTGTCTAGAATCGGACGCAAGCCCATCTCCGTCCCAGCTGGCGTCAATGTGACGATTGACGGCACAGCGGTGACGGTGAAGGGCCCGAAGGGTCAGTTGCACCAGGTGTTTCATCCCGATATTACGATCGCCCAGGAGAACGGGACGATTGTGGTCACGCGACCGTCGGATGCGCCCAAGGTGCGTGCACTGCATGGGCTGACGCGGGCGCTGCTGGCCAATATGATCTTGGGCGTTTCCAACGGCTTCAGCCGTGAGTTGGTCATCGAGGGCGTCGGCTATCGCGCCGATATGCAGGACAAGAACCTGGTGCTCTCGGTGGGCTTTTCGCACCCGGTGGTGATCGCGCCCCCGGCAGAGATCACTTTCGAGGTGGCCAAGGGCAACCGCAACATCACGGTGTCGGGCATCGACAAGCAGTTGGTCGGCCAGATGGCCGCCAAGATTCGCGATGTGCGGCCGCCTGAGCCCTACAAGGGCTTTGGCATCATGTACGCCGGCGAGCGAATCCGCCGCAAGGCTGGTAAGGCCGGCAAGGCAGGAGCGAAGTAATGGCTGGTGAGGAGAGGCGTTTGGCGCGCATCCGGCGCCATGTGCGCGTGCGCAAAAAAGTCGCGGGCACCGCTGAGCGGCCGCGGCTGAGCGTTTTCCGCAGCCTGCGGCAGATTTCGGCCCAGATCATTGATGATACCAAGGGCATGACCCTGGTAGCGGCTTCGACGGATGATAAGGAAATCAATGGGCGCGTAGCCGGCATGAACAAGTCGCAAGCGGCCCGTGTGGTTGGCGAGGTGCTGGCGCAGCGCGCCCTGGCTCGCGGCATCAAGACTGTCGTCTTTGACCGGGGCGGTTACATGTACCACGGTCGCGTCAAGAGCCTTGCTGATGGCGCCCGCGCCGGCGGCCTGGAGTTCTAGGACCGAAGATTGGCTGCCTCCACGAGGGAGCGAGCATCGTGGAAGGGAGGCTTCCCGCCGGTGAGGGAGGCGCCTTCCGTGTGCGGCTGATGCTGGAGCTCCCAGGAGGTTGAGACGGCAATCATCGTGGGAGTTGGCATAAGGGAGGTTTGATGGCCAGAAGGGATGTTCAGAGCGACTTTGCCGAAGGCGAAGAGCTCGAAGAGCGTGTTGTACACATCGCCCGTGTGGCCAAGGTGGTGAAAGGGGGGCGCCACTTTGCCTTCCGTGTGGTCGTCGTCGTGGGCGACCGCAAGGGCAAGGTGGGCGTCGGCATCGGCAAGGCGCGCGAAGTGCCGGATGCGATCCGCAAAGGCGTGGACCGGGCCAAAAGGGATATGAAGCCGGTGGCTACGGTGGGCTCCACGATTCCACATCCGGTGCTGTCTCGCTTCGGGGCGGCCGAGGTGCTGCTCAAGCCGGCATCGCCCGGCACCGGCGTTATCGCCGGCGGTGGTGTGCGCGCTGTCGTTGAGGCTGCGGGCATCAAGGATATCCTGACCAAATCGTTGGGTAGCCCCAACATGTTGAACGTCGTGCGGGCCACGATTGACGGTCTGCGGCGGATGCGGGAGATCGAAGCCGAAGCCCGTCGCCGGAACAAGACCGCTGCCGAAGTGAGCCCGCCGTGGATGGTGTCTCATGGCGTCTGAGAACAAGCAACTGCGTATCACCTGGGTGAAAAGCGGCATCGGCTATAAAGAGAACCAGAAGAGGACCCTGCAGGCCCTCGGGTTCAAGCGGCTCGGCGAGGCGATTGTGCAGCCCGATAACCCCGCAGTGCGGGGCATGATCGCGACCGTCAGTCACCTGGTGAAGGTCGAAGAGGTGTCGGCATGAAGGAGCATGAACTGCACCCCGCGAAGGGCGCAACGCACCCGCGCAAACGTTTCGGCCGAGGCACTGGCTCCGGCCATGGCAAGTCGGCCGGGCGTGGCACCAAGGGCCAGAATGCCCGCAGCGGCGGCGTGAAGGGCCCATTCTTTGAGGGCGGTCAGCTGCCGCTCGTGCGGCGTATGCCCTTCAAACGAGGTTTCGTCAATATCTTCCGCGTACCCTTTAGCGTGGTGAACGTGCAGGATCTCACCCGTTTCGCTCCTGGCACCCATGTTACGCCTGAATTGATGGTCGCGGCCGGCCTCGTCAAGGCCAACGGCCTGCCCATCAAGGTGCTCGGAACGGGCGAACTGGATCGGGCGCTGCAGGTCTCAGCGGATAGCTTCTCCGCCAGCGCTCGTGCCAAGATCGAAGCGGCCGGTGGAACTGCTGTGATCCTGGAAGCAGAAGAGGCGTAGCGGTTGTGGATGGAGCGCAAAGCTCCCTAGAGCTTGGAGGAAGCCATGCTACAGGCCGTTTCCAATGCATTCAAGCTCCCTGACCTACGCCGTAAGATCTACTTCACGCTCGGCGTGTTGGTGATCATCCGGCTGGCGGCCCATATTCCCGTGCCGGGCGTGAACCTGGCTGGCTTGCGCCTGCTTTTCGAAAGCAACCAGTTGCTCGGCTTGCTGAACCTGTTTTCTGGTGGCGCCCTGTCGAACTTTTCCGTGATCGCGCTGGGGGTCTACCCCTACATCACGGCATCGATCGTGTTTCAGCTCTTGACGCCGATCATACCCAAGCTGCAGGAGCTTTCGAAAGAAGGCGAAGCAGGGCGCAACAAACTCAATCAGTACCAGCACCTGCTGACGATCCCGTTGGCGTTCCTGCAGGCGTATGCTCAGGCCTCACTGCTGGCGAACTCGCGTTCCAGCAATGGGGTGGCTGTGCTGTCGAATTTCGGGTTCACCGCGGCGACGTGGTTGCCAACCTTGGCGACCTTGTTCACGTTGACGGCGGGCACGATGTTCGCTATCTGGCTTGGGGAGTTGATTGATGAGCGGGGTATCGGCAACGGTATCTCGATTATCATCTTTGGCGGTATTGTTGCCGAGATCCCGGGCCGATTGGGAAGCTTGCTCGTTTCCAATCCGCTGGGGTTGGTGGTCTTTCTGATCGTCACACTCATTACAGTGGTTGGCATCGTGATCGTGCAAGAGGGCCAGCGCCGGATCCCGGTGCAGTACGCCAAGCGCGTGCGCGGCCAAAAGGTCTACGGCGGTCAAAGTACCCATATCCCGCTTCAGGTCAATGCGGCCGGCATGATCCCGTTGATCCTGGCCGTATCGTTGCTGATCTTCCCGGGGGTCATTGCGAGTTACTTTATCTATGCCAAGACGGCATGGGTGGCCACTGTGGCCAACGCCATCTACCATCTCTTTAACTCGCAGAGCACGTTCTACTGGCTGGCTTACTTTATCCTGGTCGTTGGGTTCACGTACTTTTATACCGACATCGTTTTCCAGCAACAAAACCTGGCCGAGAATCTGCAGCGTCAGGGTGGCTTTATCCCGGGTATCCGGCCAGGCAAGCGCACGGCCGACTACCTGAACAGTGTCGTGCGGCGGATCACGCTGGTGGGAGCGGTGTTCCTGGGGGTGGTCGCAATCTTGCCCTGGATCTTGCGGCCGTTGACGAACACAACCCAGATGCTGGTGACGAGCACGGGCTTGCTGATCGTCGTAGGAGTGGTGCTCGACACGATGAAACAACTGGAAGCTCAATTGTTGATGCGCCACTATGAAGGCTTTATCCGGAGGTAGTGGCTTGAATATCGTGTTGTTGGGGGCGCCCGGTGCGGGCAAAGGGACCCAGGCGGAGCGATTGGCTGAATACCTGGGCATCCCTCATGTGGCGACGGGGGATCTCTTCCGCGAGGCTCTGCGCCAGGGAACTCCTCTCGGGCGCCAGGCGCAAGCGTACATCGATCGGGGCGAGTTGGTCCCCGATCAAGTAACGATCGCCATGGTAGAGGAACGGCTCGCCCAGCCCGATTGTGAGCCGGGGGTCATCCTTGATGGCTTTCCACGGACCGTCGAGCAGGCGCGAGCCCTTGACCGGGTGCTGGCTGGTCACGGCAGAAAAGTGGACCTGGTCCTCTTTATCCGTGTCCGGCCGGAGGAGTTGTTGCGGCGACTCTCTGGACGGTGGATTTGCCGAGATTGCCAGGGTGTGTATCATACCTTGTTCAATCCGCCCAAGCAACCTGGCGTGTGCGACGTGTGTGGTGGAGAATTGTACCAGCGCCCTGATGATCGGCCGGAAGTGCAGCGCCACCGGGTCGATGTATACCTGGCTCAGACCGCTCCGCTCATCGAGTTCTACCGTGAGCGCGGTCTCTTGCAAGAGATCGACGGTGAGCAGAGCATCGACGAAGTTCAGGCCAGCATGCGCGAAGCGGTCATCCGGGGGCAAAAGAAGAAGGAATGATAACGGTCAAGTCGCAGCAGGAGTTGCAGCGTATGCGCCAGGCCGGGCGCATTGTGGCTGAAGTGCTGGAGGGCCTGGCCGAGCGCGCCAAGCCTGGTGTGACGACGGCCTCGCTGGACTCCTGGGCCGAGCGGCTGATCCGCAAGCGAGGGGGGGTTCCCTCCTTCAAGGGATATCGGGGCTATCCGGCGTCGGTCTGTATCTCGATCGACGAAGAGATTGTGCACGGCATCCCGGGGCGGCGGCATCTGCGCGAGGGCGAGATTGTCAGCATGGACGTCGGCGTCATCTACAACGGCTATCAAGGCGATGCGGCGATTACGGTTGGTGTGGGGCAAATTGGCCCGGTAGCAGCCGAACTGCTCCGGGTGACGCAAGAAGCTCTGGCCGCCGGGATTGCCGCGGCTCGCGCCGGGCGCCGGCTTGGCGATGTGTCGCACGCCATTCAGGTCGTGGCCGAAAGCCAGGGCTATGGGATTGTGCGCGACTATGTGGGCCATGGGATTGGCCGCGAGATGCATGAGGACCCTCAGATCCCGAACTATGGCCCACCCGGCCAGGGGCCGCTCTTGAGGGCGGGCATGACACTGGCTCTGGAGCCCATGGTCACGGTGGGTGATTATCAAACACGGTTGCTCGAGAATATGTGGACCGTTGTTACGGCCGATGGGAGCCTTTCAGCCCATTTCGAACATACGGTTGCCGTCACCGACGGCGAAGCGGTGATCCTGACCTGCCTTTAGCAGGCCAGGGTGTCGCGAAGTTTTGGAGGTTGTAAGATGAAGGTCAAGCCTTCTGTCCGCGTACGGTGTGAGAAATGCAAAATCATCAAGCGGCGGGGTATCGTCCGCATCATCTGCGAGAACCCGCGCCACAAGCAGCGGCAGGGCTAGGCAGCCCTGCCGGCTTGAGCACTGGTCAGGAGAGAGGTAGCTAATGGCGAGAATTGCAGGCGTCGACTTGCCCAAGAACAAGCGGGTGGAGATCGGGCTGACATACATCTATGGCATCGGCCAGAGCACCAGCCTTCAGGTGTTGAAGGAGACCGGTGTAAGCCCCGATACCCGCGTCAAGGACTTGACCGAGACCGAAGTTGCCAAGCTGCGCGACGCCATCGAGAAGGAGCGCAAGGTAGAGGGTGATCTCCGGCGCGAGGTGAGCATGAACATCAAGCGCCTCACAGAGATTGGCTGCTATCGGGGGTTGCGTCACCGGCGTAACCTGCCTGTGCATGGCCAGCGCACGCGGACGAACGCCCGCACCAAGCGTGGCGCCAAGAAGACGGTCCCCGGGCGCCGGCGGTCACGGGCCAAGAAGTGATCTGGAGCTGGCCGCTACAAGCTATCCGCTTTTGCTCGTGCCCGTCAAGGGCGCTGCCTTATGGCATTGGCCGCCTGACAAAGGAGCTGTGAGCTGATAGCTGGTAGCCAGTAGCTGATAGTTTTTCCGAGGAGGAAGAATGGGACGCAAGAGAACAGTGGTGCGGCGTGGCCGGCGCGAACGAAGGCTGGTGCCGGTGGGACGTGCCTACGTCCGTTCTACGTTCAATAATACGATCGTGACCCTGACGGATCCCCAGGGGAACGTTTTGTCCTGGTCCAGTGCGGGCCAGTCGGGATACAAGGGCTCGCGCAAGAGCACACCCTATGCTGCGCAGATTGCCGCACAGAATGCCGCCAAAGCGGCCATGGATATGGGCATGCGCGAGGTCGACGTTCTGGTGAAAGGGCCGGGCCCCGGCCGTGAGGCGGCGATCCGCTCGCTGCAGCAGACTGGCCTCCGCGTCCGCTCTATCGCTGACGTGACGCCAATCCCGCACAACGGTTGCCGGCCACCGAAGAAGCGGCGCGTGTAATGTAGAAAAGCAGACCGATCTGCCCGGGGATGGTGGGCCCCGGGGAGACGGTAAGGAGGTTCAATGGCTAGGTATATCGAGTCGGTATGCAAGCTGTGCCGCCGCCAGGAGGAAAAGCTCTACCTGAAGGGCGAAAAATGCTTTACCGACAAGTGCCCGGTGTCTCGGCGGCCTTATGCTCCCGGCGACCATGGCAAGAAAGGGCAGTTCCGGCGCAAAGTGTCGGACTATGGCCTGCAGTTGCGCGAGAAGCAGAAAGCGCGCTGGTTCTATGGTCTGCTAGAGGCCCAGTTCCGTCGCTATTTCGAGGAGGCGGAGCGGCAAAAAGGGGTCACGGGCGTCAACTTGCTGCGCTTGCTCGAACAGCGGCTGGATAATGTCGTCTATCGTCTCGGGTTCGGCACATCGCGGCCCCAGGCGCGACAGTTGGTGCGCCACGGGCATATTGAGGTGAACGGCCGCAAGGTGAATATCCCATCCTACCAGGTCAAACCGGGCGACGTGATAGCCGTGCGCGAGCGCAGCCGGCGCCTTGGCGAGTTTAGCGACTTGAGCAAGGCCCTGGAGCAGCATGCGGTTCCCGATTGGCTCTCGCTGGATGCGGCGCGCCTGAGCGGGCGTGTTGTCAGTGCGCCCAGCCGCGAGGCAATCGACATCCCGCTGCGCGAGCAGTTGATTGTCGAGTTTTATTCTCGCTAGGGATGACAGCCTGGCGCCGACACGTCAGGGCTGAGGAGGTAATATCCCTTGTCGAATATTGTGTTGCCGAAGATTGAGGGCGATGTCGTTACGCGAGACTATGGTCGTTTCAAGATTGGGCCGCTTGAGAGTGGTTACGGTGTAACGGTCGGTAATGCGTTGCGTCGAGTGCTCCTTTCATCTATGAGCGGAGCAGCGGTTACTTCCGTGCGCGTGAGCGGGGTCTTTCACGAGTTCTCAGAGATCCCCAACGCCAAGGAAGATATGACGGCTTTTATCCTGAACCTGAAACAGTTGCGCGTGCGCTCATCGGCCGAAGGGCCGGTCTATCTGCGCGTTGAGACCGCCGGCAAATCGGTGCTGACCGCAGGTGATATCGAGACGCCGAGTGAGATCGAGATTATCAATCCCGAGCTGCATTTGCTGACGCTGGATTCGCCTGAGAGTGAGCTAGACATCGAGCTGACGGTCGAGCAGGGCCGGGGCTACTCTCCGGCGGAAGATCGGGAAAAGCTTCCTATCGGCCAGATTCCGGTTGATGCCATCTTTAGCCCGATCCGCAAGGTCAATGTCACCGTCGGGCGCGAGCGCGTTGGCCAGGTGACAGACTATGATCAGTTGATCCTCGAGATCTGGACCGACGGCACCATGCGCCCAGCCGAGGCATTAGCCCAGTCGGCGCGGATGCTGGTGAAGCAATTCGCGCCTTTGGCGGAGTATGGCCAGGTAGAGGTGGCGGAAACCTTCACCGTGGCGGCGCCCGCGGCGGGCACGCCGGCGGATCAGATGCCGATTGAGGATCTGAATCTGTCGATGCGGGCTTACAACTGCCTGAAGCGGGCCGGGATCACCCGGGTCGGTGAGGTGCTGGCCAAGCTTGCCAAGGGCCAGAACGAGATCCTGGCAATACGCAACTTTGGGCAAAAGTCCCTCGACGAACTGCTCGAACGGCTCGAAGAGCGCGGCTTTCTGCCCGAAGGTGTACCGCCGGCTATTGCTGGCGCTGACTTGGGCGAGGAGTCGGCCGAAGAAGCCGAGGAAGCCGAAGAGGCTGAGGCCGAGTAACCCCCAGGGCGTTTGGCCGCAGCAACATCCTGAGGTCCCAAGGGATGTTGCGCGCTGGCACGGGGCAAATGCTATGGGTGCAATATCTTGAGAAAGGGTTGGCCTTCATGAGACACAGAGTGGCAGGCCGCCATCTGGGCCGTTCTGCCGGACAGCGCCGGGCGCTGTATCGGAACTTGGTAACCGAATTGTTCAGGCACGATCGCATTCGCACGACGGAAGCCAAGGCCAAGGCGGTCCAGGCGGAGGCTGAGAAGTTGATCACGATCGCCAAGCGCCAGGATGTGCACGCCCACCGACAGGTGGCGGCTGTGCTGACAGACCCCGTGGTGGTGAAGCGCTTGGTGGGAGAAGTGGCGCCCCGTTTCAAAGAGCGCCCGGGTGGCTATACCAAAGTGCTGCACCTTGGGCAGCGCCTTGGCGATGGCGCACCGATGGTCTTGCTGACCCTGGTAGAATAGCCGGAGTCAGCTGTGCTGGAAACCGGATGGCGCTGATGTGAGAGAAGGCGAAGGCCAGCCGGTGGCGGCGCTTGTCGAATACGACGGCACCGAGTATGCAGGTTTCCAATTGCAGAAGAGAGGCCGGACCATCCAGGGTGAGCTGGAAGAGGGCCTGCAGAAGATCATGGGGCAGGCCGTGCGGGTGATGGCGGCCGGCCGCACCGACGCCGGGGTGCACGCCAAAGGACAGGTAGTGCACCTGCGGGCGCCCTGGAGGCATTCGTTGGCCGCCCTGCGGCGCGCGTGGAACGCCAACCTGCCGCAGGACATTGCCATCCGCGCGGTCTCTGCGGTGCCGCCCGACTTTCACGCGCGGTTCAGCGCTCGCAGCCGCGTGTATCGCTACCGGATCTACAATGCGCGCGTGCGGTCTCCGTTGCTTCACCGGTATACCTGGCACGTGGACCAGGAGCTCGATGTGGAGCGTATGGAGGCCGCTACGCGGGCGCTCCTGGGGCGCCATGACCTGGCTTCGTTCGGCCGGGCGCCACAGGGGGAAAACACCGTCCGTACAGTGCTTGCTGCGGATTGGCGGACCCATGGCCGGCAGGTGAGCATGACCATGGAGGCCGATGCCTTTTTGCAACACATGGTGCGACGGGTCGTGGCCACATTGGTGGCTGTGGGCCTGGGGCGCTTGTCGGTGGAGGAATTCAGCGGTATCATAGAGGCCAGGGATCCGCGCCAGGCCGCGGGGTTGGCTCCGCCCAATGGGCTCTGCCTGATGGCGGTGCGCTACGATCCGGGGGTGCTGAACTGGTCGCTGCCAACGTCGGAATTGTGGCAGAAGGAGAATTGTTTGGAGTGAAAACCTACGCTGTGAAGGAAGGTGAGATCGCACGCCGGTGGTTCGTGGTGGATGCCGAGGGTCAGACCTTGGGCCGCCTCGCGACCAGGGTGGCGACGATCCTCCGCGGAAAGCACAAGCCGACCTTCAGTCCCCATCTGGACATGGGCGATTTTGTTATCGTGGTCAATGCAGACAAGATCCGCCTGACCGGCCAGAAGATGGGCGACAAGATGTATTACCGGTATTCCGGCTACAAAGGCGGTCTGACGGAGATGTCGTGGGCCGAGTTGATGGCTCGTCACCCGACGCGGGCCGTGCAGCACGCTGTGAAAGGTATGCTGCCCCGAAACCGCCTGGGGCGGGCGCTTATCAGGAAGCTCAAAGTCTACGCCGGGCCGGAACATCCGCACGAGGCACAGCAGCCGCAAAAGCTGGAGCTGTAGGGGCTTTGACCAGCAAGAGCCTATCCGAAAAGCTGTGACTCATCCCCTGCGGGTGCTTCCTGTGGGCACCGAATCCGGCGCCGCAGGGCTTTTTGGGTGGGCGCAAAGAGGAGGTTTTTGAGTGGCGGTTAGATATTACTATGGCACTGGGCGCCGCAAAGAAGCCGTGGCGCAGGTCCGCCTCTACCCCGGTACGGGCAGCATCGTCGTCAACGGCAAGCCGGCTGAGGAGTACTTTAGCCGTGAGATCGATCTGTTCCATGCCCGGGGCCCGCTGCAGGCGACTGGCATGGCCGAGCGCTTTAGCGTCATGGTGCGGGTAGTGGGCGGCGGCGTCACCGGGCAGGCCGAGGCCGTAGAGCACGGCATCGCGCGTGCCCTGCTGGAAGCCGATCCCGAGCTCCGCTCCGCGTTGCGTAAGGGTGGCTACCTGACCCGCGATTCGCGGATCAAAGAGCGCAAGAAGCCCGGCCTCAAACGCGCGCGCAAGGCGCCGCAGTATACCAAGCGGTAGTTTACTTGCCCTCTGGCCGGCAGCCATAAACAGACTGGGACATCCGGTGCACTGTAGCATGCCGGATGCCCCAGTCTGTTTATGGCTGCCGGCCTGTCTATCTCCTCTCGCGCTGGTTCCTCTTCCTCACATTGCCCAGCGGTAGAGGTCAATGCCCGGCGGAGTCTCGCAACCCCCTTTGCATAGCAAACGCAGGTTCACCTGAGCGACGCGGAAACCGGTCGCTAGCAGCGTCTGCAGCGCCGGCCAATCGCCGCTATTGGCTGAGAGCACAAGATGGGTCAATCCCTGCGCGCGAGCAAACTGCTCCGCGGCCGCCAACGCTTCTACCAGCCGGCTGCGTGCCTGTGGGACGACGGCCACCGGCCCGACCATCGCGGCCCCTTCCGCGGGGCCTTCGCGGCGCGGCACGGCCCGCACGACCGCCAACGCCCAGGCCTGCGGCCAGCCGATCAACAGCACCTCTCCCCAGCCGAATTGCATCGCATTTTGCGCCTCGGGCGCATAGTCAAGGCCGGGGCAGGCGCTCTGGCTGATGGCAGTGACTGTGCGCAGGCCTGCCGCCTGCTCGACTCGGCTCAAGCAGGCCGCTGGCGCTGGGGGCTGCGGCAGAGCAAGGGTTTGTTCCAGAGTCAGCACGGAGTAGCTGGGCCTAAACCCCGCCCGGGCATAAAAGCCCACATTATAGGGGCTATCGGGCATGGTCTCCAGGCCGATGGTGGTGCAGCCCAGTGCAGCCAGCTGCCCCACGGCGGCTGAGAGCAAGGCGCCGCCAATGCCCTGCCCGTGCCGCTCGGGCTGCACTCCGAAAACACCGATCCAGCCCACGGTTCCCAGCTTGCGGCTAAAGATATAGCCAGCCGGTGCGCTGTCTTCGGCCACAAAGCAACCCTCTGGGTTGAGGGCCAGCGAGGCGAGAATATTCTCGCGCGTGCGCATCGGCATAACCTCGTTATCGCTGTTGCTCAAGCGGCGCATATAGGGCGTAAAGGCCTGGGCATCCAGGGCGCGCACGGCATCGACATCCTCCGGGCGCATGCAACGGATCCTGATGGTGGATATCATGGTCTACTCCCGGTCTCAGTTCCGTATAAACGGGCGGGCCGATATGAAAAGGGGATCTCACATCAGGCATGGGCGACTAATCTGTGTAATCCGTTTCACCAATCCGTTGACAGTAATCCTCTGTCAGCGCGAACCGCAGCACCTCCGGCAAGGATGCGATGCGGGGGCCGCTCCACTGGTCTTCCTCCGCACGGTGGGCATCTTCCGCCTCCTCTTGCAGCGTCCGGATGAGCAGGGGCGTCATGCCCACCTGTGCGGCTCCGCTGAGCTCGTGGCTGGAGCCGTCGCCTACATAGAGGCAGTCCGCCGGCGCCACCTCCAGTCGCTCGCAGGCCAGCCGGTAGATAGCCGGGTCGGGCTTCTTCAGGTGTACTGTGCACGAAAAGATCGTGGCATCGAAGAGCTCCGCAAAGGGCGTAGCGTCCCACAGGCGGGGCACTTCCCAGGTGCAATCGCTGATCAGGCCAATCCGCAGGCCCGACTGGCGCAGGGCGCGCAGGGTCTCAATGGCCCCCTCCCGAGGCACGAGCGTGCGCTGAGTGTAGGCGAGTCGCATAGCTACCGCTGCCTGCACCTGCTCCGGCTCGGGCTGCACCCCCAGCCGCGCGCACAGCGTGCGTACGGCCGTCTCCGCATCGGGCAGGGCGCCCGAGGCGCGCTCAGGAAAGCTCTCATCCCACAATAGTGCAAAGGCCTGGGCATCGGCGCCCAGTTGCGCGGCCATCTGTGCCAGCATGGCCTGATAGGCCCGCCGGGAATAGCTGTCGACCAGGGTGCCAAAGAGATCAAAGATCACGGCCCGGTATCTCATGGCCTTTTCTCCTTTTTACCTTTCTTGCATCGCCCGCCGGATGATCTCCGCCTTTTCTGTGCGGCCCAGCTCCAGGTAAGCCTGGCGCTCAAACTCGAGCGGCAGCACCGGCACCTGCAGATCTGCAAACTCGATCAAGCGGAGCAGCGTTGCCAGGTCTGGTGCGGGCTTCCATTGTCCTGGCGGTAACAGGTGCTCCACATCGCCCATGATCTCGACCTGAATGCCGTCGAGGGTCAGAGCGCCGAAATGCGAGCGGATGCGCTCTCCAGACGAGTAAGTGACCGGGCGCGTGACATCATCCTTGAAACAGCGCTCAATGGCATAGGCGCCGGCCGCATCGGTTTGCAGGTCGATATCGTGCACAGGCACCGGCACACCCTGCAGCGCCAGGCCCAGGCTTCCCGTCACTGCCCACAGGATCGGCTCGCCCTCCAGGCGCCAGCAGATGCGCCGCAGGACCTGCATCTGGGTTTCAGGCACAGACATTGGTATCCCTCCCCATTGCACAGCATCGTAGTGGCGCCGGTGGATACAATTCAGGGCAAGGAGCGCCAGCCGAATTGTACCACAGCCTGCGTAGCCTTGCAGCCTTGGGCCCGCAGATACCCGTCCAATGGCTGTCACCCGCCATTCACCGTGGCGCCCCAATCGAACAAGACCACTCGGATTATCAAGCTCATCTCATCCATGTTTGCTGCATTGTAGCCGAAGGGCGCCTTCTTGTACAGACTGGGATGTGGCAGGAGGGGTGTAGCTCGCTTGGGGCGAGTGCGTACACCCCGGTTGTGTCGTGCACCTGCTGCCCCCACCCCGGCCCGCTCCTGGCGGGGGTAGGGGAATGGGCGTCACGCCTCGACTGAACGACAGGCTCCGGTCTGCCCCAAATTGCATCTAGCGGCAGGGATGGCACAAGAGTTGCTGAAACAGGAGAACCGGGTATCACCCTGGATTCCGCCAGAGGTAGCCTGTGAAGCAGAGGCTTTCCCTCCAGCAAATTGGCCAGAAAGCGCAGAATGCCTTTGGCCGCCTCAACCGCCGTTTGGGAGGCATTCCACTCCTGCTCAAGCGCACACTGGATAGCTACAACGCCCACGACGGCATGTTTGTGGCGGCTGCCATGACCTATTTTCTCTTCCTGAGCCTTTTCCCGTTGATCCTGATCCTCATTATCGCGGCCAGCCAGGTCCTCAATAGCGAGCAGATCAGGCAGGCCGTCGTCAACGCCGTCTCTCAAGCCCTGCCCGGCTCTGGCGATGTGGTGACCCGTGCCATCGACCAGGCGTTGGCCCAGCGCGGCGCCGTCGGCATCCTGGCGGGGCTGAGCCTCCTCTACTCGGCCTCCGGCCTCTTTGGCCTCCTTTTGGCCGTGGTCAACCGGCCCTGGGCAGCCTTGGGGGCGCGGCCATCGCTGCTGAACCGCGTGCTGGCTGTCGCTCTCGTACTGGCCTTTATTGCTGTCTTTTTCCTGATCCTCATCGGGACCACCGCCGCCGCCTCCGCAGGCGGCATGATCGCTCGCAGCATTGGGCTCACCCCCTCTGAGTGGAGCACGGCCTTTAACATTCTATCCATCATTATCTCGTTCGTCGTAACTGTCGGGCTATTCCTGGTCCTCTATTGGAAGCTGCCCGCAGCCCGGGTGCAATTCGCCGATGCCTGGCCGGCGGCGGTGGCTGCAGGGGTGGCCTGGGTTGCCGCGCGGTCCTTCATTGCCTGGTACCTCTCCACCTTCACCCACTATTCCGTGGTCTATGGCTCCTTCGCCGCCATCATCGGGTTGCTGGTCTGGCTGAACCTTACCGGGTTCATCATCCTGCTGGGGGCCGAGCTCTCAGCCCAGATCGCCATCCGCCGCGGCCGCGGGCCTGCTCCGCCAAGCTAGCGGCTTCCCGCACTGGTTTTGATGGCACCGTGCGGCGCAGCTCCATTCTGGCGCAGGCGCAGGCTGACCTTGACAGAGTGCCCCGCAATCCGTATCCTTAATGGGATGGAAAAGACACGCTTAGATTTGCTGATGGTGCAGCGTGGGTTGGCGGAGACGCGCTCCAAAGCCCAGGCTCTCATCATGGCCGGCGAGGTGCGGGTCGATGGGCGGCGGGTAGATAAGCCCGGTACCCAGGTGCCGCAGAGCGCCGAGATCACCCTGGTGACGGCCCTGCCCTATGTCAGCCGGGGCGGGCTCAAGCTGGAAGAGGCGCTGGAGGCCTTTGCGATTAGCCCGCAGGGCTGGGTGGTGGCCGATGTGGGCGCTTCCACCGGCGGCTTTACCGATTGCCTGCTGCAGCGCGGCGCAGCCAAGGTCTATGCCATCGATGTGGGCTATGGCCAGTTGGCATGGCCGTTGCGCCAGAACCCCCGGGTGGTGGTGATGGAGCGCACGAATGTGCGCTATGTGGAATCGCTCCCCGAGCTGGTGGACCTGGCGACGATCGATGTCTCATTCATCTCCCTGGAGCTGGTGCTGCCAGTGGTGGCCCGCTGGCTGAAGCCGCATGGGCAGATCCTGGCCCTGGTCAAGCCCCAGTTTGAAGTGGGCAAGGGCGAAGTGGGCCGCGGGGGGGTGGTCCGCCGCCCGGAGCAACACCGCGAAGTGCTGCAGCGCGTGGCTGGCTGGGCGCGCGCCCTGGGGCTGCGCCTGGAGGGAGTGACCGCCTCGCCCATCCTGGGGCCGGCAGGCAACCGTGAATTCCTGGTGCAATTGGTCCGTGGCGAGGCCCGCCCAGAGGCGGAGGAGCAGGCCCTGATCGAGCAGGCCGTCGCCCGCGCCTGGAAGGCAGAGGATGCCCGGCAAGAAGTCCAATGATCGCCGGGTGAAAGCAAAGCCTTTGGCTGCTTGAGGCTGAGCGAGCGGCAGAACAGTATGCACTGAGATGAGCGCGCATAACCTGGCGCGTCTCTCCCACCCTATTGCATGCGGGGCGCAATGCTCCGCGATTGGATGTTTTATATGGACGAGCAGTATATTCGCAATTTCTGCATTATTGCCCACATCGATCACGGCAAGTCGACGCTCTCCGACCGGCTGCTCGAGCTGACGGGCACCCTGACGGCGCGCGAGATGAGCGAGCAGGTGCTCGATCAGATGGACCTGGAGCGCGAGAAGGGCATTACGATCAAGGCCAAGGCCGTGCGCATGACCTACCGCGCCGATGATGGCCATGACTATGAGTTGAATCTGATTGATACACCGGGCCACGTGGATTTTACCTACGAGGTCTCGCGGGCATTGGCAGCCTGTGAGGGGGCGGTGCTGGTGGTTGATGCGACGCAAGGCATTGAGGCGCAGACGCTCTCGAACCTCTACCTGGCCCTGGAGCACGACCTGGCAATTGTGCCGGTGCTCAACAAGATCGATCTGGCCTCAGCCCAGCCCGATGTGGTGGCGCAGGAGATTGAGGACCTGACCGGCATTCCGGCTGCCGACGTCATCCGCGTCTCAGCCAAGACGGGGCAGGGGGTCGATGAGGTCCTGCGCCGGGTGGTGCAAGTGATTCCGCCGCCCAAGGGGCAACGCCAGCAACCGCTGCGCGCGCTGATCTTCGATTCGCACTATGACCCTTACAAAGGGGTCATCGGCTATGTGCGCGTGTTTGACGGGGCGGTGCGGCGTGGCGACAAGCTCAAGCTGATGGCGCAGGGCACCACTTTTGAGGTGGTCGAGGCCGGCGTATTTCGGCCCACAATGACTGCCGGCGAAGGGCTCGAGGCCGGCGAAGTGGGCTATGTGGCCACCGGGCTCAAGACAATCAGCGAGATATCCGTGGGCGATACGATGACCCTGGCCGAATCTCCCGCCGAGCACCCGGTGCCGGGGTACCGGCCAGCCAAGCCGATGGTCTTTGCCGGACTCTACCCGGTGGATACTGAGGATTACGGCCTGCTGCGCGATGCGCTGGAAAAGCTGCGCCTCAATGACGCCTCTCTCATCTACGAGCCGGAGAATTCTGTGGCGTTGGGCTTTGGCTTCCGCTGCGGCTTTTTGGGCTTGCTGCATATGGAGATCGTGCAGGAGCGGCTGGAGCGCGAGTATAACCTGACGCTGGTGGCCACGGCGCCGAGCGTCGAGTACCAGGTTGTGCTCGAGAACGGCGAGACGGTCTTGGTAGACAACCCGGCTGAGCTGCCCAATGAGGCACAGATCGCCGAGATACAAGAGCCCTGGATGAAAATCAGCATTTTCACGCCGGCCGACTATGTGGGGCCGGTGATGGACCTGGTGGTCTCGCGCCGGGGCGTGTTCGATCACATGGAGTATCTCGACGAAAAGCGCGTGTTGTTGCAGTACCTTGTCCCGCTTTCCGAGATCATCGTTGACTTTTACGATAACCTGAAATCACGGACGCGTGGCTATGCTTCCATGGATTACACTCTGGCCGACTATCGCCCGGCTGACCTGGTCAAGCTCGATGTGCTGGTCAACGAAGAGCCGGTCGATGCGCTGTCGTTGATCGTGCACCGAGATCAGGCCTACAATAAGGGCAGCGCCCTGGTGCGCAAGCTCAAAGAGGTCATTCCGCAGCAGCTCTTTACCGTGCCGATCCAGGCTTCGCTGGGCTCACGGGTGATTGCGCGTGCAACGGTCAAGGCCCTGCGCAAGGACGTCCTGGCCAAGTGCTACGGCGGCGACATCACGCGCAAGCGCAAGCTGCTGGAAAAGCAGAAGGAAGGTAAGAAGCGCATGAAGCGCCTGGGTCGGGTTGAGATTCCCCAGGAAGCGTTCATGGCGATCCTAAGCCTGGAGGAAGGTTGACGCGCCTGTGGGAATGGCTTGCTCGCTCCTGGGGCGGGCGTATTGCACGAGCAGCACCGCTCCTGGCGGTGCTGCTCGTGGCCGCAAGCCTTCGCTTCTGGGGGCTCAACTGGGACCAGGGCATTCTGGCGCACCCCGATGAGCGCCGCATCATGTCGGTGGTACAGGGCCTCCATTGGCCTCAACCCTGGGATTGGTCCCTGGTGCTCAGTCCGCGGAGTCCCCTCAACCCCCACTTTTTCTCCTACGGCTCGCTCCCGCTCTACCTGCTGCGCCTGGCCGGGGCGTTGGTCGGCGCGCCCCCGGTGAGGCTTTATCTGGTGGGGCGAGCGCTCTCTGCCGCCTTTGACCTGTTGACCGTGGCCCTGCTCTACCGTATCGGCAACGAATTGGGTGGGCGGCGCGCCGGTGTGATAGCGGCGGCCCTGCTGGCGGTGGCCGTGCTCCCCATCCAGTTGGCCCATTTCTTCACGGTGGATACACTTCTGACCTTGCTCTGCACCCTGGCCGTCTACCAGGCTGTAAAAGTGGTGCGCGCCGGCTCGCTACGTGCGGGCCTGTGGGGCGGGGTCTACACCGGGCTGGCCCTGGCTACGAAGACCAGCGCCTTGCCCCTCCTCTTTGTCAACTGGGTTGCCTGGACGATCTGGGCGCTCAGGCCCCGGGTTTGTAGTGGACGCTTGAGCGCTCCGCATCCCGAGAGGGTGAAAAGCGCCCAAGCGCTCGCTGCTGCCGGAGGCCAAAGCGCCCAAACGCTGGCTGCGAACAAGGGCTGGGGCTCTGAGGAGCTTGCTGCAGACGGGGGCGCGGGTGGCACGCCAGCAGAGCCCCCGCGGCTTGGGTGGGGGCTGCTCGGGCTCGCGTTGGGCGGGGTGGCGGCCTTGCTTACCTTCCTCGTGGCCGAGCCCTACAGCCTCATTGATTGGTTCCGCTTTGGCCAGGGCCTGCTGCAGGAGAGCGCTATGGCCTCAGGGCGCATCGACCTGCCCTACACGCGCCAGTTCATCGGCACCCTGCCCTACCTGTACCCTGTGCAGGAGCTCGCCATCTGGTCTCTGGGCCTGCCTCTCGGCCTGGCTGGGTTGGCCGGGCTCGTGTGGCTGACCGTCCGTGGGGTGTGCATGCGACAGCGCGAGGATGTCGTCATTCTGGCGTGGGTCTGGCCCTATTTTCTCATCGTGGGCGGCCTGTACGCCCGCTTTCCCCGCTACCTGAGCCCCCTCATCCCCTGGCTCTGCCTGGCCGCAGCGCTGGCCCTTGGGAGCCTGGACGGGCTTGTAGTAAGGGAGAGGGGGGGGCATAGTGCGCACGTCAGTGCGCCGTGGCGCTGCCATGAGGATTCTGCTATTGAGCAGAACGGCGCACTACGAACCCCCTCTCCCTTACTACGAACCGGGAGGCTGCCGGGGATTGTGACGGCGCTGGTCTTTGTGCCCACCCTGCTCTATGCCCTCGCTTTTGTCAGCATCTACGGGCGCACGCACCCCTGGATCGTGGCAAGCCGCTGGCTGACCCAGACGGCGCCGCAGGGCTCCGTCCTGGCGGTCGAGTACTGGGGGGACCCTCTGCCTGTTGCTGGCACCCCGAACGCCGATGGGCGCTTTCACTACCTCTGGCTTGATCCCTTTGCTCCCGATGATGCCGCCAAGCTCGACCAGCTGGTGGCGGGGTTGCAGCAGTCGGACTATATTGTCCTGGCCAGCCAGCGCCTCTACGGCACCATCGGGCGCCTGGGCGAGCGCTACCCCCTGACCTCCGCCTATTACCGCCTGCTCTTTGCCGAGCAACTGGGCTTCCGTCTGGTCGACGTGCGCACCAACTATCCGCGGCTGGGGCCGCTGGCCATCGTCGATGAGCCCCTGGCCGGCACCCCTCTGCCCAAGCCGGCGCTCCTCCAGTCTGTGCGCATCGCGCCGCTGGTGCTCGACCTTGGCCGTGCTGACGAATCTTATGCCGTCTATGATCACCCGCGCACGCTCATCTTCAAGAAGGAGCAGGCCCTCTCGGCGGCGGAGCTGCGCGCGCTCCTGCTGCAAGCGCAGAAAACCACGGGTCAGAATTAGCGGCGCGCAGGAAAACGGCACGGATGCTTACATAATGCGTGCAGGATTATTAGTCTTGCTGGACAACTTGAAGCATGTTATAATAGCGCCCATTCCTGCCGGGGGACCGGCCATCATTACCGGGAGTTGACGGCATTACATGAGAATCCTTACCGTCCTGATGTACTATTATCCGCATTGGACGGGCCTGACAGCCTATGCCCAGCGGCTTGCGGAAGGGATGGCCCGGCATGGCCATCAGGTGACTGTCCTCTGTGCACAGTACAGGAAGGATCTTCCCCTACAGGATCAACTCAATGGCGTACGGATTGTGCGTGTGCCCACCATCGGCCGGCTGAGCCGAGGTGTGTTGATGCCTACCTTCCCGGCTGTGTGTGCCCGCCTGGTGCGCGAGCATGATGTGGTGCACCTGCACGCCCCTTTGATGGAAGCGCCCATCGCCGCCTGGTTGGCGCGCCGGGTGCACAAGCCGGTGGTCTTTACCGACCACGGCGACTTGGTCATGCCGGATGGCCTGTTTAACCAGTTCGTCGAGCGCACGGTCACGGCGATGATGACCCAATCGCTGCGCTGGAGCGACGCGATCACCACCCACAGCCAGGACTATGCCAACAACTCGGTCTTTCTCAATCCTTTTCTCGCCAAGACCCGCGCCATCTACCCGCCCATCGAGATACCGCGGCCTGTTCCTGAACAGGTCACGGCCCTGCGGCGTGAGTTGGGGTTGGAGGGCATGCCCGTGGTGGGTTTTGCCGGGCGCTTTGTGGAAGAGAAGGGCTTTGACTATCTGCTGCAGGCCATGCCCCTGGTCGCGGACAAGTTGCCAACGGTGCGATTTGTCTATGCGGGTGAAAGGAATGTGGTCTATGAGAACTTTTATGGCCGCTGGAAGCATTTGGTCGATCAGAATGCCAGCCGGATCGTTTTCCTCGGCCTCGTGACTGACCGCCAGCGTCTGGCGAACTTTTATGCCCTCTGTGACGCCTTTGCCATTCCCAGCCGCACTGATTGTTTTCCCAGTGTGCAGGTCGAGGCCATGCTCTGTGGCACGCCGTTGGTCACGACCGACATACCCGGCGCGCGCGAGGCTGTGCGCGTCACCGGCATGGGCAAGCTGGTGCGCCCGCAAGACCCGCAGGCCATTGCCGAGGGGCTGGTGGAGATGCTCACGGCTCCCGAGCCCTACCTGCGCAGCTATGAGCAGGTGCGCAGCATTTTCAATACCCAACGTACTATTATCGAGTACGAAGAACTGTTGGAGAGCCTCATCGGAAAGGGCAAGCGCGGGGGCAGGGTTGAGGAAACATGAGCCCACGAGCACGTCGCCTGTCTGCGGTCTGTCTGGTGGCAGCCCTGGCGCTGGCGGCGGTGGCCGAGTACTATCTTGCCAGGCGCCGTAACTACCTCGGAGATGCGGTTTTCATCTATGCCCTGGCTTCGGTCCTGTTCATGACGGCCATCGGCCTGGTCAGCTCTGCGCCCGCGCCTCCACTGGGCAGGGCGGTGGCCAGCTGGTGGGGACCGGAGTTCATGTGGCTGCGCGCAAAGCGCTGGCGCCTCGTGCCTGTCCTCTTGAGCATTCTGATCATCCTGGTGGTAGGCGGCCTTGCGGCGAACCCCCTGACGGCCGGCCAGGGCTATGCCTTGCTGGCCCTCTGGGCAGGGGCGCTGCTCCTCTATCTGGCGGCCGTGACCGATTTCGCCGCCTTGCGGGCCTGGCTGCCCTCTATCCCCAGTTGTTTGCGCGCCAGCCCCTGGGAGCCGGCCCTGGTGCTTGCCCTCTTTGTCGTGGCCGCAATAGCGCGCCTGATCGGACTCAGCCACATTCCCTGGGTGCTGGGTGGCGACGAGGCCTCCATGGGCCAGGAGGCTGTGGCTGTGCTGCAGGGCACATCGACCAACCCCTTTGCTACCGGCTGGCTCTCGCACCCTACCCTCTTCTTCTACCTGCAAGCGGTCCCGGTTGGGCTCCTGGGGGCTACGACAGTGGCTCTGCGCGTTGTGCCGGCCCTGGCCGGTGCGCTGACCGTCCCAGCGCTGTATCTGCTGGCGAAGGAGCTCTTCGACCGGCGAATCGCTCTGATCTCTGCCTTCTATCTCGCCTGTTACCACTATGCCATCCACTTTTCCCGCCTGGGCCTCAACAACATGATAGATCCCTTCCTGGCCACGGCGGCCTTTTTCCTCCTTCTGTTGGGGCTGCGCAAGCGGCGGATTGAGCTCTTTGCGCTCTCGGGCCTGTTGCTGGGGCTCGACCAATATGCCTACATGGGCTCCCGCGTGATCCCGATCGTCCTGGTGGCCTGGCTCATCTGGACGGCCTGGCGCACACCCGGCTTTTGGTCCACTCATCGGGGCAGCCTCACCGTCCTGGGCGGCGCGTTTGCCCTCACGGGTTGGCCGCTCTTTCTCTTCTTTGCCCGCCACCCGCAGGATTTCACGGCCCGCACTGCGCAGTTGGCGATCTATGCCAACGGCTACCTTCAGCGCACAGCCGATTTCTTCCATATCAGCACGGTCCGTGTGCTTGAGGAGCAGGTGGTCAAGTCGGTGCTGGCTTTTCACTACTACCCAGACCCGGGCGTCTTTTACCGGCCGGGCATGCCTCTGCTCGATGTCGTCGCGGCAGTGCCTTTTACATTTGGCCTGGTGTACGCACTGCTGCACCTGCGCGAGAGCAAATATGCGCTTTTCTCCTTCTGGTTCTGGGCCGTGCTGATCTTTGGCGGCATGATGCTGGAGAATCCGCCCAACTCGCAGCGTATCGTGCTGACCATTGTGCCGGTCAGTGCATTCATTGCCGTGGGCATCACCCTGGCAGCCGATGTGGCCGAGCGCGCATTCCGCTGGCAGCGCTCGTCTACCCATGTAATCGTCGGCGCCTTTGTCGTGCTGCTGGCGGTGATCAGCCTCGGGTTCTACTTTGGATCCTACAGCCACACCAAGGCCTATGCCGACCTGAACACCGAGGTCGGCCAGGAGATGGGCTACTATCTGCGCTCACTGGGGCCGCAGTATCGCTACTACTTTTTCGGCGCGCCCCGTATGTATGCCGACTTCCCTAACACGCGTTTTTTGGCGCCGCAGGTCGAAGGCGAGGATGTGTTGGCTCCCCTCTCGGGGCCCCCTACCTTTGTCAAGCCCGGCAAGCGGCCGGTGTTCATCTTTCTGCCGGAGCGTAAGGACGAAGTGGCGCAGGTCGAGCTTTCATACCCAACTGGCAAGTGGCGAGAATTCCGGGACCCCTCGGGGGAGTTGCTGTTTACAGCCTATGAGCCAAACTAAGCGACGTCTTGATATTGCCTCGTGGCCTGTCTCTGCGAGCCTGGCAGCCCTGGCGACGGTCCTGGTGTTTGGAGTGGGCATCTGGGCTCAATGGCGCATCGACCAGCGCCCGGCGCCGGTGTGGGCCTGGGTCGTGTTGATTGGCGGGGCGCTGGCCTTTGGCCTGATATCGTACCGCCAGCCGCTTGAGCGCCTGCGGGTGGTCCCGGCCGCTTGTGCCCGGGCGCCGCGGATTGTGCCGCTCGTTCTGGCGCTCATTCTGTGGGGTGCGGCCTTTCCGGGGTTCAGCGGCAATCTCTTTCGCCCCCTGCCGACCTTAGCCTGGCTGGCGGGGCTCGTGCTCGTCTACCTGGCCTTCGCCCTGCCCCACGCCTGGCCGGCCGCCTTTTTCAAGGGCAGGGCCCTTGGAAGGAAACAGGGGATCGTGGTGCCCTGGCACATCGTGATTCTGTTGGTCATCCTGGCGGTGGGGGCGTATTTGCGCCTGAGGCAGCTCGATGCCATCCCGGCTGAGATGGGCGTCGATATGCCCATGAATTACGAGAACGCGCGCGACATCATGCAGGGGCAGTTCATGATCTTCTGCCCCCGCTACCCGGGGCGCGAGTCGCTGTTTTTCTACCTGATTGCGCTCTATGGCAAGCTCTTTAGCCTGAGCTTTTTCGCCATCAAGTTTACCAGTGCTTTTGTCGGCCTGGCAACCATCGCAACTCTCTATGGTGTGGCGAGCGATCTTTACAATCGCCCGGCGGGCCTGCTGGCGGCGGCCCTGCTGGCCGTCAGCAAATGGCATGTGATCCTCAGCCGCACCGGTTACCGGGCTGTGCTGGTGCCGCTGATGGTCCTGGGGCTGATCTATCTGACGGTACGCGCCCTGCGCAGCGCCAGGGCGCAGGATTTCGTCCTGTTGGGCATGCTCCTGGGCCTGAGCCTGTATACCTACAACTCGACGCTGATCCTGCCGCCCGTGCTGGTCGGAGCGCTGGCGGTCGAGTTCCTGCTCGCTGGGCGGGGGGCGTTGGCCCGTTACGGCTGGGGGCTGCCGGGGCTCGTGCTGGGGGCGTTGGGGGTTTATCTGCCCCTGGCGCGCTATGCGCTGGAGGAACCCCAGATCTACCTGCTGCGCGTGGCCAGCCGTATTACCAGCGCCGAAGTGCCCGTGCCCCACGACGTGTTGAGGGTCCTGGCGGGTAACGTCTGGCGCTCGCTGGGCATGTTCAACGGCGTGGGCGACGGCATGTTCTACATCAATGTCCCGTTCCAGCCTGAGTTGGGCCTGATCAGTGGAGTGCTCCTGGTATGCGGTGTCGCATACGCCCTTTTGCGCTGGCGGCGCGGTCACAATGCGCTGGTCCTCCTGTTCGTGGGGGCCATGCTTCTGCCAGAAGCGTTGGCCGTGAGCTTTCCGCAGGAGGTGCCCAATGCCGTGCGGGCCTCGGGGGTCATCGCCCCCGTGTATCTGCTGGCGTCGCTGCCCCTGGCGCTCCTTTACCAGCGGTTCTGCGCCTGGGAGCGCGGCCGTGGAGCGGCGCCGCTCTCATTCTCGCTGGGCCTGCCTGGGCAACGCCGGCTTTCGTGGGACGGCCATTTGTCTCTGCATCTCAACGTCGTTGCCGTGGTCGTGTTGGTGGCCCTGCTGGGCTTTGAGCTGCGCGAGACCGCACAGGCCTATTTCCGCGACTATGTGAATATCTCTCTGCAGGGCAATTATTCGATCTCGCTGGAGATGGCCAAGGTTATCGATGAATTCGCCGCCGAGGGCCCTGCCTATATCAAGGTCTGGCCCAACTGGTACGAGGGCAGGGCGGTGCGCGCCCAGTTTCGAGTGACGCCCCACGATTGGGCCGGCGAAATCAGTGTCCTGGACCCTACCAAACCGCCGCTCTCACAGATCAAGGGGCCCGTGCTTTTCATCGTACACCCCGATGATACGCGGGCGCAGCAGGTCCTGCGCGACTTTATTCCTCATGGGGTCATGATCAACCACCTGGACTACCGGGGCCATGTGGCCTTTATCACTTTTTATGGAGTGAAGTAGAGCTATGCAGGAAACCTCTACTGGAGTCCCAATAGCGCCGGTCGAGCCGAGAGTCAGCAGGATAGTCGCTGTCCTCGATCGCCTGCGCGTTATCATGCAGGACCGCCGCTTTGTGCGAGTTGCCTTGCTGGCCATCGTCATCCTGGGCGCATCGATGCGACTCACAGGGGTCAACTGGGATGATCACACCCACCTGCACCCCGATGAGCGCTTCTTGACCGACATGACGTCGCGCCTGGGCTGGCCCAAGTCGCTGGCCGAGTATTTTGACACGGCCAAGTCGCCACTGAACCCCTACAACCACGACAACGATTTCTTTGTCTACGGCACCCTGCCGGTCTTTATTACCAAGGCGGCAGGTATTCTCCTGGATAAGAGCGGCTACGACCAGGTCCACCTGGTGGGGCGCGTGATCTCGGCGATCTATGATCTGCTGACGATTGCGCTGGTTTACTTTATCGGCCGGCGACTCTACGGGCGTTGGACGGGGCTGCTCGCAGCTTTTCTCATGGCGTGTACCGTGCTCGATATCCAGAGCTCACATTTCTACACCGTGGAGACCTTCATCACCCTGATGATCACGGTCGCCCTCTTCTTTGCCGTGCGCATTGTGCAGGAGGGCCGCTGGTACGATTGGGTACTGGGCGGTGCAGCCTTTGGCATGGCCGTGGCTGGCAAGATCAGTGTGGCCCTTTTTGTCGTGGTGCTGGGCCTGGCTGGCCTCATGCGAGCGCTGCAGGAGCCTGCCCTGGCCGTCGCGCTGGAGCCCGCCGCTGGTCCACGTGTGCTCTGGCGCCGGCGGTTCGCCGGCCTGTCGCTCTCGATGCAGACCGATGGTGAGGCGCGGGTGCTGTTTGCCCTGCGCTCCCTGATCAAAGCGGGGCTGTGGCTGGCCCTGGCCGTGCTCGTGGCAGTCCTCGCCTTTCGCGTTACCCAGCCCTATGCCTTTACCGGGCCGAGCCCGCTGGATTTCAACCTCAACCCCACCTGGGTGCGCAATATGCAGACGGCCGCCGATACCCTCACCGGCAAGATCGATATGCCCCCCAGCCACCAGTGGACCGACCGCGCGCCCGTGATCTATGCCTGGTACAATATCGTATTCTGGGGCATGGGCCTGCCGCTGGGCCTGGCGGCCTGGGCAGGGTGGCTCGTGGCCTGGGTCGAGGTGATCCGCAAGCGCAGGTGGGACCATCTGCTGCTTCTGGTTTGGGTAACCGTCACTTTCTTCTACCAGAGCGTGCAGGTTGTCAAGGTCATCCGTTATTTCATCCCTATCTACCCCATGCTGGTGCTGCTGGCGGCCTACTTTGTCGTCTGGCTATGGCGGCAGAGCCAGTGCCTGGCTGAGCGGGCTGTGCAGCACGCCTCGGCCTGGGGGCGGCGCCTGAACCGCTGGTCGCCCTACCTGGCTGCTGGCGCCGGGCTGGTCGTTGTCCTCGGTACCCTGCTCTACGCCGAGGCCTTTACGAACATCTACCGGCGGCCGCTCAGCCGCGTGACGGCCTCTCGCTGGGTCTATGCTAACATCCCGGCCGGTTCAGCCATCACCTGGGAGAATTGGGATGATATCGTCCCCGTGAATATCGACGGCAAGAGCGCAGACCAGTTCTACACGCTTGTGGAGACCGATCCCTATGCGGAGGATAGCCCCGAAAAGCGCGATGCCATACTCCAATGGCTGGATCAGGCCGACTATGTCATCTTTACCAGTAACCGGCTCTATGGCTCGATCCCGCGCCTGCCCGAGCGGTATCCGCTGACCACGGCTTACTACAAGTACCTCTTTGATGGTGAGCTGGGGTTCAAGGTCATCAAGACCTTTACCTCCTACCCGAACCTGGGTCCGATCCAGTTCGTGGATGATGGGGCCGATGAGGCGTTCACCGTCTACGATCACCCCAAAGTGACGATCCTGCAAAAGACGCCCGAGTACTCCAGCGCCAAGGCGCGGGCCCTCCTGGGCAGCATCTACGTTGATCGCCTGATCAAACAGAGCCCCCTGGAGACCATGCGCTCGCACCATCTGCTCCTGCTCAAGCCTCTGGAGAGCCTGGTGCAGCAGGCGGGCGGCACCTGGTCGGCCATGTTCAACATCGATTCTGTGGCCAACCGTCTGCCGGTGCTGACGTGGGTCCTGGTGCTCGAGTTCTTGGGGCTGGTCGCCCTGCCCTATGCCTTTATCGCCTTCCGGCGCTTCCGCGACCGGGGCTATGTCTTTGCCAAGTCCTTGGGCATGCTGGGCGTGGCCTATCTCAGCTGGCTCGCGGCCAGCCTGCACGTGCTGCCCTACACGCGCCTGACGATCCTGGGGATGGCCCTGGCGCTGCTGGCAGGCAGCGCCATCATCGCCTGGCGGCAGTGGGACGCACTCTATGTCTTCTTCCGCCGTGAGTGGCGTACGCTTCTGTTCGAAGAGGCGCTCTTCCTGGCCTTTTTCGGCGCCTTTGTGCTGGTGCGCATGGGCAACCCCGACCTCTGGCACCCGGTTATGGGCGGCGAAAAGCCCATGGACCTGGCCTATCTGAACGCCGTCATCAAGAGCACCTGGTTCCCGCCCTATGACCCCTGGTTCTCGGGCGGCTATATCAACTATTACTACTTTGGCCAGGTCATCGTAGCCACCCTGATCAAGTACACGGCCATCGTGCCCACCACGGCGTACAATCTGGCCCTGCCGACGCTCTTTGCGCTTCTGGCCACCGGGGGGTATGGTGTGGTGAGCGGCCTGCTGCGCAAGGATGAAGAAGCTCCCGCCCCCGTGCTCGACTGGGGGGCGCGCTTTGCCCTCTTGGGCGCCCTCATGATTGCGGTGCTCGGCAACCTGGGCGAAGTGCGGCTACTGGTCAATGGGTTTATCGAGGTCTCTGGCCTCAACTTTACCAGCACCATCCCTGGTCTGGATGGGCTGGTCAAAGCCGTGGCGGGGCTCTATCAGGTGCTCATCGGCGGTAAGAGCCTGCCCTTCCGGCCCGAGTGGTGGTACTGGAATGCCAGCCGGGTGATGGGGAACGGCGAGATCAACGAGTTCCCCTTCTTCAGCTTCCTCTATGGCGACCTGCATGCGCACGTGATCGCGCTGCCCTTTGCGACCCTGGCGCTGGGGCTCATCGTCAGCCTGATGAAGGGCAAACGGGGCGGCGCGGATCGCAGCCCTGTCGGCCACAGCACCTGGCCCGCAGAGGACGCTGTCGGCGGTGTGCCGTGGCTGACCGATCGTGTGGTGCCTGGGGGTGGGCCGGCGCCGGACCCTGGCGCTGAGGGGAGGCTGTTGCAGGGCAAAGGATTGGCGCTGGGGAATGGGCCAGCCGGCCTGCCGGCGCTCTGGGTTGGCGCCGGAAAGGGCTGGCTGCAGGGCGATATGACGCCGGAGGATAAGCTGGCGCTTCTTGCCGGCGCCGAGGAAGTGGCCGCCCCCCCCTCGCCCTGGAAGAGTGAGGAAGAGCTTGCTGCTGCGGCCAGAAAAGAAGGCCTGCGGGCCCGGCTGCGGCGCTGGGTATCTGAGGTGGATTGGCCCGAATGGTTTACCCTGGGGCTTTTGGCGCTCACGCTGGGTGAGCTGCGCGTGAACAACACCTGGGATTACCCCACCTATCTGCTGGTCGCCCTGGCCGGCCTGGCGCTGGCGCGGATGCTGCGCTCCGATGGCGTGGCTTGGCGCGAGGCGCTGCCGGTGGCCGGGCGTTTTGTGGCCGTGGCGGTGGTGAGCCTGCTGCTCTTCCTGCCGTTCGATAGCCGCTATGGCGCCGCCTACACCTCGGTCGAGCTGTGGCACGGGCCGCGCACCCAGCTGGGCGATTACCTGATGATCCACGGGCTCTTCCTCTTGATCCTGGTGAGCTACGTGGTGAGCCGGGCGTTCGGCCGTGAGGCGCGCGGCGCCCTGGCGCGGAGCCTGCGCCTGAGCCTGGGTAACCCCCTGCGCCTCGGGCGTTACAACAGCCTGTCCGATCTGCTGGTGACGCCCACGGCAGGCTATCAGCTCAGTTGGGTCCTGGCGATTGCGGTGCTCTTTGTAGCGGCTCTGGGGGTCATCACCGGCTGGTGGATTGTGGCCCTGGTGCTGCCCCTGGCGCTGATCTCGCTGAGCGTTGCCCTGCGGCGCGACCTGGACCTCAGTGAGCGCTTTGCGGCGCTGCTCTTTGCGGGCGGGCTGCTTCTCACGCTGGCGGTCGAAGTCATTGTGCTCAAGGGCGATGTCGGGCGCATGAACACGGTGTTCAAGTTCTACCTGCAGGTGTGGGTCCTCTGGGGCGTTGCGGCGGCGGTGGGCTTGAGCGTCCTCTTCCGGCGCTGGCAGCGCTGGCGGCCGCGGTGGCGCGGCCTCTGGCAGGCGGCGCTGGGCTGCCTGATCTTTGGGGCGGCGCTCTACCCGATCTGTGCCACCTATGGCAAGATTAACGACCGCTTTGATCGCAGCATCGGCCCCACCCTCGACGGCACCGCCTACATGAAAACGGCCGTCTACACCGATCAACAGCCGCTGCACCTGGCTAACGATCTGGCGGCCATCCAGTGGCTGGAGCAGAACATCCAGGGCTCGCCGGTCATTCTCGAGGCGAACACGCCCATCTACCGTTGGGGCTCGCGTATCTCCATCTATACGGGGCTGCCGACCGTCATCGGGTGGGACTGGCACGAGAAACAGCAGCGCGCCGTCGTCTCGGGTGAGATGATCGATTGGCGCCTGGATGATGTGCGCCAGATGTACGATAATCCTGATGTGGCCCAGGCCGCTCAGTTGCTCCAGCTCTACGACGTCTCCTACGTCTATGTGGGCGAGCTGGAGCGCGCTTACTATAGCGCCGAGGGCCTGGCCAAGTTCGACCAGCACCCTGAGCTTTTCGAGCCGGTGTACCGCAACGGCCCAGTGACGATTTACAGGGTGCGCAAGGAGAACCTGGGAGGACTCTCCACCCGGCCTCCTTCGCCTTCCTGAGGCTGGGGCGGCAGGCGTCTCCCGTGGATGATCTTGCCTGCCGCCGGTCAATGGCCGGGATTGAAATCCGATGGTGATTAGCGATTCTCTAGCGGCGACCTTCGCCTGGTGGCTGGCACTCATGCTGCTGGGCCTGGGAGCCTGGCCGTTCCTGGTGCGCCTCTGCCGGGGTCTGCCCGATCGGGGCTATCTCCTGGCCAAGGCCATGGGCTGGTTGGGCGTTGGTTACGTGCTCTGGCTGGGGGCGAGCACGCGCCTTCTGAGCAACCGGGCGCCCGACGCGCTCCTGTTACTTGCGGCGCTGCTTGCCCTGGGCGGGGCCCTGGCCTACCGCTGGCGGCAGGAGTTGGGCCGCCTGGTGCGCGCGCGCGGCCGTCTTTTGCTCCTGGAAGAGGCACTCTTCAGCGGCGCTTTTTTTGCGTTTGTGCTGGTGCGGGCGCTCAACCCCGACCTGTGGCAGCCCTGGTTTGGCGGCGAAAAGATGATGGAGATCGCCTTTCTGAACGCGATCACCCGGAGCGTGCACTTTCCACCCTACGATCCCTTCTTTGCCGGCGGCACCATCAACTATTACTACTATGGGCTTTACCTGGTCGATGTGCTGATCAAGCTGACCGGTGTCGTGCCGGTGGTCGCCTTTAACCTGGCGGTGCCCACCTTCTTTGCCCTGACGGTGGGCATGGCCTTTTCCTTTGGCCATGCCCTGGGCGCGCGCTTGGCTGAGCGGCGGGGGCATTGGCTGGGGCTGGCTGCCGCTGCGGGTGTGGCGCTGGCCGGCAATCTGACGGTGCTGGTGCAGACGCTCGCCGGGCTCGTCTCTGCGGGCGGCGGCCAACCCTCCACGCAGAACCTGCTGGGGGCGTTGCCCGCCCTCGTGACGGGCCTGGGCCGCTTTTTTTCGGGCCGGGCGCAGCTGCCCCCCTTTGATTACTGGTATCAGGCGACGCGCGTTATCCCCTATACGATTAACGAGTTCCCGTTCTTCAGCTTTCTCTTTGCCGACCTGCATCCACACATGATGGCCATCCCGTTCACGATTGCTGTGCTCGTGCTGGTGGTGGGGGTATGGGGCACAAAGGGCGGGAGCGCGAAAGGTATCTGGAGCACGAAGAACGCGAAGGTGAGCACGAAGGACGCGAAGGGACGCGAAGGACGCGAAGACTCGTGCGCTCTGGGGAGTTCTGTCGACTCGGATGGTGCGCTGGTGAGGCCAGAGGCAATGGATCCTCCTGGCGTGCCCGCGGACCTGGCCTTTCCCCCCATTGCTCCCGTTGTGCGGGGGGATGGCGAGAGTCTGCCGAGGCAAGACAGTCTGGGCAAGCACGCAACCCTTCGCGACCTTCGCCCTCCTTCGCGCGTTTCGTGCTCCAGAGTCTTGCGCGAATCCATCTTCCCTCTGCTGCTGCTTGCCCTCCTCGTTGGCGCGTTGGGGCCGATGAACACCTGGGACCTGCCGACCTACCTGGGCCTGGTGGGGGTCGTCCTCATCTACCAGGCGGCGGCAGCGGGCCGCGGTTGGTGGCTGGGGGTGGTCGAGGCGGCGGCAGTGGGCGCCCTGGCCTTCTCGCTCTACCTGCCCTACTACCAGCACTATGCTGCCCCATCGGCCGAGCCCGTCTATTGGCCCAATCAGACGGGCCTGCGCTACTTCCTGGTGGTGTGGGGGCTGTGGCTGCTGCTCCTTTACAGTTGGCTCCTGGTGCGCTGGTGGCGAGGGCCCGATGGGGCGCAGACTGTGTTCCTGCTGCTGCGCGGCGAAAAAGCGGCCCGGCGGCGGGTTCTATTGCAGGCGCTGGGCGTGTCCCTCTCGGCGCGGGCCCAGTGGCGCTGGCTGCTCGCAGGCGCCGGGGCCGCACTCGCCCTCCTGGCGCTGCTGGCCGGGGAGTGGGTGCTGGCCGTGCTCCTGCCCCTCATGGCATTGGCCGCCGACCTCTGCCTGCGGCCCGATGCGCAGCCCGCGGAGCGGCTGGCGGGGCTGCTCGCCTTCACCGGTTCGGCCATCCTGGCAGTGACGGAGCTTTTTTTCCTTTCTGACTTTATGCGCGGCAGCGAATGGCAGCGCATGAACACCGTCTTCAAATTCGGCATCCAGGCCTGGGTACTGCTGGCCCTGGCGGCAGCGGCCGGCTTGCCGGTACTGTGGGCTTGGCTCACCCGCGGCCGGGGCGAGGGGCGGCGCCTGGCCTGGGCGTTCGCCGTGCTCTTCTGCGGCGTCACTGCCCTGGCCTATATGCCGCTCGCGGTGAACGCGCGCGTCCGTGAGCGTTTCCCCGGCGGACCGCCCCCCGTGGGCACCCTCAATGGCCTGGCCTACATGCAGACGGGCGTCTATGACTGGCCCGACCAGCAGCACCCCATCGCCCTGCGCTACGACCTGGAGGCCATCCAGTGGCTGCTCACCCATGTGCAGGGCAACCCTGTCATCGCCGAGGCGCCCATCGGTTATTACCGCGAAGGGGGCGACCGCATTGCCGCCTATACCGGCCTGCCCAACCTGGTGGGTATGCACGAGAACGAGCAGCGCCCGGCCCAGATCGTCAACGAGCGCACTGCCCTGGCCGAGAGCATCTATCGCTCCTCCGACCTCGATGAGACCCTGTCAATTCTGCGGCAGCTGCAGGTGCGCTATGTCTACGTGGGCCAGCTGGAGGAAGCGGCCTATGGCCCGGATGTGCGCTACAAGTTCGATGCGCTCGTCTCTCGGGGCGACCTGACCGTGGCCTATCAAAACCCGGCGGTCATGATCTATGAGGTGCCGGCGGGGTAGGCTCGCCGTCAGGCTACGGGCTATGCGCTGTGCAGACGGCCGCACCCCCACCAGGCAGTGGCCGGGCGGGCGCGAAGCCTGAAGGCCGGCCGGCAGTCTGGGCCAGGGCCGGCTTCTGTTGACACTGCCTGAGACTCTTCTTATAATGCCGAAGGCGTCGAAAGGAGACGTAATAACATTTCGTCTCTGGGAGCCCTCGGAGGAAGGGGCATCATAGCGTGAATTCGGAGCGAACAGACCTGATCATGCCCAAACAAGCTGAGATGGTAGAGCCGGCCCGGCGTGTGGAAGAGGCCGTATGGCCAGGGTTGACCCTGGAGGTCGTGCTCTATACGGCCCTGATCGCTGCCGCTGCTCTCATTCGCTTGTTCGACTTGGGCCGCTGGCCGTTACTGACCGGGGAGGCGACCCAGGCCCTCGCGGCCTGGCGCTTCCTGCAGGCGCAGCCGATGGGCCAGGCGCCCGTGCCTTTGCTCTTCGATGGGGCGCTGGCCGGCTTTTTCGCCTTTGGCGCCAACGATGTGGTAGCGCGGCTCCTGCCGGCCTTCCTGGGCCTGGCGCTGGTCTTTCTGCCAGCACTGTTCCTGCGCCGCCGCCTGGGCACCTGGGGCACGCTGGCCGCGACCTTTATCCTGGCCCTTTCGCCGACAATGGTCTTTTACTCGCGCACCCTGAGCGGCGCCATGCCCGCCCTGGCCGGCCTGGGCGCCGTGCTCGCCGCCGTGGAGCTTTCGGGGCGCGGGCAGGCGCGGACGGGGACTATTGTGGGCATGGTGGGCCTGGCCGTGGCCCTCACCGCCAGCCCCTGGACCTATACCTTCCTGCTGGCAGCCCTTCTGTTTGTGGGGCTGGGCGCGCTGGCCAGGCGCCGCGGCCGGCCCTGGCCGGGTTGGGACCCGTTTGTGGGCGCCCTCCGCGCGCAGCTGAGCGACGGCCGCGCCTGGGCCCTCCTGGCGCTCCTGGTGGCTCTCCTGTCCACGGCCCTGGCGCTGAACCTCTCTGGCCTGCAGGGCACGGCCAATCTCCTGGGTGCCTGGCTGAGCCGGCTCGTGCCGGGCTCCGGCGGGCAATCCTTCGACTTTGGCCTGAGCACCCTGGTCTTTTACGAATTGGGCCCGCTGATCCTCGGGATCTGGGGGCTGGTGCTTGGCCTGCGCCGCGGTGACCTGTGGGCCGTTTTCCTGGGCGGCTGGGCCATACTGGGCATCCTGCTGGCTACGCTCTCGGGCGCTCGCGATGGGGAGGCGCTGGTCTTCACTGTGCTGCCCCTGGCGCTGCTGAGCGGGCTGGCCGTACAGGCGATTGTGGTCTCACTCCCGCCTGCCCATTGGGCCTGGACCGGGGGCATTACGGCGGCCCTCTCGGTGATTGCGGGCTTTTGGTGGCTGCAGGCTGCAACCTATGCCACCGGCTCGGTCGGCGTGGTGCAGGTTGCCAACCTCTCTCTGATTGGCGCATTGGCGGTGGTGGCGCCGGTCTTTTTGCTGGCCGGGATCCTGGTCTTTTGGTACTGGATCGGTCGCAACGAAACGACCTGGGCGCTGGCCCTGGTGGGGTTTGGGCTTTTGGCCTGCCTGCTCTTCCGCAATAGTGTGGCGGCGAGTTTTGAGACCCGCGACCCCCGCGAGCCCCTCCTGACCTCGCCCAGCGCTCTGGACTTGCGGGATATGAGAAGTTTCCTGATTGATTGGTCGTCGCGCACCGTGGGCGATCAGCATGAGCTTGCCATCGTGGTGCAGGACGATCTGGGCCCCTTGGTGCCCTGGTACCTGCGTGATTTCAAAATCGTGCGCCTGGCTTCCGCCCCTACGGGGGAGGAGGAAGCGGGCGCCTGGGTGGTACGCTCGCAGCCCGGCACCAAACCTCCTGCCGGGTTGGTGGGGGAGCACTTCCGGCTGACCTCGACCGTGCAGCCGGCGAGCCCCTTGAGCGCACAGATGCTCGCCTGGTGGATGCTGCGCGAGGGCAGCGGCCCCCAGCAGGCCGATACCTGCGAGCTCTGGGTCAAACCCTGAAGGAGAGAACGACGCTATGCGTGAATTGGCTCCCGAGTCGAAAAGAGACTCGTTTCTGAGACGGCCGCTCTCTTCCTGGGTGCGGCTGGATGGATGGATGCTCGTTGCCCTCGCCATCGTGCTGGTGGCGGCGATCACGCGCCTGTGGGACTTGGGCGCCCGCTCCTACAACCACGATGAGGCGATCCATGCCTGGGAATCGTGGAAGCTGTACACGGGGCAGGGCTACATCCACAACCCAACCTACCACGGGCCTTTCCTCTATCATATCACAGCCCTGATGTACTTCCTCTTTGGTACCAGCGATTACACTGGGCGGCTCGCGCCGGCCCTCTTTAGCATTGCCAGCGTGATCGCCATCTTCTACCTGCGGCCCTGGCTGGGGCGGCGGGGGAGCCTGGTGGCAGCGGCGCTGGCCGTGATCTCGCCGGCGCTCCTGTACTATGGGCGGTTTATCCGTCACGATGTCTTCTCGGTCTTTTTCACCCTGCTCATGTTCCTCGGCATCTTGAACTATCTCAAGACGCGCCGGGATTGGTATCTCTACCTGCTGGTTCTGGGCATGGCGCTCTACTTCTCCAACATGGAGACGGCGTTCATCCAGACCTTTGCCTTCTGGTCGTTTCTGGCCCTATTCTTCGTCGTGCAATTGGTGCGCAACCCGGGCAAGAGCTGGCGCGAGTTCCCGACCTTTGACCTCTTGATGGTCATGGGCACCCTCGTGCTGCCCCTGACTTCGCCGCTGGCCATCAAGGCCGTGGGCGCAATTCTCAAAGATCCTGCCTTTGACCCGGTGCAATATGCCCCGGCCAACATCATCCGCTCCGGTATCATCTGGGGCATCTTCATGGTCGCGTCGGTGGTCGTCGGCCTGTGGTGGGATCGCAAGCGCTGGCTGACCGCGGCCGGTATCTTCTATGCCATTTACATCGTGCTCTTTACCACTTTCTTCACCAACGGGCAGGGATTTGCTACCGGCCAGGTTGGTTCCCTGGGCTATTGGCTCTCGCAGCAGGGGGTGCGCCGCGGCGGTCAGCCCTGGTTCTACTATCTGATCCTCATGCCGCTTTACGAGTACCTGCCGCTCATCTTCGGCATCATCGGCGGCGCGTTCTTCCTCTTCAGGCGCAGAGGGGCGCACAACGCGGAGGATGCCCTGCCTGCAACCGGGGAGCCGTCGCCGACGGGGATGGATTACGGCGTGCCGTTCGTGCCCATGGTCATGTGGTGGGCGGTGGTCAACTTTATCGTCTTTAGCTGGGGCGGCGAAAAGATGCCCTGGCTGCTGACTCACCTGACCCTGCCGTTCATTGTCCTCACCGGCTGGTTCGCCGATTACCTCTTCAATGTCGATTGGCGGGCCGCCTTCCAGAGAGACAGGGCCTGGACGGTCGTCCTGATGCCCATGATCGTGGTGGCCCTGGTAGGGGCGCTGTCGACCCATCCGTTCCGCGGCACCTCCACGGCCGATCTGAACTCGACCATGGCCTGGATGGGGTCCTTCGCCCTGCTTCTGATTGCGGGCGTGCCCTTTGTGCGCCTGGGCAGCGACCTGGGCTGGCGCAAAACGGGCCACATCGCTATGGTGCTGGTGTTTGCCTTCCTGACGATTTTCACCATCCACAACTCGTGGATGGCCGTCTACCAGAACGGCGACGTGGCTGTGGAGACCCTGATCTACGCCCAGGGTACACCCGACGAGCCGCAGGTGATGAAGGAACTCGAAACCATGTCGCGGCGGCTGACGGGCGGCGAAAAGGATCTCAAGGTCGCCTACGATGATGAATCAAGCTGGCCCTTTGTGTGGTACTTCCGCGACTGGCCCAATGCCCAGTTCTATGGCAAGACTCCTTCCGGGCCGCTGGATGCCGATGTGGTGATCGTGGGGCCCGACAATGAGGCCGGGGTCAAGCCCTTCCTGGGCAACAACTATTACCGGCGTGAGTATCGCCTGATCTGGTGGCCGCTCGAAGACTACAAGTCGCTGACGCCGGCCAAGGTCTGGCAGGAGATTACTACCCCGCAGGGGCTCCAGAGCCTGTGGAATATCATCATGTACCGCAAGTATGATGCGCCGCTGGCGCAGTGGCCGTTGGTCAACAAGTTTATCATGTACGTGCGCAAGGACGTGGCCGCGCAGATGTGGGATTATGGCCCGGAGACTCTTACCGCCACGTCCGATCAGGCCCAGGCGCCCGCCGATGACTATATCACTCACTACCAGAACCTGACGGCGCGCCAGGCCTGGGGCACAGCCGGCACGGCCCCGAATCAGCTCCAGGAGCCCAAGGGCGTGGCGATCGATGCCCAGGGGCGCATCTATGTGGCCGACAGCGGCAATAACCGTATCGAGGTGCTCGACGCCAATGGCGCCCCCGTGGCGACCTGGGGCTCGCAGGGCACCGGGCCCGGCCAGTTCCAGGAGCCCTGGGGTGTGGCCGTGGCGCCCGACGGCACCGTTTATGTGGCCGATACCTGGAATCATCGCATCGAAAAGTTCGACAGTCAGGGCAAGTTCCTGGCCCAGTGGGGCACCTATGGTACGACCGATGGGCGCGCCCAGAGCCCCGATAACATCCTGTGGGGTCCGCGCGGCGTGGCTGTCGATTCCCAGGGCAACGTCTGGGTGACCGATACGGGCAACAAGCGTGTGATCAAATATGACCCCAACGGCAAGGTCCTGGGCCAGTACGGGGGCATCGGCGCAGGCGATGGCCAGTTCATGGAGCCGGTAGGCATCGCCATCGACGGCCAGGGAAACATCTACGTAGCCGATACCTGGAACCATCGCGTGCAGGTCTTTGACAGCAACTTTACCTTCCTGCGCCAGTGGCCCGTGGAGGGCTGGGACAGCCAGTCGGTGGTCAACAAGCCCTACATCGCGGTCGATGGCAGCGGCAACGTCTATGTGACTGATCCCGAAGCCTATCGCGTGATCAAATACTCGCCCGACGGCAAGGTGCTCGCCGTCTGGGGCAAGCACGGTACCGACCTGGGCTCCTTCGACCTGCCGACCGGCATCGCCGTCGACACGGTGGGCCGCGTGCTGGTCGGTGACTCGGCCAACAGCCGGGTGATGGCGTTCGATCCGGTGCCGTAATCGTTGGCCCAGGCAGCCGGGCAACACCGGCTACCGACCTATCTCAGGAGGGCTATGGCCCGGCCCAAGCCCAAGGAAGTGGGTAGTCTGGATGTCGCCCCATGGCCGCTCCGCGGAGCGGCCATGGGGCGACATCCAGACTAC
>Ga0078972_1003669_pt1 | contig 45026 bp, 30 predicted proteins | sample YelNatPaOPGAMG01_FD_67568 | JGI IMG/M metagenome (GOLD analysis project Ga0078972, IMG submission 67568) | Hot spring thermophilic microbial communities from Obsidian Pool, Yellowstone National Park, USA - OP-RAMG-01 (SPADES assembly) (version 2) | ecosystem: Environmental > Aquatic > Thermal...
GGGCCGAATGACGATGCCGGGATAATGACCTTTGAAGAGCTAAGCGCCCGGACGGACTCGGAAGACGTCATAATTACGGAAGTTTTGCCCAAAGGAAAGGGAGGAGAGTCGTGGGTCGAGTTGTACAACAACGGGCGTTCGGTAGCGTCTCTCGGGGATTTTTACCTGACAGACAGCGAAGCGGATCCGTCAAAATGGCATATACAGGGCGGCATATTGGAACCGGGGCGCTATATGGTCATTTATTTTGACGGCGATACAGGCGGAACCGGATTGCGCGCCCCGTTCGGACTTGGCGGCGCTAAAACCGGGGTATACCTGTACGGCCTTGACGGAAGGCTAAGAAGCCATATTGAATGGCAGAAAGGGCTGCCCGGGGGAGTTTCCGTCATAGCGGACGGGAAATATACCGCATGCCCGACGCCGGGGAGCGCAAATTCGGAAAATGTTTTCATGTTCGCGGCGCCTGTCCCGATGGATGATAACGATCCGGTGCGCCTGAACGAAGCGCTGGTGCGTAACAGATACGGGCTTTTGGATGGCTCCGGGAAAAGGTACGCGTGGGCGGAAATATATAATAGCGGCATTAAGCCCGTCTCTCTGTCAGGGTATTACCTGTCGGACGATAAAAACGACCTGTTCAAGTGGGCATTCCCGGATTCCATTATCCAGCCGGGCGGATATATAACAGTATTGTTTACCGGCGAGACCGGCAAGGCTTCGGAGTTACGCGCGTCGTTCAGGCTAAGCGGCGAAGATACTGGACTTTATCTGACATGCGAAAACGGCATGAGAGTGGATACGCTATGCCTGCCGCAGGCGCCGGAGGACGTCTCCGTAGGGAGGGGAAGCGGCGGCAAAACGGTTTTTTACAGATACCCGACGCCGGGCAAGGCGAACGTTAACGGCATTGAGGATGTTCCCGCCGAAACATATCCGGATCTCAAAGGCTTATATATAAGCGAGGTGTGCGCCGCGGGCAAGGTTAAGAACGGCGGCAATGACTGGATAGAGCTTCATAATGGCGGGGAGGAGTCAATAAGTCTCGGGGGTTACTACCTGTCAGACGATCAAAACGACATAAAGAAATGGAAGTTGCCCGAAATCAGCGTCGAACCGGACGGATACGCCGTGATCGAAGCGTCGGAAACGGCACAAAGCGCGGGAATCGCAAATTTCGGGATATCGTCTTCGGGAGAGACGCTTGTTCTTTCCGATCCTGACGGCAATGTGATCGACGCTTTCGATACAGGGGTATTGTCTGCGGGTTTAACTAGCGGGAGGCCGGGCGATTCTCCCGGGCGCGTATTTTTCACGGCGCCGACGCGAGGCGCGAAAAACAGCCCGCATTATGCGAAGGGGTACGTCTCTAAGCCCGTCTTTTCGGAGACGGGGCTTTATAAAAACGCGCCTTTCAGCCTGAAAATAACGTGCGCCACGCCGGGCGCCGTCATATATTATACTACCGACGGTTCCGTTCCGACGAGTTCATCTAAAAAATATACGGAGCCGATAAGGATAAGCGAAAACACCGTGATAAGAGCGGCCGCTTATGCCGATGGACTTATTCACAGCGAAGATGCGGCAAAAACTTTTATTTTTGACGCGCCCCATACCCTGCCGGTCTTTTGTATAAGCCTCGACCCCGGGGATTTAAACACGCTTATCCGGGTGAACAAGATAGGGCAAAAGCCTGAATATGAATCGTACGTCGAGTATTACGAAACCGGCGGCATGTTGGGGGTTTCGTTTCCGTCGGGGATACGCCCGAAAGGAAGAGCGTCCCTTGCTAACCCGCAAAAATCTTTTACTTTGGAGCTGAGGGGCAGCTATGGGCGCAAAGAAATAGAGTATCCGTTTTTTGAGGGCAACAAAGTCGATTATTATTCAGCTCTTACTTTGCGCAATTCGGGGCAGGACAACAGAGCCGCGCGGATCAGAGATTCATATTTTCAGAAACTGTCCGGGGGGCTAAACCTCGATACGATAGATACAAAGCCGGTCATAGTATATTTGAACGGGAAATATTACGGATTGTCGGACCTTGACGAAGAACAGGACATAACGTACTTCGCGTCCCATTATGGTCTTGAACCCGGCAATATCGAAATGATCGATAAAAACGGGACCGTTATCGAAGGAACCAACGAGGAATTCTTGCGGATAATGAAAATGGCCCGGACTTTGGATACGTCTGACGACGAGAATTTCGCTGAATTTTCAAAATATGTAGACGCCGACGCCTGTATGGATTACCTTATCGCGCATATATATTTCGGGGACGGCGACGTAATAAACCAAAGGTACTGGCGCGCCAAAGACTACACGGTAAAATGGAGGCCGTACCTGTTCGACCTCGATTGGAGCATGCGTTTCAACGACCCGTACCGGAATAAATTCTCCCGATATTTCACATCCGTTTCTTTAGCCGGGAACGGCTCGCCGACGCAAATGTATATATTTCAGGCGTTGAAAAAGAACAAAGCATGGCGCGAGAGATTTATTGAAAGGTTCGTTCAGCTTGCGCTGACACAATTTTGCACCGAAAGAATGCTCGAAATTTTCGACGAGACGGTCGATACGATGAAGCCTGAAATGCCTTTGCATATCGCGAGATTCCATACTCCGAGAAGCATGGCTTCATGGCAGGACCAGATTTCCAAGCTGAGGAGCGCGCTTAAAAAAAGGCAGTCCATAGCGTTGAGACAGCTTCAGCAATATTTCCATATCCCAAACGAAAAGATGAGCGAGCTGATCAATAAATATAAGCGTTCCGATTCGTCCGGAACATTTTAATACGCGCCCGCGTCATAATATCGAAAAAACAAATCAGGGGACATTTATGAAAAAAGCGTTGATTTTCATTTCGTGCGCGCTTGCTATCGTGTCGTTGTACGCATGCGCGCCTTTGATCGGGGCGGGTACGGGGAATCCTTCATCGGCCCTTCCCGGCCTCGTCGAGGTAAGCGGCACGGTCAAGGAGATTAAGCAGGGACTGATCCTCATCGAACAGTACGATGATCAGGGCGGTTTTATGCTCCGCTTCAGCGAAAACACAAAATGGCGCGACGGCGTGAAAAAAGACATTGAAACCGGGAATAGAATAAAATGCCTTGTGAAGCTCGAACCGACTTTTACCACGCCGTCGCAGGGCGAGGTGTATGAGGTGATCGAAAACATCCCTTCGGATTAAATCGCGAAGCGGCGAAGCGGGCAGAATAATAATGGACGCCGCGCGCCGGATAAATTATGAAGAAATTATAAATAATATAAACAGGCGTTGCAAAAACGCAAAAAATGTGTATAATAATATTAAAAGGTGGTGCAGTATTCTAGTCGGTACTGCGGTTTTGAAGGCGGAGTTAAAAGGCCGCCAAAGGGCACATCGATGAAGTTTCTGGTGTTGGCTCATGACGCCCAGTCGGGGGCTGATGCTGGAAGTTAAGGTCGCGGGGCGATCCGCAATGGCATGCGGGCGTTGACCCCGCTTCCGTGGAGACCCAGTAAGGTAACTTTAAGTTTACTGCCTGGGGTGAAACCTGTTATGCGGCGACAAGCTGTGTACAGCGTAGCCTGCCTTGAGTTATGCGGGGCGTTATTGCGGAACACGCCGGTGAGTTCACAGGCCATGAGCTTCCGGGACGATCGCCGCAAGAAACCTGCACAGCAAAAGAGGCTAAAAACCGCGTAAGTGCTGTCGGGGAAAACCCCTAGACTGTACAGGCGAAAGCCTAAGATATTTTGGAGATTATAGTGTGGTCTTAACGGCAATCCAGCCATGCTTTCGGTAACGAAGCATTTCGGGGTTTAAAGGGAAACCGCTCCTTCGGCGACGGGGAGTACTCCGAAGGGAAATCCTACTGGACCTAAGCTGCAAGGTTTATTCAAAGTATCACCACCGTTTTTTTATTGCGTTTTTTCATTGGAGAATTTTTTGGCGAAAAAGAAAACCGCCCGGAAAAAGAGGTTCTGGGCGCTTAAAGTCTTCATCATCACTATCGTAATCGCGGCGGGCATCAGCCTCGCGACAGAGTCGCTGACCGGGCGGATAAGCGCGCCCGCCGCGGTATTCATGCTTCTTGTGATAATACTCATCGGAGTCGTTTTCGATATCGTCGCGATAGCCGTCGCTTCCTGCGACCCCGCGCCTTTTGTTTCGATGGCGTCGAGAAAAATAAAGAGGGCGAGGATAGCGATAAAGCTCCTCCAAAACGCCGACATAGTTTCGAACATATGCGGGGACGTTATCGGAGACGTGTGCGGTATCGTGAGCGGAGCGACCGGAGCGGCGATCGCGGTCAAAATCTCGGCCGGTTCCGGGTCGTTCGTATGGGCGATAGCGATTTCGAGCCTGATAGCAGCGGTTACGGTATCGGGGCGCGCTTTCGGGAAATCCGTGGCGCTCAAAAACAACAAAGATATAGTGAACATGATCTCGTATTTGTTCATGTTTTTTGCAAAAGACAAAAGGAGCGGGCGCAATGCCGGGAAAAAAGAGGCTTGACGCCTATCTTTTTGAAAGCGGGCTCGCGCAGAGCAGGGAAAAAGCGAAGGCGCTCATAATCGCCGGAGCGGTCAGCGTAAACGAAAAACGCTGCTGCAAGCCGTCGACGCTTTTAAACGGCGCCGAAAAAATCGAAGTCAAAGCCGCGGACGGGTACGTGAGCCGCGGGGGGAAAAAGCTTGAAAAAGCTCTTGAAACGTTCGGTATAGACCTAAACGGCGCCGCCGCCGTCGACGTAGGCGCCTCGACGGGCGGGTTTACGGACTGCATGCTAAGACACGGAGCGGCGCGCGTTTACGCGGTCGACGTTGGGCACGGCCAGCTCGCTTGGAGCCTTCGAAACGACGATCGCGTAACCGTTATGGAGCGCGTGAACGCGCGAGACTTAACCCCCCGCATGTTCGCGGAGGATATAAATTTCGCTTCCGTAGACGTGTCGTTCATTTCCCTTAAAGCCGTTTTGCCCGCGGTCGCCGGCGTTTTGAAACCGCCGTTCGGGATAGTCGCACTTATTAAGCCGCAGTTCGAGGCCGGAAGAGACAAGGTCGGCAAAAGGGGAGTCGTGCGCGATAAGGAAACTCATATCGGCGTTATAAAAAGCGTTCTCGGATTCGCGCGCGGGATCGGGCTTTCCTGCCGGGGAGTTACGTACAGCCCTATAAAAGGCCCCGAGGGAAACATAGAATATCTCGCGTATTTCAGGGACTGCGGCGCAGACGCCGAAATAGACATAGGCTCCGTCGCGGAAGAAGCGCACGGCAATCTGCGCTGATTTCTTTATTGTATAATTATCCGAAGTTTATTATAATGATCGTATGGACTTAAGGAAAGCCGGCATTATTTCCAACCGCAACAAAGACTTAGGATTTGAAGGCGCGAAAGCCGTGGCGAAAGCGTTAAGGGACCGCGGAATAACCGTCGGCTTCGACAAAAGCTCGATTCCCGAAGGCGAGTCCCTCGTCGCCGATTACGCAGACATCGACTGCCTTTTCGTTCTTGGAGGCGACGGCACGCTTCTTAAAGCCGCTCATCTGACCTGTTCCCGCGGCATCCCTATGCTTGGCGTCAATCTCGGCCGTCTCGGGTTCCTGTCCGAAATCGAGATAGGCGCGATCGGCAAGGCGGCGGACGATATTTTAAACGGCAATTTCCATACGGACAAGAGGCTTATGTTGAGCTGCGACGTGCTTAAAAAGTCGGGCGCGGTTTTAAACGTCAGGGCGTTGAACGACGTCGCAGTACTTAAAAAAGACATCGCGAGGACGATATTCGTAAAGCTTTCCGTAAACGGCGTGCTCGCCGACAAGTATAACTGCGACGGGATCATAGTCTCCACGCCGACCGGTTCGACCGGGTATTCGCTTTCGGCGGGAGGACCTGTAATAGACCCCGCGCTCGAGTGCATGATCGCCACGCCCGTATGCCCGCACTCGCTGCATTCGAGGACGATCGCCGTTCCCGCGGAATACGAGATAGGGATCGAGCCGCAGTCCGAAAGCGGCATGGCGCTTGTTGCGGACGGTTCCGCAAGCGCGGATCTTTGCGACGGCGATTTGGTGAATATAAGAAAATCGGACGATTACGCTTATTTCATCAGGTTCGGCGACAAAAAGTATTATCCGCTGCTGAGATCGAAATTCAAAGACTGGATAGCTTAATTACGAAAGGAAGCCGGTTATGAAACAGGGAAGACAGAGCATGATCCTCGAGCTGATCGAAAAGTACGATATCGAGACGCAGGACGAATTGTCGGATATACTCAAGAAAAACGGTTTCGAGGTCACTCAGGCGACCATATCGAGAGACATCAAGGAATTGAAGTTAGTCAAGGTCCAGTCGGGGGGCGGCACATATAAATACGCCGCGTCGGGCAGGGAACCCGGGGGAAAGCTCGATGTTTTAAAGCGCATATTCCGCGACACCGTCGTTTCGATGCAGCAGGCCGCCTCGCTGATCGTGATAAAGACGCTTACCGGCAGCGCGAACGCGGCTGCGGAAGCGATAGACAAGCTCGAGATGCCGGATATCGTCGGCACGTTGGCCGGCGACAACACCATTTTCATAGCCGTAAGGGAAGAGGGAAACCAGAAAAAAATAATGGAAGAGCTGCTGCGGCTTAAGAACTCAAAATCAGATTGACATGTATGCTTAGCAGGCTGATAATAAAAAAACTCGCGCTTATAGACGAACTGGAGATAAATTTTTCGGGCGGGATGAACGTCCTTTCAGGAGAAACGGGCGCAGGCAAATCGATCATCGTCGATTCCGTCAATCTCGTTCTGGGGGAAAGGGCGGACAGGGAGCTGATCCGCGCCGGAGAGCAGAACGCGTCCGTCGAGGCCTGGTTTGACTCCGTGCCGGACGCGGTGAACGCGATACTCGCCGCCCAGCAGATCGAAACGTCCGGAGAGCTCGTTATTTCAAGGGAGCTGAGCGTCTCCGGAAAAAACGTCTGCCGCGTCAACGGAGTCCTCGTTACGCTTTCGCTGCTTAAGGAAATCGGCGAAACGCTGGTGGACATCCACGGCCAGCATGAACACCAGTCCCTTTTCAACGAAAAGAACCATCTTAAAATGCTCGACAGCTTCGAGCCGGAAATCGCCTCGCTGCGCGAAGACGTAGCGAAGTCGTTCGCGGAATATTCCGAAGCTTTAAAAAGGCTGCGTTCCCTGTTCGGAGACGAAGGCGACCGCGAAAGGGAAATAGACATTTTAAAATTCCAGATAAACGAGATCCGCGAGGCGAATATAGCGCGAGGCGAGGAAGAGGAGCTCCTTGCCCGGAAGAAGAGGATGAACGCCTCGGAAGAAATAATGCGTGCGCTCGGATCGTCGTACGAGTCGATATACGGCGCGGAAGACAACGTGCTCGCGGCGCTAAAAGACGCGGCGGCAAAGCTGCGCTCCCTGTCGCGCGTGGACGAAAGGTACGAAAATATGGCCGCCTCCGTCGAGGAAGCCTATTATTCGCTCGAGGGGATAGCGTCCGATATTCGCGCGGAAATGGATTCGGTCAGCTTCGACGCCGGCGAGCTTGAGGAGGTAGAAAACAGGCTTTCGCTTATATCCGCGCTTAAGAGAAAATATAAGGATCCCGCCGTCGACGGAGAATTCATAGCGAACGCGCGGCAGCGGCTCGGCGATCTTTTGGACAGCGAAAGGCTCGAAAAAGAGCTGTCGCAAAAGGCAAGGGAATTAAAAAGCGTGCTTTACGAAAAGTCGGTGCGGCTTTCGGAATTGAGAAGGCGGACGGCGGAAAGTTTTTCGCGCAAGGTAGTATCGGAGCTTTTTGACCTCGGGATGAACTCGGCGAGTTTTTCCGTAAGCTTCAACGAGCCGCCGTCCCCGGACGAATGCGATTTTTCCGCGGACGGGATAGATACCGCCGAATTCTATATCTCGACTAACAGGGGAGAACCGGAAAAACCGCTAAGAAAGGTCGCGTCCGGCGGAGAGGTTTCGCGTATCATGCTCGCGCTTAAAAACATCGCCGCCGACAAGGGCGGGATACCGACGATGATATTCGACGAGATAGATACCGGCATAAGCGGAAGGATAGCGCAGGTCGTCGCCGAAAAGCTCAAAAACATATCGGCAAGCAGGCAGGTCGTCTGTGTTACGCACCTTCCGCAGATCGCCAGCGCCGCGGGAAGGCATTTCCTCATATCGAAAGAAAGCGGTGAAACGAGGACGAACACGTTCCTTACGGAGCTTTACGGCGAAGACAGGGTCGCCGAAATCGCGAGGCTTTCGGGAGGCGATTCCGAAGCCGCGAAAGAGCACGCGCGCGAGATGCTGAAAAAAAGCGCCGGAATGTCCGTCTGAAAGACATTTCACGCGAATAGATTTATCGTTGCATATACACAATTAAGTTTTAAATAACTTTTGCATGATCCCGCAGCCATATATTGATTCCGCAACGCGGAATATTTTAATGCGCCTCAAACGACACTAAGCATGAAGCTATGCCGCGAAGAGGTGTTTTTTGAAAAAAGTAATTAAGATAGCCGGGATATTGTTCGTACTGCTGCTGTGCGCGGCTTATTTCCTGCCCGCGGTGCAGAGCTATTCGCATATCCCGGGAGAGATATACATACTCAAAGGCTCGTCGAAGACCATAGACTTAGGGCTGCCGGTCAAGGCGGACGTCGATTCCTCGGGAGTCGTGAACATATCGGGCGAGACTCTCGAAAAAGGCGCGCTGATGCAGAGCCCGCTCGTGATCAAGCCGCTGAACTACGGCAAGGCGACCATAGAGCTGTCGATTTTCGGGATACCGGTCAAAACTGTCAGGGTAAACGTGACCGAATCGCTGACGGTCATCCCGGGAGGCCAGAGCATAGGAGTCGCGCTCGATACGAGGGGGGCGCTCGTCGTGGGCATAACCGGCGTGCAGGTATCGGACGGCAAGGTCGAAAACCCGGCGAGGGAAGCGGGGATGCTGCCCGGAGACGTGATAATCCGCGCAAACGGGATCGAGATACAAAACGCGAAACAACTGATGAAGATCATAAACGAAACGCAGGGGACCCTCGCGCTGAAACTTGACAGGAACGGCAGGACGATAGACATTTTCGTCAATCCGGTGCATGACCCGTCCGACGGGAAAATGCGGCTCGGCGTCTGGGTAAGGGACAACACGGCGGGCGTTGGCACCCTTACGTTTATCATTCCCGATACGAGGCAGTACGGGGGCCTCGGGCACGCGATAACGGATCTCGATACCGGAAGCGTGCTCAGCGTAAGGGAGGGGGAGATATATTTTTCGGAGGTCATTCAAATCAACAAGGGCGAGAGCGGAATCCCCGGGGAGATAAAAGGGTTCTTTTCCAATTCTTCCGGGCATATGGGCAATATCGAAAAGAACACCGAGTTCGGCATATACGGCAAAGTGTTCGACGACGTGGATCTGTCCGCGTTCGGGGAACCGATACAGGTAGCGTCGCGGGACGAGATCAAAACCGGCCCCGCGCAGATACTCTCGACGGTCGACAACGAAGGCGTAAAAGCGTTTTCCTGCCAGATACTAAGGCTCAACGACCAGCGGGAGCCGGAGCAGAAAGGGATCGTGCTTCAGATCACCGATAAAGAGCTGCTCGAAAAGACGGGAGGCATAATACAGGGGATGAGCGGCAGCCCGATAATACAAAACGGCAAGCTCGTGGGCGCGGTCACGCACGTATTCGTAAACGATCCTTCAAAAGGCTACGGCCTTTACGCGGATTTCATGTTAGGGATGCTTGACTGAATCCGCATATTTCGACAAACGGAATCTAATATTGAAAAAATATAAAATAAAATGACAACCGGGCTCCTAAAAAAAGGATTTCTATTAATTTGTATTGAATATATAAACTGCTTTATAATCTGCGGGGATTTATGGAATAAATTTACACTAAGGATATTAGTATGGAAGAACGGCGCGAAGAAAAATTCAGAACAATACTTGCAGACAACAACAGGGATTATTTAAGAATGCTGTCCGCTTTTCTCGAGGAAACAGGCGCTTTTTACATCGAGGATTACGCATTCGACGGCAAGCAGGCGTTCGAGCTGACGCAGCGGCTTCGGCCCGACCTTTTGATTTTCGACCTGATAATGCCCTGCCTCGACGGCTTCGCCGTTCTCGACGAGCTTATCGCAAACAATTACGACGCGGATACGAGGTTCATAATGACCTCGTCGGTCAACCTCGATTTTCTGATTAAAAAAGCGGAGGGCTACAACCTCGATTATATATTCCTGAAGCCTTTCGAAAAAGACGTTTTCAAAAGGCGCGTCCTCGAGATAATGCGCTCCGGCGCCGAACACGGGCATTGCGCCAGGGAAGTCAGGCCGGATCCGAGCTCCGTGGCGACAAAGCATATAAAAGCGGTGGGGATAACCGCGAACATAAAAGGATACCATTATCTGCGCGAAGCGATCCTCCTCGTCCACAAGAACTTTGAGCTTATGAGCCAGCTCACGACGGGGCTTTACGCAACGGTCGCGAAAAAATACAATTCCACTCCTCAAAGGGTCGAGCGCGCCATGCGCCACGCCATCGAATCCGCCTGGAACAAGGGAAACATCGAAGTGCTCGAATCCTTTTTCGGCTACACGATACTCGATACCAAAGGAAAACCTACGAACGGCGAATTTATCGCGATGCTTGCGGATAAGCTCAACACCGAATTGAAATACGTGGACTAACGCAACAGCCATATCATACCGCCTCTTTTACGCGCATATCTATCTGTGATTGAGGTTCGGAGGCGGTGGCGTTGCCCGGTATAAGCGGGAGGATAAAGGACGACATCCGGGAAAACAAAATACAATACCTGCTGATCGTTTTTTTTCTGATAGTCGGCATAACCTCGGGAACGTTCAGCGTCGCGCATATGCGGCCGGGGGAAAAAACGGCGCTTTCGGGGTATATGGAATTGGTATTCGAGGCGGTAAATACCCAGCAGATCGATTATTTGGGCGTTTTCTTCCATTCCCTGATCCAGGATACGGTGCTGTTCGGCATGATGGCGGTATTCTCCATGTCGTTTTTAGGGATCCCCTTCATCGCCGCAGTGATAACCGCGAAAGGCTTTTTCGTAGGCTTTACCTCGGCCGTTCTCGCCGTGAACTTCGGGTTTTCGGGGTTCGCGGCGATAATATTTAGCACTTTCATACCCAACCTCGTTTTTCTGCCCTGTATCGTTAAAGCGGGCGAGCTGTGCGTCAACAATTGCGTTGCGGTTTTCCGCACAAGAAAAATCCCCGGCACCGCGCGCGACAGGCTCGTTAACGCAAGGCCACACCTAAAAAAGATGCTCGCAGCGTATCTTCTTTCCGTTTTAGGCGTGCTGCTCGAAACGCTCCTCACTCCTTCGCTTATAAGAATGCTGTAATTTCTAAGTTGCCCCGTCAAATCCGGCGGTTTATAAACCTGTTGTGTTTAAAAAAAAGGGGTGGTATAATCTCGTTGGAATTTAACAGCATAATTGCTGTGAAAATAAAATTTCAAGGAGAAAAAAATGTCGAAGAAATATGTATACCTTTTCAGCGAAGGCAACGCCTCTATGAGGAACCTTCTCGGGGGAAAAGGCGCGGGGCTGGCGGAGATGACGGGGCTCGGGCTTCCCGTTCCGCAGGGGTTCACGGTAACGACCGAAGCCTGCACAAGGTACTATCAGGACGGCCAGAAGATAGGCGACGATATCCTCGAACAGTTTTACGACGCGCTCGCGAAGACCGAAAAGCTTGTCGGCAAGAAGTTGGGCGACGTTTCCGACCCGCTGCTCGTATCGGTGCGCTCCGGAGCGAGGGCGTCGATGCCCGGAATGATGGACACGATCTTAAACCTCGGGCTCAACGACGAGTCGGTCAAGGGGCTCGCCAAGCTTACCGGCAACGAGCGGTTCGCCTATGACAGCTACAGAAGGTTCATCAACATGTTCTCGGACGTCGTTATGGGCATACCCAAGGCTAAATTCGAAGAGATACTCGACGAAATAAAGGAAAAGCGCGGCGTGAAGCTCGACACGGAGCTTGACGCTGCCGACATGAAGGAAGCGGTCGAAAAGTACAAGGCGCTGTACTTGAAAGAGATGGGCAAGGAATTCCCGCAGGATCCGAAGGAGCAGCTGCTCGAAGCGGTCAAGGCGGTTTTCCGTTCGTGGGACAACCCGAGGGCGATCGTTTACCGCCGCATGAACGACATCCCGGGAGACTGGGGGACCGCGGTAAACGTTCAGGCGATGGTGTTCGGCAACATGGGCAACGATTCAGGTACCGGCGTCGCGTTCACGCGCAACCCGTCGACGGGCGAGAAGAAGCTCTACGGCGAGTTCCTGATGAACGCGCAGGGAGAGGACGTCGTCGCGGGGATCAGGACCCCGAAATCGATATCCGAATTGAAGGAAACGATGCCCGAGGTATACGCGCAGTTCGAGAAAGTCGCGCAGACGCTCGAGGACCATTACCGCGACATGCAGGACATGGAGTTCACGATCGAGAGAGGCAAGCTCTACATGCTTCAGACCAGAAACGGCAAGCGCACCGCGGCGGCCGCGCTGAAAATAGCGGTCGATCTCGTGAGCGAAGGAAAGCTCACGAAGGAGGAGGCGCTGTTGAAGATCGACCCGAAATCGCTCGACGCGCTGCTCCACCCGACCTTCGATTCGGAAGCTCTTAAGAGAGCGAAGCCGATAGCGAAAGGCCTCGCGGCCTCGCCCGGAGCCGCCTGCGGAAAGATATATTTCACCGCCGAGGAGGCGAAAAAAGCCGCCGATGGAGGGGAAAAGGTCATACTCGTCCGGCTTGAGACCTCGCCGGAAGACATCGAAGGAATGTACGCTTCTCAGGGCATTCTTACCGCGAGAGGCGGGATGACTTCCCACGCCGCGGTTGTCGCGAGAGGGATGGGCACCTGCTGCGTAGCCGGATGCGGGGAGATAGTCATCAACGAATCCAAAAAGACTATGACCGCTCCCGACGGAAAGGTATACAACGAGGGCGACTATATTTCGCTCGACGGCTCGACCGGGAACGTATACGGCGAAAGGATCCCGACGAAGCCCGCGGAGCTTACGGGGGATTTCGGAACGATAATGAGCTGGGCGGACGAGGTAAGGACGTTGAAGGTCAGGACCAACGCGGACACGCCGAAGGACGCCGCGCAGGCCGTGAGCTTCGGCGCCGAGGGCATAGGCCTCTGCCGCACCGAGCACATGTTCTTCAACGAGGACAGGATACCCGCGATGCGCGAGATGATAGTCAGCAAGACCGTCGAGCAGCGCGTCAGGGCTTTGAACAAGCTGCTGCCTATGCAGAAAGAGGATTTCAAAGGTATATACGAGGCGATGGGCGACCGGCCGGTTACTATCAGGCTTTTGGACCCGCCGCTGCACGAATTCCTTCCGACCGCCGAGGAAGACATAAAGGCCCTCGCGAAAGAAATGATAATCCCGGTCGAGGAGCTCAAAAACACGATCGCGAGCCTGCACGAGTTCAACCCGATGTTGGGGCACAGGGGTTGCCGGCTGGCGGTCACGTTCCCCGAGATCGCCGAGATGCAGACGAGGGCGATAATGGAAGCCGCTATCGAGGTCATGACCGAAAAGAAGCTCAATATCAAGCCTGAGATAATGATACCGCTTGTCGGCGAGATAAAGGAGCTAAAGTACGTAAAGGACATAGTCGTAAGGACCGCGGAGCAGGTGATCGCCGAAAAAGGCGTAAAGGTCGAATATATGGTCGGGACGATGATAGAGGTGCCAAGAGCGGCGCTCACCGCGGACGAGATAGCGCAGGAAGCCGAGTTCTTCTCGTTCGGGACGAACGACCTTACGCAGATGACGTTCGGGTTCTCGAGGGACGACGCGGGCAAGTTCCTCGACGATTATTACAGCAAGAAGATATACGAGTTCGACCCGTTCGCGAAGATAGACCAGAAGGGCGTGGGCAAGCTCATAAAGATGTCCGTCGAGTTAGGCAGGGCGACGAGGCCGGCTTTGAAGATCGGCATCTGCGGAGAACACGGCGGCGAGACGAGCTCCGTCATATTCTGCCACAACGCGGGGCTAAACTACGTATCCTGCTCGCCGTTCAGGGTGCCTATCGCGCGGCTCGCGGCGGCGCAGGCGGCGATACTCGCGAAGAAGTAAAACGAATAGACAATTTGCGGGGCGGGGCGAAGTATCCCGCCCCTTTTTATGCGTTGAAACGGGATCGGATGTTCGTCGGGAAGGCTCAAAACACTGTACGGAAACTCCTATATATACATATGCAAAACGTACATTTTTCCGCTGTAAACCTGCTTGATGCTGTCATCGTTCAGGTCGATCCGGAACAAACCGTTCTCATCACCGTTTACGTAATAAAGATGGTCATTACATTCGGTTATTAATTTTTCGGGCGTCATATACGGCAACTCTGAAATCGGTTCCTTATCCCCGGTAATAAGGTTATATCTTGATAAGATCAGGCCTTTGTCTAAATATTCAACATATATCCATCCGTTTGAAACCGCCGCGTATTCGACAAACCTGTAAGGCAACTTTTCCTGAACGATCATTTTATTTTCGCTAATAATTGCCGAAAATATATTCCCGTCCATCAAATAATATTCTTTGTCTTTATATTTTCCAAGGTATTTTCCGTTCACGTATTCATCATAATCATACGAACCTTTATATGAATATATCTCGTATTCATTTCCGGCATCGACGTCTTTCCTGTAAAAAGTCTTATCCTTTTCCAATATCAATATTGAGTCCTTCATTGAATGGTAATCGCCGTCACAGTAGTATTTCCTGTCCCCATCCTTCGTTAAAGTATAGATTTTATGATCTTTTTGAAAATATACCTTGCCGTTATGATATCCGATACAATCGGTGTCGGGTCCTATATCATCGGCGCCTTTGGTTTCTCCAAACCAATCGAAAATCAACTCGTCTTTTTCACCGAAAAGCGTTTTTCGGCTTATTAACCCGCCGCCGTTATCATAATAAATATATCCGTCGGCGCCGAATATAATATGCATATCCTTCATTTCGATTATATTGTTCCCGTTATAATCCATTCTAAGTATTTTATCGACGCTGAACCCGACGAACATATAGCCCGAATATTCGAATATATAAAGTATATCATTGTCCGAATTAAATATTTTTATTGTCTCGCCGGTCTGGTTCTTTATCCTGTAAACGCTTCTATAATCGGTGAAAAACGTATAACCTTCAGCTTCGGCGGCCAATCCGGGCCTTGAAAATCCTTCCGGCGCGGCGGATATTGATTGCATCTCGGATTTATTCATGCTTTCTTCGATAGCCGTGTCGGGAATGGGAGCGGTTAGATTGTCAGCGCCAATTTTATCGGAACAAGCCGCTGTTATCAAAAATACTGCGGACATAATCAAAATAGTTATTTTTTTCATATTACCGCTTTGCCTTTCAACATATTACAAAATCCGTTTTGCTTGAAGTCCTCATCGTATCGAATCCCCAACCGCAATTTTTCTCAGGCGGTCCCAATACAATTTTATATCCCATTGGGTTTATTTTACCACATTCGGACGTGTTTTTTAACCATAATATACATAATACAAACATTTTATATATGATCGGCCGGATCCGCTATAACACCTCAAAGCGCGGATGATGTACAGAAATAAACGGCGGCTAATAATCCCGCCTCTTTTTTTGCTTTTGTAAGGCCATATACCATTTATTGCAGAGAACAGCCACCGGCACTAAGATTGCGGGTCATAACTCTCAGGCAGGGCAATCCAGTGGCCGGTCATAAGCCTGTGTCGTTCCGAAATTGCATTTCTAAGATACCCCCGTGACGGAGGGCGCAACTGGATGTGCGGGCGGCCATAGCCCGAAAAAATATCGGGCAAATTCCTTGGCGCCTTTTTGCGAAAGGCAAAGGATTTTATTTTTTTATGCGGAAATATATCATATGGCCGGTATGAAGATGAATTTCCGCGAGGAAACGGAAAAAAGGGAATTCGAACAGCTTTCCGAATACGCCGCGAAGGCGGCGCTGTCGCGCGGGCGCGAGAGGTTCCTCGAAAAATGCTCGCTGCGCACGGATTTCCAGCGCGACAGGGACAGGATAATACACTGCAAGTCGTTCCGGCGCCTGAAGCACAAGACTCAGGTCTTCCTGTCGCCGGAGGGCGACCATTACCGCACGCGCCTTACGCACACTCTCGAGGTGGCGCAGATAGCGAGGACAATCGCCCGGTGCCTGCGGCTGAACGAGGATCTGACGGAAGCGATAGCGTTGGGGCACGATTTGGGGCACACGCCGTTCGGGCATTCGGGCGAGAGGGTGTTGAACGACCTTACGGGGCATTTCGAGCATAACGAGCAGAGCCTGCGCGTCGTGCGGTTCCTCGAGGGCGAAGGGGGGCTAAACCTTACGTACGAAGTCCGCGACGGGATACTCAACCATAAGCGCGGGCTCGTTCCGGCGACGCTCGAGGGCATGGTCGTCAACTATTCGGACAGGATAGCGTATATAAACCACGACATAGACGACGCGCTGCGCGCCGGAATCATAGATTCGATACCCGAAGACTGCGCGCGGGTCTTGGGAGAGACGCACAGCAAACGTATCGACACTATGATAAGGGACATAGTCGAGACGAGCTATCCGGGGCCCGCCGTGAGGATGTCCGACAGGATCGAGGAGATGACCGAGAAGCTGCGCCGGTTCATGTTCGACAACGTATATTTCGGTTCGGAGGCAAAAAAGGAGGAAGGGAAAGCCGAGTATATGATAAGGCTGCTTTTCGAGCACTATACCTCGAATCCCCGGGACATGGGGGAGGATTCGGAACGGAACGTGGAGCAGTACGGATTAAAGCAGGCGGTGACCGATTATATCGCGGGCATGACGGACGTATTCGCGGTAAACGTTTTTAAGAATATCTACATACCGAAAGGCTGGGACAGATTGTAGTGGCGAGGTTTCCCGACGGCTGGCTTTCAGAGCTTTATTCAAGGAACGATATAGTGGACGTCGTATCGGCGCATACGTCGTTGACCGAACGCTCCGGGCGCTTCTGGGGGCTTTGCCCTTTCCATAAGGAAAAAACGCCCTCGTTTTCCGTCAGCCGCGACAAGCAGGTTTATTACTGTTTCGGGTGCAAGCAGGGAGGCAACGTCGTCAATTTCGTGATGAAAGCGGAGAACGTTTCTTTCGGCGAAGCGATCGAGATACTCTCGAGGCGCGCGGGGATGGAGCTTCCGGATAAAATCGACGACAAGGAATACATGCTCCTGAAACGGAAGAAGCAGCAAATAAAGGATCTGAACAAGCTCGCCGCGAGATATTACCACGAAACCCTTTTTTCTCCTCAGGGAAGAAAAGCGTTCGAGTATTTGAAAAACCGCGGCATAGACGAGCCGGTCATGAAGAGGTTCGGGTTAGGTTACGCTCCCGACGGATGGGACTCGGTTTTGGAGCTCGCGCGCAGCAAAGGCGTGCCGGACGAGACGATACGCGAAAGCGGCCTCGTACTGGTGAAGAACAACAACATGTACGACGCGTTCCGCGGCAGGGTCATGTTTCCGATATTCAGCCCTTTGGGCGAGGTCGTCGCTTTCGGGGGCAGGGTCTTAGGGGACGGGACGCCCAAATACCTGAACACAAAGGAAACGCTCGTGTTCAACAAGCGCCGCAACCTTTACGGGATAGACCTTATTCGGAGGATGGCGAAGGTCAAGAGCGCGGTGCTGGTCGAAGGATACATGGACGTCGTCTCGCTTTGCGCGCACGGCGTTAAGGCCGCCGTCGCGTCGCTTGGCACCGCCCTTACGAAGGAGCAGGCCGCGCTTTTGAAAAGGTATACGTCGGAAGTTTTCGTCGCATACGACGGCGACGAGGCGGGAGAGATCGCGACGATGAAGGCGATAGAAACGCTTTCCGCCGCGGGGTTCAGGGTACGGGTGATAAGGTTCGGGGACGGGCTCGACCCTGACGAATTCGTTAAAACGAGGGGGCTCAAAGGCTTCGCGCAGCTCGTGAAAAACGCGCCGGATTCGATAAGCTATAAGCTTGAGGTCAAGAAAAAGGAGTTCGACGTTTCGACCGCCGACGGGAAAGAACGCTACGCGATAGCGGCGGCGAAGATAATCGAGGGGATCGAAAGCCCGATAATCAAGGAGCGCTATATTAAAAAGCTCGCGGAGGAAACCGGCTTCAGTCCAGGCTCGATATCCGGAGAAGCCCAAAAGAAGGGGGCGCAAAAGAATAGTAATGCCAATAACAGGTATAATAGAATTGAAAAAACGGACGACGGAACGGAGAGCCTGCTGCTTGCGTTCCTGTTGGGCAGCCCCGCCTATGCGCAGAGCGTCTCCGGAATGGTGAGCGAGGAGGATTTTTCGTTCGGACCGCATAAAAATATTTTTTCGGCGCTGTTAGGCAGCGTAAAAAAAGGAATTCAGCCGACATATGCCGAATTAATATCGGAACTGGGGGCGGAGGAGGATGTGAACGAGGCCGCGAGGCTCTCAGGGCTTCAGGTCGTCGCCGACGACCCCGGCGCGTTCCTCAAGGACTGCGCGGCGAAACTGAAAAAAGAAAGGCTGATGCGCCGCAGGCTGGAGCTGGCGAAGCTGCTGCAGACGGCGTCGGGCGCCGAGAGAAGCAAGCTGCTCGCTGAAATAAGCGAGTTGGATAAAGAATTTATAAAGCTAAGGGTATAGGAATAAGGTGATTTTTATTGAACGGTAAAAACCCAGACAAAGCGCCCGCAAGGGTAAACGATGCCGGAGCGAAGGGCGCTAACGAAGGCTGGAACGAAAAAAAAGAAAAGAAAATGGACTTGACTCTTTCGAAGGAAAACCTCGCGCGCATACAGGCTTTGGGTATGCTTGCGCAGAGCGAAAAGGAGGAGAGGCTCCGGGACGTAATCGAGGCGGGCAAGAAAAAAGGCGTTCTTACATATAAGGAAATAAACGACGCGCTCGAGGGCGCGGAAATGGACGCGGAGTATCTCGACAAGCTTTTGGGCGCTCTCGAAGAGATGAAGATCGACGTCATCGACAGCGAATTCGAGAAGGAAATCCAGGACGAGGAAAGCGATGAAACGGACACGGAAATAGACCTTTCGATACCCGAGGGAGTCAGCATAGACGACCCGGTAAGGATGTATCTTAAGGAGATCGGCAAAGTCAACCTGCTTACCGCCGACGAGGAGATAACGCTCGCGAAGGCGATGGCGAAGGGCGACGAGGCCGCGAAGCGCAGGCTGGCCGAAGCTAATCTTCGGCTCGTAGTAAGCATAGCGAAGCGCTATGTCGGGCGCGGGATGCTTTTCCTCGACCTTATCCAGGAGGGCAACTTAGGGCTTATAAAGGCGGTCGAAAAATTCGACTACACAAAGGGATATAAGTTCTCGACATACGCGACGTGGTGGATACGCCAGGCCATCACGCGCGCGATAGCGGATCAGGCGCGCACGATACGCATACCGGTCCATATGGTCGAGACGATAAACAAGCTTATCCGCGTTTCGCGCCAGCTTCTCCAGCAGTACGGGCGCGACCCGCTGCCCGAGGAAGTCGCCCGCGAGATGGACATAAGCGAAGACAAGGTGCGCGAGATAATCAAGATAGCGCAGGAGCCCGTGTCGCTCGAAACGCCGATAGGCGAGGAGGAGGACAGCCATTTGGGCGATTTCATACCGGACGACGACGCTCCGGCGCCCGCGGAGGCGGCGGCTTTTACGCTTCTTAAGGAGCAGCTCATGGACGTGCTCGATACCCTTACCCCGCGCGAAGAAAAGGTTTTAAGGCTCCGGTTCGGGCTCGACGACGGGCGCGCCCGGACGCTCGAGGAGGTAGGCAGGGAATTCATGGTCACGAGGGAACGCATAAGGCAGATCGAAGCGAAGGCTCTGCGCAAGCTCAGGCATCCGAGCAGGAGCAAGAAGCTGCGCGACTTTTTGGACTGAGGAGAGCCATGTATCAGGCAGCCGAAGGCTGCCTTTGTTATCGTAGAAAAAACCACACGCCAAGCATGTGGAGCAAAGAATAGCTTTAGCGTTTAAAAAGAAGAACCTTCGAAAGTAGAATAGAAAGGTTTAGCTAACCGAATCAAACTACAAAGCAGGTATCCGGAAATGGACGAAAATAGTCACATGCAAAGTGGGACTGTAAACGATAAGGCAAACGTAAAAGAGCACACAGACTTTAAGGGTTGCCGGTAACAAGCCCCATGCGGTTGGCGGAACCGTAATATGCCTTTAGACATTAGTAAGAGTCCCTAATAGGGATAGAATAAAGAGACCGCCCCTTGAAGGGGTGGGCGATTATTATTTGTGTAAAATTTCGGGGGGAAAATGAAAAAGCGGCTCGACGTCATTATTGATATCACCCCGCCGTGCGAAACGGTCGCGGACATAGGCTGCGACCACGGCAAGGCGGCCGTAGGGCTGCTGCTGCGCGGCAAGGCTAACGCCGCGGTCTGTTCCGATATAAGCGAAAAATCCCTAAATAAGGCGCGAAAGCTCGCCGAGTCCGAAGGCGTCGCCGGCGGCGTTTCGTTTCGGGCCGGGGACGGGCTCGAAGTATTGGAGCCCGGCGAAGCGGACGCCGCCATTATAGCCGGCATGGGGGGAGAACTTATCGCGCGCATACTCGAGTCCGGAAAAACGCGCGCGCCTGAAACGCTCGTATTAGGCTGCAACACAAAGCCGGAGGCGGCGCGGGACTGGTTATATAAAAACGGCTACCGGATCGAGGACGAGGAAATGGCCCGCGAAGGCCGGCATTTTTATCCCGTTATACTCGCGGTAAAAGGCGCCTCGCGGGACTTGAGCGAAACCGAACTCGAGCTTGGGCCGGCGCTGCTTAAAAAAAAGCCGCCGGAGTTTATTGAATATGTGCTAAGAAAGATCGAAAAGGCGCTGATCAAGCGCGAAAGCATCCGCGCGTCGGATACAAAAAACGCGCGGGAGCTGCTCCGCGCGCTGGACGAAAAGATCAAGCGGTACGGGGAGGCGATCGAAAAATGAAAATTGACGAATTCGTGCGGGTCGTCGAGGGAATAGCGCCGCCGTCGCTCGCGCCCGAATGGGACAATTCCGGGCTGCTGCTGCGCTGCGGGGACGAAACCGGAGCGGTCCTTGTCGCCCTCGACGTGACTCCGGCGGTCATAGAAGAGGCGCAGAAAAAGGATTGCGGCATGATATTGTCGCACCACCCGCTGATATTCGAACCGGTGAAAAGCCTCGATTGCTCGAAAGCCGGGGAAGGCCTTCTGATGAGGCTGATACGAAAAAACATATCGCTGTACGCATGGCACACTCCTTTCGACAAGGCGGACGGAGGCGTATGCGACACGCTCGCCCGAAAATTGGGGCTTTTAGGGAGCGATGTCTCCGAAGACGGGTTCATGCGTACCGGTTTTCTTCCGCAAAGCCTCGATTTTGACGGTTTTATCGCTCGCGTGAAAGAGGCTTTAGGGACAGGCTGCGTACAGGCTTCAAACATTCGCCCGAAGGAGGTAAAAAGGGTCGCCGTTACGGGAGGAAGCGGAGGAGGTTACGTCGAGGCCGCTCTTAAATCGGGCGCGCAGGCTCTTTTGACGGGCGAAGCGAAACACCATCATTTTCTCGAGGCAAACGAATCGGGGCTGCTTTTGATCGCCGCCGGACATTACGCGACGGAGCGCTGCTTCGCGGACGCGGCAATTATGAGTTTACAACCGAAGCTCGATGAGTTAAAATCAAGTTTGGAGCTTTTCAAAGCGGACGGCGAAATACCGCCCGCGGAATGCTTTTAGCGATATACGACGAGGCACTTAGTATTAGGAGGAATATTTTTTGGATAAGCTGGCAGTATTATATGAATACCAGCAGGCCGACCTGAAGCTGGAAGCGTACGAGCAGCAGCTTAAAGACACTCCCGCGAGGAGGCAGCTTATAAAACTGCAGAGCTATCTCCAGAAACAAAAGGCGCTTCTCAAAGAAATAGAAAACAAGGCGCTCGTCGAACAGAACGAGCTGTCTGAAATTGACGTGCAGTATGACAGGATGATGGAATTCTTAAGCAAAAAGCAACACGACGTCAGCGAATATGAGAAGCTCGACATAAACGTGCTCGATTACAACGTGGTGAAGGATCTCGTCCGCGACTACGAGTCTGTCTACGAAAACATAGTGAAACAGAAACGGCGCGCGCTGTCGCTGCAGAAAAGGGCGGAGGAGACCGACGCGAAACTTAAGGAGATGCTCGTCCGGGTCGGAAAGGCTCAAAAGGAATTTTCCGAGCTGAAAAAGAAGCATCAGGAAGAACTCAACGCGGGCGCCGAGGAACTCAACAAGCTGAAAAAAGCCGTCGAAGCCGCGGCCGCGAAAGTCGACCCCGCGCTCCTTTCGAAATACGCGCGTATCAAGCAGAACACGGCGGTGCCGGTTACGCATCTTAAAAACGGAAGGTGCATGGGCTGCAACATGGAGCTTCCGTCGCGCGACTTGGCAAAAATAAAAAAGTCTGATATAATAATCGAGTGCGAAAATTGCGGCAGAATATTATATATGGAATAAATTGAGCAAGCCGAACGGCCGCCACGCACTGGAATTGACATTCAGCGATAAACGATATCATGTAAAGTTTCAATTCCAGTGCGTGGAGGAAAGTCCGAGCTCCGCAGGGCAGGGCGCCGGGTAATACCCGGTGGAGGCGACTCCAAGGAAAGTGCAACAGAGATATACCGCCTTCCATACGGTTTCGTATGGGGGGGAAGGGTGAAAAGGTGAGGCAAGAGCTCACCAGAGCCATGGCGACTTGGCTGCTATGTAAACCCCGTCCGGTGCAAGATTGATAGAGGGCATTAAGCGGCTGCCCGCCGCGCCCCGTGTAATCGCATGAGCCTGATGGCAACTTCAGGCCAAAGATAGATGGCCGTTCTTAGACAGAACTCGGCTTACAGGCTTGTCTCAATAATAATTTTAAAGGAGCGCAACGCTCCTTTTTGAATGTAACCGGAGGATGCGATGGAGGTCAGAAAAACGCGGGGGAGCCTTCTGCTGTTTTTGGCTGCTCTGATCTGGGGCGCCGCGTTTGTCGTTCAGAAAATCGGCGCTTTGCATTTGGGCGCTTTTACGTTGAACGCCGCGCGTTTCTTTATCAGCGGAGCCGCGCTCCTGCCTCTCGTCGTTTTCGGCGGCGCAATAAAAAAAGGGGACTTGAGGAACGGGGAAGACGGCAATGCGGCGAAAAAAGCGGCGCTGTTCGGGGGCGTTTCATGCGGATTTGTTCTCGCGCTTGCCGCCGCCGCGCAGCAGGCCGGGATAGAAAGCACGACCGCGGGAAAAGCGGGGTTTATAACCGCTCTTTATATCGTATTCGTACCGGCGGCGAGGATTTTTTTGGGGAGAAAAGTCGCGCTTCCCGTAATAATAAGCGTCCCGGCTGCCGTCGCCGGGCTTTATCTTCTCTGCGTGAACGAAGGCTTTTCGATAAACGCGGGGGACGCGCTCGTTTTACTCTGCGCCTTTCTTTTCACGATCCAGATACTCCTTATCGGCAGGTTCGCGCCTCGGGCGGACGTTATACTCATGTCGTGCGTGCAGTTTTTTACTGTAGCCGCGATTTCGGCCGCGCTGATGTTCATATTCGAAAAGCCGCGGATGAGCGATGTTTTATACTGCTGGGCGCCGCTGATGTACCTTGGCGTCATGTCGGGAGCGGCAGGGTACACCCTCCAGATATTCGGGCAGAGGGACACCGACCCGGCGGTCGCGTCGCTGATCTTCAGCCTCGAGTCGGTATTCGCCGCGGTCGCCGGCGGCGTTTTCCTCGGCGAGGGACTGAGCGCGAAGGAGCTTGCCGGCTGCGCGCTCGTTTTCGGAGCGACCATGGCCTCTCAGATAAACTTTAGGAAACGAACCTCAAAGAGTGTGAATAACCGGTCCGTTTGATCGAAAGTCAATCAAAGGCAATAACGGATTTATGGCGGCGCCGGTCCATCTTATGCGGCTTCTTTGCCTTTGTGCGAAAACCTTACCGTCTTCGTTAAATCAAAGCGTCATTCGCCTCGGCTTTCTTTTGACGCGCGCTGAATTTCGGTTTCCCCAAAAGACAATAATAATAGGTAGGTTTAAAAAACGGAGGAAACATGCGCGGCAGGCAGGATATATATATAAACATACTCGACGACGTAAAACTTTCACAGCAGGAACTTTTAAGCTACGCAAACGAACTGTCCCTTATCCATAAAGTGTACGCTAAAAACGCGGAGTTCAGGCATATAAACCTCGGGGAGGCGCGCGGCAGCGTCGAAAACGCGTATGCCGCCGCGAAACGCGACAAATACAAAGGGCTCGAGCTTCCCGCGATATCCGAATGGTTTTACGACAACAGATACCTGTTCATCGAGCAGATAAAGCAGATCGAGCTCAACAAAACCCCGTACCGCCTGCCTCATATAAAAAACGGGCCGTTCGCGGGACTGCCGCGCAGCTTCGCGCTTGCGGCGGAGCTTGCGAGGCACAGCTCTTTTTATATAACGGTCGCAAGCATCAGGGAGTTTCTCGAGGCTTACCAGAGAGAGACCGAACTCGATTCGGGAGAGCTGTGGGTTTTCGCGGATATGCTCAAAGCGGCGATTTTATGCGCCGTATCCGAACTGGCGAAATACAGCGTCGAGTGCATATCGATGAAACGCAGGGCGGAAAGTTTCTGCAATTACATCGAGAAAGGGATAGACGCTTTTTCGATGGAAAGCAAGGCCGTTCTTTTCAATCCCGTTTTTATCGAGAACGTGAGCGTCCTTACGCGCGAAAGCCCGCACTGCGCCGAAATAACGGAAAAATTGAACGCCGTGCTTGAAACGCGAGGGCTTTCGATCGAGCGCATGATAAAAAAGGCGCATACCACGCAGGCGAGGAACATAATGTTCCTGTCGAACGCGATAACGTCGCTTCGGATGCTCGCGAAAATAAACTTCGAAGCCATATTCGAAAACATATCGGCGGTCCACAGGCACTTGGGCGAGGACGACGGCTATTCCCGCATGGATTTCGATTCGCGCGAGTATTACAGGAAGAACGTTTCGAGGATAGCGTCGGTTTTAGGGGTATCCGAGCCCGCCGTGTCGAGGGCGGCGATAAGGCTGTCGAAACAATCGGGCGAGCACGTCGGGGCGTATATCATAGGGCGGCGCCGGCATGAACTGATGAAGGCGTTCGGAAAGGTGCCGCTGAAAGAAAAGGCGGCGGATTTTTTCAGAAGGCACATGCTCTTTTTCTACGCGGGAGGGATCCTTGCATCCTCCGTCGTAAGCGCGGCGCTTCTTTGCATTTCCCTGTTTTTCATGTACCCGGCGGTCTATGGGATAATCGGTTTCGTTATAAGCATAGTTCCCATATACGCCGTCGCCGCGGCGGTGAGCAACAAGATATTCATGCTGATAAACAAGCCCGCTTTCATACCGAAGATCGATTTGAAAGACGGCATACCGGAAAGTTGCCGGACTTTCGTGGCGGTGACTTCGCTTGTTACCAGCCTCGAATACGGGCAGGAGCTTCTCGAGAAGATGCAGGTCTACTATGCGGCGAACCTGAAAGAAAACCTGTATTTCGTGCTGCTTTCGGATTTTCGGGAGAGCGGCGACGAGATAACGGCGGGAGACATAGAGATCATAAACAGGATGGGAACCGAGGTCGAGGCGCTGAACCAGAAATACAACAGGAAAGTGTTTTTCTACGCGCAGCGGAAAAGAACGTACGATCCCAAAAGCAACAAGTTTTCGGGGAAAGAGAGGAAGCGCGGGGCGCTGCTTGATTTCTGCGCGCTGCTGCGCGGAGACGATTCCGGGTTCGTTTACGTGACGGACGGGATCCCGGATGGGATAAAATACGTGATCACGCTCGACGCGGATACCGAGCTTTCGAGGGACGCGGCAATAAAGCTAATAGGCGCGATGGAGCACCCTCTCGCAAGCCCGGTCGTCTGCGAAAACGGAAGGGCCGTCAAATCCGGGTACGCGGTGATGCAGCCGCGGATAGGGATAGACGTAGTGAGCGCGGCGCGGACGCATTTCTCGCTCGTGTTTTCCGGAAAAGGAGGCCTCGATACATACGCCTGCGCGGCGTCGGACATATATCAGGACGGCTTCGGTACGGGCATATACACCGGCAAGGGCATTTTCAACGTAGACGTGTATCTGAACGTGCTGAAGGACGCGTTCCCGGACAACGCCGTTTTGAGCCACGACCTGCTCGAAGGCGGATATTTGAGGTGCGCGCTGGTTTCCGACGTGATACTGATGGACGGCTATCCCGCGAAATACCTTTCCTGGGCGGAGCGCCAGCACAGATGGGTGCGCGGAGACTGGCAGCTCATGCCCTGGCTCTTCGGCAAGGTGAGGACACGCGCGGGGAAAGCGAAAAACGTGCTGTCGGGGCTGACAAGATACCAGATAATCGACAATCTGAGGCGCAGCCTCGTCATGCCGCTGTCTTTTACCGTGATACTGCTGTCCCAGACCGCGTTCTACCGTTCGGCGTTCTTCTGGTTCATTTCGGGCATACTGCCCCTCTTTATCGACGGGATACTCGACTTCGCCCAGAGGATAATAACGCTGCTGAAAAACGCGGGCAAGGGCTCGACGTTAAAGGACGCGGCTTACGAGACGAAAACGCTTTTCGAGCAGTCCCTGTATAAATTCGCATTTCTGCCGTACGAGGCGTACCTGATGCTCGACGCTGCGGTTCGGACGGTAGTGCGCGTCGCGTTTACACGGAAGAACCTGCTCGAATGGGTGACCGCCGCCGAAGGCGAAAAGAAGGCGAAGGACGGAGTGCAGGATTACTGGAGAAAGATGAAAGCGGCGCCGATACTCGCTTCCGCTCTTTTCGCGCTTTCGATCGTCACGACGGGTTCTTTCTCGATAGTCGCGTTCGCGGTGTTCGCCGTCTGGTTCTTCGCGCCGACGATCGCATATATGATCAGCAGGCCGCGCAAAACGAGGCGGTATGTTTTGGAACCCGCGCAAAAAGAGCACCTCGAAGACATCGCTCTTAGGACATGGCGCTTCTTCGAGAGGTTCGGCTCCGCCAACGAGTATTGCTGGATGCCGGACAACTACCAGAAAAGCCCGAAAAAAGGTGTGGCGCAAAGGACTTCGCCGACGAACATAGCCTTTTCGATGACCGCGGGGATAATAGCGTATTACTTAGGGTTCTGCACGCTGCCCGAAGCGGTGGACAGGCTGGAAAAGTGCGTCGCGGGGATCGAAAAAGCCGAGAAATGGAACGGGCATCTTTATAACTGGTATGATATAACCGACCTTACGCCCCTCGAGCCCAGATACGTATCTTCGGTCGACAGCGGGAACCTCGCCTGTTATCTGACGGTAGCGGTCGAGGCGCTCAAGGACATGTTGGCCTCTCCGATCGCCGCGTATTTCGAAAGGGGAATAGCCGCCGTATCGCGCGAAACGGGCGCCGCGGCCGCCTGCGGATTCGGGGAAGACGTCTTCGCGGCCGCCGGTTTTCTTGATAAACCGGGAGAGGGGCAGGGGAAGCTAACGGATTTAAAAACCGCATTTTGCGCTTTCATAAACAAATACGCGGGATGGGCGCGGGTATTGTCCGGGTTTCATGCTAAGGACCCGGAAAGATATGCCGAAGCGACAGAAAAGCTGCGCTCGCGGCTCGCCGGCATATCGATAGAAGGCTATGTCCGGGAATTCCACGCGCTGCTCGGGATCCTTTCCGAGATATTCGAGAAAGCCTCGGAGACGTGCGACGGGGAAGTCCTCGCGTGGGTAAAGAAAATGGAAACCGCCTTCGGGGAGAGCTATATCGCGTCAAGGAGGATAATCGCGCGCGCGGACAAGCTGAGCCGCAGGATCGAGGCGCTGTTCAACGGCATGGATTTTACGTCGCTTTACGACGAGGAAAAGGATCTTTTTTCGATAGGGTTCGACGTAAGGCAGGGCAAGCTAAGCGACACGCATTACGACCTGCTTGCCTCCGAGGCGAGACAGACGGGGTTCATCGCGATAGCGAAAGGGGACGTGCCGGGGAAGCACTGGTTCAGGCTCGGGAGGCCTCTGACCGTCGCCGGCGAAAGCCGGGTGCTGCTCTCCTGGGGAGGCACGATGTTCGAGTACCTTATGCCGCTGATAATAATGAAAAACTACGACAACACGCTTCTCGCGGAGACCTACAAGAACGTGGTCGCCATGCAGAGCGATTACGGCGAATCGAGGAGGGTGCCTTGGGGAGTATCGGAATCCGGGTATTACGCGTTCGACCTGAACATGAATTACCAGTACAAGGCGTTCGGGGTGCCCGGACTGGGCATGAAGGCGGGGCTCGTCCGCGAGATGGTCGTTTCCCCGTACTCGGTGTTCCTCGCGCTCCATGTGAACGCAAGAGCGGCCGCCGCCAACCTGCTGAGGCTCGAAAAGGCGGGCGCGCTCGGGAAATACGGTTTCTACGAGGCGATAGACTACACGCAGTCGAGGATGCAGCGGGGGCGCAAGAAAAGGATCGTAAAAAGCTACATGGCCCACCATCAGGGGATGATACTCGCTTCGATACTGAACTGCCTGCAGGGCGGCAAAATGCAAAACCTTTTCCACAGCGCGATGTACGTCCGGGCGACAGAGATGCTGCTGAAAGAGAAAGTCCCGCCCCGGAGCATCACGCTCAGTTTTGCCGAAAAACAGCCCGAAACGAACGAATTCGCGGAAGAGATACGCTCCGTGCGGACTTACAGGCATTTTTGCCAGTACCCGGAGGCCCATTTCCTCTCAAACGGGAGCTATACGGTAATGCTGACGCAGTACGGCACCGGGTATTCGATGTACAGGGGAAACATCATTAACCGGTGGTACGGAGACATCCTGCGCCGCGCTCCGGGGATACACGTTTATATCAAGGACGTCCGCAGCGGAGCCGTATGGTCGGCGGCGTATCTTCCCGCGTGCGTAAGGGCGGACGGTGAGCGGGCCGTTTTTGAGCAGCACAAGGCGTCGTTCATAAAGGAAATCGACGGTATCGAGACGGTTCTCGAGATATGCGTATCGCCCGAATGCGACCTTGAAGTCAGGAGCCTTCAGATAAACAACAAGTCGGACAGGGAGCGTCTTGTCGAAGTATTGTGCGCGTACACCCCTGCGCTTTGCGGCGAGAGGGATTTCGAGGCTCATCCCGCGTTTGCGGAGCTTTTCATAGAAACCGAAATCGACAGGGAAAACGGCGCGATATACGCAAAGCGCAGGGGGAAGAAAGTTTGCTGCGGCATGAAAGCCTGCGGCGCGCAAAACCCCGAGCTTTTAACCGACCGGACGAACATCTTCGGGCGGCATAATGTCTTCGGGGCCGCCGCGTGCATGGGAAGGCAGTGCGGCGAAAGGGACGTCCAGAGGGCGGCGGGGATAAAGTGCTCCTTAAACGTTGCGGCAAAATCTTCGTCAAGCGTGTCCTTCATGTTGGCGGCGGCGGAAAGCAGGCAGGAGGCCGAAAAGTGCCTGTCCGGGATAACCGGGGAGGACGACGTAAAGAGGGTGTTCAACCTTGCGTGGACGCATTCGCAGGTCGAGATGAGATACTTGAAGCTGCGCGATATGCAGGCGGATATTTTTCAGAGGATCGCGTCGCGCACCGTTATCGGCGTTCCCTGCGCGAAGGAAAACGCCGCAAACGCGGACGGCATAAGGACCCTCTGGAAGTTGGGGATCTCGGGCGATCTGCCGATTATAAGCGCGTTCGCGGAAAAACAGGAGGATCTCGAGAACATGCGCGAGGTCGCGAAGGCGCAGGAGTTCATGAGCTTTCGGAGCGTGAGCGCCGACCTGATATTCATTTACGGGGGAGGCTCCGATTACATAAACCCGCTGCGCGACAGGCTCCGCGAGCTTGAGCAGGCGGCTTCGAGCAGGCCGTACAACAAGGTCTACGCTTTCGCGCGGGACTGCCTTTCGGACAAGGACATAGCTACGATAAAGGCGGCTTCCTGCCTGGTGATACGGGGGGACAGGCCCCTGAGCGAACAGCTTAAAGGCGAAATCACGACACGCCCGCTCGAGGTGTTTGAGCGCGCGGAAAGAGAAACCGCGCGGGTGCCGGTTCGCCTGAAGGCGTTCGACAACGGCGGCGGCGGGTTCGTCGCCGGAGGAACGGAATATTGCATAGAAATAACGGACAGGGCGCCGCCCCCGTGGAGCAACATATTGGTGAACAGGGATTTCGGGACCCTTATCAGCGCCGCGGGCGGGGGTTATACATGGGCGGACAACGCGCAGCTGAAAAGGCTAACGCCTTTCAGGAACGACCCCCTTTCAGACCTGACGGGGGAGGGGATAATAGTGCGCAACGACAGGACGGGAGGGGCTTTCAGCGTGATGCCGGACGCGTATTCCCGCGGCAAATACAGGGTCATACACGGATTCGGCTATACGGTTTGCGAACGTTACGGCAGCCTGAACACGAGGACGGAATACTTCGTCGATCATGAAAGGCCGGTCAAAACGGCGCTCCTCGAGCTCGAAAACGTTTCGGGGCGCGAGGAAAAGTACTCGGTGTATTGCTACGCGGAACCGGCGATGGCGCACGACTGCCGCGAGGTAAGATCGGTCTTCGCCGGAGACAGGCTCGAAGCTTTCTCGCCGTTCGACGACCCCGAAAAGGCGATGTTCTTGTCGATGCCCGGCCGGGAAGTAAGGTACACATCCTGTATATTCGAGTTCTTCGGTTCGCCGGGCAACAACATCGTGCCCGAGGCGCTCAAAGTAAAAGAGCTTTCCAACAGCGCCGGACCGTGCTCCCTGCTCGCGCTGCAGACGGGGATCGTTCTTAAGCCCGGCGAAAAGAAAACGGTAACGGTCGTATTAGGCTACGGCAAAAGGGACGGGATAGAGGGCCTGCTGAGGGAAGCCGGCGGGAAAACGGCCGAAAGGCTTAACGGAACAAAGGAGTTCTGGCGCCGGCTGGTGGGCAGGATAAAAGTCAGGACCTCCAACAAATCGTTCGACACGTTAGTGAACGGGTGGCTTCCGTACCAGATATACGCGTCCCGAATATGGGGGCGGACGGGATACTACCAGTCGGGAGGAGCCTACGGTTTCAGGGACCAGCTTCAGGACTCGATGGCGCTCCTGTACACCGACCCCGGCGTCGCGCGCGAATTCATCGTAAGGTTCGCGGGCAGGCAATTCGCGCAAGGAGACGTCCTGCACTGGTGGCACGAACCTTATCACGGCGTAAGGACGAGGATCAGCGACGACAGGCTGTTTTTGCCGTACGCCGCGTGCGCGTACGAAAAAGTCACGGGCGACATGTCGGTTTTCGACGAGACCGCCGCCTATCTCGAGGGGCCGGAGCTGCCCGAGGGAGAAAGCGATATTTACGAGGAATTCAGGCCGGGAAAGATAATAGAATCCGTTTTCGGGCACTGCGTCAGGGCGATCGATTCCGCGCTGCGGTTCGGAGAACACGGGCTGCCTCTTATGGGCGGTGGCGACTGGAACGACGCGATGAACAGGGTAGGGGAATCGGGACGCGGCGAAAGCGTATGGCTCGCTTTCTTTCTCTGCGAAGTGCTTAAGGGTTTTTGCGTTATCTGCCGCAGGCGGGGCGAAGGGGAGCTTGCCGAAAAGTATGAAAACGCGCGCAAAACGATAGCGGAAAACATAGAAAAGAACGCGTGGGACGCGGACTGGTACATGCGCGCGTTTTTCGACGACGGGACGCCGATCGGAAGCCGCGGCTCGCCCGAATGCAGCATCGATCTCGTGTCTCAGGCCTGGGCGGTGATCGCCGGCGCGCAGCGCGCGAAAGACGCTTTCAAATCGGCGGAGGAAAGGCTCGTCGTCAGGGAAGAGGGAGTAATAAGGCTTCTCGCGCCTCCGTTCGACAAATGGGAAAAAGACCCCGGATACATAAAAGCGTATTTGCCCGGAATAAGGGAAAACGGAGGCCAATATACGCACGCCGCCGCGTGGCTGGTGATAGCCGCCGCGAAACTGCGGGAAAAGGACAAGGCCTTGGAGCTTTTCCAGATGCTGAACCCTATAAACCATACGCGTACCCCGGCGGCGGTATCGAAGTATAAGGGCGAGCCTTACGTTATGGCCGGCGACGTATATTACTCCGACGAATTCAAGGGAAGATCGGGCTGGACGTGGTATACCGGCGCGGCGGGATGGATGTATCAGGCGGCGCTGATCCACCTTCTCGGGATGAGGATAGAAAACGGGGAGCTTTCGGTCAGCCCCTGCCTGCCTGACGGCTTCGGCCCATATACGATCGAATACGAACGGGGGGGCGCGAAATACGTCATCAGCGTCGACATATCTTACGGCTACGAGGGGGAGGCGTACCTGAGCCTCGACGGTTCGGAGCCGGTAAAAAGCGTCAGGCTCGACAAAACCGAAGGCGAACATCTGATACGCGCTTGGTGGAAGGCGAAGAAAAATGATATACTGTAGGCATGAACGATACTTTTCTGCCGATGACGCGCCGGGAGCTGGAGGAACGGGGCGTAATCCGCCTCGATTATATAGTCGTCACGCCCGACGCCTATGTCGACCATCCCTCGTTCGCGGCCGCGATAATAGGGCGTTTCGTGGAGAGCCTCGGATTCCGCGTCGGGGTGATATCGCAGCCCGGATGGGATTCGCCGGACGACTTCATGAAGCTCGGGAGCCCGAGATACGCTTTTTTGCTCAGCGGCGGAAACATGGACGGCATAGTCAGTATGTATACCGCGGCTAAAAAGCCGCGGAGTTCGGACGCGTATTCTCCGGGCGGGCGCGCCGGCCTTCGGCCGCCGAGGCCGACGATAGCGTATACCGCGAGGCTTAAGCAGGCGTACCCCGGCGTCCCCGTGATAATCGGGGGAGTCGAAGCCTCGAACAGGCGTTTCGCGCATTACGATTATTATGAGGACAAGGTGCGGCGCTCTTATCTCGTGGACAGCAAGGCGGATTTGCTCGTATACGGCATGGGGGAAAAGCCGCTCGAACAGATCGTCAAACTGCTCGCGGAAGGAAAATCCGCCGGAGAAATATCGGGGATACGCGGAACATGCGTAATAAGAGGGACGCTCGACGGTATAAGCGATTATATCGAGCTCCCGCCGTTCGAAAGCGCCGCCGCCGATAAAACGGAATTCGCAAAAGCGTGCGGGATAATACACGAAAACATGACGCAGGCGGGCAAAACGCTGGTTCAGAAACACGCCGACAGGTATCTCGTTCAATTCCCGCCTTCGCGCCCGCTCACGACCCCGCAGATGGACGCGATTTACGAGCTGCCGTTTGCCCGGCGGGAACATCCTTCGTACACGGAGCCTGTTCCAGCGCTGTCCGAGGTGCGGTTCGGGATAACGTCGCTTCGCGGCTGCCCCGGGATGTGCTCGTTCTGCTCTATCTCCGCCCATCAGGGGAAGCGCGTGCAGAAGCGCTCGAAAAGATCCATCGTGAAAGAGGCGGAAGGGTTCGCGGAAACGCCGGGATTCAAGGGCGTTATTTCGGACGTCGGAGGCCCGACGGCGAATTTCTACGACGCGGCATGTACGGCAAAGGACGGGGACGGGTGCGCAAGGTCATGCCTGTCGCCTAAGATATGCAAAAATCTAAGGGTAAGCCATAAAGGGCTTTGCGGCGTGCTCGAAGCTCTCGAGGGCGTCCGCGGCGTGCGCAAGGTCTTCATACGCTCCGGAATAAGGTACGATTATTTGAACGCCGACAGGGACGCTAAATTCATAAAAAGGCTCGTAAAAAAGCACGTCAGCGGCCAGCTCAAGGTCGCTCCGGAGCATACGAGCGAAAACGTGCTGCGGCTTATGAACAAGCCGCCGTATAAGGTTTATGAAAGCTTCTCGAAAAGGTTCCGCGCGCTGTCCGCGGAGGCGGGCAGAAAGCAGTACCTTCTGCCTTATTACATATCCTCGCATCCGGGCAGCACGCTCGGCGACGCGATAGAGCTCGCGCTGGCGCTAAAAAAACAGGGGTTCATACCCGAACAGGTTCAGGATTTTTATCCTACCCCCGGAACGCTTTCGACCTGCATGTACTACACCGGCATAAACCCTCTTACGGGAGAGGAAGTATACGCGGCGAGGTCGCCTGAGGAAAAGGCGATGCAGCGCGCGCTGCTTCAATTCAACGACAGGAAAAACTGGCCGCTCATACGCGAGGCGCTCCGTAAAGCGGGGCGCGAAGACCTTATCGGGAACGCGAAAGGCTGCCTCGTGCCGGAGGAGCGCGAAAGCGCCGCGAAGCCTTCGCGGAGCCGCGCCGGCGCTAAGGCGCGAAGGCGGGCGAAAAAACTGTCAAATAGAAAATAACGCAGGCAAGTTGTAAATGGCTTGAAAAAGACAGAAAAAGGGGAGCTCGCAATAAGGCGTTTTGGCATCCCTTAGCTTTTTATCAGGCTTTCGACTCTGGACACAAGCATATCGAGGCCGTTTTCGTCCGAGTAATCCTTGTTTTTCTTGATCCCGATGTCCTCCGTGACGATAATCTCTGCGTCCGGCGTCATATCGATAGATTTTAAAGCCTTGGTCGCGCAGGCGACTTTGCATCCGTTGATGGCGGCATAGTATTCGGACTTCCTTGCGTTGTTTACAATGCTCTCGATCCCAAGCGGTATGCCGAGGGAACATACGAAATTGATATTATCGTGCTTCTGAGCGATCCGTACGACGCATTTGGTGGTTATCATGCCGACGTTACATGCGCCAGAACACGGTAAAAGACCAATGACCTTTTTGCTGCTTACTTCGCATGGAACTTTCTCTTCGCTGCTCATTAGAAACCTCCAAATTTATTTACATATTTTCTCCGCTAAGCCGAAGCTTTATTCTAAGGACAAGAATTGGGGATCTGGTTTTTAAAAAATCATTAGTCACATGGAAATTTCTATATGCCAATAAATTTTTGCTCATTTTTATTTAGCGAGTAATTATCCTTCCGTCAGAAATGGTGATAATACGGTTGCATGCATCGGCGACAAAATTTTCATGCGTTACAATAATAATTGTTTTTCCCTGAGCGTTCAGGTCTTTGAAAATTTCCATTATCATGATCGAATTTTTTGTATCGAGCGCACCGGTAGGCTCATCTGCCAAGATGATCTCCGGTTGATTGACAAGAGCCCGCGCGATCGCTACGCGCTGTTTCTCACCACCGGAAAGTTTTGAGACTTTCTGCTTCGCCAAATTTTCAATACCTAACTGCCGGAGCCGTTCCATCGCCAACGCATCGATCTGAGAAAACGGCGTTTTCCCAAACAACAAGGGTATGCCCACGTTCTGGAGTGCGCTATCTTCTTCGACCAAGGCGAAGTGCTGCATCACAAAACCGAATTTTTTATTACGAATTTTTGACAGCTCCGCGTGCGATGCTTTTGATACGTCGGCACCGTCCAATCTATATACCCCATTTGTTGGCTTGTCGAGACAACCGATGATATGCAGTAACGTCGATTTTCCCGCCCCTGACGGACCTTTAACGGCGACCATCTCGCCTTTTTCTATTGATAGCTCAATTCCGGCAAGGGCCTTAAGAACCACGCCATCGCGTCGCGTTTTGAAGGTTTTTTCAATTCCGCTCAATTCAATCAACATAGATTTTCTCCTCACTCGCCCTGTTGCAAATCTTTCAGCGACTCTGATAAATCGTCACGCACCAACTTGATAATAAATCCTGTACCGACTGCGGTAAACATTACCACTAAGTATAAAAAAACGATTCCGTAGAAAAGAAATGCCCGCATCGGGGTCATCCATGTCAGCATTAACAAACCAAGTTTGCCGATAACCAATGTGAGCAACATTGTGATAATGATTAATATCCCCACACGGCATGCTTCTGCTGCGGCACCCTTCTTCCAATTCATCCCGAGCAGATAATAGACGGCAAATAGTCTGCGGTTTCGAAGGCTTTGGATTACGTTATTGCTAAGCACTCCTATGACAGCTAACGAAAGGAATACGACAAACATAATGGTTGTCCCGCCGATCATCTGTTCAGTATTTTTATTAAAAGTGGAAACAAGCGATATCATCGGCGTTGCCTCGCCGTACTTGCTCCATTTTCTCATGGCAGTATCGATATTTGTATCGTCCGTATTTGGTTTCAAGAAAATAAACATGTTAGTTATTACCGGCGTGTACGAAGGCGGCGCGAAAACAGACGGACCGCCCAAATCCGTATCACGAACTAAAATTACCGGTTTTTGACTTATGACCGACTCCGCCGAAAAATACTCCGGACTGGCGCTGCCTGAAGGAAAGAAATATTGTGTCGGCTCTTTAAGTATTCCAACAACTGCAATCCGGCATGTTTTTCCGTCCGGCAGGCCGATATCGGCAGTGTCGCCGATTTTCAGTCCTATTTCGCCGGAAACCACTGCCGGAACCGTTTTTCCGCCGGCAGATGAGCGATCAGACAACCAGGAGCCGCTTTGCAGCCCGGGCGAATAGCGGGAAATGATACTTTCATTGTACGCGGCTAAATTGCATGGCATGTTATTGCAAAAAGTATTTTCATTCATGTAAACTCTGCCGATAGAATCGACCTGTGGAGAAGACAGTATTTGTTGTGCCGCATATTCCGGATCATAGTAATCAAATAATGAAAGAACGATCGTATCGTTTACAGGCAGCTCGTTTACAGCTTGTAAATTATCCAGATAATCTTCAATTGCTACGAAAACCTGCGCAAGCATGATGACAGAGAGCAGTATTTGAACGATTAATACGATATTTGTCAGCTTTCTCTTCCAGAGCAGTTTGAGCGCGATTAAAACAATAGCCAAGTATTTGCCTCCCGCTTTCATTTTTGAAGCATTTTCTCACGGAAAACAATCGGGATCGCCCTTATATTGACCGCCAACTGCAGAAAAATCATTGCGCCAATGTATATCAGTATATAGAACTGCCATGGAAGCGGAGATACGATTCCATGCGGGGCGATCTTTGTTATTCCGTATACAGCCAAATATGCGCAGACATAGGCGATAGTTACCAACATCGCAACGTTAAACAATATGAAGTACGCGATCTGTCTTCCTTTCGCGCCGCAGATCAAATAGATCCTGTACCGCTCAAATTCTTTTCTTAACCAATATAGCATGACGCTGACGGCGCTGATTAAAGAGAGTATCAATACGACAATATATGGTATTATGCCGCTAATGTAGCTATTGACCGCGCCAACTTCATATGGCTTCGGCAGGGATAATGACTTTATCAGACTGAACGATTGTAAAAGGCCGCTTATATGCGTTATCTGTGCGCCTGATAAGGATCGGGAGAATACGCATCTGAACCTTAACGGAACGAGCCCTATGTCAAAATATGTTTTTAATGGTATCGTAATCGTTGTCTGCACCGCCGTGAATTCATAAAAGTCCTCGGTAATAGAGTCCTTCGGAAAATCAAAAAAGTAATTGCCGATAGCTTTGAAATGCTTGCCATTAATATCTATCCCCGTTTCCCATATACCGTCTATCTTTGACCGGGGAAGATTTTTGATATAATCTGTTCCCAACAAGGCGACATCTGCGCCGTAATCCATCTCTTCGGCGGTGAAAAAACGTCCGTACGGCGTATACAAAACCTCTTTTTTTAGGTCTCTATCCCGATATAGTCCTGTATAGTTATCATCAGAGACCGTTGCGGTCTCTATTTTCGGCAAACCTGTGTCGTCCGCCAATTTTGCGTAAAGGTTTTTTATTGTATTTAAATCGCCGCAAGTAAAGTACAATGTTCGCGTTTCTTGATTGCTTTCTACGTTAACGGTGTACATATAATACCCCCTCTCCTGAATGAAGAGAAAACTACCGAACGCGAAAACAAGGCAAAAAAAAGATAAGCCAAAGAATAATTTATTTGCACGGCAGAAACGCAGGAAATTAGCAATAGCGGTACGTGTCAATCGATAATACTCCTTAAAAATAGTGGATTTTCGGCGTTAATCAGATGTTGAGCGGTTAACTGATCAATCCTAAGGAACCTGCGTAGAAAGTTGCCGAAGAAAAATTTGACGTCCCGGCTTGCCAATATTTGCCTCATACTTTAGTTTGGATACCCTTGATATTAATTAACGCCGAAAATTCTTATTCCATAATATACAACTAATCGCTATTTAATGTCAAGCAAATGATGGTTTACATATTTTCTCCGCTAAGCCGAAGCTTTATTCTAAGGACAAAATGATCGGCGCATCGGGCGCCAAAATCAAAACTTGCAATTTTCAAAATAAAAAATAACAGTTTATTTGTTGTTTTTATTATCGGATATATTGTGGTATAATCTATTACAAGTATATTACGAGGAGAATATTTATGAAGAGGATTCTTATCGTCGACGACGAACCGAGCCTTATAAAAGGCTTAAGGTTCAACCTCGAGCAGCAGGACGGGTATATTGTCGACGAGGCGCTGGACGGCGAACAGGCTCTCGCCGTGTTCGAGCAGGACAAGTACGATCTTGTGCTGCTGGATCTTATGCTTCCGAAGATAGACGGAATGGAGGTCTGCCAGCGCATACGGAGCATTTCCAACGTGCCTATAATAATGCTCACGGCGAAAGACGACGATATGGATAAGATAATGGGGCTCGAATTCGGCGCGGACGATTACATGACTAAGCCTTTCAACATGCTCGAGCTAAAGGCGAGGATAAAGACGATATTCCGGCGCATGGAAGGCACGGAGAAAAACAGGGAGCCTCAGGTGCTGCACGCGAAAAACATGACGGTCAACCTCGAAAACAGGAGCGTGACGATAGACGGAAGGGACGTGGCGCTTACCGCGAAGGAGTTCGACCTGCTCCAGCTTTTCATAACCAACAGGGGCAAGGTTTACGACCGCGAAAAGCTGCTCGAGCTCATATGGAAATACGAGTACTTAGGCGACTTAAGGACGGTGGACGTCCATATCCGAAGGCTCCGCGAAAAGATAGAAAGCAACCCGGCGAAGCCGGAGTTTATCATGACTAAATGGGGAGTGGGCTACTATTTCTCGGATAAATAACATACTTTATTCGATACGCTGGAGATTCGTGTTCATCTATCTGTTCGTAGCCGCTGCGACTTTTGCAGCGGTTACTTTCGCTGTGGCCTATACCGCCGAAGATTACCTCGTGAAGATGCGCGTCAGCCAGCAGCTTAAGGAGACGGACAGCGTGGCGGTAAGCGTCGCGCCGTACCTTTACGGCTCAAATTCGAAAAAGATGTTCGAGATAGCCGAGAACGCGTCGAAAAAATACGGAGGGCGCTTTCTCATCCTGAACAGATCCGGGATCGTCCAGGTGGACAGCTTTTCCATGCTGAACGGCCAGAAGCTCGAGCATAAGGAAGTGTCCGACGTGCTGCTCGGACCGGGCGATACCTCATACGGCTTCCATAAAATCGGCGGTTCCGACGGCGGGAACAATTTTGTTGTTTACTATGCCGCGGCGGTAGTATATAATTCTGAAACCATAGGCGCGGTCCTTTACTCGGACGGCATACAGGACGTCGTCGATACGACTAAAAGCTTTGTCGGCCTGCTCGTGATGATAGCGGGATCGGCGTGCGCGCTGCTGCTGCTTATAAGCCTCATATTTTCGGGGTATATAACAAGGCCGATAAACGAGCTCAAAAACGTCGCGCTCTCGATATCGCGCGGCAATTTGAGGCAGAGGATAAAAGTTTCGGGCAAGAGCGAGATCGCCATGCTCGCGGATACGTTCAATACGATGAGCGAGAAGCTTGAAAACATGGACAAGCACAGGAGCGAGTTCGTATCCAACGCGTCGCACGAGCTGAAGACCCCGCTAAGCTCGATGAAGATACTCACGGAATCGCTGTTGTACCAGGACGGAGTGAGCGAGAAAATATATAAGGAGTTCCTGTCTGACATCAACAGGGAGATCGACCGCATGAGCGAAACGATCTCCGGGCTTCTGACGCTCGCCAAGACGGATACCGAAACGGACGCGCTCGTTATGAACAAGATACTGTTGAGCGAGCTCGTATACAAATCCGTCGTCGCGCTTAAGCCCCTCGCCAACGAGAAGAAGATAACGCTGTCGTACACGGTGATAAACGACATCGAGACGCAGTGCGACGCGCTGAAAATAATGCAGGCCGTAATGAACCTGATAGACAACGCGGTCAAGTACACAGACAAGGGCGGACGCGTCCAGGTGAGCGTGCAGAAAGTCGGCGCGGAAGCGGCGATCGTGGTGAAAGACGACGGCTGCGGCATCCCGGAGAAGGAAATACCGTATATATTCGACAGGTTTTACAGGGTGGACAAGGCGAGGTCCAGGGATACCGGAGGAAGCGGGCTTGGGCTGAACATATCGCAGAAGATCGCGCTGCTGCACGGAGGAAGGATAGAGGTGCAGAGCGAAGAGGGGAAAGGGAGCGTATTCACGCTGTTCCTTCCTATCAGGGGTTAGGAGAACCGGATATGGAAAAAGCGAAGAGGATTATATTCTTACTGATGATATTGCTCGCGTTTTCGGGGTGCGGGGCGGAAAAGCGAAATATACCGGCAAACACTCCGGCGATAAATCCCAACGCGCAGGCGGCCAACAAAAATACCGAAGAGGTGACGCTTTATTTCAGCTACCGCGGCGAAAACCTTCTCGCGGGAGAAACGAGGAAAATAAACGTGCCGGTAAACGAAAAGACCGAGGCGGCGGTAATAAGGGAGCTTATCGCCGGGCCTTCGGCGGACAGGGACGGGCTTTGCGGGCTTTTCTGGGGCGACGTGAAGCTCGTCAGCGTGGATTCGGTGGGCGATATTCTGTTCGTTACCCTAAGCAAGGACTTCGTGTCGACCAGCCCCGCGAAACCGGCGCTCGAAGACGGGGGCTTCGCGGAACAGAAAAAGCTCGCAATATACTCGATCGTCGATACGATAGTCGAGATGGGGAATTATTCGCGTGTTCAGATAGAGGTCGACAGAGAGGGAAGCAGGATTGGAGAAAGGATAACGAGGAGCGAGGCGGGCTGGGGCGACGACTCGTCATATCTCGAACCGTTGGGCTGGGAAGAATCGATCATACTCACCCCCGCCAAGACGCTTCAGGAAGCCCTCGCGTCATTCGACAAAAAGGACTGGACGAGGCTTTACGATTTTACCGCGTACACGAGCCCGGACGGTACTCAAAAACCCGATATGAACGCGTTTTCGTCGGCGCTTTCGGCGCCCGGGAACATACTCGAAAGCTATCAGATAACGGGCACGAGCGTATCCCACAACGGCAAAAAGGCTATGGTGACGCTTGATTATTCGATAAACACGCGCGCGGGCGACACGGTAAACAAAACCAAGGTGCCGGTTATCATGGTGAGGGAAAACGACATCTGGAAGCTGTCGTATACCTCGCTGATAAACGTGCTTATAAGCGAAGGTTGACGGATGAAAAGATTGATTGCAGCCGCGGCCGCGCTTTGCATATTGGCGGGCGGATGCGGAGTGATAAACGACAACAACGAACCCGGGAGAAAGATTCCGGCCGGGACATTGCAGCCCGTTGAAACCGAATATACCGGAAAGGTGGAAAAGGTCGCGGTATATTTCCTCAACGGCGCGAGCGGTACGCTTACCGCCGAGGTCAGGACGGTCGTAATCGGGCAGGATACGAACCCGGCGGAAGTCGCGGTAAGGGAACTTTTGAAAGGCCCCTCAAACGGCGATCTGCTTGCGCCGGTCGCGCCTCAAGGGATGTCTTTCGACCGCATGGAGTATTCGCGCGGAGTGGCGAACGTATATCTGAACTATGCCGGGGAGCCGATGGACCCCGCGCAGAAATTCAGGCTCGAACTCGCGATCACCGATACGGTCACGGACGTGTTGGGCGCGGCTTACGTTTCGGTATTCTATAACGGCGCTCAATCGGGATATTATCCGGGCATACCGTACGGTCCGATGGTGAAACAGACGGGGAACCTCGACGATATCTGGAACCAGGCGTCCGCGAAATACCTTGACACGCCCGTCGTTCCCGGCGAACAGGGGCCGCCGCCCCAGCCTTCCCCGGCGCCTTCCGAAAGCGCCGTTCCCGCGCCGAAAGTGAAAAAGATCCCGACGGTGCTGTATTTCATATCGTCGGACGGCGGATACCTGCTTCCTGAAGTGAGGAACGTAAAATATACCGACGGGGATTATATAAAAAGCATAATCGCCGAACTCGGGAAAGGGCCTCAGAGCACGTCCGTAATGGCAAGCCCTCTCTCGAACGACGTCGCGCTTTTGGAAGATGACAGAATAACGCCCGCGGCGGGGGGAGGCTACCGGCTTACGCTCGATTTCAGGAGCCAGCCGGCGCGGGACGATTCGGATGCGCGCGGCGTTTCGCTGGCGTACGCTTCGATAGTGTATTCGATCACGGGATTCGTGCCGGATATAGTGAGCACGGAGATATTCGTAAACGGGAAAAAGGTCGCTGACGCCGAAACCGGAAAAACGGCTGTCTCAAGGAGCGATTATTCGGAATATGTAGGGAGCAGCGCCCCCGTTTATTTCGCGGACAGGGGATCCGACCTTCTGCTCCAGGTTTCGAGAAGCATGGAGCAGGACAGGATATGGAGCGCGAAACAACGCGTGCTCGAGCTTATCGACGGGCCTCTTCCCGGAGACGGGGAAAACGCGTGGCCGGTCGTTCCCGAAGGCATAACGGACGCGGACATATTGTCGGTAAAGATATATTCCGACACCGCCTATGTGAACCTGTCCGGGAACTTCGCGAACAGAAGCGCGGGGCTTTCGTCAAAAGCCGAGATGCTGCTCGTTTACTCGATCGTAAACACGATAACCGCGATGGACGGGATAAACAAGGTGCAGTTCCTTGTCGAGGGGCGTCAGGCCGAGACGCTCGCCGGAAGCATTGCCCTTACGGATCCGTTTTTGCGCAATTACGGCATAATAAAAGAATCAAGCTGATATCTTCACGTCGTATTCTTCAAGCCACATGTTCAATTGAAGAAGGAACGCGAACAGCTGCGGCCCGGTCATAAGCTGGCCGAACCACGGCGTCGCGATGCTTAACTGATCCAGCATGCCGAGCACGGCCTTGCCGTCGACGAGAGCGTGCAGGGGGGATCCGGGATCGCAGAGCACGTCCCTTAAGCTTTGCGACACGATTCGCGAATACTCGGGGTTGTGCGTTTTGGGATACGGGCTCTTTTTTCTGTTCAGGATGCGCTCCGGAAGGAGCTTCCTTACCGCGTAGCGCAGTATCCCCTTCTCCATGCCTCCGTAGTTTTTCATCTCCCACGGTATGTTCCAGACGTATTCGGCTAACCTGTGGTCGCAGAAAGGGACCCTTACCTCCAGCCCGCTCGCCATGCTCATCCTGTCCTTGCGGTCCAGCAGGTTCGCCATAAACCATTTTATATTCAGGTAAAACATCTGGCGTATCCTGCGCTGCTCCGGGGTCTCTTCCCCGGACAGGGGCGTTTCCTCGAGAGTGTCGAAATACCTGCTTTTCGCGTAATCCTCGATTTTCAAACGTGAAAAGCGCTCCGATATTATGCTCCTCCTCAAATCGAGCGAGTTTGCCCACGGGAACATATTGAGGTCCAACAGCTCTTGCCGGTAAAACCACGGGTACCCTCCGAACAGCTCGTCGGCGCATTCGCCCGACAGCGCGACAGTCGCGTGTTTTTTTATTTCCCTGCAGAAAAGGAGAAGGCTCGAGTCGACGTCCGCCATCCCGGGCATATCCCTCGCGGTCATCGCCTCCTTCAACGACGAGGCCAATTCCCGCGCTCCGATTATATACGCGGAGTGGTCGCTGCCTATATGCGCGCGCGCCGTTTCCGTAAAATCGCTGTCGGGGCTCGGCTGGAACGCGCTGCGTGAAAAATATTTCTCGTTTTCCTCGTAGTCGACCGAAAATGTGCGCAGGGTTTCGCCTTTTTCCGCGGCGGCTTTGGCCGCTATCGCGGACAGCGTGCTCGAGTCGACGCCGCCCGAAAGGAACGTACATACCGGGACGTCGGATACGAGCTGCCTTCTCGTCGAATCTTCGATAAGCCAAAGCAGTTTTTCGGCGGTCTCTTCGGCGGAATCGGTGTGCGGCGCGCTTTTGAACTGCCAGTAGCGGTGTAGATACGTGCCTAAAGGCGAGCATGTCATGCACTCTCCGGGCTTGAGCTCCTCGACGCCGGAAAAAAGGGTCTTTCCCGGTGTGCGCGCGGGGGCGAGCGCGAAAAGTTCGAGCAGGCCGGTCTCGTTCATTTCCGCCGTCATGTCCGGATGGGCGAGTATCGCTTTTATCTCCGACGCGAAGAGCAGCGAAGTCCCGGCGCGGGCTATGAACAGCGGCTTGACCCCCATCCTGTCCCGCGCGAGGAAGATCCTGCATTTCTTCTCGTCCCATATCCCGAACGCGAAGATGCCGTTGAGCCTTTCGACGCAGGAAGGCCCCCATTCGGCGTACGACAGCAACAGCGCCTCGGTGTCCGAACCGGAAAAGAAAACGTGTCCGCGGCCGATAAGCTCGCCGCGAAGCTCCGCAGTATTATAAAGCTCCCCGTTGTAAACGATCGTGTATGTATTCGCGCCTAAGCTTCTCGTCATTGGCTGGCTCCCGCCCGCGGGATCTATAACCGCGAGCCGCCTGTGGCCGAGCGCCGCCCGGTGCGTTAAAAAGGCTCCGGCGGAGTCCGGGCCCCTGTGGCTTATGCTGTCCATCATATCCGAAAGCGCTTTCGTCTGAGTCAGAAGGTCTTTATGAAAGTCTATTATCCCCGCGATACCGCACATAGATCAAGCCCCCGAAAAAATCATAATTTAGTATATGAGCGCGGCGGGACTTCGTGAAAAGGAAACGCTGATTAAATGAGGGCAATAAGATTTGCGAGGAAATTTAGTGTCTGTCAAGGAGCAAAAACGAAGGAATAGCAGCGCTATTTAAGAGTTTTTGCGACGCAGACAGGCACTAAATTAACCGCAAAGATATTGCACGAATTAATCAGCGTTTCCCTAATATGTGATTTTGACATCCCTGTTACGTTTGCCGCACTTTTTCTTATAAGTCTTAGCGGCCGCCAGAATTTTG
>Ga0078972_1003670_pt1 | contig 45022 bp, 35 predicted proteins | sample YelNatPaOPGAMG01_FD_67568 | JGI IMG/M metagenome (GOLD analysis project Ga0078972, IMG submission 67568) | Hot spring thermophilic microbial communities from Obsidian Pool, Yellowstone National Park, USA - OP-RAMG-01 (SPADES assembly) (version 2) | ecosystem: Environmental > Aquatic > Thermal...
CTTAACGCACCGCCCCCCTTCTCCCTGTTCCATCCTTACAACCCGTCATTCCGTATTAGTCCCGGTGCAAGCCGGGACGAATGAGGAATCCCATTATTTCAGTAATGTAGTATAAAGTGACAAACATTCTTTATTTCTTTCCTGTCATAATAAGTGCTATCCACTTTCTGAATAAATTATTATCCGAACAATAGTGAATAAATTTCAAAAGATGAAAGCAGTAACTTCAAAAAAGATCAGCCGCAGGGGTTTCATTTCCACTGCAGGTGCAGCGGCGGCCTCCGTCCCTTTAACCTTGAAGAGATGACAGAAGGAATGAAAATGGGCACAGGCGGAACTCTTTATATAGGCGAGAAAGGGAAAATACTGTATAATACCATACTGCCTGAGTCCCTGAGAAAATCATACACTCCGCCCAAGTCATACATACCTTCTTCCCCGGGGCATGAGGAGGAATGGATTCAGGCCTGCAAGGGAGGCGCTCCGGCAGGATCAGACTTTGAATGGGCAGGACCCCTCACCGAAACAGTGCTTCTTGGAAATATAGCACTCCGCAGGGCACTCAAAGAGAAACTCACCTCGGTGATACTTAAATTTGACCCGGAAAGCTTCAGCTTTACAAATGTACCTGAAGCCAACCAGTACCTGCATTGCGAATACCGTAAAGGATGGAGCCTTTAAGTCTTGTCTTTTCTGAAATGACCTGATGGCTTGAAGATACGGCCAAACAATCCGTCAGCAGAGCTTTCAAACCATGCATCGGGATTCAGGCTGGAATTCAGAATCAGCAGCCCGTCATCACGTCTGTAGCACTTTATGGTGATACTGAGGAGGTTATTTCCTTCAATATCAATCTTGTAAACGGGCTGTGAGGCAGGGCTGAACCCGTCGGCAAATTTTTCACCGTCGGCATAACATATATCACTCAGATAATCTGATGTTCTTGCCGAATCGGCAGTCATTTCCCCTATATACCACTTGTTATCTCTTTTTTCAAGAACATAGCCGCTGTCAGCAGGAAAGGTGAAAGTAATTTTTGTTAAATCACTTTTTGTTGCATGAACAATGGTCTTATTCCTCCATTCATTAAAACCTCCGCTGAATGAGAAAGTGATAAATCCATCCACTGCATATATTTCGTTTTCGTTATGCAGTCGCACATAGGAAATGCCATCAATGCTTCCCCCTCCATAACCACCTCCATACGGGTTTCTGACAGGTTTGTAAGAGAATCTTCCAACCATCACATCGGCAAGGAGTTTCCCCTTTCTGTTTTCAGCCCTTACCCTTATGCCAAGGCTGTCGGTGAGGTCATATTCCGGCCATTTTGATTTATCAACTGCCACGAGTGATGAAGGCCTGAGGTTTAGCAAATCGTTAAGTATATTTGAAACAGCACCTGAGCGTGGTGTTGCAGTAATATTTCCCTGTTTAACCTTCCATCCCTGTTTCTCTTTGATAAATTCAAATTCACCACCTTCCGATGCCTTCGGAGTGATGATAATTTTTGCCACCTGCACCGTATCAAATTTCACAAGAGTCTTCTTAAGGGTTGAACTTTCTCGTGGGATTTTTACAAGAAGTGTGACAATAAGTAAAAAGACCAGAATTCCAAGAATATATAAAAGTTTTTTGCTGTCAAATCTGTTACTCATAGCTCACCTCCATTCTTTTTATACGTTTATTGCGGTTCATTTGCCATCTTAAAAATCCATAAACTATAATTATTATGACAGGTGAAAGGAAGTTAAACCATTTGAGAAAAGCTCTCCTAGCATCAGGGATTTCTTTGAGAGGTCTGGAAGTTACTTCTTTTGTTCTCAGGTCAATAAGTCCTGTTTCGTCTGATAGCCAGTCTATTGAGTTGACAAGAAGGCTGATATTATCTTCGGGTAGCTGGACATTTCGTTGTGTTCCGTTAACGGCAAAATCTCCGTCGGAAATGATAATCATTTTTGAATCGGTATTGCCAGCAAGTTTGCCCTCAAGTATTCCGGCCACAACGAGGTTTGAAGCCTGAAAATCACTCTCTGTCCATCGTCTCTGAACATCGAAATAGAGAGGAGCCCTGATAGTGCCTGATTTCTCTGATGAAAAGGCTAATGGTGTAAATTTCTTTGTCGAATCGCCTGCAAAACTGATGGGGCTTGCAAACTGCATACTGACTGACTCAAGCCCTTTTGTGACGGGACTGTTGGCGAATTTTGAGATTATCGGGAGATAGGGGAACTGAATCTGTGTTGTCATAATGAAGTTACCCTGCTGCTGTTGAAGTGAGACAAATCCGCACTTTGTGTCAATTATAAAGGATTCGGAAACGGTAATTCCTTTTCGCTGAAGCCATTCCTCAAGTCCATAGCTCACAGGTCTTCCCATCGGAACAGAAAAATCGCCTTCAACACGGTCGAAAGCAAGAAAGATATTCCCTCCATGTGCAAGATATTTATCCAGTTTTTCAAGGTCTTTTGCAGGTATTGTATCTTTTGGTCTGATAATGGCAACAGTCTTAAATCGTGATGGTATTTCGGCAGTGTCATTAATAGTGTAGGGTTCGATGCTGTAAAGAACAGTTAGTTCATTGTAGGCTTGAATAATTTCATTTGTGGCAGGTTCACCGTGCCCCTGAATAAGTGCGATAGCAGGTTTGTTAACAACCGAAAGTTTCTTTATTGCAGATGAGAGGGCATATTCCATTGCAGCCCCAGGCTGAAAAAAAGGAATGACTTCCTTCTCTTCACCCATTGATACTACTGCACCAAGATAAGCTTTCTGCTGTTTAACCTGGTCTTTTTCGCGGACATTTATCATTACCGGCTGTATGCCATTCTTCACAGCTTCCTGTTCGAGCTCTTCCTTTTCATTAGGATTGATAAACCGGTAAACAACCATCCCTTTCGATCTGTTGCTGTACTCTACAAGAAGGTCTTTCAGACCGGTCGAAATATTGATAATATGTGGAGGAAGATCCTTTGAAAAATATGCCGTAATTGTAACAGGTTTATCAAGATTTTTCAGGATATTTCTGGTAGCTTTGCTTAGAGTATATTCCCTGTTTTCAGTAAGGTCGAGCCTGAAGCTATATATGTGAGCAAGGATATTCACAATAACAACAATCAAAACTACAAGTCCGATTACTGTAGATATTTTTGCAGTCTTCATCATGGCATTTCAGTTTAAAGTTTTCTTTATCAGTTAAAAGCATTGCGTTTCGACAGAGATACTTCTGTAAGAAACAGACCGGTAAAGATTATTGAAGCGAAATATATCAGGTCTTTCAGGTCGAGTACTCCTCTTGAAAGGCTGTCGAAATGCACGGTCATACTCAGTGTATTGAATATCTGTCCAGTAAGTCCTTTCATTTCTCCGGATATTATCTGGAATAGAATGTGAAAGAAAAGTCCGATGAAAAGTGCTGACAGAAAGGCAATGATCTGGTTATTTGTAATACTGCTTGTAAATATTCCGATACTGGAGTAGGATGCGCTTATCAGCAGGAGGGCGAGGTATCCGCATAATACTGCTCCTGCATCTGCATTACCTAACTTTGAGACAGTTATAACATAAGGGAAAGTAAGTGCAAGAGCAATTCCGATAAGGATTAATGTTGCAAGGTATTTGCCAAGAATCACCTGCCTGTCGGTAACCGGTTTTGTCAGGAGCATTTCTATTGTTCCTGTTTTATTTTCTTCTGCAATGGTTCTCATTGTGAGTGCAGGTATGAAGAAGAACAAAGTCCAGTAGGCTATTGAAAAGAAAGGTCGCAGGCTTGCCTGTCCCGACATGAAAATGTCATTGCCTGAAATCCATGTAAAAAATCCGCTGAACCCAAGGAAAAGTACTATCATAATAAAAGCCATCAGCGAATCGAAGTAGGAATTCAGTTCACGTTTGGTTATAATCCATATTTTGTCCATAGCTAAAAAATTAGTTCATTGTAAGTTCCCTGAAAATATCTTCAAGTTTGGTTTCGAAGGGTGTCATTTCGGTGAGTACCCATTTATTCTGCACGCAGAGCGAGAAAATATCCCTTTTCACTCTGTCGGATTTGCAATGTACATTGAACCGGTTAAACTGGCGGTCGGCAAAGTCAACCATAGTAACCGATTCAAGTTCTTTGAGGGCTTTGAAAATGGTGTCGGGGTTGCCGTCTTCAATTTTAACCCTTATTATATCGGTTCCCTGGGCCTGTTTGCGCAGTGTGTCAGGGGTGCCGTCGGCAACCAGTTTACCTTTATTGATAATAAAGATTCTGTCGCAGGTTGCTTCCACTTCGGGAAGTATATGGGTGCTGAGTATTACTGTTTTTTCGCGACCCAGTTCACGTATCAGTTTCCGTATTTCAGCAATCTGGTTAGGGTCAAGCCCCGAGGTTGGTTCATCAAGGATAAGTATCTGAGGATCGTGTATCATTGCCTGGGCAAGTCCAACTCTCTGCCTGTACCCTTTTGAGAGCTCACCGATTTTCTTGTGTTTTTCATGGTTCAGACCGGTAATCTTTATCATTTCAGCAACACGGTTCACGACTCGGCTTTTTTCAATTCCCTGAATCCGCGCGCAAAACTCGAGGTAATCTATCACAGGCATATCAAAATAGAGTGGGTTGTTCTCTGGCAGATAACCTATATGTCTTTTTGTCTCAACAGGGTTTTCCATAACTGATCTGCCTCCTATGAAAACATCACCTTCATCAGGAGCGAGGTAACTGGTAATGATCTTCATTGTAGTTGTTTTACCGGCTCCATTGGGTCCGAGAAAACCTATAATTTCACCTGTGGCAACTTTGAAGGATATGTTGTCAATGGCTTTCTGAACGCCATAACGTTTTGTAAGATTTTCAATGACTATATCCATAATGTTATCTGTTTATTGATGTTATCTGTTTATTGGAGTATGAAAAATCCGGCCCGAAATTATTTCAAACTGTTAAAAAATAAAAATGTTTTAACGTTAAAAATTTGTTAAAAGGCAGGATTACACTGCTTTATTGGCAGTCATTTAAAAATTGACTGGCAGGAAGATTAATTTAACTTTTATTCTATAGGAATATTATTGCATCAGGCATTAATCATCATGATTCTTATTGCCCGAAGCATGGAATGGATATTTAAACCGGAGTTGTTTTCCGGGATATTCAGCTATATTATTGATCATTCCTGATAATGTCCTGAACCATCCGTGTAACGGTGCGGAAATCTGTTTTTCCGGTGGTCATTACTGGAAGTTCATTTATTACTATGAACTGGCGGGGCAGTGCGATGCCCGGGAGATCATTCATCATTTTGCGGAGTATCTCAGTTTTATTAATCTCTTTTGAAACGGCAGCCACAATATAGGAGCCTTTCTTTTCGTTGGCTACTTCAACCACGCAGCATAAGACACCTTCGGGAAGGTATTTCTCTAAAATGTTTTCGACCTTCACAAGCGACACCATTTCACCGCCTACCTTGGCAAATCTCTTGAATCTGCCGGCATGCCACAGAAATCCGTCTTCGTCGATGTAGCCCATATCGCCAGTATTGTACCATCCGTTTATGAATGCTTCTTTTGTGAGTTCAGGGTCGTCGTAGTATCCCTTCATGACGATATCACCTTTTACCATTATTTTACCGACCTCTCCGGGTTTACATTCCTCGCCTGTTTCAAGATTTTCGATGCGTACCTGGACGTTAGGCAGAATTCTGCCCACACTTCCGGGCTTATTATGATCGTTGGTATTGGTCGAAATTACCGGTGATGTTTCGGTCGCTCCATATCCTTCAAGCAGTGTAACACCATGCTTCTTAAGAAACTCTTCCCTGAGAGAATCGGGGCATTTATCGGCGCCGGCCACAACCACCCTGAGTGAACTGAAATCACCCGGTTCGGATTTGCTGAGGTATCCCCAGAAAAAGCTTGGTGTGCCCACCATCATTGTGGGTTTTTCCTCCCTGGCAATTTTGCTTATGGTCTGAAAGTCGAGCGGATTGGCATAGGTTATCATTGTCATTCCGATGTATAACGGGAGCCAGAGATCTACAGTTAGGCCAAACACATGAAAGAAGACCAGATTTGCAAGAATAACATCGGTGTCATATAAATCAATATGCTTCTTTATGCTTTCAATATTTGAAGATATGTTCCTGTGGGTAAGCTGTACAGCCTTGGGGTCTTTTTCACTTCCGCTTGTAAAGAGAATAACGGAGGTATCATCCTCATCGCCCTTGTGAATAAGATTCAGAAGCAGGCCTGTGGGAAGTTTGGATTTCAGCGCTGCCCTAAGCTTTTCGCCGGTGGTAACACCTGCCATAATATCTTCAATAAGAACCATGCCGTCAATCAGCGGGCAATTAATTTTTTCAAGAAGGGTTTTTGAAGTAATGATGGTTTTAAATTTGCACTTTTTCTGGGCATATCTTGCATTTGCTTCAGCCCCTGTTGAATAGTTTATCATTACCGGTATCCTGCCGCTCATCAGGGCACCGGCAGTTGCAAGTGCACAGCCGGCCGATGTGGGAATCATTATACCTATGAATCCCTTATCATATTTCTGAAACTTTGAACTCAGAATCAGTGCTCCTATAAGAGCGGTTGAATAGGTAATATTCTTTCCGGTGGTTTTGTCTTTTATTGCTATTTTGCCGGAATGTTTTTTCGCCATTCTTACAAACTGCTTATGTAGTAACATGATAATCAGTTTTTTATTAAAATTGGTTTTTACTTAGAATGAGCTAATATAGTCAAATATGTTAAATTTAAAAGTGGCAATAAAAAATATTCTAAAAACAGATTAATTATGTATCTTCATATAACATTGATATACAGATTGTAATATTCAATTGTTAATTTTATTTAAAGAAAGATTTCAATCCGGTCGAAAAAAGTCAGATTGGTAAATGATAAAATAGTGGTATACCACTAAGTGTATGTATTAAGTTAAATGGGTTTTATTCAAGTAAAACAAATGAAGCCCAGTAATACGGGTCGTATTTTGTCCTTAAGATTTCGCGGGCGGTATGAAAAGCACCGCGTATATCCTTTGTTTCGGTAATATTTTTGTAAAAGACCGACATAAACTCGACTGTTTCCCGGTCGGGGATTTCCCACAGGCTCATCACGATGAAGCGGGCGCCGGCAATCTTAAGAGCCCTCTGCAAACCATAAACCCCTTCACTTCCTTTGATGTCGCCGAGTCCGGTCTCACATGCCGAAAGGACGATCAGGACACAGTTACGCAAGTCGATCTGGGATGCTTCCTGGGCTGTGAGCACTCCGTCCTCAGAATGCCTGCTTACTGTATCAGCCCATACGTCATTGGCACCGGCAAGTACCAGACCGGAGCGCATAAGGGGGTTTTCGTTATTCACGAAATTTTCAACACCCAGACTTCTTCCTGAAATACCCCTGTACGGAATCTTGCCAAACTGAACTTTTTTTTGTGCTTCCTCAAATCTTTTTTTGTTCGGATCCTCAAAAAAGAACCCATGGGTGGCAAGATGGTGTATATTATATTTTGTGGCATTCTCCTTGTAGTAAGCTTCTGTTGCTTCATTGCCTGAAAGGTACATAACATCGTATTGTGCACTCCGGAGTATTTTTGTAATTAATTCCCCTTCACTCTTTGTCCCTTCAAGGTAAGGCCAAACTTCAAAACCTGATTTACCGGTAGTATAATTTATACCTCCGTATACCAGAGCCAAAGGGTTGCTTTTCCAGTCCAGAACAGAAGACCCTGAAATCAGGCCGGTGCTGATTTTTGTGTTTATTCTGTAATTATCGCACAGATATACGCCTCTGCCATCGCATAAGGCAGGGAATGAAACTTTATTAAGCAAGCCTGCAGGTGAGATGTAAACGGTATTAATGCCTTGCAGGTACTGTTCAAGAGGCTTCCATATAAGTTCATAAAGTTTACTATTCTGTTTTTCTTTTGTTCCGTAAATCTGCCCTATGATATAAGGAGTATAGGAAGGTCTTTCAATTAATTCCTTTAGCTGGCTCTCGGTGAACAATTTAATCATTTCAGGGTATTGTGAGTCATTTCTTACCACCAGAGCACAATATGTGGCTTCATTACCTCCATCCTTCTCCCTCCTCCTGAAATCGGCAAATTCAATAGCTGCTTCACCATCTTTAAGGCTGTTCCTTACATTTTCCCACGTAACCTGAAGGGTTTTGCGGTAGTCGCTGAAATCCTGTGAACCTGATACAAGATACCGTTCAGTCTCATTGGCTTTAGCTTCAAGTTCGCTTAAGTTTTTAGTTCTCATTGCAACCGGCGTGGAATAGAGTGCAGATATCTCCTTTTTTAATTCTATCCATTCATCATATTTTTTCAGCAGGTCCGGATTATTGCTGTTCAGTATAGCCTGCCGCATGGCGGTACTCGATTTAAGCATTAACCCTTTCGAGAGCAGAATATTATTATATGCATGGATAGTGATTGAAGGATTAGTCCTCTTTCTTGAAAGTGCGTAAGCAATGAATGAATGAACTTCGGGCAGTCGCGTCTGGTAATACATTTCCTTTTCGCTTTCGGAGAGGTACGAAAAATCCTGCAGGGTTTTATGGTTCAGTACATCCATATATTTGAGCCATAATTCTTCCTCCCTTTTCAGGTCATTTACAGATGCGTATGTCACTATTAATGATTTTAGTGTTGTAGCATAGGCCGGGTGGTACTCGCCAACTTCCTTTTTCATCCGGTCAGCCCGTCCCATTATCATCCTTATAAGTGCAATTGTTACAGCATCACTCTCTCCTGATGCGTTCAGCTCGGCGTTCGATGCAGCTACCTGGGTTACAAGGTTGACACTTGCCGGAATAATGACCGGATCAATTCCTTCAGAATAATTAAAATTCCCGCGGTCAGGAATGGTTCCTGAAAAGGCCATCTTGTTCATCATGGCAACAACTTTCAGCGACATATTTGCGTCAAGGGCAAGATCCTTGAACATCGCAGCCGATTTTTCCTTTTCACCATTAATATTATACCAGATTGCAAGATTGCTAATTATGCTGGTATGGAATGGATGAGGCTTGCTGCAATTAAGGCTGAAAACCTTTTCTGCCTGATTAAGAAGAGAGCCGGCAGTGATAAAATTCTGCCTGTTTTTCTTTTCGGGGCTTTCATAATATTCACCTGACAGGTAAACCGCTCCCAGATTGTTAAGTAAAACCGAATACCATGGACTTTCATTGAGGGAGTGCTCTTTGAAATATTCAATGGCCTCATTTAAAACTATTTCTGCGTTTTTAAAATTACCCGTTTCGTGATATAATGCCCCGAGGTTACAAAGTGTCACAGCACTGTTTACACCCGCATTACCAGGATTATTTCTGAAAACAGTAAGTGCTTCGATAAAATTCTTTTCGGCCAGTTTATAGTTTCCGGAATTAAAATAAATAACGCCAAGGTTGTTCAGTGAAGTTGCATAAGCAGTGCTGCTGACTCTCTGATTCTTCAGATAAAATGAAACCACTTCCTGCATCAGGGCTTCTGAACGTGGTAAGTTTCCGGTATTGTTATACCAGGCTGCCAGGTTTGCCTTGTTAGCATTGGAGAGATTTTCAGCCTCAATCCCTGAAAGTTTACCGTAAATATCCGCCGCCTGCAGAAGGTATTTCTCCTCCTGCCTGATATACAACTCATCGTTATCAGAAAATCCGTAATCATGACAAACACCTGCAAAACTTTCAAGTATCCCGGCATATCGTGCCGAAGCTGCACCGAAAAGCTGAAGAGCCCTCTTCTCGGCTTTTTTTATCTGCGTAAGTGCCTGTTCATAATCGCCGCCCTTCCTGCAGATAACCGAAGCAGCATCGAGGCAGTCAATATAATCAGGAGTGTTTATTGCTTTAAGGGACTCCCTTAAGCCGGCCTCCTTCAAAATGAAATATTCTGCTTTCCGGTAATTGCCGAGGCGGTAATGTACCGAAGCAAGATTCCGGAGAAGTTTGCAGTAACCGAGGTTGTTTTCACCATTTACCCCTCTTGCAATTGCAGCAGATTCTTCGGCAAAATAAAGAGCAGAATCATACCTTCCCGAGAAATAATATTTTTCATATTTACCAGGGGCGTCATTCCATTGCTGTGTAAATAAAGAACAAGGCAGCAATAAAATGGCGATAAGGAATGATATCAATCTTCTGCTCATAATTTCAATTTTTTTGCGCCGGATAAAAATAAACAAAAATCTTGCTTATTTTTAGCTTTCAATTATATTTAATCTGTTATGAAAAACTTTCTTATTTTTTTATGCTTCATGGTTGTGCCGGTAATAGCACGAGCACAGGACACAATTTTTATTAAAAACGGGCAGGCTATCCCTGCTGTTATTATTGAAAAAAACGATGTTGAGATAAAATACAGGAAACCCGGTAAACCCGAATCGCCTGCAATATATTCCGTATTTGTGAGTGACATACTGAAAATACGTTACAGCGACGGTATAGTGGCTGATTACACTGCCAATGAGGGAAAAACAGGAGGCGGGAAGGTTCGTCCGGTTGATCTTGCAGGAACCATGAAAGCTATAAGGCTCAGTGTTGGTGCAAGCGGAGACTTTTTTAAAAGAGATCCATCTGATGATCTCCTGATATTCTGGCGTCACAAACTCAATGATCAGAGTGCCGGAATATCTTCCAACCCGGTTTCAATCCCGGTAAATCTCAAAGCTGCTTTCACAATAGGAAAATCGGCACGTAATATTCTGGGCGATGAGCTGCAACTTATATTTACGCCTGCCGACGCAATTCATGCATCGGCATATAACGGCTCTTACGAAATAAAACTGAAATCCTTCTATTACAATATAATCCTTTTCTACGGGCACACTCTTAACCATAAGCAAAACATAGTTGGCATAATCGAGCCAGGGCTGGATATGTCTTTTATGTCGGGCTATCTGAAGCTTAACAATACAGAATACATCTTAAAAAGTAATCTGGGCACCGGCTTCCATGCGGCACTTGGTATCGACTGGATGATAACCAGGAGGCTCCTTGCCTCAGCAAGGGCAGGATACAGGACAATGAGAGTAAAGGAAAGTCATGAGGACAGCAACAGTTCAACAGGATACAGTTATTTCTATGTAATACCTGGGGTGAATCAGGACCAGTTGTCGGTTAAATGGAACGGGCCATTTGCAACTTTTGGCCTTTCGTGGTGCCTCTACGCAAAGTTGCCGTTATAATCCGCCGGAACCTTTTGTATCAGAATTGCAATTTAAAACCGATCCCCTCTTTTGTTACAGACACGCTTAAATTACAGCTTAAGGGTTTTGCCGTATTAATTGACGAATTGTAAAGTGATACAGATTTTTTTATTTTGTTTTTACCCGATATAGCCGTAACAATCCCGGTAACTATGAGGGCTCCGTCTATTGCAAGGGCAGGTACCAGGATTTTCAGTTTTTCCTCTTGTGTCTTATACCGGTTGGCTGTAAGTGAAGAAACTCCACTCACTACTATAACAGCAAACGGACATGTATTGCTTATATTTAACTGCTTACGGCCTGCTTCATAAAGCTTAAGGGCTTCAGGATTCTCTTCCATTGTATTCATTACGGTTCTGGGAGAGAGTAATCTGCCCGACCGGTAAACGTACCTTTTTTTAACGGTGAGCGTATCGGCTTTTTCCGTACCCGAAGGCCCGGCAGGCCTGTTGTCCTGCCCTTTCGTAACCTCTTTTGTATCTCTAACTTTAAGTGTTTCCCTGCTGTACTTTATCTCCGCAACCATATCCTTCTCCACCGAATAAAGAGGCCCGGCTTTATCCCCGTACTCCCTGTATTTGATCAAATCGCCACTCTCCTCAATTATGCTGACCTTAAGCTGCCTGCCGCTTTTCATTATAAGTATATCCTGTGCACCAACCGTTCCTGACAGAAATAAAAAAATTATCAATGAAATAATCAGGGTGAACAGACTATTTCCTGATAATTTTATTACTTGCCGGGAAGATGAAAAAAAACTTAATGTAACTCTCTTCATGATGATCTTAATAATTTTTCCGGAGGAAATTTTTACGAAAATAACAAAATATTAGCTTACATCTCTTTTAGGGTTGTATTTTTTCAGAGTTAATATTAAAAAGATAAATATTACCTTTGGCAGCGTTTTAAAAGTTTTGATTAACAATTTCTGTAATAAAGATCATTTTTTTTTAATTTAATCGAAGACAAAATGAGAAATGGAATAGTTTTTCTCGACCGGAATGAAAATCAATACGGACCTGCACCATTGTGCTTTAAAGTATTGAGGAATATAAGCAATGACGCACTTAACAGTTATTCCCGCGATTTCACAAGAGGAGTAAAAAGTATACTAACTGAAAGGCTGGCAAAAGATACAGGGGTGGCTGAAAAAAACATAATTTTGGGCTACGGGAGTGAAGACATTCTTAAACAGGCAGTGCAATGTTACCTTGGCAGTGGAAGTAAAATATTGATCCCGTCAAAATCGTGGTGGTATTACAAAAAGATTGCTGAAGAGTCGGGAGGTGCCAATGTTGAATATCCGGTAGTGGAAAACGGAAATGAATTTTCCTGCGATATCGTCAAACTGCTTGAGATTTACCATGAACATAAGCCCGGCATATTGCTGATAAGTTCCCCTAATAATCCTACAGGTAACAGGATGGAAATTGAACAGTTAAATTTTATTCTTGAAAATACCAGAGACGGGGTTGTGGTTCTTGATGAGGCGTATTCACAATTTGATCCGGATTATAAAGTAAATCCTGCAGAGTTCATTGAGAAATTTCCCCATCTGATTATTATCCGCACATTTTCAAAGTATTACGGTCTGGCAGGTTTGAGAATCGGATATGCTTTTGTGGGGTCGAAGCATGAGAACCTTAAACTTCTAGGAGCCCGCTACTTAGGTTTCAACAGATTGTCTGAAAAAGTAGCTATTGCTGCACTCGACTCGCCGGAATATTACCGCCGTACGCAAAAGTTAATGGTAGATGACCGGGAAATGTTTTTCAGGGAATTTAATAAACTCCCGGGTTTCACGGCTTACAGATCATATGCCAATTTCATACTGATTAAGATTCCGGCCGAAATAAAGGAAGAATTAAATCAATACCTTACAGAACGGAATATAATAATAAAGTTCATGAATGAAAACGGACTGAACAGCCACATACGAATTACCATAGGAACAAGGGCACAGAACCTTAAATTAATTAAAGCGGTAAAATCTTTTATTGAAGAAACCAGCAGGTCATGAAATGGCTCGAGGAGTATAAAAGCTCCCTCAAAATGGTTGAGGTTGAGGAAGTTCTTGATTTAATCTTTTACAGACCACTTGCATTTCTGCTGGTAAAATCGGTTTATTCAACCGGGATTACTCCTGACCAGTTAACATTTGCGGCAATAGTTTCCGGCATAATCTCAGGTTTCTTTTATGCAACAGGAACACAGTGGGGGTGTGTGGCCGGTGCAATTTTTTTTCTTTTTTTCAACATTCTCGATTGTAGTGACGGCCAACTGGCAAGACTGAAAAAAAATGGCACACCTCTTGGCCGGATACTTGACGGGGTTGCCGATTATATTGCAGAAATATCTGTTTTTACCGGAATAGCCATTGGATTCCATAACCATCCTGACCAGCCGCAACATTTATTCATTTTACTTGTCATGTCGGGCTTATGCATTATTTTACAAGATATTATGGTGGATTATTACCGTACACGTTTCCTGGATTATGTACTTGAGCGTAAAAAGACATTTGAAGAAGGAATAGATGAATTTGAAAAAGAATACGGCATAATAAGACATCGGAAAGGGAAATGGCTGGAAAAAACAGTTATTGGCATTTATCTCTGGTATACCGCTCTTCAAAGTAGTTTAACACTAAAAAGAAAGGGAAGAAAATTGTTCCGGGCAACATCCTCTGATTATTACCGTAAAAACAAAATAATTATCCGTTTCTGGGTGCTGATGGGTCCTACTGCCCAGATAACAGCGCTTATTATCTGCTCCATTTTCTGCAGGTTTGATATTTTTTTCTGGATAATACTTGGATTATTTAATTCGCTTGCCTTAGTTTTGCGGATTATACAGCAAAAGATAGACAAAAATTTTATTTCAGTTTCTTAATGAAAACAGTTATTCTGGCAGCCGGTATTGCATCACGGCTAAGACCTCTGACTGACAACACCCCTAAATGCCTGTTGCGAACAGGTAACAAATCAATTCTTGAACTCACTGTCAATAATCTGCTTGCAAATAACCTGAAGGAAATAATAATAGTAACCGGTTATCTCGAAAAGCAGATCCGGGATTTCATGAAAAAGCATTTTCCTGAAACGGATGTGACTTTTATCTTCAATGAACATTACAGCACCACAAACAATATTTATTCCCTGTGGCTTGCAAAAGAAGCAGTACTGGGCGACGACATGCTGATGATGGATAGTGATATTGTTTTTGAAAAAGGAATAATATCAAAACTGATGAATTCAGGATATGAAAACTGTCTGGCACTGAAACGGCATGAACTTCTCGAGGAAGAAATAAAGGTTAAGACCGGCCCGGGAGGAAGGGTTCTGGAAATAAGTAAAGAGGTGAACCCTTTGGAATCTGCAGGGGAATCGATAGGAATTGAAATTTTCAGCAGAAAGACACTGCCTGTTCTTTACAGAATTCTCGACAGGAAAATAATCACCGAGAAGAAGGTTAATCAGTTCTATGAGGCTGCATTTGAAGAGTTGATAAATAGTGGAATTGATATATTTGCAATTGATTGTTCGGAATATTTTTGCATGGAAATTGATACTGAAAAAGATTTAAAGGAAGCTGATCTTTACATCAGGAAGGGGAATATTTAATTAATGTGTATTATGATTTCGAGTCTTATAACGATGTCAATTACCGGACTTATTGTTGGTTTTGTTTTTTCGGTACCTGCAGCCGGTCCTATTGGCATACTGGTTATTTCCAATGCTCTTAAAGGACGTTTGCGCTACTGCAATCTTGCGATACTTGGCGCTTCCATCGCAGATTTTGTTTATGTTTTTATCGGTGCATACGGACTTACAAGGCTTTATTTTCTTTATAAACCGGCTATTCCATATATACTTATTGCAGGTATGTTCTTTCTGATTTATTCAGGCTATAAAATCATGGGAACAAAAGTTGATCTTGAACATCTTGAAGATAAAAACCCAATAGATAAGGTTAAAAAGAAAGACAAAGGGGCATTCTACACAGGGGCAATAATTAATTTTCTTAACCCCATGCTTTTTATAGGCTGGCTCACTTCTTCCTTTTTTGCTCTTTCGTTTGTTGCAGCAATGGGACTTAACACAGGAGGCCTGGATAAAATAATGGATCAGAATGTCAGCCAGATTAATAATTTTGCCGGTAAGAAAATTGAAAATCATCAGGTTCTTTCAAATGTCTATCTCGATAAATTACGTGCCGGTAAACTGAAAGAACAGGAAACAGAAGAAAAAGATTTAAGCAATCTGCCAGGTTATTCCCATTTAATTATAAGTATCAGTTATGCATTTTTCCTCTCAGTGGGAAGCATAATCTGGTTTTTTCTTCTGGCATTGATTTTTGTAAAATTCAGGCGACGCATTAACCTGAAAGTCATAAATGGTATAATCTTCACTCTTGGAATTCTGCTTTGCGGCACAGGCATCTATTTCGGAATTCTTGCCGCAGGCATGCTCATGGACAAATAAATAAGGAACGACTCAGGGAAAATTGTGCCCCAGTTTTGGAGATAAAAAAAAATTCTTATTTTTGCGCTGTTAACGCGGGAATAGCTCAGTTGGTAGAGCATAACCTTGCCAAGGTTAGGGTCGCGGGTTCGAGTCCCGTTTCCCGCTCTCATCCTCCGAAGCTTTAACGAAGGAGGATTTTTTTTAAATCACCTTTTTATTGGTCCCCACTCAACAAGAATATTATTGTCAATAAAGAGCCATGTGTTTTTGTAAATCCATTCCTCACGTGTTAAATTGCCTGTAATTGCACGGTTTATCTTCTGCGGCCTGCCCCAGCTGTCGAGAACCATCTGGGATGTCATACCTTTCCAGATTTTACCGGCATAAATCTGTGTTGCTATTCTGGTGCCGTATTTCTTTTCCAGATATTCAAATCTTGTCATTTCCTTTGCCGGAGGTTCTGCCTGTTTCTGAATATCAGCCTGTTTCTTTTCTTCCAGTTCTTTCACAGGTGTCAAATCAATTTCGGCATGTTTTTTCAGAATATAACCTTCTGTATCTTCATATTTAACATGGTAATAATCTTCGTCGCTGCCGGTAATGGTTACCATGGTGCCGGCAGGCAGAACAACAATTACTGAAGTAAGATCATCCTTTGACCCGAAAAGACGGCTCGCCTGCCTGAGTTTGGCTGTAAGTACTTTTTCCTGATCTCTATTTGCACTCTTTTCAAGGTTCTGAAGAACATCCGAACGGCTTGCCTGCTGTGAAAAAATGCAAAGGGCAAAAGTTACCAGCAAAATAATAAGATAAACTCGTTTCATTTTATCATTTTAATTATTGTAATCAAAAATTATACCACTTGAGAATTTTATTCCCTGAAAGCAATTTCATCAAGTGAAAAAACAGTTTATAAATATAACTCCTGATCTGGCTGTCAGGATATCTTTCTGATCAGCATAATGCCATCTCTCACCGGAATGATTACATTCTCAATGCCCGGTTCTTTACTTATCATATCATTGAATTCTATAATTCCCCTTGTCTGACTGTCTCTCGTATTTTTCTGAAGAGCTTTGCCTCCCCAAAGAACATTGTCAGCAATTATAAAACCTCCGGGTTTAATTTTATTTCTAATCAGCCTGAAATATTCACAATATTCCCTTTTATCACCGTCAATATAAACAAGGTCGAAAATAATGTCAAGTTGAGGAATAATGTCCTGGGCTCTGCCGGTAATTTGCCGGATAGTTTCAGAAAATCCTGATTCACGGAAATACTTCTTGCTGAAGTCTGAAATTTCATCATTTATCTCTATTGTGATCAGTTTGCCGTTCTCTTTCAGACCTTTTGCAAGGCATATTGCAGAGTAGCCCGTAAATGTTCCGATTTCGAGAATATATTCAGGTTTTATCATTTTTGACAGCATCTCAAGAATTTTACCCTGGAGATGACCTGCAACCATGTTGGGATTAACGAATCTTAAATATGTCTGCCTGAAGAGATCTTCCAGAAGAGGGTCTTCAGGTGAAATGTGCTCTTCAATATATTTTGAAAGTTCAGAATCCATAATTATTTATAAATCAATGTTGAAAGTCTCATTTCATTAAAAACTTCGTTTGCAATGGCGAGTAATTCAACGGCAGTGACAGAATCCACTTTATTACAGATATCTTCAAGTGAATCAATCCTGTTGTATGTAAGCATGCTTTTCCCCATGCTCAGTATAAGGTTTTCATAATTTTCAAAGCTGCGTGCCAGATAGCCCTTAATCTGATTTTTTGCTTTGTGGAGTTGCAGGGCTCCAAGTTTTACTGTCCGGATCTTTTTTAATTCCCGGTTTACTATTGAAAGAGTTCTTTCGAGGTTACGGGGGTCGGAACCGAAATAAATTGAAAAAATACCTGTTTCCTGATAAGGATTATATATTGATTCCACATTGTAGGCCAGTCCGTTTTTCTCTCTGAGCGAAATATTCAGTCTGGAATTGAGTCCCTGGCCTCCGAGAACGTTATTAAGTATAACCATTCCCACCCTTCTTTCATCGTGAAGATTACAGGCAATATTCCCAATAATGCAATGATTCTGCCATGTATCCATATTACGTATGGTATAAGTTGGCTTATAATCGTAAGGCTGAGAAACTGGTTCTTCAGCTGTAAGTAAAGGAACCGGTTCAAAATACTTGTTTGTTAGGCTAATAATTTTCTTTCTGTCAATATTGCCTGCTGAACATATAACCATTCTGTCGGTGCAGTAGTTTCTTGCAATAAATGACAGAATAGTTTCGCGGGTAAATGACCTTACTGATTCCGGCGTGCCGAGAATATTGCGACCGATCGGCTGATTTTTAAATATAATCTCTTCAAAATCATCAAAAATCAGTTCAGCAGGGTTATCCCTGTTTGAATTGATCTCTTCAATAACTACATCTTTTTCTTTTTCTATTTCCCTGTGGGGAAAAACTGAATTGAAAATTAAGTCTTTTATTAATTCAAGAGCTCTCTCAAAATGGTTAACAAGAACTGAAGCATGAATGGCAGTCTCTTCCTTGGTGGTATAGGCATTCAGTTCGCCTCCCACATCTTCAAGGCGGCTAAGTATATGATACGATTTGCGTTTTGCAGTACCTTTAAAAAGCATGTGTTCAGTAAAATGTGCAATGCCGTGTTCAGAGAATGTTTCATTTTTTGATCCGGCATTGATAATTAAACCACAATAAGCAACCATTCCTCTTATGGGAATATGAACAAGCCTTATGCCGTTTTTCAGAGTATGAAATACAATATCCATATTTAGAAAACGGATACAAAGGTATTATATCGTCAAAGTGATTGCAAAAGAAAATTTTTTCTTTTAAAGTTTTGCCAAACAGGAATTGCGTTTTATATTTGCAGTCCTGTAAACGGTGCCATAGCTCAGATGGTAGAGCAACGGACTGAAAATCCGTGTGTCCGTGGTTCGATTCCACGTGGCACCACAATTAATGAAGAGGGCTGTCGTAGGAGGCAGCTCTTTTTTATGAGTATATATGTATATAATATACAGTGAAAAATACAGTGCCACATTAAACCGGTATTACACTGTATACACATATGACAAAGGCAGAAGGTATTCACTTTTTTCTTTTACGGCCGCCAATGTTATCGAGACTTTTATATACCTGTTCTAAAAGCGTAAGTGCTGTTTCGGTATCAATATCAGCCATTTTTGCCATGCTTTCTATATCAGGTTTCCTTCCTGCATTAATTTCAGGCATAACAAGATTCAGAAACTTTCTTAATTTATTGAGGGTTTCCTGCTGTTCCGGAGGTTCCTCAACAGAAAATAATTCCTGATACTCATTTAACTTAATCTCCTTTTTCAAAATGTCAGAAGCAATTGTTACCATAGCGGGATTGACCCTGAGATTTGGTTCCAAGGGAAAGCTGTATCCATATTTGTTAAATTCTTCTGCAAGTGCTCTGAATCCCCTGTCGGTTGAGGATGTCAGGAGCAAAATATTTTTGTTTTCATCATAATATGCCTCGCAGTAATGAGGATGCCGGTCCCATCTTTTTAATGAAAATCTGTAAACGCCTTTATTAAAGGCAGATTTAAAACCTGTCCGGAGAATACGTGTATCAAGATTGTTTACATCATACTCTGAAAGGGTGTAAATAATCCGGTCATTTTTATGAAAAACAGGAGGTATGGCTGATCCTGATAAAAGCATCATATAAGGTATAGGGTTTGCTTCAAGGTTTTTAAGCAGGCCCTCGTCATCCTCAATGTACGGGTCTAATTCAGTGGCAAAAAAGAAAATATCTTCAGGTTCAAAAGAGCTGAAAGCCATGATTGGCCCGTAACTCTGCCAGCACTTACCATTAAAGGAAATCAGATTTAACCAGAGGGAAACATGTTGGGCTCTGAGAATCTCGGTAGTGCCTGGAGAATATAATGTGAAAAGTTCACCGGTAAACACGTCTTCCATTATAAAAAAATTTCTTTCGGGTACAGTATTTATAATACTGAAACTGAATCTCCATGGATGCTCTTTCTGAAATTGAAGGTATTTAAATTCTTCTGTTCTCAGATTTCTCACAGATGAGTGGTCAAGTAATTTGTTTATAAGTCCTCCCTCTTTAAAGATTTTGTGCGCCAGATACTGAGCTTTAAACATATTTATCCACTCAGGTTTAAATTGAGTTGTAATATGTCTGAACTTTGCAAACCTTGATTCCATTTCTGGTTCCAGATTGTAAAATCCGACAGCGTAGTAAAGCAGAAATTCATCAACAACGCTCCCAGAGATGTCGCTGTTCTTTCTGCATTCTTTTATTATTGATGTATAATCAATCATTTGTATATGAATTAGTTGAATTTCAGAATTATTATCAGTTTCTGAAGTCAAGTTATTAATTTTATTAAAAATATCAAGAAAAAATCTGAATTAAAAAAGGACTGCACTCAGTAAGATAAAAAGCATCTGCTTAATTTTATACGGGCATAATTGTAATTTCTTGTATTATGACCGGTAACTTCCGGAGCTGACCAGCAAAAAAACATGCTTCTTATAAAAACATAATTTTCTGTCTTTTTCTGAACGGCCGGGGAAAATATAGTATGATAACTTAAGCAATTAAGATCAAAATATTCTTATTTGAATTGTTATGCTGTATAATACGGTATAATTTTTTATTTTTATACTCTGTGAAAAAATCATTTAAATTAAAAAGCATGAAACGTTATTTATCAGTTGTACTGTTTATTGTGATATTATCACTGGTTGCCTGCAAAAAAACCGGTGAGGTTGCAATTTCAATTCCTATTGAGAAATATACTCTTCCGAACGGTCTGAGTGTAGTTCTGCACCAGGATAAATCAGACCCTATTGTCTCAGTTGCCGTCTATTACCATGTTGGCTCAAGCCGTGAAACAGAAGGCAAAACAGGCTTTGCACATCTTTTTGAGCATATGATGTTCCAGCGTTCAGAAAATGTTGGTGAAGATGAATTCTTCAAAAATATTCAGGGTGCAGGTGGCTCTCTTAACGGAAGTACTTCACAGGACAGGACCAATTATTATGAAGTTGTCCCTAAAAATGCTCTTGAATTAGCACTATGGATGGAATCAGACAGAATGGGATACCTTGAAAATACTGTTACAAAAAAATCGCTTGCAACACAGCAGAATGTAGTTCAAAATGAGAAACGTGAAAGTGTTGACAATGCTCCTTATGGTTTTAATAACGAGCTTATTCTGAAATACCTGTATCCGAAAGGTCATCCGTACAGCTGGACTGTTATCGGGAGAATGGAAGATATTACAAATGCAACTGTTGAAGACGTAAAGGCATTTCACAGAAAATATTATGTGCCTAACAATGCTTTTCTTGTGATTTCAGGAGATATTGATCCTGCAGAAGCAAAAGCACTTGTTAAAAAATATTTCGGTGAAATTCCTGCTGGTGAACCTGTGGACAAAAGAGGTCCGATGAATGTAGCCATTGATTCAACTGTTAAACTTTATCATGAAGACAATTTTGCACGGGCTCCAAGGCTTACTATGGTTTATCCTACGGTAGAGCGTTATTCAAAAGATTCATACGCACTTGACTTCCTTGGAGAACTTCTTTCAGGGAGCAGAAAATCGCCCCTTTATAAAGTACTTGTTAAAGAGAAAAAACTTACCTCGGGCGTTATGGCAAGAAATGGTTCGCAGGAACTCACAGGGAGCTTCACAATTTCCGTTACTGCAAATCCGGGAGAAGGTCTGACAGAAGTTGAGAAAGCAATATTCGAAGGATTTGAAAGGTTTGAAAAAGAGGGTTTTACTGAAGAAGATCTCATAAGAATCAAGGCCGGATATGAAACCAGTTTTGTTTCGAGGTTTGCCAGCGTGCAGGGAAAAGCATTCACTCTGGCTGAATATGTTATGAATACCGGTGATCCTGAATTCTACAAAAAAGACCTTGCCAACATCCAGGCCGTAACTATGAACGATATTAAGAGGGTTTATGAAAAATACATAAAGGGTAAAAATTTTATCGAAACAAGTTTCGTTCCTAAAGGACAGGTAAACCTTGTCGCAGAAGGTTCTGTTAATGCAGGCATTGAGGAGGAAGATGTTACAAAGGCTGCACAGGTAAATATTGAGGAAATAGCAGAGGAACCGGTTGCCAAAACTCTTACCAGGACCGACCGGAGCGTAAAACCGCCTTTAGGTCCCGATCCTGAAGTGACAATTCCTGAGCCATGGATATCTTCGTTGCCTAACGGGATTAAAATATGGGGAATAAAACATTCTGAACTGCCTCTTGTCAGTTATTCTCTCGTGATTGACGGTGGTCGTTTGCTTGATACTCCCGAAAAGGCAGGACTTGCAAACATGGTGGCGGTAATGATGAATGAAGGTACTAAGAATAAAACCCCTGAGGAACTCGAAGATGCAATCGGATTACTGGGAGCCTCAATTAATGTAAGAGCAGACAACGAGAATATTACAATAAGTGTAAATTCTCTCACTAAAAATTTTGAAAAGACCATTGCACTTGTTGAAGAGATGCTTCTGGAACCCAGATGGGATGAAGAACAGTTTGCACTTGCAAAAAGCAGGATTATCAATAACCTTAAGCGCAATTCAGCAAATCCTGACTATCTCGCAAACCGTATACTCAACAAACTCATTTATGGCGACAATATTCTTGCTTATGACCTTACAGGAACGGAAGAATCAGTTGAATCAATAACAATTGAAGATCTGAAAGATTTTTACAACAAATATCTTTCTCCGACAGTAGCCCGGTTCATTGTAACCGGTGATATTGATCAGACAAGGGTTGAGTCAGCTCTGGCAGGACTTAACAGCAGGTGGCAGCCAAAAGAAGTTGTAATGCCTGAATTCAAGCTGCCGGCTCCTCCTATGAAATCAAAAATTTATTTTGTTGATGTGCCGGGTTCAAAACAGTCAGTAATTGCTATAGGAGCACCTGCCATACCGAGAAACCATCCTGATTTTTATCCGGCAACAGTTGCAAACTATAAACTCGGAGGCTCATTTAACGGAATCTTTAATCTTATTCTGCGTGAGGAAAAAGGCTTTACATACGGAGCCAGGTCTTCATTTTCCGGAGGAAAAAACTACGGTGCTTTTATTGCTTCATCAAGGGTACGTACAAATTCAACACTGGAATCAGTTACAATCTTTAAAACCGAAATGGCAAAATACCGGCAGAATATTCCTCAGGAATACGTTGATTTCACAAAATCAGCTCTGATGAAAGGTAATGCCCTGAGGTTTGAAACTCTCAATGCCCTGGTGGATATGCTTAATACCATGAGCGCATATAATCTTCCCCATGATTATATTAAACAGGAAGAAGCATTTGTTAAAGAGCTGACGACGGATAAAATACTTGAATACGCCCGCAAGTATATAGATCCGTCAAAAATGTATTATGTGGTTGTGGGTGATGCAAAAACACAACTTAAGGAACTGGAAAAGGTTGGACTGGGAAAACCTGTTCTCACAAATATTTAAAATTTTTATTAACTTTGCAATTGTTCTCTGACCGGAATAGGTTGAAGAAAAAAAACGAATGGTAGGGGCGAACGTTTTTAATGGATAGCCCGGATGGTAGGGGCGAGCGTTATAAAAACACCCGGTGGGTGTTTTTAGCGAAGCAGCCAGATTGCAGGGGTGGCGATTCCACCATCCCCTGCATTAAGGCAGAGTTCTTTTAAATAAACATATATCTTTTGGTTATCACTAAATTTAATGAATAGCCCGGATGGTGGAATCGGTAGACACGCAGGACTTAAAATCCTGTGGCCAGACAAATGGCTGTGCGGGTTCAAGTCCCGCTCCGGGTACAAAAAACAGATTGTCTCAAAAGTTTTACCCCTTAAACCACCTGTCGCTTAAACCTCAAAGGAGGTGACTTCAGAATAACAGAATCAAACAACGTCCTCAAAAGTGGAAATGGTACCTTGTAAGACAGATTCCCTTTTTTATAATAAGACTTTTTAACTTTATGCCTCTTATTTTGGTTATGTAAATATTTCGCTGGTATATAATAGATTGCAAGTAAGAACAATAATAAAAGTCAATTTTATTTATTTTTATTTTACAGAAAATCTGTAAATGGTTTTCGATGTAAATGTTTCTCCGGGGTTCAGGACAGTTGACGGGAATTCAGGATGATTCGGACTGTCGGGAAAATGTCCGGTCTCAAGGCACAGGCCCGACCTGTAAGTGTATGGTTTGCCTCCATACCCTATCCTGCTTCCGTTGAGAAAATTACCACAATAAAACTGAACCCCCGGCTGGTCGGTGATAACCTCCATAAACCTTCCTGTTGAAGGATCATATACTGTTGCATCAACTTCATCAGCATTGTCAAGTACGAAAGAATGATCATAACCCTTGCCGAGAGTAAGCTGGTCGTAGGGTTCATTTATTCTTTCTCCGACAGTATGAGGTGTTGTGAAATCAAACGGGGTTCCGGCAACAGGTCTGAGTTCACCTGTGGGAATAAGGGTTGAATCAACAACTACAAACTTAGAAGCTTTAATGACGAGTTCATGATCAAGTATATCACCATTCCCTGCACCATGAAGGTTAAAATAGGCATGATTCGTAATGTTCAGAACTGTTTTTTTATCGGTTGTGCATTTATATTCAATAACAATCTCATTGTTGTCAGTCCATGTATAGAGTGTTTCAACATGCATATTACCCGGGTATCCTTCCTCCATATCCGGACTGTGGTAGGTGAATTTCACAGAAGGGAATTGAGAACCTTCAACAACTTCTCCATCCCATACCACGCTGTGCCATCCTCCTGGTCCGCCGTGAAGACTGTTAGGTCCGTTGTTAATGGCAAGTGTATATTCAACCCCGTTGAGTGTAAATTTGCCTTTTGCTATCCTGTTTGCATAACGGCCTACAACCGCTCCGTAATAAGGATCGCCATTAATCATCCCTTCGAATGTGCCGAACCCGAAAGTGATATTTTCTTTTTTACCATTCCTGTCCGGTACTTCAATCCAAACTATTCTTGCTCCAAAACTTGAAAGTTTCAGTACATTACCCTGCTTGTTGGTAAGGGTAAACAGAAACACTTCCTTTCCTTTATGTGTTCCCTGAAGCTCTTTTGTAACTGTTGATTTACTTTTTTTTGCCTGATTGCAGGAAATAACAATTGCAACGGTTAAAATAAATGCAGTTAATAATAATAAGAGTGTAACTTTTTTCATATCACTGGATTTTTTGCGAAAATAATAATATTGTACCGGTTTGCCTCTATAATTCAACCTGTAAAAGTTAAAATTTTTTTTAATATAACATTAAGTCAGTTCTTTTTCCATAAAAGCTCCCAATATTTTGTATTTTTTATAAAGTGCCTCATATTTTTTGGCTCTTGCCGGGTTGGGTGCATATTCTTTTTCAAAGCCTCCTCCCATAGATTTTTGAGCGGCCGGGATGTCGGGATGTATGCCTGCCACCACTGCGGCGGCCATTGCAGAACCCAGAGCAACAGTTTGCTCTGAACGGGCAACTTTAATTGGCACATTCAGAACATCTGCCACTACCTGCATCACATAGGGGTTTTTCTTTGCCACACCGCCTATTGCGATGACGCTTTTGATAGGTACCCCTTCTTCGATGAAGCGGTCGTTTATCATTTTTGCTCCGAATGCTGTAGCTTCGACCAGTGCTTTGAAAATGCGCGGGGCGTCAGAGCCTAAGGTCAGGCCGGTGATGGCTCCTTTCAGTTCCTGATTTGCGAAAGGGGTACGCCGGCCGTTAAGCCAGTCGAGTGCTACAAGAACTGTCTTCCCGTCATTAATATTTTCAGCCTGCCGGCTCAGTTCTTCAATTATCCTGCCGGAAGTTTCATTCATGATTAACTCTTTTGTCTTCCCGTTGATTGATGGCAGTTTAGAAATAATTTCCTCCACGGGCCACATCAGCAGGTGGCTTAACCATGCATATACATCGCCGAAAGCTGACTGGCCTGCCTCAAGTCCAAGCATACCCGGCACAATCGAACCGTCAACCTGTCCGCATATTCCTTTTACGAGTTTGTTACCTGCTTCTTCAACCGGTGCGATGAGCATGTCGCAGGTTGAAGTGCCCATCACCTTTACAAGAATATAGGGTTTTATTTCCCCGCCTACGGCGCCGAGATGGGCATCGAAAGCTCCTACCCCGACTTTTATCTTTGTCGAAAGACCGAGTCTGGCAGCCCACTCATTTGTCAGGGTACCAACGGCAACGTCACAGGTGTAGGTTTCGGTATAGAGCCTTTCCCGGAGGCCTGCAAGAAGTGGATCGAGTTTAATGAGGAATTCTTCAGGCGGCAGACCGTTGAAGTCGGGATGCCACATTGCCTTATGTCCTGCTGCACAACGGCTTCTCTTTATTCTGAGTGGATCAGTGTCTCCTGTCAATAGGGCCGGTATCCAGTCGCAGTGCTCCACCCACGACCAGGCATTTTTTCTGACTTTTTCGTTTTTCCGCAGAGTGTGAACTATTTTTGCCCAGAACCACTCTGAAGAATATACGCCGCCTTCATATTTTGTAAAATCTTCTCCGCCCCAGGTCTTTGCCAGCCTGTTTATTTCTGCAGCTTCATCAACAGCGGTATGGTCTTTCCAGAGAATGAACATTGCATCGGGGTCGTTCTCGAATTCCTTTTTCAAAGAAAGTGGTACTCCCTGACGGTCAACAGCCACAGGTGTTGAACCTGTTGTGTCAACGGTAATACCTTCGATATTGTCAATCACATCACGGCTCAGGCCACGCAAAGCTTCCCTAACTGAAACTTCCATTCCTTCGATATAATCAAGGGGATGTTGCCTGAACTGGTTTATGGCAGGATTACAGTAAAGTCCTTTTTTCCATCGGGGATATTCAAAAACAGATGTCCCGACAATTTCGCCGTTGCCGGCATCTACAACAACGGTGCGAACCGAATCGGTTCCGTAATCAAGTCCTATAACATATTTTCTGTCAGCCATATTCGGAAGATTTTATTTGTTGTCCTGTCCATAATAGGCATCTTTACCATGTTTTCTGAAAAAATGTTTATCAAGCAACTCCTTGTCAACAGGTTCATTTTTACCCAGCAACAGAGTATAAAAAGCCATTCTGGCTACTACTTCAAGGGAAACTGCATTATAAACTGCCTCGTCAGGGTTTTTACCCCAGCAGAATGGGCCGTGGGAGTAAACAAGTACTGAAGGCATATGAAGAGGATCGGTTGAGCCAAGTCGCTCCGCAATTACTTTTCCGGTATTTAATTCATAACCGGTTTTTATTTCTTCAGGTTTTAATTTTCTGGTACAGGGCACTTCGCCGTAAAAACTATCGGCGTGTGTTGTTCCAAATGGAGGGATGCCTCTTCCGGCCTGAGCCCAGGCAGTAGCATATGTTGAATGAGTGTGAACTATTCCCCCTATGGCCGGGTAAGTCTGATAAAGAAAAAGATGTGTGGGAGTATCTGTTGATGGCTTCCATTTACCCTCAATAACGTTGCCTGCTGCGTCGAGAACCACCATATCAGATTCTTTCATCTTTTTGTAATTCACACCTGATGGTTTAATCACAATATAGCCTGTTTCCGGATCCCTGCCGCTGACGTTACCCCAGCTGTGAATAACAAGGCCATGTTTCACCAGATCTATATTGGCTTTAAAAACCGTTTCTTTAAAATTATCGAGCATATATCTTATCTGGTTTTCTTGGATATTGATGATAAATATTTAATTAGCTGATATCCAGATTAAAGTAGAATCCTTTCTGTGTAAATATCCGGTATTTTTCAGGAATAAACCTGTAGTACCAGGCTCCTTTTTTAGATGTTATTTTTTCTTTTTCATCGAGTCTCTCCAGCAGGTTCATTGACAGGATCTTTTTTCTGAAGTTGCGTTTATCAATTTTGCGCTGGTAAATTGCCTCATAAAGATCCTGAAGCTGGACGAGTGTAAATTTTTCAGGCAGTAATTCAAAACCTACAGGTTTGACCATAATCTGTTGCTGAAGTTCTCCCAGTGCTTTTTCAACCATTTTATGGTGATCAAAGATTAGTTCAGGGAGTCTGGATATTGAGCGCCAGTGGGCACCGTTAAGTTCAGCAAGCCGTTTATCAATGTTCTGTAATTTTATCAGGGCATAATATGATGTGGAGATTACTCTGGCTCCAGGGTCACGGTCCACATCGCCGTAAGTATAGTTTTGTTTCATGTAGACGTTTTTCAGTCCGGTCAGATTATAAAGTATTCTGTTAGCGGCTTCGTCGAGGCTTTCGTTTTCAAATACAAAGCCTCCTGCCAGCGACCATTTACCTTTTGCGGGTTCAAAGCCCCGTTTTATCAGAAGAAGTTTAAGTTCTTTTTCCGGAACGTCATATCCGAAGATGATGCTATCAACTGCAATGAGGTGTTTCGGGATCTTGGAATAACTTTTCATTACAGTAGATAGTTGACATGAAGGGTTATCATCAGGGGGGTTATTTTATTCCCCCTGCTATATGGTAGTATGCCTCATTCCACAGTAGTTCTTTTTTGAATAAGGAGAGGTCAGTTTTTTCGCCGATATGGAGGAATTCGATTCCTGTCATCATTGAAAAATCTTCCATATGTTCGGCAGTAAGGGCCAGGCTGAATCCTGTGTGGTGTGCTCCCCCGGCGTATATCCATGCGGTGGCGGCTGTTTTAAGGTCGGGCAGAGGTTTCCATAATACTCTTGCCACAGGGAGCCGGGGCATTTCAGGGCAATCGACCGATTCAACATCGTTTACTATCATTCTGAACCTGTTGCCCATGTCGATAACCGAAACGTTAATTGCCTTTCCTGTCTGTGAACTGAATACAAGCCTAACGGGGTCGGCTTTTCCTCCTATTGAGAGGGGGTGCACTTCCACGGTGGGTTTTCCTTTTGCCAGAGTAGGGCATACTTCAAGCATGTGGGCTCCGAGTACTCTCATGCCTTTTGGATCGAAATGGTAGGTATAGTCTTCCATGAATGATGTACCTCCTTTCAGACCTGAAGCCATTATTTTCATGGAACGTACCAATGCTGCAGTTTTCCAGTCGCCTTCGGCTCCAAAACCGTAACCCTTTGACATCAGTCGCTGTACTGCCAGACCCGGAAGCTGTTTCATCCCATGAAGGTCTTCAAAGGTTGTGGTGAACGCTTTAAAGTTCCCTTCTTTGAGGAAATTCTCAAGGCCTACCTCTATTCTTGCAGCCTCATAAAGAGTTTCGGAGGATGCAACAGTTTTTGTAAGCCTGTATTCCTCGCCATACTCCTTAATTTTGTTTTTTACAGCTGTTACTGAGGCATCATTTACATATTTTACGAGGTCGCCAACGCCATAGCCGTAAACAGAATATCCAAGCCTGATCTGTGCACTTACCTTGTTTCCTTCTGTTACAGCCACTTCTCGCATATTATCGCCGAACCTTGCAACCTTCATTGAGCGTGAGTCGGAGTATGCAGCAGCAGCTCTGAGCCATACACCAATCTTCGCGGTCACTTCAGGATCTTTATAATGACCTGCGACCACTTTCCTGTTAAGTCTCATTCTTGTTGCGATAAATCCGAATTCCCTGTCGCCGTGAGCCGACTGGTTCAGGTTCATAAAATCCATGTCAATTGTTTCCCATGGAATGTCTCTGTTGAGCTGTGTATGAAGGTGGAGAAATGGCTTGTTGAGGATTGACAATCCTCTTATCCACATTTTTGCCGGAGAAAAGGTATGCATCCATGTAATAAGTCCTATGCAGCCGGGGTTATTATTTGCTTCAGAGCATAACTTAAAAATTGATTCCGGAGTTGTAAGCACCGGCTTAAAGACAATTTTTGCAGGAATTTCAGAAGCTTTATCAAGTTCTCCGGCAATTTGCTTTGAATCGGCAGTTACCTGCCGGAGCGTTTCAGGGCCGTACAAATGCTGGCTCCCTGTTACAAACCATGCTTCAAGCTTCTTAAGATTTTCCATAACCGGTGAGTATTAAATGTTTTAAAATCCAATTACCAGAAGTAGATATAGAATGCCACTATCACACTCAGAATTATTGCGGTATTGATAATATCCCACTTATTCCAGCTGGCGCGTGTCTCAGCCTTCTGTTCAGGTGTTGACGAGCCGAAATAAAGGCCTTGTATTGCAGCAGGATCAGGCTTTTTGGTTACCATGCTTACGATGATCATCAGAGCAATTATTATGAAGAAGATAATTATTTCGTAATGAAGCCAGTTGGGGGCGACAAAGATTTTATAGATAAGACTCTCATGGTTGAGAGAGCTTTTAAAGATATTAAGTCCAAGGCGTGTCATCCCAAGTATAAAACCTGTAACCAATCCGATAAAACCAGCTTTTGAAGTTGTGCGTTTGGAGGCAATTCCAAGGAGGAAAACGGCTGCAATTCCGGGGGCCAGTAGGGACTGGACATCCTGAAGATATGCGTAAAGGACTTTTCCGAGGCCTCTCATAACCGGAATCCAGAGCACTCCGAGTATTACTACAATAGCTGTTGCAATTCTTCCAACTCTGACAAGTTCCTTTTCACTTGCCTGAGACCGGAAATGTTTGTAAAAATCAACTGTAAAGAGTGTTGCCGTGGAGTTGAACAGCGAAGCCAGTGAGCTCATAAGGGCTGCAAGAAGACCTCCCACCACCAGTCCTTTGAATCCTATTGGAAGAAGTTCTTTTACCAATACTGCAAAAGCAGAGTCGGAACTGGGAAGATGTATTATACCTTTTTGGTTTAAAGCAAAGGCAATCATACCTGGTATGAGGAATATAAAGACAGGTGTAAGCTTCAGATAACCTGCGAAAATAGTGCCTCTGCGAGCCTCTTTCTGATTCTTTGCTGAAAGAACTCTTTGCACAATATACTGGTCGGTGCACCAGTACCAGAAGCCAATTAAAGCTGAACCGAGGATTACGCCTGTCCAGGGGAATTCCGGATCACGGGGTGACCTGATTAGATTGATCATGGTGTCACCGTCAGCATTAACCGGTACAGCCCGGCATATTTCCATAACCTCCGACCATCCTCCCACTTTAATTAGTCCGATTATCAGAACGGCAATAGAACCTAACAGCAGAACAGGAGTTTGCAGAACTGAAGTGTAGAGAACAGCTTTCATGCCGCCAAGTACAGTGTATATTCCTGTGAGAATTACAAGACCAACAGCACTTATCCAGAAGAAATCTATTCCGAACATTGATTCAATACCAAATACCTGTTTGAAAACAATACCTCCGGCATATACTGTAACTGCCACCTTAGTGAGCACATAGCTGACCATCGAAATAATTGAAAGAAATGACCTTGCTCCCCTGTTATACCGTTTCTCAAGAAACTCCGGAATTGTAAACACTTTGCTGCGGGAGTAAAATGGTACAAATACCCATCCCAGAATGAGGATAAGCCATGCATGCATTTCCCAGTGAGCCATTGCCATGCCGCTTGAAGCACCTGCCCCCGCAAGCCCCACAAGATGTTCCGAGCCTATGTTTGAGGCGAAAATAGATGTACCAATAGCTATCCACGTAGCATCACGGCCGGCAAGAAAATAATCAGTTGAAGTTTCATCCTTCTGTTTTACAACCCAGATGATAATACCAATAAGCCCAAGGCAGAAGATGCCTAAAACAATCCAGTCTAATGTTGCCATATTAATTCATTTTTAAGATAATTTGACAATGGGTTCATTTAAAGATTATTTTTTGGAACCATATTCCCTGTTAACAATGTTCTAACAAATCTAAAAAGAAAATATTTAATTGTACAGGTTACACTTAAAAAAGTTGATTATAAAAATTTTTTAAACGGCACTACCAAAATAGGGCTGTCTCAAAAAATGGTTTTTAAGAAAGAGAAATTAAAACTTTGATAACTAAATTATTGTAAATCAATATTACGCCTCTTAGGGTGTGGATTAAATTCACTACCAACCCCCTTGCAGGGGCGAAATATCTTACAGGTTACTCCATTTAGTAAGGTTTGATTGAATGAAATCAATGATTGCCTGGTTTTCCTCTTTTCCGGTTCCTTTCACCTTAAATGGTTCTCCGAATTTTATGTGAATGATTTTTTTGTGATCAAACTTCCCGAACTCTTTAATAATCTTTCCATTTCCCCAGAAATCTGTTTTGATGGCAACCGGCACCACATTCACTCCGGTATTTTTTGCAAGTTTGACTCCCATGGTATTAAATTCCGAGGGAATAAATACTGAACTCCTTGTACTTTGCGGGAAGACTATAATTGAAATCCCTTTTCCGATTATTGCTGGAGCCTCGTTCATAACAACCTCAAAGTCTTTTCTGGGGTCTTTCCTTCCCACAACAATAGGTTCCCTTGAACACATAACATCCTTGAAGAAAAAGTTTTTTACCAGACTCTCCTTTACAATAAAGGTGACCTTGCGGTGAGGTGCTATCAAACCCGGAAAAATCATCGTTTCAAGTGTACTCATGTGATTGCTTATGAAAACCACAGGTTCCTGGTTTTTGTAAATATTATTCATCCCTTCAATCTCAAACCTTCCACCAATTTTCTCCAGAAGCCTCAGTATTTCATGAGATGAATATATCCATTCAGGATAACCGTATCTTCCCTGTCTGGCTTCCTTGCGCGTCCTCAATACAATTCTCCCGAAATAGAAAACAAAATAGAGCCAGTTATCCCTGAGAAACCAGTTACTTATACTTTTTCTTTGTTCAGGAGTCGAATAGTTATCTGATCTAATAAAATCTTCTATCATTAATACGTTAAAATTTATTACAGTAAAATTAACTCTGATTTTTCAAAGATGAAACCCGGGAGAATTATTATTGCTTTTCCCCGGGGCTTGCCCCGGAAATTTGTCTCCGTAGCTTGCGCTGGGATTTAATACCATTTATTAATGAGTACATGATGAAGCAACCCCCAAAAACCTAAAACGCTAAACGTGAAACGATAAACGTTAAACGAAAATTCAAACCTGTTTGTTGTAAGGTAAAATCCCTTGAACCACATGGTACATTTATTGAATGTTTAAATGATAAAAGGAATAATTGCCTTTCTTTCAGATGGATAATTGCTGAATTGTTTTTTATACCATTTATGTGAGGCAATTGCCCTTGGGAAGAGGTTGGCGAATGTGAATACCGCAAAAGCCAGACCCGGCAATGAGAATGTCATAAGTGCCCAGCCGCACCATTCAATTATTTCTCCCATATAATGAGGCGATGAAATATAATTAAAAAGCCATCCGCGTGGGATGACATATTCATCAGGGCTCTCTTTCCTCAGATGCATTAATTTGCTGTCGGCAATCTTGTTTATAAGAAATCCGGCAATAAAAATTGCAATGCCGGTGATGAACTGCCATGAGAAAACCCAGCCGGTATCATAGGAATAAAGATGGAATACGCCATAACCATTAATAAAACCATTTATGCAATTAAACACAAATGCCATAAAGACAATAATTAACGGATATGGCTTGTTCTTTCCGGCTTGAAGAAACGGGTAAAGGAATGTTCGGTAGAAGTAGTGTGCCAGCCAAGAAAGAATAAAAATATAATGTACTATGTTTTTATGTGAAGCGCTCAGGAAAAAGTAAATCATCAGGGCAGGTGATGGCAATTCCATTATCAGCCATGCAAGGTCTGCTGTTGTTGAAGCTCCCCATCCTTTTCTTAGAAATTTTCCGTAAGGTGCGGAAATATAAAACAACAGGATAAAAACCAGTACTGCGAAACTAAAAATCAGTAAGAGAGATAATTCATAAAAGTTAATATGCATATTGTCAGTTTTTCATTAAGAAATAATTTCTTTTATTGCAAATGTTGTAAAAAATATCCGGAGGAAAATTTTTTTTTTTTTGGAATAATGACAGCAGACTGTTTTCATTCCGGTTATTTTTTCTCGGGAGAAGAAGGTGAATTAAAGATGAATAAATAAAATTTGTGAAAAATTGGTTTAATTTTGGTGTTTTACTGTTATATGGAAGGATGAAAAGGACATTTATAGCGGCAGATGTGCAGGTGGGTGAGAAATTAAAGAAAATCATTTCGATTCTCCGTGAAGAACTCAGCCGGGATTCAATCAAATGGGTTGATACGGAACAGATGCATTTAACGCTTGCTTTTTTAGGGGATACTGATGATGAAGTTATGGAGAAGGTTAGCAGGAGTCTTGAAGAAAGATGTTCAGGTTTTGGAAGCATAGGTTTTGAAATTAAAGGTCTTGGTGTTTTTCCTGATGTCCGGCGGCCGCGCGTAATATGGGCCGGCATAGAAGAAGCTGCAATGCTTTTAAACCTTCAGTCAGTTATTGCCTCACTTCTTGCATCCCTCAGTATCACGGCTGAAGAGAGGGAGTTTAAACCACATCTGACTCTCGGAAGGGTGAAATTTATCAGGAATACGGAGCGGTTGCAACGGCTCATCTATGAGCACCAGGGAGCGGAATTTCAGAAAGTCACAATAAAAAAAGTGATTTATTATGAAAGCATCCTTCAACCGGCAGGGCCTCTCTACAAACCTTTAAGCACCATCAATTTGTGAATCATCATTAATAATTTCATATACCCTTGCCCTGTATAATTATTATTGCTGTGTAAATGAGAATTTTCATATCTATCAGCAGGCTCATATTGTCAATATAAATCAGGTCGTATTCAAGCCTCTCAATCATCTGATCAACATTTGAAGCATATCCGTATTTTACCTGTCCCCATGAGGTTATTCCGGGTTTTACTTTTAAAAGCCTCATAAAATGTGGTGCTTTTTTAACGATCTGGTCAATATAGTATTGTCTTTCGGGGCGGGGGCCTACGAACGACATCTCACCTCTCAGAACATTTATCAGGTTAGGAATTTCATCGAGCCTGTGTTTTCTCATAAAACGGCCTACAGGTGTAATCCTCGGATCATTTTTATCTGAAAGATCCGGCCCTGATTTCTCAGCATCTTTGTACATTGATCTGAATTTCAGAATAATAAATGGCCGACCGTTTTTGCCGATCCTCTCCTGGCGGAATATGACAGGGCCTTTATCTGTAAGCCTGATTGCCAGTGCCAATAACAAAATTAGAGGTAAAAGAACTATAAGAAAAATCACCGACAAGGAATAATCCATTAATTGTTTTATTATCGCTTGGGTCGGACTGATCGTTACATTGGGAATCTCCAGAAAAGGAGTACCGAAAATTGATGTATGTTCAACTCTTCCGGTAAGCAGGTCTTTAATTGAAGGAACTGCCTTTATTGTTACATCAGTGCACTGAAGTTTTCCGATTATCTCAAGAAGTTCCTCAAATTCTTCATCTTCAGTTGCAATTATTACTTCTTCTATCAGATGTGTATTTATAATTTCCATAATATCAGATGCTTTCCCAAGGTACTTCAGGTCCCATGCATGATTGTTATTACCATTCCCGTTAATGGAAACATAACCTGTAAGTAAATTGCCTCCTAAGATTTTTTCATCCCTTATTTTCCTGAATACTTCGTATGCTTTTAAACCTGACCCGATAATCAGTGTTTTATATCCGGTAAGACCTCTGTGAACCCTGTGGGCGGTTATACTGGTTATAACTGTTCTGGGAATATATGTGAACAGAAACTGATAAAGGGTTAATGATGAAAGGGAACTGAGATAGACTGCGGTGCTGTTGAAATAATTTTTTGCAAGCAGAATTAAGGAAAACAGAAATACTCCCAGTATGGTTGCAGCGAGTGAGAAAAATAGTTCCAGCAGCCTTGAGCGTTTCAGCGATATGGAATAGAAACCCGTTATAAAAAATATTATAGCCCAGTAAAGTGAGATAATAACAGAACTTTTAATAAAAAAAAGATTTTCATTATTAAGTGTCTGGGTTATTGAGTCAGAAGGAATGTAAAATAATTTGCAGAAAAGAATCCATGCGGCAGACGAACCCGTAATGTCAAAAAACAGATATGCAAATGCCAGCCTGGTCTTGTTCATGTAAACATAACGAAGTTAAGTCTGATTAATTGTAATAGCGGTATGAATTATAAAATAAAAATTTAAATTAATATCAGTGGCTGACTTGCTGTCACAATTTTTTTATTTTTGCTCAGTAAAATCAGGATTCCGCATGACAGATTCATTTGAAGCTAAAGGGCTGAGGGAGAAACTTGTTGAGGGGCTAAGGCAAAAGGGCATAACTGATGAGGAAGTCCTGAGAGCCATTAGAACCGTACCAAGGCATCTGTTTATGGATCCTGCATTTCTCCATCATGCGTATGCAGATAAGGCTTTTCCCATTGCAGCAGGACAGACTATCTCACAGCCATACACCGTTGCGGTAATGACAAGCCTTCTGAAAGTCAGGAAGAGGGATAAGATTCTTGAGATTGGTACAGGATCAGGATATCAGGCAGCAATACTTGCCGAAATGGGTGCAAGAGTATATACCATTGAACGTTGCCGCGAACTTTACCTTAAGGCCCAGCAAACAATAGCAGGAATGGGATATAACATCCATTTCTTTTACGGTGACGGATACGAAGGTAAAAAGGAGTACGGTCCCTACGACGGAATAATCATTACTGCCGCAGCACCTGAAATACCCGTCAAATTACTTGAGCAACTGAAAACCGGAGGCAGGCTTGTTGTACCCCTCGGAAGCGGAGATGTCCAGATAATGACCGTGGCTGAAAGAACAGGACAGGATTCATATGATTACTCATCTCACGGAACTTTTGTGTTTGTTCCCATGCTCAGGGGAACAGTTAACGGATAATCAGATAGAAAATGGAAGTATACCGGCTCGTTTTCTCACCAATTGAAGTAAATACATACATCTTTGCTGATGATTCGGGCGATTGTGCTGTTATTGACTGCGGATGCTACAACGAAAAAGAATTTGATCGCCTGACAAGATTTATCGAACTGAAAAATTACCGCCCGATACTTCTTCTCAACACCCACTGCCATCTTGACCATGTTTTCGGGAACAGATTTATGCTCGAAAAATATAACCTGCGGACATTATGTTCTGAGGAAGAAATGGTAAACCTGAAAAATTCACCTGCTCATGCTGAATTCTTCGGACTGGCAATGGATGAACCTCCGGAGCCGGCAGGTTATCTTAAAGACGGTGATACAGTGCAGATGGGCTCCGTCATACTTAAGGCAATACATGTTCCCGGGCATACTGCCGGAAGCCTTGCATATTATTGTGAGCAGGAATCATGCATATTTACAGGTGATGTTATATTCTCAGGAGGAATAGGACGCACCGACCTGCCAGGAGGAAACCACCAAAAACTGCTGAAAAGCATAAGAGAAAAAATACTGGTTCTCCCGCCTTCAACAGTTATTTACTCCGGCCATGGGCCAGCTACTACCGTAGGAAATGAATTGAAAAGGAACCCCTTCCTGACTTAGGACTACGTTTTTTCATGATATTAATGAATTACTTTTACTATTTTAGCAAATCGCATCTCATTTTGTAAGATGTTTGTATAAAATTATAAATCAACAATATAATGAATAATGACGATTTTTTTCTGCGACATATCGGACCACGTGAGAAAGAACTTCCGGTTATGCTCGAAACTATCGGCGTTTCATCGCTTGATGAGATGATAGAAAAGACAATTCCGTCATCAATACGTTTAAACAGGCCTCTCAATCTTCCACCGGCAATGAGTGAGCACCAGTACATCAAGCATATAAAAAAACTGGGTGCTATGAACAAACAGTTCAGATCATTTATCGGTCAGGGATATTATGGTGTTGCAGTTCCTTCGGTAATAATCCGCAACGTTCTGGAAAACCCTTCATGGTACACTTCATACACACCATATCAGGCAGAGATATCTCAGGGGAGGCTTGAAGCACTGCTTAATTTTCAAACAATGATCATTGAACTTACGGGGCTGCAGATTGCCAATGCTTCATTGCTTGATGAGGCTACTGCTGCGGCAGAGGCAATGATTATGATGTTCAACGCCCGTTCAAGAGAAGCAGTTAAGTATGGAGCAGTGAAATTTTTTGTTGATAATGACATTTTCCTGCAGACACTCGATGTTCTGAAGACACGTTCAGCTCCGCTGGGGATAGAACTTGTTACCGGCAGCTATGCTGATTTTCAGCCCGACAATACTTTTTTCGGAGCTTTTGTTCAGTATCCCTCAGCATCAGGTGAGATAAGGGATTACAGGGTATTTGCTGAAAAGGTGCACTCGGTTGGTGCATTGCTCGGCGTTGCAGCCGACCTTATGAGCCTTGCATTACTGGTACCGCCAGGAGAGTGGGGTGCTGATATTGCAGTTGGTTCTAACCAGAGATTCGGACTGCCAATGAGTTTCGGCGGCCCTCATGCAGGTTATTTTGCCACAAAGGAAGAACTGAAACGAAATATGCCAGGGCGTATAATTGGTATCTCAGTTGATGTTAGGGGAAACCCTGCTTTCCGAATGGCACTGCAGACAAGAGAACAGCATATCAAGCGCGAAAGAGCAACATCAAATATCTGCACAGCCCAGGCACTCCTCGCAATAATGTCGGGAATGTATGCACAGTACCATGGCCCGGAAGGAATTAAAAACATCGCAAACCATATACACAGAGCTGCCTGTACTCTTCGTGATGCACTCAGAGAAGCAGGGTTCGAAATTGCCGGCAGCCAGTTTTTTGACACAATCCGTGTGTCCCTTCCTTCCGGCATAAAAACTGATGACATCAGAAAAAAAGCCCTCGAAGCTGAAATAAACTTCTGGTATCCTGAGGAAAATATTGTCTCAATAAGTACCGACGAAATAACCACACTTGATGAAATAAATGCAATTGTTAAAGTATTTACTGCAACAACTGGCAGGAAAAGTTTGATTGTCAATAAATTTTGCAATTGCCAGAGTATTGACGGAAAATTTCTCAGGAAATCGGAGTTTCTTAAGGAGTCGGTGTTCAATATGTACCATAGCGAGACCGGAATGATGCGTTACATAAAGATGCTTGAGCGCAAGGATTTCTCGCTTACCCACTGCATGATACCTCTCGGTTCATGCACCATGAAGCTTAATCCGGCGACAGCAATGTTTCCGATGAGCTGGCCGGAGTTTGCAAATATTCATCCCTTCGTGCCTCAGGATCAGGCACCCGGTTTTTACAAACTGATGGAGGAGCTCGGAGATGCATTAAAAGAAATAACAGGGCTGCCTTACATATCTTTTATGCCTAACTCAGGTGCTGCAGGTGAATATACCGGTATGCTTGTTATCCGTCAGTATCATATCAGCAGGGGCGAAGGGCACCGCAACGTGGTACTAATACCTGCTTCGGCACACGGAACAAACCCGGCAAGTGCTGCAATGGCAGGGATGAAGGTGGTTGTTGTTGAATGTGACGAAAATGGAAACATAAGTGTTGAGGATCTGAGGAAAAAAGCTGAGGAGAACAGTAACAACCTCTCCTGCATAATGATCACTTATCCTTCAACTCATGGGGTATTTGAGGAAGAGATTATTGAGATGGTTAACATTATCCACCGGAATGGCGGGCTTGTTTATATGGACGGAGCCAACATGAATGCACAGATGGGCTTTACCAGTCCGGGCCGCATTGGTGCAGATGTTTGCCATCTCAACCTGCACAAAACTTTTGCAATACCTCATGGAGGTGGGGGCCCGGGGATGGGGCCGATACTTGCAAACGAAAAACTTGCTCCTTTCCTGCCATCACACCCGATCGTAAAGACAGGCGGGGAAAATGGCATACCTGCTGTCGCTTCAGCTCCTTTCGGAAGCGCACACATTCTTACAATATCACATGCATACGTAATGATGATGGGCGCGGAAGGCCTTACGGAAGCAACGAGGTACGCAATACTTAATGCCAATTATTTGGCAGCAGCACTGAAAGATTATTATAAAATCCTGTATAAAGGGAAAAATGGAATGGTGGCACATGAAATGATACTTGATTGCCGAAAATTCAAGGCAGAGGCAGGCATAACAGAGATTGACATCGCTAAACGCCTTATGGACTACGGATTTCATGCTCCAACACTCTCTTTCCCTGTACATGGCACCCTGATGGTTGAACCTACCGAATCAGAACCTCTTCAGGAACTTGACAGATTCATCGCCGCGATGAAGATGATATGGGCTGAAATTCAGGAAATTATTGAGGGTAAGGCGGATAAAGAGGATAATGTGCTTCATAATGCTCCGCATACAGAAAAAATTGTAACGGCTGATGAATGGAACCACAAATACAGCAGGCAGAAAGCAGCATTCCCGGCAAATTGGCTTTATGAGAATAAATTCTGGCCTGCCGTGGGAAGAATAGATGATGCCTATGGCGACCGGAACCTTGTTTGCACCTGCGAACCAATAGATACTTTCAGACAGGAAACCTTAAAATTTTTTCAGGCATGACACCCGCACAATGGAATGACCTTGTTAAATTAATTGAAGGATACGACATAGGATATCAGCCTGTTGGCTTTATTATTGACAGTCCCTGGATACCAGGATGGTACGGCATTACAAATGTTCAGTATTACGGCTCCGACAAACACTGGCTTGAGTCAAACCTGAAGGCTGTCAGAATGTTTCCTGAAATATGGTTTCTCCCGGGCTTCTGGTCGGAATACGGCATGTGTACTGAACCTTCAGCATTCGGCGCAAGAATGAGATGGATGACACAGAGTCTTCCCCACGCCGAAAAAGTAATACGAAACGTTGAAGATATCGGATCACTGCCTTCTCCCGATGTAAGTACTGACGGTCTGCTCCCTTTTATAATTAACCGGCTCAGGGAGAATGAACCTGAAATAAGAAAAGCAGGCCATGAAATTAAATTCGCAGTCTCACGCGGTTCACTCAATGTGGCAAGTTTCCTGATGGGAACAACTGAATTTATGATGGCCCTTGCAATGAATCCGGTTGAATCCAGACAACTTATTGACAAAATAACAGATTTTATATGCCGGTGGCTCGTTTACCAGAAAGAGTGCTTCCCTTCAATTGAAGGGATTTTTATACTCGACGACCTTATGGGATTCATCGGTGAATATGAATTCAATGAATATGCTATCCCCTCCTTCCGGAAGATTTTCTCGGCTTTTGATGCAAAGATACGGTTCCTGCATAATGATGCACAGGGACTTGTTACAGCTGGTCATCTGAAGGATATCAATGTCAATATGTTCAATTTTTCTTTTGAACACTCACTGGGAGAAATCCGGAAGCTTGCAGGAGATGATGTGGTGCTTGTCGGTAATATTCCGCCCCGTGATATAATGGCTGCAGGAACACCTGAACAGGTAGCCGGGGCAGTTAAAAAAGCCTCCTCCGAAATAAGCAACTACAGACGTATCATCTGGTCAACAGGGGGAGGTATGCCACCCGATGTAAAAAATGAAAATATTGTTGCTTTTGCTGATGCCGTAAAAAAAATTATACAATAACCATGATCGCCATGAAGAAAATATTTTCTGTTCTTTTTGCTGTATCAGTTTTTTTAACTCTGCAGGCACAGAGAAAAGAACTTGCAAGGCTCACTGTGGAAGCCGGAAATTATCAGCGTGTTAATACCCCCGTAAGCTTTGATCTTTCAGGAATTAATATCGCCGATACGCTTTCTTTTCAACTTTACGAAGTTGTAAAAGGGAAACTTACAGAAACAGTTTCACAGGTTGAGAAAGGGTACTATCCCCGCCTGTGGTGGATACTCAGCGGTGTAACTCCCGCAGGCTCAAAAAGGGAATATATTCTTTTTCAGGATGTTAAGAAAAAGACACAACCGGTAATAAATGCTGCTATGAATTCCGGAATAATTCGTCTGTTGAAAGACGGTAAACCAGTGCTCGACTATGCGGTAAAAATAGTCTATCCTCCGGCCGGAGTTGACACTATGTACAAAAGAAATGGATTTATTCACCCATTGTACAGCCCGGCGGGAAATATCCTTACAAGAATAAACGCTCCTGATCATTACCACCATTTCGGTATCTGGAATCCGTGGACAAGAGTAAAAATCAGGGATCATGTAACTGACTTTTGGAATCTCTATGCACATCAGGGTACAGTGAGATATGCAGGACTTAATTCATTGACCGGGGGCCCGGTGTTCGGGGGATTTAATGTGCATCACGAACATGTTGATTACCAGGGTAAAAAACCTGAGGAGATTACATTTAACGAGATGTGGGACGTAAGGGTGTGGAATAGTGAACCTCTTACGAATTCAAAAGCGTGGCTTGTTGACCTTACATCATACCTGTCGGTTGCATGCGATACACCGGTTATACTTGAGGCATACAGATATGGCGGTGGAATCGGTTTCAGAGCTACTGCGGAATGGAATAATAAAAATAGCTGGGTACTTACCTCTGAAGGAAGAACACGTGCCGATGCCGATGGTACCAGAGCAAGATGGACCGATGTGGGAGGAATGTTTGAAGGCAAAGGTGAATCAGGAATTGTGTTTTTTTCGCACCCCGCTAACCGTGAACATCCCGAACCAATGAGAGTATGGCCTGTTGATCAGAACGGAAGAGGAGACGTCTATTTCGAGTTCTGTCCTATCAGACACAGGGAGTGGATACTCGAGCCGGGAAATGTTTACACACTTAAATACAGAATGCTGGTTTATGACGGCAGGGTGGACAAAGCAACAGCTGAAAGAATATGGACAGATTTTGCTATGCCACCAATCGTTAAGGCAGTTGTTAAATAAAGGTTTAAGCTGGATTTTAATAATAACTATTAAACATCATAACCATGAAAAACATTTTATTTGTACTGGCAATTTTATCATTTATGCTTTTTTCATGCAGACAGGGAGGAAGAAAGACCTCACAGGAAAGCACGGCAGGAGGCAAGAATATAGTAAAGTTGATGACAGTTGACCCTGGCCATTTTCATGCCGCACTGGTTCAGAAAACAATGTATGAGCAGGTGTCGCCTGATGTATATGTATATGCACCTGCGGGACCTGACCTTGACCAGCATCTGGCAAGAATACAGGCGTATAATTCAAGAGCAGAAAATCCGACTCACTGGAACGAAATTGTTTATACGGAGGACGATTTCTTTGAGGAAATGATAAACAAAAAGCCCGGAAATGTTGTGGTCTTATCGGGCAATAACAAAAAGAAAACCGACTATATCCTCAGATCAATAAAGGAGGGTTTTCATGTTCTTGCTGATAAGCCGATGGTAATAACGCCTGAAGAGTTCCCCAAACTCGAGGAAGCTTTTCGCATTGCAGGAGAAAAAGGTCTGCTCCTGTATGATATCATGACTGAAAGGTACGAGGTAACCACAATCCTTCAGAAGGAGCTTTCGCAGAAAAAAGAAATATTCGGAGAATTGATAGATGGTTCACAGAACGAACCGGCCGTGACCAAGGAGAGCGTACACCATTTTTCAAAGATTGTGTCAGGCGTTCCGCTTATACGGCCAGCATGGTTTTTTGATGTAGAGCAGCAGGGCGAAGGCATTGTTGACGTGACCACCCACCTTGTTGATCTTGTGCAATGGGAGTGTTTCCCCGAAATGGTTCTGAATAAGAAAGATGTAAATATGGTCACAGCCAGAAGATGGCCTACCATCCTTACAAAGGAAGAATTCAAAGGGGTTACCGGTCTTGAAGAGTATCCTGATTATCTGTCAAAAGATATTAAGGACGGCAAACTTTATGTTTATTCCAATGGCGAGATGATTTACCGGCTGAAGGGCAAATGGGCAAAAGTTTCGGTTGAATGGCGATATAAGGCGCCGGAAGGGGGTGGTGATACACATTTCTCAATAATGCGTGGAACAAACTGCAATCTGGTGATAAGACAGACAGCCGCTGAAAAATTTGTGCCTACACTTTACATTGAGAATGTGAAAAGTCCGATTGATGAATTCACGGCAAAACTGAAAGCCGCCATGGCAACTCTTCCGTACGACAGCCTGACGGTTGATAATCTTGACGGAAAAGTTCTGAGAATTAATATACCGGCTAAATACAGGGTAGGGCATGAGGAGCATTTTGCGCAGGTGACTGAAAAGTACCTCAGGTTCCTTAAAGAAGGCAAAATGCCCGAATGGGAAGTGCCGGGAATGATTGTGAAGTATTATACAACTACCAGTGCACTTACAATGGCAAGAAAATGAATAAGTTTAAACCTGCATTTATACGGCAGGTTAAACTTATTCTGATAAAACGTAATAATTGTGGTAAATCAGGGTCTGAATAAATCCTCAATTACCATTGAGTAGAGTTCTTCGAGAGCTATGCCGGCAGCAGCAGCCTGTTTAGGAACCAGACTCTCGGGAGTCAAACCCGGAACAGTATTTATTTCGAGAAAGAGGGGTTTATCTTTGACGATAATAAAATCAACCCTTACAATACCTTTACATCCAAGCAGATCGTATATTGTTGAGCTTAACTGCTGTATCTCCTCAGTGAGCTTCTCACCGATCTGTGCCGGGGTTATCTCATCCGATTTGCCGGGGGTATATTTTGCCTCGTAGTCGAAGAATTCATTTTTAGGGATTATTTCAGTTACCGGAAGGACTATTTTTTTCCCGCCTGCTTTCACCACGCCGCATGCCACTTCACGTCCTTCCATAAATGATTCGACAAGCACCTCACTGCTTTCGGCAAAAGCTTTCCCCATTGCCGGTAGCAGATCTTCCTTCCTTTTAACTTTCGACACGCCAAAGCTTGAACCGCTGTCGTTGGGCTTTACAAAGCAGGGCAACCCGGTTCTGGCAAGTATAGCATCAGGGTCGGATGATTCACCTTTACGGATAAGAATTGAATCGGCCATAGGGATGCCATATTCTTTAAGAAATAGTTTGCAGGCATGTTTGTTGAAGGTGAGGGCTGAGCAGAAAGCGCTGCATGATGTATAAGGGATACGGAGCATATCAAAGTATCCCTGTAGCAAGCCATTTTCGCCGGGTGTTCCGTGAATGGCGACGAAAACTGCATCAAACCTCACTTTACGTTCATCGAGCTTAAGGGTGAAGTCATTCTTGTCAATGCTGAAGCGTCTGCCTCTGGTATCTTCCCAGTACCAGTTGTTTTCACGGATGACTATAATATAGGTTTCATATCTTAGGCTGAGAGCCTGTAAAACTCCGTCTGCGCTTTTGAAAGACACCCCGTATTCCGGTGAATCGCCTCCTGCAACTATTGCAATTGTTCTCATCGTTTTTTAAAAATTATAACAAATATAGATGATTTCAGAGGTAATTCTTACTTTCCTTAAAAGGTTTAAGATTAATAAATACATTATCAACAATAAACAACCTTTTGTTAATTATTTATCGGGTTTATTTTAATAAAAAATTATTAATAGTGTTTAACTTAGAATTTTGAGATTTTATGTATTCAG